>Ga0209184_1000167_pt1 | contig 84711 bp, 70 predicted proteins | sample EN8Hudsemesocosm_2_FD_184627 | JGI IMG/M metagenome (GOLD analysis project Ga0209184, IMG submission 184627) | Methane-oxidizing microbial communities from mesocosms in the Hudson Canyon - EN8C Hudson Canyon (SPAdes) (version 2) | ecosystem: Environmental > Aquatic > Marine > Cold seeps | place... | reverse complement strand
ATGAAGACTGATATTGGCACGAAGAGGCGTTTTTGCCAACGATGGTAACTTTACTTATTGCTTTTTCGTGATAAGCGCTAACCTAAGTTAGCGCTTGATCTATATGACTACAAGCCAGGAAATGTACACAGAGGAAGAATTGAAATAATGAACCCTCGGTCTAGTCATTCAGGGTTCCTACCATAACCTACAATTTAATCACAATTGTCAGACATGTCGCTAAGAGAAATACTCGCCCAACTAGAAATATCAATTCCCTTTGCGGCTATAACGTAGGCATTTTGTATTGGAATTAGTTTGCCGATGAGGGTTAAGTAAAAGATGCCGAAGCTAAGATCTGGTCGCCTAACGGCAAGCGAGATATGCGCTGGAGAGACAGCCTAGGAAACTATCATACAGGTCCATCCCAGAGTGCGGGTCAGCTGGTGTTTGAGTCACTTCGTGACAATATGGCAAATTATACAGGTAAAAGAGTAGTCATTACCGGTCACTCGCTAGGAAACCAAATGGCCTTGGTCGTTAGTAAAAAAATTAAAGAGGGTATTCAGGCTGGCAACACCAACGCAAAGCTAAAACCTGCTCGCATCGCCTTACTCGACCCATTTTATTCAAAAGGAAAAAAAGACTACTTGAATAACCGTTGGACGGGTGAAGTGGCACGAGATTATGCTGACGAGCTGAAAAACTGGGGGGTAATTATCGAAGCCTATCGCTCTTCTGGGGTTAGCAGTACAGGCTTTGTTGGCGATAAAAATGTAGGCTTGCTTAATAAAACGGCTTTTGTCGAGCTTAAGCCTTGGTATTTTGGTTCAACGCAAATAGGGCTAAAGCATATAGCTGGTCGCTGGCATTATTTTTGGTCTCATGATTTTAATACGCCAAGTGTAAAAAAATCATCAGATTCCGGGTTATCTGCAAGCACATCAGATGAACGAGTGAGATCTCTGATGAATGGTACTAAACGCCTTATACAAATTGATGGGCGAAGGACAAAAACACCTGCAGATGATCGTCAGAAGTACGGTCGTCGCTTGTAAAAACGCTCAATTTTTTATTGCCATGTAAGAGAGTAAGTTCTTACTTGGTGATAATGCTTAAGTAAGTATTAGATTGATGAACTTGGTTAAAACAAGCCTTACTATGGGGTAGGTCAAACAACGAGTATTAGAAAATTTGTTATTAAGAGAGAGCAGCCCATAGATAGCTGCTCTCAATTGGTCGACCCATTATTGCAATGTGCTGACTTTATTGATTACTACTTAATGCACTGCAAGTTCGAGGATTTCACGGCTTTTGTCTAGAGTAATAGCTTGATTCTCACCTAGCTTGACCATGCCATGAGTTTTTAGCTGGTGGATAATCTTGTCTATTGTTGAGCTTTTATCATCACCATGCTCAGTGAGTTGTGTAGCAACATTCAGGCTATGATAGAAACGTTCAATTGCAACAATCGTTCTTTCGGCCAAATCATCACTCTTATCAAGACCAAATACGTTAATGCCCATTTGCTCCAGTTTTTCTTTTTTAACATCTAGTTGATTTCTTAGCAGGGCGGGCTGGATAATCGCTAATGAGCGACCATGATCAACGCCATGCAAAGCGGTCAGCTCATGGCCGATCATATGTGTTGCCCAATCCTGAGGAACACCTAGGCCAATAAGACCGTTTAATGCTTGATTAGCTGTCCACATCAGGTTGGCGCGCCAAGTATCATTATCGCGATCGTCGTACTGATTTGCTAAAACAATCAAACTCTTGAGCAATGTTTCAGAGTAGCCATCTTGAACCAATGCGCCAGCAGGACGAGTAATGTACTGTTCACAAGTATGAACCCATGCATCCACTATACCGTTGATTAGTTGACGTTCTGGCAGACTTTTCATGACATCGGGGTCCATAACCGCAAATTTTGGTTGAACGGCTGGTGAGAAGAACGGAAGCTTGTCATTTGTTTCTGCTTTGGTGATCACCGCGCCAGAGTTAGACTCAGAGCCCGTTGCGGGTAGTGTGAGTACCGCACCGAGAGGTACAGCTTCATTTACTTGATGCTTGCCCAGTAAAATATCCCAACCTTGTCCTTCATAACGGGCCGCTGCAGCAACGTATTTCGAACCATCAATGACCGAGCCGCCGCCAACTGCGAGAATATACTGGATGCCCTCTGATTTAACCAATGCCACGGCTTTATCTAGGGTTTCCATGGTTGGATTCGGTTCTACGCCCGAAAACTCCAACCAAGTATGCGCTTCTAAGGCTTGGCTGACTTGTTGATAAACACCGTTGTGTTTAATGGAGCCGCCACCATATATGACCAGTACTTTTTGATCGCTTGGAATACTTTGTGCGATGCTTGCGATTTTGCCTTTGCCAAAGTTAATTTGAGTAGGGTTAAGATATGAAAATTCCATTAAATAAGGCCTCATAAAAAATTGAAAACAAATTACGAACTTGGCTAAAATTATTTGTAGTCAAGTTATGAGTTGCATATTAGTGCTATTCTTGCGAGTTAAATACCCATAAAAGTCGATAAAGATTGCCTATTAATGCTTTTGTGTATATTTTACATTTGGTGTGTGAATTCTCTATATGGGGTCTATGAATGACAATGCTTGCGAAACTAATGCAATCTTATGCTGATTTTAAATCATTGAATATGCTGGAAGGTGCTTGTAAGACGCTTATACCTGGCGTGAATTTTTATCGTGTAAGTAAGGGCAGTGGTCGTCAGCCTTTGTTATATCAATCAGGGATCATAGTGATGGGGCAGGGGCATAAAGAAATTCATCTAGGCGATGAAACCGTGAGTTACGGTCCTGGCGACTTTTTGGTACTCGGCGTGCCGTTACCTCTAGAGTGCGAGGCTTTTTCTGAGAACGGTTTACCTATTCTTGGTCTATCTATTAACGTTAACTCAACGCTTTTACACAAGTTAGTGAACCAGCTTGCTGATGAAAATGTACAATCTGAAGGCGGGGGAAGTCCTGTTGCGAATTTAGATCTTGGCATTAAATCTGAAAGCATTAATACGGTTTTGGACGATACGATTAAACGTTTGCTCTATGCTCTACATAATGATGTCGAAACCAAGATCATTGGCCCTGCAATTGTGGAAGAGATAGTTTTTCGGGTATTGACGGGTGAAAATGGCCATATATTGTTTGATCTGGCACGCCATGATGGACATTATGCACGTATCGCCAAAGTTTTGAACAGAATGCATCACGACTATGCGCAGACGATTACTGTCGAAGGCTTAGCCGAACAAGCTAATATGAGTATATCGGGTTTCCATCGTGCGTTTAGGCAGGTTACTACGGAAACACCGCTTCAATATTTAAAAAAAGTACGCTTGAGTAAGGCTAAAGAACTAATTGTTTCGGATGGGCTTCGAGCGAACGATGCGGCGATGCAGGTAGGCTATATCAGTCCTTCACAATTCAGTCGTGAATTTAAACGACACTTTAATACCACGCCTCGCTCACTGTTAAATTAGTTGCTGGATGTTCGCTGTTAAGTAACACAGACAATGTATCCCCTATAAATTAAGTATGTCGCATAAACTTTCGATAGCTTAAAGGACTCTGACCAAACTTTTTTTTAAAACTTTTGCCCAAAACGTTTTGGCTGGCGTAACCACAGTGAATTGCCACTTGCTCAACTGTCATGCTGGTGCTTGTTAGAAGTTTTGCCGCATTATCAAGGCGAACAGTTTGCAGGTATTCATAAACTGGCATGCCCGTTTCGATGACAAATCGTCGACTTAGGTTTCGGTAACTCATATTGAAAGTATCGGCGATGTGCTGTGCTTTGAGTGTTCTGTGATAGTTCTGTTGTATCCAATCTCTAATCGCTCGGATTAGGTTATCTCGTCCACTAACCTTGACCGACAAGGTGGGGTTGTTCTGTTGCTCGTAAAACATGAAATACTTCGCGCAAACCTGGGCTAGTTTCTCACCGTTATAGTGACGAATAAGGTGGTAGATCATATCCATGGTCGGTTTAATCCCTGAACTACTCCAGAATCGACCGGTATAACATGACTCAATGTCAGTTCTGACTTTTATATTAGGATACAAGGCTCGAAATAGATCAATGAATGCCCAGTGCATCGCGACTTCTTGGCCCGTCAGCACGCCTGCTTCAGCAAGAAAGAACGCGCCATTGGTGATACTGACAAAATGGGCGTGATGATCATTCTGCATCCTGAGCCAGGCAGGAAGGTCTACATATTTTTTGAGTTGTTTCGGCGTAATCGTCCATACAGCAGGAATAATCACGATGTCATATACCTTATCATCTAGCGGTTTGGAGGAAACCGCTAGACCGGACATTCCTTTTGGCAGAATGCCTGGGTGATGCAGGAGAGAAACTTCAAAACCACGGCGATCGGATATCGCATACTGCTGGGCGAACAGGTCGATGCCCGACAGTGTGTCTATTGTCAGGGCGATGCTACCACTCCAATATTGATCTGGAATGATAAACGCGACCTTCAGTTTGTACTGACCTGCTTTATTTTGAGGTAAAATATCCATATATGCACTAAATATGTCTGAATTGGAAGAATAATAGCTGACTTGAGTTGATAAAATCAATTCAGTATTAATTGTATGCCTATGAGGAGAGAGCCAATGAAGACAGATAGTAAAAAGAGTTATCGTGCATATTTGAGCAAAGAGGAGATCAAATTTCTCAGAAAACCTAGCGATAAAAGAGCATTCTCGATGTTTATTATTAACTGGTTGATGATCGCAGCTTGCTTTGTACTGATCGCCTATTCAAATTCGGTATTTTTAAATATATTAGCTCTATTTGTGATGGCGGGGCGTCAACTCGGTATCGGCATTCTGTTACATGAGTGTTCTCATCGCTCATTCTTTTCCAAGCTTGAGTGGAACCAATTCTTTGGGCATTGGTTTGGCGGTATGCCCTTGCTGGTGCCAATGGACTTCTATCGCCCTTATCATCTCTCTCATCATTCAAAGACCGGTACGAAAGATGATCCGGATGTAAAAAATATTCAGCAATACCCTGTCACAAGGTGGAGTCTGGCTAGAAAGTTTATTCGCGATTTTTCCGGCTTATCGGGTGTGAAAATTATCTTTGGGGTAGTGTTTTATGTTTTACCGAACCGCTCGGGTGATGCGGTGTCTATGGGGCGACAAACATCTAAAGGGAGAGGTGAATTTGATGTCAAACTCGCACTGAAAAACTACGCGCAGGCACTGAGTTTTCATGCTGCTTTTTTCTCTATTTTTTGGCTTGCGGGTGCACCTAGTTTGTATGTGTATTGGTGGGTGTGCTTAGTATTTGTGTACCCCTTTATTATAAGAATGCGCCAAATTGCCGAGCACGGTGCTATGACTAAACTGTCGTCAGATGATGTGCGTGACACCACTCGAACGACACTCGCACGCTGGTGGGAGCGACTAATATTTGCGCCTAATTTTGTGAACTTTCACTGTGAACACCATTACTTACCAACCGTGCCCAGCTATCGTCTCGCCGAGATGCACGACTTGCTTAAACAAAGAGGGTTTTATGACGACAAAAAATCCGCTCTGGTTGATCGTGGCGGGTATCTAGAAGTAGGGCGTATAGCTGTTTTGTGAAGGATACTGCCATCTTGTCGATAAAAAATAATGTATACAAACGATGTTCTGCATGCTAAATCTTACATCATAGAGTACGTTTAGTTAGTAGGTAAGGTAGGTATCGTTGATACAATGAACCTTGTAACTTTGTTCGCTGATGGATGCCTTTATCATTGATGGGGGCATTTACGATCATAATTGATATTGCCCTAGAAGTTATTAATCAACTAAATGGGAGGGCTATATTTCCCGTGATTACAAGAAAGTTCATTGTGGCTGTAAAATGGAGTCGCTTAATTAACTCTAGTGTCAGTTATGGTTACAGTTCGCTCATTTAAGCAATGACGACTATAATTATAGTATCTAAAAAGCTCTATAACGGGTTCTTATCTCAAGTCATGATTGGATCAGTATATAACTGATCTTGCCCATTTTCTTAGTGAGTATTTCTTATTCAATAAGGAAATGAAAAATTGCGGGCTATAATGATGTGTGTGATGTACAAAGCAATCCGTAGGTCTAAGCCTTTCCAACTAAAATGTAACCACTTTTCAGTCAACTTCTTAGTTGCTTTCAGTCTGTTTTGTTCAGTTAATTTTGTTGAGTTAACAGCCAATGAGTTAGATGAACAATAACTCCTTAATATTAGTCTGGAAGAGTTGCTTCAAGTAACTAGATTAACTTATATCGCGAAAAATAATAATTTTGTTATGAAAGATAAACAAGACCTCAACCCTTTTCGCTCTCTAATCGCCGCCGGTATTCTCCAGGTGTAAGCCCTAACCACCGTTTAAACGCGCGGTTAAATGATGTAGGGTCTGAAAATCCGCATAAAAAAGCGACTTCGGTTAAGGACAAGTTCGGTACCGATAAATACTCCATCGCTTTGTTTTCCCTTACTTGGTCAATTAACGTTTGATAGGACGTACCTTCTGTTGCTAACTTTCTTTGTAATGATCTTGGGCTCATATTAAGTGCGCTGGCGACCTTATCACGGTCTAGCGTATGGTCTTGAATATGTTGTTGTAGGAACATAGCCACTAAATCAGATATTGGCTGTTTACTATTTTCTGACTCCGCCGCTAATAAAATCGTATCAAAGTGACTCTCTTCAAACTGACTAGATGTAAAGTCTGTCGCTTCCATGATGATAACATTATGCTTTCGCTCGAATGAAATAGGGCATCTAAAAAATTCGATAAAACCAGCCTCATTTTTTGGCTTTGCACGAACAAAGTGAACCTCTTTTGGTTGCCAGTCATTGCCAGCAAGTAGCCTAATCATAGAAACGGTTGCAGAAATAGCCATGTCATTAGTATGTTTGCTAATAGGAATATCATCACCATAAAAGTTGAAGGAAAGGTGGGCATCTCCTTCCTTGAAGGTCAGATTAATATTGGCACTTTCACCAATTACACGTTGATAACGTAAGAAGCGATCAAATCCATCCTTCAAATCAACTGCGGAAATTAGCGAATATCCGAGTACAGGAAATCCGGCTACATTGATTTGTCGGCCAACCATAAAGCCAATTTCTTCGTTTTTAGAATGTTGCTCTACTAGTTCCCAGAGTTTAGTCACACCATCCTGTGGGTATCGAGTATTGAAATACATAAGCGATTGAAAAGAAATTCCTGCTTCATCAAATAAGGATTTAACGGGGAGTTTCATACGGCGAAGATATTCAGCCATGTTAAGCAACCACCAAGAAGATGTTGTCCTCATTATGTTTCCCGTTTAATGAATTAATAATACTCTGGCTTTTTTGATCAATAAGCTGTCTCTTATTGCAAAGTATGTATCAATAAATGGTTTTAGGATAGTTCTCAGTTACTCCTAATCGACGACTTACAATAACAAAGAGGTTGATAACGTGATCTATACTAGTGCGGCACAACATGCTTTTAACATCCAGTCTGGTGATGTGAGCGCAGCAGAACTAACTCAATCTTATCTAGCAAGAATAAACCAGCTTAATCCAACTATAAATGCCATCGTCGCTCAAGATCAGGCGCATAGTCTTTTTAGGGCGAAGGAATTAGACCAACTCGCTTTGAATGGTCAACCTCTTGGTCCTCTTCATGGTGTGCCTGTTACGGTTAAGGAATGCTTTAACGTGAAAGGGTTCAAAACCACGGTAAACTATCCGCCTTTAAAAAACTACTTCCCAACTGAAGACTCAATAATAGTTTCTAGACTAAAAGATGCAGGAGCCATTTTATTGGGTAAAACCAATGTTCCTACGCTGCTGGCTGACTCGCAAACTTTTGGCCCTATATTTCCGACGGCTAACAATCCTTATGACCTTACCCGATCAACTGGTGGTAGTACTGGGGGAGGGGCTGCAGCAGTTGCGACAGGTATGACCACTTTTGAAATTGGAAGTGATATCGCGGGGTCAATACGCAACCCCGCTCACTATTGTGGTTTATTTGGTTTGAAACCTACGCAAAATGGCCATCCTACTGATGGTCATGTTCCACCTTTACCTAATAAAAATGTCGGTTATTTAGACATGAATAGTACTGGACCCTTAGCTAGAACCATGGCAGATATCGAACTTGCCTATAATATCTGTTACGCCCCAAGGTGGGATTATTTAAGGTACTTGCCTATAGATAGAAAATTGCCAGAACACAAGTCACTCAGTGACTATCGAATCGGATGGTTTGATGAAATACTTGGCGTTCATTGTAGCGCTGATACAAAAAAATCCTTAGAGACAATGGTTGAAACCCTAGAGAAGTCAGGTGCTAAAGTAGAGCGGGTTAAACTAGACCGTCAACTCTTAGATAGAATTTTGAAGCTTTGGGCCAAGATTTTTGGCTTTATCATTGGACAAGATTTTAGTTGGCCAATGCGGCAGTTACTCAAGTTGAAATTTCAGCGGGATTTGAGAGGTTCTAAGATAGAAGCCAGGCAGGCGCTGCATCAGGGATTAAGCTTGAATTTTAATCAATTTTCATCCGCTCAATTAGAGCAGCAAGAGCTAACGGCTGAGTTCACAAAACTTTTTGAAGATTACGATTTTTTACTAAGCCCAACATCAGCAGGGCCCGCATTCGAACATAACCCGAAACATAAACCTATTCCAATTGATGGCGATACGCTTCACTATTCCGACTATTGTTTTAGCTTTGTGATGCCCTACAACGTGACGCGATTACCTGTTCTAACAGTACCAGCAGGGTCAAACGACGAAGGGTTGCCCATAGGTTTATCGTTTGCAGGCCCTCACTATTCGGAAAAGCAATTGATTCGCTTTGGGAAGTTACTTGAGGCTGCGGGATATAGATTTAAAGCACCGTCACAATTTTGCATTTAGCGTTATTAAAATTTACCTATGCATTACGAGTAACTTAACCAAAAATCTTACAAAGTAATTAACATTAAACTGAAGTACAAACAGATAAAAATAAGAGTGAATTTACGATGAAAAAAATTGTGATTACCAAAGCGGGTGAACCCAAGGTATTACAGGTTAAGGAGTGTGCAGATCTTGCTCCGGGTGAAAACGAAGTACGTATTGCCGTTAAAGCAGCAGGCTTAAACTTTGCAGATATAATGGCAAGACAAGGTTTATACCCTGATGCACCTAAAATGCCTTGTACTGTCGGTTATGAAGTGGCGGGCGTTATTGATGACGTAGGCTCAAATATTGATAAAGCATGGCTAGGCAAAGAAGTGTTTGCTCTCACTCGGTTTGGTGGTCAGGCAGAACAGGTGGTTGTGCCTTTACATCAAATATTTGAAAAACCTGAGTCGTTGTCATTTGAAGCCGCTGCAGCAATTCCTGTGAATTATTTAACAGCGTATCAGTTGCTCGTGGCAATGGGGAGTCTGCATTCATATGAAACAGTTTTGATTCACAATGCAGGAGGCGGCGTAGGATTGGCTGCACTCGAAATAGCTAATAAGATTGGTGCCACAACTTTTGGAACGGCGAGTGCCGGCAAGCATAAATTTCTGAAAGAAAAAGGCTTGAACCATGCGATTGATTATAGAAATCAAAACTGGAAGAAAGAGCTGTTAGCGTTAACAGAAGATCGAGGGGTAGATTTAATTACAGACCCTCTTGGGGGTAAAAATTTACGGGATAGTTATCGAGCTCTTAGTAATACCGGACGCTTGGGGATGTTTGGGATATCTTCCGTGGCTGAGTCAGGTATTAAAGGTAAACTAAAACTACTCAAAATGATTGCACAAACACCGTTTTATCATCCATTCGGTTTAATGGACCAGAATAAAGGCGTGTTCGGTGTCAATATGGGACATCTGTGGCATGAACACAAAAAGATTAATATTTGGATGCAAGAATTATTAAAAGGTCATGCAGAGGGTTGGATTAACCCTCATGTAGATACCACCTTTTCATTTACTGAAGCCGCGGATGCGCATCGGTATATTGAGCAGCGACGGAATATCGGTAAGGTGATTCTTACGCCCTAGTAAATTAAAAGAGAGAGGATTTTATGAGAAATTTATGTGAGTGTAGTTAAAATACTATACTTCAATTTAATAGAATATTGGCAGCATATATCGAGAGTTTTAGGTGTGTGAAAGTAAATAATGAAATAAATCCATACAGCCATTTTATCTTGAGCAAAATATTAAAGTACTATTTTTGGCCTGCTTGACCGGAACTTTCTAATCGGTAAATCATGTTTTTCGAGACAAGAACAAAACAATAATAGTGATCTATACTTCATGCAGCGATCCGCTCTTTTAATTTCGCACAATCAGGCAGCTCTGGATGAAGGTTATACTTTTCTTTTTGACACTACTGACTTTTTATACGGATACATCGCTTGCCGAAGACAAAATCGTTATAAGGCATGTGAGTCCTGAAGGCGTCTTAGACCAGCGTCATACTTACTTTATTGCCTTATTAAACTTAGCTCTTGAGAAAACACGAGCACAGGATGGTCCTTTTCGTTTAGCGATGCATGAAGATAAAATGACTCAGGCTAGGGCTATTCGGAGTGTTGCTCAAAAATATTCCTTAGACATTGTCTGGACGATGACCTCCAAAGAGAGGGAGGAAATATTACAGCCAATTCGTATTCCCTTATTAAAAGGCTTACTGGGCCATAGAATATTTATTATTCGTCAACAAGATAAGGAAAAATTCGCACAAATAAAATCGCCAAATGAACTTAAGCCACTAATAGCTGGTCAAGGCCATGATTGGCCAGATATCAAAATTTTAAAAGAGAATGGTTATAATGTCATGCCTGTACCAAATTATGATAGCTTGTTTAGCATGCTAAGTTTGGGACGGTTCGACTATTCACCTCGAGGCGTCACTGAAGCCTGGGCAGAAGTAGAAGCACATCCTGAAAAAGAATTAATGGTAGAAGAAACCTTACTTTTAAAATACCCCGCATCAATCTATTTTTTTGTACACAAAAATAATACCTTGCTGGCAGACAGAATTGAACGCGGCTTACACCTCTCTATTGCTGATGGTTCATTTGATCGATTATTTCAGGAACACCCAACCAACAAAACACACTTTAATTTTATTAATATTAACAATAGAAAAAGTTTTCATTTAACCAACCCGTTTACTCACGAGTTTTCCCCTTAGAAAACTCAGAATTTGGGTATTATCCGTAAGAAAAACATTATCTAACGATCCCTAAAAAATTATCTAAATTGCACTTAAGTGCTAGTGATATGGAAGTTACACATTTGAATGTGCGACCTAAATTCGCCTATTTTAGGTCGCCACTTACGATGGAAGTTGTTAACCCTTGCAGAACCTAGCAATTTCAAAGGCTGGGTCATGCTCGAACTTTCACTAATAAATAATCCTGTCATTAAAACAATATCTAGATAAACAAAGCTGATTATATTTTGTGCGGTATTTTGCAATAACGAGCATTTGTCTCTTTTTGCCTACTTTTTGTCTTCAAATGATTAGCTTAAATATATAGGTCTTCTTATATTGGGTCGTTCTAGTACAACTTTACACTGTATATCATAAATAAATTTGTTCGTCGGAGTTGCCAATATTATGTCTCTTGTGAAGCTTATGCCAAGCGTTACAAGTTCGATTACAAGGAATGTTGAGTCAAAGTTCGAACAGTTAACGATTTCTATTGGGAAGGTAAAACCTCTTATCAAATTGCTTGCCGCTGAAGGGGTAGGGTTAGAGGAATTGCTTGAAGGGACCGGAATCTCTTTACGGGACCTAACGCTCTTTGATTTATCTATAGAGTATGAGCAATATCTGCGACTTATTGATAATGCATATGTGTTATCCCCAGATCCTTGCTTCGGTTTGAGCTTGGGTGAACAGTTTTATGTTAACCATGATGGACTCCTTGCTTGTCGTATCATGAGTAGTGAAAATGCAATGCAGGCAATGTATTTGCTGAAAGATTATCAGTCACTATTGACGCTTCTGTTTCAATTTAACTTTGAAGTATTTGACGATAAAGCCGTCTTTACTGTCCATCCGGCATACCGTTTAAATAACTCTTTACCTTTTTTTATCGAATATACTTTTGCTGCCATCTACTCCATCGGGAAGTTTTGTCTTGGTAGTCAAAAAATGGAACTGAGCTACGAGTTTAGTTATGAGCATTCAGCCTCATCTGAGAGGTACACTGAATTCTTTGGCGGGCAGGTACGTTTTTCTTGCAAAGAAAACCGGGTATTAGTGCCGCTTGAGGTGTTGAATAAGCCTTTTGTTTTCGCTGATAAACAGACTGCAAAGATTAACGATGAATTTTGTCAGGATAAAGTTTGTAGCATTGAGAATGAAGTCGATATTAAGCAAAGAGTTAAAATGCTTATTCGAAAAAATAAACTATTTAAAATATCCCTAGAGACTTTGGCTGAACAGCTTTGTATGTCTCCCAGAACCTTGAGTCGTCAATTAAAGGCTCGCAATATTTCATATAAAACCATTCTAGAAGAAGAGCGAAAGAAAAGAGCGATTCAACAGATTCAAGACCATGATATCCCTCTAGATCAATTGGCTGAACAACTGGGTTATCAGGATGCATCCTCATTCAGTCGCGCTTTCAAAAAGTGGGTGGGTGTTCCGCCTAATCAATTCAAGGAGCTTCAAGATTAAAGGCACCTAATTCACAACAAAGGGCAAATGGCTTGAAATGTCTCACTAGTGACGGAAATGGTTATGGTGAAACTAGGTTTAGCTCTTAATAATAAGCTGTTTCAATCAGGACGGCTAAAGTGAATTATTCGCTTATCGGTCAATGAAGAGGCCGTAGTACTTCATCGCAGGAAGCAAAATAAAAATAAAATTAAACAAACAAATAGGTTTGACGATGACTACTCTAAAAAAAATTACTACCCCAAAAAGACAAACGAAAAAAAAATTACTTACTGGTTGCGCTTTATCACTCTCGTTGATGCTAGGCGCGGGCCAGGCGTTGGCCGATAAATGCTTCGTAATGGTCCATGGCCATGGTGTTAGTTCCGCTACAGATGCCCAGAATTACTGGAGTAATAACAACTTCAGTGAATACAATGGCGATAACTTCATGGATGACCTGCTTAAATCTGGTGATAACTATGGCCTTACGTATTATAACTCATCAGATGGTGCTGGTAATGAATACTGGAGAGATGAGGCTGCGGGTGAAATTGCACGTCAAATAACGTCAATCAAGTCTGGGGCAGGCGACGGTTATACGCATGCTGAGTCTGGTACTCAATGCTCTGCGAATGACACATTTTTTGTTATCGCGCATAGTCAAGGTGGGACTGAAATGATGTATATCGCAGGCAATGCGATTACCGGTTCACCAAGTTATAACACCGCATACAACTCATCTGGTAATGCTGTGACTGTCGATTTTGAATCAGCGATGGACAATGTAGAGGCGATCTTCAGCATGGGCGGCTCGATTACCGGAACTGAAGGTGCTGACCGTGTCTGTAATGGTAGCTGGGTAGAGTATTTAGTGGGTGAACTTGCCTTTGGTGGGTGTAACGATTCGACTAAATGGCTACAAACGAGTGACTCTTATACGGTTCGTAACCAAATCGGTTCTAATTTAGCCGTCCCATATTGGGTGCTTGGTGGTTGGAATGAATTTCCAGGTGTTGCATCGGCTTCTTCATTATTATTAAGTGGTGATGATGATGGTTATATAAATTTGGCATCGCAGATGAGCTGTTCCGGTTCAGCAACGCGTAATTTGTATAATGACTTGAAAACATACAAGCACTTCTTAGGCATTAAATATGGTAGTGCGACTTACAAGTGCAATGACTCTAATAAAGGCACACCACGTACTTACAACGCCTTTAGCCTTGATGAAGACCATGACTCGGAACGTAATGGCGGAAAGAATTCTCCAAGTAATAAATCGATTCCTAATGGCCTCAACTGCGGTAGCGGGAATATGGCATCAAGAATCAGTGATTGTACTTAAGGTATAACTTAAGTTTTTGATTAGAATTAACAGGCATTTCTTTCCAGAGGGAAATGTCTGTTTGACGGCTTATTGTTATGCTGTTTCTCAAATTTTATAGGGTGTTTTGTATTGTGATGTTGAATAAAAAAACGATCTTATTTACAAGTTTGGTTGCGATGATTGTCGCTTTATTTTTTCTTATGGGTGAGGGCAATAAACCACTTAATATAGAAGCAAATACGCAAGTACCATTACCGACAGAACTACCTTCTGAAGTTACCCAGTCAGTAGGTAATGCTCAGCCACGACTACTAATGAATAACGAAATAAAAAGTGTTCCACAAAAAAAAGCGCCCCCTTTAAGTTATGTTGAAAGTTTAAAAGGAATGGAAGATAAAAATTCATTCCATAAAGCACTGCTCAAAGATAGCTCACAACAAAATAAGTACCCACCCTACAACCAAAGCATTCCTACACTTGAGCAAGACCCTATTGAACGACGGTATGAGTTAGATATAAGAACGGTAGAGAGTGAGAGCGGTGAGGCTAACCTAACGTTATGGACAGACAAGAAATACTATTTGCATGGCGAGGAGGTTTTAGTTTCTGCCATCCTTCAAGATGCTAAAGGTGTTCGTGTTCCCACACGCTTCTTAGGTCAACTTATTTATAACGAAACTCAAAACTTACAACAATTTGAGTTTTTAGATTTGGATCTGGATGGAATTTACGAATTTCGCTTCAAACTGGATCCGGTGAATAATCAAGCATTGATGTCCGGTATTTATAAAATTCTTATTGTTAACGATGCAAATGAAATGGTAGATGGTGTTACTTTTATTTTGTCACAACCGGAATTACAGCTTACAGGTGAGTATAAAGACACGATTTCAGCAAGTGGAAACCTGTTAATAGAAGCCGAAGTGGAAGTGACTGCGAAGCATCGTTTCTATTTTCAAGCGGCGCTATATAGCAGTACAAACGACCCGATTGGCTCAACGCAATTTTCAGGGGAACTGCCTAAAGGTCGCCATTGGATTCCACTAGACTTTGACGGTTTGATGCTTAGAGACGCTGGGGAACCAGGGCCTTATTTGCTAAAAAGTATCTCTTTGGCAAAAGTTGTTTTACCGATGCAGCGTGCGCCAATTATCTATCCCGAATTTTATACGCAAGGGTATAACGTTGACCAGTTTAGAAACACTAATTACGCTGAGATAAGTCCTAACTAATAGGGTAGGGACTTTTTCAGAATCATATCTTTACCTGATTCTTAATCGATATTGCTTGTCTTTCGATTGAAGGATTATCGTATCTGCGAGAGCGAAAAGTCTAATTCCCGATGTATTCAAAATGACGTGAAATGTAATGTCAGTGGCTCAATAGGTCATGGAGATTAAAGTTCGCGTTGACAATAATAAACAGTAGTAATCATTCTTCTCTATCAAGGTTGATGGAACTAGAAGAACGGTTCGCAGGAAGCAAAATAAAAACAAAACTTAATAACAAGCAGGTTTTATGATGAAAATAAAAATGATTACTAAACCCAGACGACAATCGAAAAAGCATATGTTGACCTTATGCGCAGTATCCCTTTCATTAATGCTGGGAGCAGGTCAAGCTCTGGCATCAAAATGCTTTATCATGGTTCATGGCCACGGTGTCAGTTCGTCTGCAGAGGCGCAGAATTATTGGAGTAACAATAATTTTAGTGAATATAATGGTGACAACTTCATGGATGACTTGCTCCAATCTGGCGATAACTACGGATTAACGTACTACAACTCGTCAGATGGTGCAGGACTGGAATATTGGAGAAACGAGGCCGCCGGTGAAATCGCGCGTCAAATAGCGACAATCAAAACGGGTAGTGGTGATGGCTATACGCATGCTGAGTCAGGCACGCAATGCGCCGCTAATGATACATTTTTTGTAATCGCTCATAGCCAAGGCGGGCCTGAAATGATGTATATCGCAGGAAATGCCATTACGGGTTCACCGAGTTATAACACGGCATACAATTCATCAAGTAATGCTGTGACGGTTGATTTTGAATCAGCTATGGATAATGTAGAGGCGATCTTCAGCATGGGCGGTTCCATCACGGGTACCGAAGGTGCAGACCGAATCTGTAACGGTAGCTGGATAGAGTATCTAATAGGTGAACTTGCTTTTGGCGGGTGTAATGACTCGGTTAAATGGCAGCAAACCAGTGACTCTTATACGGTTCGTAATCAGATAGGATCGAACTTGGCGGTACCTTACTATGTGTTGGGTGGTTGGGATGCGTTCCCAGGTATTGCATCGGCTTCTTCACTATTATTAGGCGGTGATGACGACGGTTATATTAATTTGGCATCACAAATGAGTTGTTCTGGTTCAGCAACGCGTAACTTATATAATGACTTAAAGACTTATAATCACTTTTTAGGCATTAAATATGGGAGTGCTACCTATGAATGTAGTGACTCAAATAAAGGTACACCGCGTACTTACAATGCCTTTAGTTTAGAAGAAGATCATGATTCAGAGCGTAATGGCGGAAAGAACTCTCCAAGTAATAAATCGATACCAAATGGGCTAGATTGCGGTAGCGGAAATATGGCGTCTAGAATCAGTAGTTGTACTGCTATCAGCACGGTGACCCATAGCGTAAATAATGTTGCATTTAAGTCTGCTCATAACAAATATTTAGTTGCAGAAGGAAATGGCGGGGGCGATGTAAATGCTAATCGCTCAGCTATTGGCTCTTGGGAAAAATTTAATCTGGAATTGTTATCATCAGGTAGTTGTATCACTAGTGGTGCAACGATCGCTGTTAGCACACAAGCAAATCATTATCTAAGAGCAACGTCTAGCGGTGATCTAGATGGTAAAGCGAGTGTAGTGGGGTCATGGGAGCAGCTTACTTTGGTTAATCATTCTGATGGTAGTGGTTGTTTGGCCAGTGGTGACAGTGTTTCACTAAAGAGTAGTTCTAATTTATATGTCGTGGCAGAAAGCAATGGTGACGCGAATGCCAACCGCAGTGCAATGGGGAGCTGGGAGCGCTTTGTGGTGCAATTTTAGTCACTAAGAAAAGTATCAAAATAGTATCTAACTATTAATTGTTAGCCTTTGGGGTAATAGCTCGCTTGTTTATGGGTATATTATCCCTCTTTTTAAGGCTCCAAATAGGCTATTAGTTCATCAATCACTTAACATCATCGATTAATTTTGCTTTGCATGCTTACTAATTAAATGAACAAATTGTGGAATTAATTGTTCGGGTAAGTCATGACCCATTTTAGGAATAAGTCGAAATTTAGCGCCATTAATTTGCATTGAAATCGCTCGCCCACATGAAGGTCTTAGTAACGGATCGCTCGCACCATGAATGACTAATGTGGGTGCTGTAATATCCTGAATCGCTTTTTCTAAACTTCCTGTCGCGAGTATGGCCTGTATTTGTCTTATTGTTCCTCCTGGAGAATAGCTACGCAGGTAGTTTGCTTCCATCAACGCACGAATGTCTGCAGAAGGCGTTGGGTAGCCTGGGCTTTGCACGGCCTGCCAAAATTGTTGCCAACGTTTGGTCACAGCAGCCATATCATTTTTAGCTTTACCTTGTTTACCTAACTTGAGCATCAAGCTGGTTTTAGGCATCGGTAGCCTAGGAGCATTGGTCGATGACATGATGGTGGTGAGTGTTCGCACCTGGTCAGGATAGTTGGCGGCCAGTAATTGGCAAATCATTCCCCCCATTGAAACGCCTACAATATGAGCATGTTCAATTTTCAATGCTGACATTAGGTTCGAGGTGTCATTGGCCATGTCATGTAAGGTGTAATTTGCCAAGGGATGTAGCCCGAGTTTATGAGCCAGATAAGCCAAACGTGTATTCACACGAAATGATGAGCCTACTTTGTCAGACAGTCCAATGTCTCGATTATCGAAACGAATAACACGGTAACCCTGTTCTGCTAAACCGTCTAACAATGATTCAGGCCAATGCGTCATTTGGCAGGCAAGTCCCATAACCAGTACGATAGGAGGACCTAGTGGATCGCCACGTTCTTCAACACAAAATGTCATGCTTTTCACATCAACGAAAGACTGCTTAGGCTGATAGTGCATGGAGGGTTTCTGAGTTATATTTCTTGCTGTTGTCATGTATATCTCCTAGCTAACAGGCCTTTCAGCGTTAGATTCCATCAAAGAAGACTGAGAGATTATGTGGTATCGGTTAGCGCGCCAAAATGAACCTAAGTCATTAAAACGAATGCCTTGGCTGCGCATGACACGATGAGCGGCGGAGGCAGTAAGCTGCCTAAGGTAAAACGGTTCACCGACAACAAAATGATGAATGCCATGTGTACTACCAAAATTGAAACAAAATAACTGGAAGGGCCATAGGAACCATACATTCAACACCTGAGTCTGTTGGCTAAGTGTTTTAACATCGCCATAGTAATGCATGTTAGAACTAATGAAATTTAAGCAAAATGAGCGTAAATAAAAAGGCGCGATCAGCACTACGACTAGGTTATCGACGTAGTGCATAACGTTTAAGGTTTGTGCTGACCAAGCCCATTCACCGATGCTATTCATGACATGGAATATTAGAAAACCGTACCAAGTTATTGCACAAAGTATGGCAAAGGGAGCATTAACAGCGATGATTTTTAAAATATGACTAATTCTTGCTCCCTTGGGGCCATTAATCAAAGCATTTACGATGTTACCAACAAAGGTGTCCATCATGATGAACAAACGCATAAAACCGACATTACGGCCATTACCAATACCACGTTCCTCAATGTCTGCCGGTGTCCCTGATTTTTTGTGATGTAAAAAGTGTAGCTTACGTCGAACCCAAGGGTTTATGGTGCCTGGTCGAAAAACCCAAACAATTAAAAGCATCAGGTTGTGAACAAGTGAATTGTGTTTAAAGTACAGCTTATGTATTAAGTCGTGTTCTAACTCATGCATTAGAGAAGTAAATATTGCGACAACAGGAATGCAGACCCAGGCGTTTATCAGTCCAATAAAATACAACCAGGCAGTCGCTACAACCCCTAGAACAGAAAAAACCAGTATTGTCATACCGATCATATTTTGATGTTTTAACCAAGGGTGAGCCTGTTTTAGCTCATCACCTCTATGGCGAATAGCTGTCCTGATATGTGCTACTCTCGTCTTTTCAGTGAGGTCAATGTCAGGTCGTTGATTGCTAGTTTGACTCATTTGATAAACTCTCCACCTTACTCGTCGAACTTAAGTTATTCAAAAATTATTTGTTTGATGTATTGTCTAAATACTAAATTCATCTTACTGAATAGGCCATAAATAGGTCTTATTATGGCCTTTAAGATGCTAAATTTGTCCTAATTAGTAATTTAAAGCGTATATTAGACTCGAATTACCCCTTGGAACTTACCTATAATGTCAATTTTTGAGCATCAAGCTATTTACCCTAGTGCTGAACTATTTCTGATTAAACAGTTTATGCATTCAGAAGGGTTTCAAGCACAACAATGGCTATTAGGGACAGGGTTATCGGTCAAGGCTCTTAAAAAATCTGACACATTAGTGTCTTTACATCAGTTCGATATTATCTACCGAAATGTTTTTCGCTTAGTTCAGTCTCCTGATATTGGACTTCGTTTTGGCAAAGCATTAAACCTCTCTAGGTGGGGGATGCTCACCTTAGCGCTCACGGCTGCTCGCTCCCTAGGTGCTGCATTACAAACGGCTAACCAGCATCGGTCACTTATTCGAAGCCGCTTTAATCTTGAGCCTGAAATGCATGGTGATATGGTAAGAATCTGCGTCACTCAAAGAAGCGCTATGCCTTTTCCTGTCAACGAAGTATTTGCCTTTGAAATGTTGATTACTTCTCTCACGCGTCAAATAAATGATTTATTAGTCAAACCATTCTCTTTTAATAAAATTCAACTGCATTACCCTCCGCCAAAGCACTTTCGTCACTATACAAAGCACTGTGGTTGTCCGATTGAATTTAACGCTCCTACCAGTGCTCTCTGGTTGCCGGAAACAACCTTAGCAAGCCTATTGCCACTCGCTAACCAAATGACAGAAAGGCAAGCGCTAGATAATTGTGACCTGGAAATGCAGCGGGTTGATAAAATACAAAAAGGAGATATTCGCTGGATGGTTCGTGCAGAATTAGCAAAAGGACATGAACTCCCTCTAGATTTAGATAGTCTTGCTAGTCATCTTTTCATGAACGCTCGAACCTTACGCCGGCGGCTGCAGTCAGCTGGAACTAGCTACCGCGAGCTTTATCAACAACATCAACTGCAATTAGCTCTTCAAGCTTTGGCAAACACCCAAGAAGAATTAGAAGAAATAGCAAAAATGTGTGGGTTCAAAGACTCTGCCAGTTTTCGGAATGCATTTATACGCTGGACCAATATAACCCCCAGTAAATATCGAACTCAATTTTGAACTGTTTTATCGGGGGCTGGCAGGTACTATAAGAACTCCTTTTTTCAGGTTATTAAGATAACTTTGAAGAGGGAAAACATGGATTAATTTTCTTGGGGTTTCAGTACTGGATCTGAATGCTTTAATTTTAGTTTTTGTAAATATTGCTTATAAATATACCAGCTCATGTAGCCAGCCAAAAAATTACCTAACATTGCGCCTATAAATAGCCCGTTAAGTTCTGCGAACTCAGAGCCAAGCCATAATAAAGGTAAGTAACAGGCAAATAAACGCAATGCAGAAATGACTAGTGCTAAATTAGGCATGCCGATGGCACTGCAGACAGAAACCATAATCATACAGATGCCTAACGCTCCAAAGCTTAAGGGTACTATCCATAAATAATTATTCAGAATGGTCGCGACAGTAGTATCACTTGTTAATAAACTGCTGAGTTGTGTTGAAATTGACATCAAAATAAGCGCAACAACCAACTGCCACATCATCACAAAGCCAACTGCAATTTTGACGAGTTGATGGATTTGTTCAAAGTCGTTACTTCCTCGCAGTCTTCCAATAATTGGTGGCATCGCCATTGTTAAGGCTAACACGATGATGATGGAAAAAAACTCAAGACGACTACCAAGGCCCCAAGCAGCCACGACAACATCACCATAGCTAGCGATGATTGCTGTCGCGATCATAGCCGATAGTGGCGGAATAAACTGGCTCATCATGGCGGGGGTCATGAATGATACTAAGCGCTTTAACCCAATTATGATAATAGGCGTACTTCTCGGTAGCGCTATCATGTGCTTGCGTATGATGAAACTGTATATGATGAAACACCCTGTACCAAAAGCGCATATGGTGGCCCACGCTGCACCGGCCATGCCCATATCTAAAACAAAAATAAATATAGGGTCAAGTATCATGTTTAATACACTTGTCAAAACCATCATCATGCCGGGTAAGAAAGTTTCACCGTGCGCACGAAAGATACTATAACCAAAATACAACATGGCTCCCAACCAACTACCGAACAACCAAGGTAACCAATATTCCTCAATTAAAGGTAACAGTGATTCATTCGCTCCTAAGGCAACAACGATTGCTTTTTGGTTACCCCATAAAAGTAGGCAAAGTAGTAAAATTAGAATAAAACCGGCAGCAATCACTAAGCTACCAAGCTCTTTGGCGTAGTGATACTTTTGTGCGCCTAATGCAATAGAAATTACCGTCGTTGTTGCGATACCTAATCCAACTTGGATACCTATAATTAGTTGGTATACAGGAATAGTGAAACCTAATGCTGCTAGTGGTTTAGCACCAAGTTGACCAATAAACGCACTGTCTACTAATTGGCAGCTCATAATTGCGAGTAAACCGATAAGCATTGGCCATGTCATTCGATATAATTGCTTAATCAGAGACTCGGTATTTTGACTCATAATTTACCTTTTACACACCATAAAAACCGAGCTAATGATCAGGTATTTATATACCGTTCATTAGCCGCGTAAGCTTCAATACGGCTTATATTTCTAAAAAAACTTTACCCATTGCTTGGCCGCTAGATAGACGTTCATGTGCTTAGCCAACTTCAGAGAGTGTGAAATTTTGCTCATCCAATACTGGGCGTAAATTACTTGCTTCGGCTATTTGGGTGAGCGTGTTAAGTATTTTACCATGCACATCTCTATTATGATTGTGAATCATTGGAATTAGCATAAACACAACATGTAATGACAACCTTTAAAGTGAGCAACAGATAGATCCATATTAACCATAGCAACAATTGAAGCAATTTGGCCGTTTAAAGCGGCAGCTTCAAATGAATTAACCATGTTTTCGCCACCGCCTGTTGCAAAACCTCAACACCAAATCTAGTTGCCAATTGCAGCACTACAAGGGCTACACCACCGGCACAACCATACACTTAACCACCTACAACGTATTCAGCAAATACGAGGTCAATACATCAACTAGCTTTCCCTTTTCTTATAAAGAATAGAGTGATGTGTTATTCAATTTAACATACAACTAAACTCAGTTATTCAGCGGAAAATTTATTTAGGAAACTTATCCTGTCTGCAATACCCTAAATAACTCATTGTTTAGTGTTACGTAAACGTTCTTCGATAATTTTCGATAAATTCTGATACAGCCTGTTAGTTCAAATGATAATCATTTGCAAATGGTAATAAGTTTTATTATGATCTTCGCCACTAAAACGATGGCAGTCTGCCTCGTGAAATAAGCACCATCTTGTAATTAGTTAGGGGATAATAATGCATTCAGGTTTTCAGCGCTTGGCGCTTTCAACGGCTATCGCCGCTGCAATTTCACCAGTTGTTCATGCCGTAGACTCAAGTAGCACTGGCGATAATTCAACTCTTCAAAACGAAGATGTGATTGTTTATGGTGATAAGCAAGCTCAGTCTTTACAAGACTTACCCATGAGTGTTGGGGTTCTTACTAACAAGCAGCTTGAGACATCCAACATTCAAGATTTGAATGACGTATATTCACGTCTAGCGAATGTAACGGCTGAACGAGGTGGTAACGAAAGCTTATTCACGATACGTGGGGTGAGTGTGCAAGGTTTGTCATCTAACCCTGACAGTTTTACCGCTAGCGTATTAGTAGATGATGTTCCGCTTGATAACCTCAGTATTCGCTACGGTGCAATGAGCCTTTGGGATGTTGAGCAAATCGAAGTCTATCGAGGACCACAAGCGACACTCCAAGGTCGTAACTCATTAAATGGTGCGATTTACCTTAAAACGAAAGATCCCAGCTATGAATGGGGCGGTTCTTTTCAAACCACTATCGCGAGCAACAAAACCAAACGTGTATCTCTCGCGGGTGGCGGTGCTTTAATCGATGACTTACTTGCTTTTAGATTGTCCGTCGACGGTTATGAATCCGACGGTTTTGTGAATAATATCACTCGAAATGAAAAAGATTATGCTGGCTTTGAGCGTCAAAACATCCGGGCAAAGTTCTTACTCGAACCCAGCGATGATTTTTATGCAAAGCTCACCTTGTCTTCGCTCGATAACGATATGGGTGACAACCCGAATACACGTTTAGATGACCCGTTTAGCTTTGAAGCACAATCTGAGAAAGAAGCGTACCATAATATTGAAAATGATATGGTGGCTTTAGATTTGGGTTGGGATATATCTGATGGCTTAAAACTCACCAGTATCACATCACTCTCTGAGGAAAAATACGACAGATTTGATGACTATGACTCAACATCCTTCGACCTTGGATTTATTGCTCAAGAGGGTAAGAGCGAAGGCTTTACACAAGAAATACGCTTAAATTTTTCTCAAGGTAACTGGTCTGGTGTTGCTGGGCTATATTACGGCGAGACGGACCGTAAGACGGATTGGGATTTACAAACACTTTATGCTAAAAGCAATGTTGGAGATACTGCGATCGCCTATATTCAACAAGCCTTGGGTGTGGACGAAGCGACAGCAACACTTTTCTGGGGAGCCGTACCAACGTTTATCGACATTACGAATGACTATGATGCTCGATATGAGGTAGAAAATATCGCGATATTTGGTGAAAGTACCTGGCACGCTAATGATAATTGGGCCTTCACCTTTGGCGCCCGTTATGACAAAGAAGACCAAAAACGACGCGAAGATAGTATCATCACCGTTGATACGGTAACCCCAGATCCTCAAATTAATGGTCTGTTAGCGGGCTTGGAATCACTTCTGCAAGAACCATCTGAAAATGTAAAAGCCGATTACGATGCTTTTTTACCGAAAGCTGTTGCGCAGTACTTTTGGTCTGAAGATGTGAATGCCGCTTTTATGGTGCAAAAAGGCTATCGTGCAGGCGGCTCTACCGTGAATGTGGCACGAGCAGAGTCTGTAGAGTATGACCCAGAGTATACGGTGAATTACGAGTTGGCCCTGCGCTCTGTTTTGCTTGATGGTGATTTGACCCTTAATGCCAACTTGTTCTATACAGACTGGAAGGATATGCAAGTAGATGTTCAGTCTTCTAATGATGCGCTAGACAAATTTATTGATAATGCTGGTGAATCAAGCCTTTATGGTTTGGAACTAGAACTACTGGCATATCCAATAAACCGTATCGAAGTATTTGCAAATGCAGGTTATGTTAAAACGGAGTTTGAGAAATTCGCCGTCACACTAAGTGATGGCCAGGTTGTCGACTATAAAGGCCATGAGTTTAAAGGGGCTGCTAATTTAACGGCATCTACGGGATTCAAATATAAGTCGGTTGATAACTTTGTCATTGGTTTAGATGCAAACTATCAAGGGGAGTCTTACCAGGATAACTCAAATACGCGTAAAGTTGGATCACGCACCGTATTTAATGGACGTTTGGGTTATGAGTTAGCAGACTGGAGTGCCTATCTTTGGGCGACTAACTTGACAAATAAAGAGTATATTGTCTCAAGTTATAATCAACTTGAAGGTGTAGCCGTTCAGGATTACGCAACACCTGGCACTCCACGCATGATTGGTGGCACAGTTAAAGTCGACTTTTGATCGGGTAGGAAATTTTTAAACTGGGTATCGAAAGGACGCGTAGCACGCGCCTTTTGATACCTCGACAGGAACCAATATTTTCTTTTCATTTATACCAATTGTTATTGCGTACAATCAGTAAACCCACAGCAATCCTCACTACACCGCCTGTTCGTAGGCAGAACTCATTTTGATCAATAGAATGCTAGCATCAACCTTTATTTGAAACGGTAAACTAATGGGTGCTGTGGCAGTAGGCTCTTACTTTCACCTACCACTTCATAACAGAATTTCTGGTTATCAATTGAACGTCTTTTGTATTCAGTGTCTACTAACAACTAACATATATTAGAGAGGTCAAATCGTAGGTAAACACCGTGACGATAACGTTCTTTGTCTAATGGGGAGCAAGATACTAACTGAGTCATTTACGAGAATTAAGTATTTTCCTTACTTTACCCGCATAGAATGAATACGTATAAGATGTGATCTATCCCCCATTTGGGGGATGCATAGTAAAAAGCGTGTATGCGAGAATAAATATCGGAACATGATTCTGAATGAATAATTGCGAGTAACAAATATAAAAACACTCGCCCAACATAAAGACAGAGCTTCGCTCTTTTAATATTACGATCTTTAATCATGGTTTTATTTTTTTTCAAATAAACAAGAAAATAAAAATCCAAGTGTAAGACGATTTATTAATGAAAACCTTTATATAAAAACAAATAAAAAGGAATAACGATGAAAACAACAAAAAACAAATCAAATAGGTTAATCAAGTGGACAATGCTTACAGTTCTTGCGGCTTTCAGCACTCAAGCGAGTGCGGGTTGCTGGTGGTGGCAAGATTGCAACGCGTATAAAACAAAATATCCTATCGTCTTAGTACACGGTGTAGCTGGGTTTGATTCTATTTTTGGCATCGACTACTTCTACGGGGTGCGAAGTGCATTGAAAGACCGTGGCGCAACTGTTTATGCCCCTAACGTAACCGCATGGGATGATGCTTATGCAAGAGGGGAGCAGCTTATTGATGCGCTTGAAGATTTAAAAGCAGCGACGGGTAAGTCAAAATTTAACCTGATGGGGCACAGCTTAGGTGGACCAACAGTTCGATATGCAGCTGGCGTAAGACCTGACTTGGTCGCATCGGTTACAACCATTAATGCCGTTAACTTTGGTTCTGATTTTGCTGATGTAGCGCGAGGCCTTATACCTGTAGGCGGTGGCGTTGAGGCATTGGTTGAGGGCGCATTAAACTTGCTTGGCAATGTGATCGACTTTTTGTCGGGTAATCCAAGCTATGCCCAAGACGCGATGAATGCGGTTACGTTTATGACTTCTGATGGCGCCAACGAGTTCAATGCAATATTCCCTGATGGCAAACCATCGTCAAGATGTGGAGAAGGTTCATCTAAGGTTAATGGCGTTCGTTACTATTCATGGGGTGGTGATATGGCTTTTACTAACGTATTTGATGTTTCAGATGCATTCCTGACGTTTACCGGCGCAACGATTAGCGGTTCAAATGATGGTTTAGTAGAACGATGTGACCAACACTGGGGTGATGTAATTGGCACACGTTACAACATGAATCACATGGACGCAGTTAACCACGTTTTTGGTATCCACCATATATTTGAGACGGATCCACTTACTTTATACAAAAATCAGGCTGTTCGTCTGAAGTCTGCAGGACTGTAAGCAAAACCTAGCGGGCAGAAATGCCCGCTATTTTTGTTATATATAAAAAGTTATCTATATAAAGAGTTGTAGCTGTAATGATTCAATCAAAGAAATGGGGAATAGTTTTACTAAGTGTTGTCACCGTTAGCGTTATTGTAGGGCTTCAATTACTGCAAAATAGTGATGTCTCTGAACCGACAAAAAGTACACGACAAGTCGGTGAAAGTGACGCGATTTACACGACCGATAACAATCATCAATTACCAACATCAAATACTGTACCTTCTATCGATGTATTAGGTTATAAATCTAACTTAGGACCATTACCCGATTCTTTAGAAGGAACTATCATGGCAAATGCCCTGGTTGTTGATGAAGACGGTAACTTGAGGGTTTCGAGTGATATCCGGCGAGTCTTTGACTATTTCTTATCCACCGTTAATGAAGAACCTCTAGAAACTGTTTTAGCGCGTATTAATGAATACCTTGAGTACCATTTGAAAAATCCGGCATTGAACCAGGCTAAAGACATCCTTGGCGGCTATATAGGATTAAAGAAAGCACTTTATGATTTTGAAATAGAGCGTTCAGAGTTAATGAAGCTATATTTGGATGAGGTGCAACTAACTCAAAGTGGTGGAAGCAAGTTACTCTTATTGGAAGAACAGTTACAAGCACGCAATGAATTAAGAGCACAGCACCTATCGCTAGAGGTGTATGAAGCATTTTATGAAGACGAACAAATATTCGACCAATACACGCTTGATAGAATGAAGGTGATGGCTGATACATCACTAAGTAAAAGTGAACAACAAGCTGAGCTGGATCAGATAGATAACGTAGCACCTGAACACTTGGTACTCGCCCGTCAAGAAACCCAAATAACAGACACTTTAAAAAAACGAACAGCATTGCTGCAAGAGCAGGGCGCTGATGATGGCGATATTCGGGCATTACGAACTGAAATGTTTGGGGAAGAAGCTGCAGACAGATTCGATGAGTTGGATAAAAAAAGAGCAGAGTGGAAACAACGGCTTGAACAATACCTAGCACAGCGAAGTGAAATTTTAGCTACAAAAGGCTTGAGTCTCGAAGAGCGCGAGTTACAGGTCGATCAGCTCAGAACATCCCGGTTTGATTCAAGAGAACAGATTCGTGTTAAGGTATTTGAGCGTCAGTCTGACGTTTAGGTTCTTTTATTATTAGTCGATATGATAAGCCCATAGAATTGACGGTACATTGGGCTTATCCACGATAATGTGGCTGTAAAAATTTTTAATCTGTTAAATAGGAGCAGCTTTTCTCAAAACTTTTTCGCTGTATTTCATAACAAAAGCTTCGAAGTCTTGCACGCACATCGGTCTAGCCATCAGAAAACCTTGTGCTACGTTACAATCGTGCAGGGCTAAGTAATCAAATGTCGTTTGATCTTCAACGCCTTCGGCTATAACGGTTAACCCGAGATTTTTTGCCAGCGCAATAATGGTATTGACTATTGCAGCAGACTCTTTACATTCGTTGATATCATCAACAAATGAACGATCAATCTTTAAGTTGTCTATGGGGAACTGTTTTAGATAACTGAGAGATGAATAACCCGTACCAAAGTCATCGATTGAAATACTCACGCCTGTTCTTTTTAATTCTGCTAACACTTCATTGGGGTTCCTGTGACCTTCCATCAGGGAACTTTCTGTCAACTCAACATCCAAGTTACGACTATTTAAACCAACTTTAGCTAGGGTATTTACAATTAGGTTGGCTGTTTCAATATTTTTTATTTGCCTAGCAGAAAAATTTACTGCAACAGTGAAGTCGTCAGAAACAATGCCTTTTTGAATCCACTCTTTGCACTGTAAGCAAGCTTCATTTAAAACCCACTCACCAACTTGCTTAATAAACCCGGTTTCTTCCAGCAAGGGAATAAAGCTATCAGGTGATACTAAACCAAGGTCAGGGTGGCGCCATCTCAACAAAGCTTCACCACCTACAATCTTATTAATCTTCATATCAAATTGCGGTTGATAATAAAGTATAAACTCATTGTTATTCAATGCTCTGTGCAAGGAGTTTTCGAGATTAAGTTTGACCTCAGTTATTTGCCTTAAATGATGGGTATAAAATTTAAAATTATTGCGTCCTCTTTCTTTAGCATAATACATTGCTATGTCGGCATTCTTAATTAATTTTTCAGAGTCAAGCACTTTATTGTCGAGCATAGCAACACCAATACTTGATGAAATTTCAACATCATAGCCGCTTATGCCGATAGTTGTTGATAGTGCTTCACTGATTCTACTTACGACATCTTCGACCTCAGACTCACTACCTGACTCCTCCAATAATACAGCGAATTCATCGCCCCCTAAGCGGGCAACCAAATCAACTAGCCTAACGCAGTCAGTCAGTTTTTCTGCAACATATTGAAGTACTTTATCGCCAACATCGTGTCCCATCGTATCGTTAATTATTTTGAATCGATCCAAATCAATTAATAATAGGGCTGACCATTTCTGACTCCGCTTTGTTCGTATTATAAGATGCTCTAACCGGGAGTAGAAAAGTGAACGGTTCGCCAGTCCCGTTAAAGAGTCATTTTGCGCTAATTTGGTAAGACGTTCTTCTGATTTTTTTCGTTCTGATAGGTCACGAATGACGGCAGTAAACAGCATATTACCTTCTGTTTCAATCGTCGTTACAGCGATTTCGATTGGAAAAATTTCTTCACCAAATCGCAGGCCTTCCGCTTCTGGCCAGCGTTCTTCAGCATCACAACCCGTAAAACCAAGTGACTCGATTATTCCATCAATTGGTACGCTAGCGTGCTGGCTTAATTCGCAGATGAGATTTTGTAGATAGCGTTCGTTTATGTCTTGCTCAACAAATCCAAAAAGCCGAGCAGTAGCAGGGTTATAACTAATGATCAACCCACAAGAGTCAAAGGTGAGAATACTATCCAAGGTGTTTTCTATGACGCTTCGTACCCTAAGTTCAGAAATAGCTTTATCATGTGCTAGTCGTTTAAGATCTGCTCCGCGTTGCTTTAGCAAGGCTTCACGCTTAATTACGTCGGTTACATCATTAATATGAATTAGGCAATAACAGTCTCCACGCTCATCGATAGAAGGTTTAACCACAATAGATTGAGCGACTGCCATGCTTGATTCTGGGTTTCCAGAGCTGGGTTTATAAAGAGGTAGTACATAGCGATTTAAAGAGCTAGAAAGCACCGACGACAGGTGTTGCTTTAACGCATAATCAATCGTCTGTAATAAACGCCCTTTGATTTTTCCAGGAAATAATTCCGAAATTTCTTTACCTAAAGCCGCTTCTTCACTAATTCCTGATGTTGTTTCAAGCCAGTGATTCCAGATGACCACCTTACGATTTTGGTTAATAAGAACAACGCCTATATCGATCTGCTCAATCGCAAGAGAATACATTTCTCTTTGCTTATAGTTCCGAGTCTTCACATTACCGTTCGTCATTTGCCACCCTGCTTATGACATTAATTTTTCTACGTATCTATCTAATAATCCGATAAATTTATGTAGTTCACTCATGCTCATTAGAAAACTAATCGTCCCATTCACAGCATGATTTGGAATAGAGAAACCCATTGATAGCTGTAGCACTATCGTACAATTTTCTATCCCTACAGACGAAAATAATTGCTCTGAATTTCCTCGATTGTGTATAGGCATATCACCTGCAATTTTACAATCAAGTAGATTTGATATTGTATAAAAGCAGGCATTCAAAATAATATTCCCTACTTCAAGAAGCGCGTCTTCTTCAAGCTCTGATAATTCCTCTAATGAAACATCCGTAGCCAGTATCCGCCGAACGAGTTCCAGACTGTCTTTTTCAGGAAAGATCAGCAAAGCACTCCCCGAAAAAGCACCTTCAAAACGCTGCTTTACAGCACTTAAAATTGGTGCTTCGGGTAAAGGTGCTTTCTCAGGAGCATCTTCTATTTCCAAGCAATATACGCTTGGCACTGTGAGTACAACATGTTCATTGATCATATCGCTCAACGACGAAGCTGCCTGCCCAATTCCGATATTAAACAACTCGGTTAAAGTATCGATATTAATGTCTGACAGAAGGCTCTTAGTCATAAGGCAGCTTCTATCTGCTTCATAAGATTGTTAACTTTGTCTTCTGTGACAGGTTTAGGTACGAATGTGATGCCCATTTTTTCTGCTTGGGCACTGACCGATTTTTGTATGTTGGCAGTTAATAGTGCTATTTGCATTTCAGGCTGTAGCGCTTGTAACTCGGGAACAATATCGAGCCCCGATCTACCTGGCATATTTATATCAAGGGAAATTGCGCTGAATGTATGATTTTGTACTTGTTTTAGTGCCTCATCTGAAGAGGCGGCTTCGAGTATCGTCCAACTATCATCATATGCTTTCACACATGAAATTATCATCATGCGAGATACACGACTATCGTCTACAACTAGTAGCTTTTTATCCATATAAATTCTTTCCATTGAGTTCTAATCACTACAACTGTAAACAGGTTTGTATAAAGATTAGTCAACAATCAAGAAATTAACCTTAAAAATTTATATTATTTTTTGTTCTATGTAAGCATTTATTTATTCTTAAAACGATGATTAACTTTGACATTCTTCAGTCATTAATGAAATTTGGGAAAAATGAATGTTTAGCGTGTTTTTAAATACCAGAATAGATGGGGCTATCAATGAGTAAAGATACGATATTCGAGCGTGAGCGAATTGGTTATTAGCAATACCTTGAAGTATCAAGGTTATCACGAAAGATGTCCTAGTCGACTGTAATAATAAAAGCGTTTCCAATAGTAATAATCGCTACTCTTACAAAAGGAACTATAGTTAACAGTGCTATTGAACAATGCATACAAATGCAGATCAGATCAAACGCCAATACGGTGTGTAAAGGCTAAGAATAATGCAAAAGACACCCTGTGACTTGCATTGTAAAATAGATGCTCGCTATCAGAACTAAAACAAAAATAAACCAAGAGGCTGCGTCATGCTGTTTAATCCTAAAAAGCATAATATTGAATATAAAGACCCTGAAACCCGTGAGTTAATGCAAAAAGTTATCGATTTCATGGAAGAGAAGGGGCTTAAAAGCATTAAAAAAGACTGGCACGAAAAGCTCTGGAATCATGAGTTTGTAGAATTCATGAAGGAAAATCAGGTGCTTGCTACCTTGATGACGCCTTCCGGTTATGGTGCTGAAAATTCACGTTGGGATACTTCACGCAATGTGGCTTTCGCGGAAATTACTGCATTTTACGGTATTACCTATTGGTACACCTTTCAAGTATCCATGCTGGGCTTAGCGCCTGTTTGGCTTGGTAGCAACGAAGCAATTAAACAAAAAACAGCCAAACTTCTGCAAGACGGAAAGGTTTTTGCATTTGGCTTGTCTGAAAAAGAGCACGGCGCCGATATCTATTCTTCTGACATGATGTTGGAGCCTCAGAATGACGGAGGCTATAAAGCTAACGGTGATAAGTACTACATAGGGAATGGCAACGAAGCGGCCATTATCTCAACGTTTGGTAAAATGTCGGATTCCGGTGAGTACGTGTTCTTTGGGGTTGATTCAAAACACCCTAATTATACGTGTGTGAAGAACACCGTCAATGAGCAGAACTATGTATCAGAATATAAGGTGAATGATTACCCAATTTCCGACGCAGATATCATGGAAAAGGGCGCTAATGCTTGGGATAACATGCTTAACACCATCAATGTATGCAAATTCAACCTTGGATTTGGTGCGATTGGTCTGTGTGAACATGCTTTTTATGAAGCCATTGACCATGCGGCAAATCGTAATGTTTACGGTAACTACGTGACCGATTTTCCTCATGTAAAGCGCCTGTTCACCGATGCCTATACACGTCTATGCGCCATGAAATTGTTCGCTGAGCGTGCGACCGATTACATGAGAAGCGCTTCAACCGAGGATCGACGATATTTGTTGTTCAATCCAATGGTTAAGATGAAAGTCACCTCTCAAGGTGAGGACGTGATTAACCATTTGTGGGATATTATTGCGGCCAAAGGATTTGAGAAAGAGCCATTCTTCGAAATAGCCGCGCACGAAATACGCATGTTGCCTAAACTTGAAGGTACTGTTCATGTCAACATGGCGCTTATCATCAAATTTATGAAAAACTACTTCTTTAACCCTGCCACTTTTCCTGAAGTACCAAGGCGTGATGATGTGGCTAACGATGATTTTCTATTCAATCAAGGGCCAACAAAAGGGCTAAGTAAAATACAGTTTCATGATTACGCGATTGCCTATAATAGCGTAGACCTGCCTAACGTAAACGTATTTAAAGAGCAGATCGCAGGCTTTAAAAACTTCTTGATGAAAGCTTCACCTGATGACAGTCAATCTAAAGATATTGATTACTTATTGGCATTGGGGGATTGTTTTACCTTAGTGGTTTACGGGCAATTGATTTTAGAAAACAAAGCCATTAAAGGTATCGATGATGATTTGATTGATGAAATATTTGATGTGATGGTTCGCGACTTCTCTAAGTATGCAGTTAATATTCTGACCAAGCCTAGTAATTCAGATGATCAGAAAGAAATGGCGCAAGAATTGATCAAGGTCCCCGTTCCAAATTCTGCGCGATTCGAGAAAATCTACCGAGAGCAGGTTTATGCCCTAAAAGGTAATTACCAGATGCGAGATCAGGAGGCTTAACGCTTATTGGCACAAGCTGATAACTACAAAATGTAGTAATCGACAACGGTGATATCGTCGTGAAAGTTTGTTCGGATTTCATCCCCTGTTCTAATAGCGTATATTGAAAATATAGGTAAAATTAATATTTAAGTTTGGACTTAAGTCGTTACATTGTGAAATACATATAATAGCAATGTTTTTTTTACAGGGTGCAATGAAGATAAAATTCAAGGATCGAATTCTGATACTAAGTTTAATTACGATGATGTTTTAGCTGATTATATTCAAGTTAAGGTTGATTACGAGCGACTATTTAAAGTCCTTTAGGAGCAGTATGTTAAAATTGAACAACTAAACAAACAATATGATGAAATTAATAAGCACTTAGTAGCTCATTCAATGAGTCAGGAACCAATAGATTTAAGGGGAGGTTAAGTTTCTCTTAAATCGTTTTAGCTATAACGACATGTAAGTACTGCTATCTCAAATCACTAGGTGATTTACCACTACGTCAATATCTCTAACTTCAATTCGTATTATCAGTTCGCAATGGTGTAATTTCCAATCCTCAGAATGAACTATTTTTTCTTCATATTTATTGCTATCTAGATTAGGAAAGGACTTAATCTTGGTTGCCCCTGACCACTTTATGCCGTACTTACTAGGGGGTTAGTAGAAAATGCGGGCTCAAAACGTTTGAGAGAATTTAACGCCTATTGACGTGGGCTCTTCTATCCAACCTAATGAGGGTAAAGTTTTAGATGAGAAATTTACCTTCTGACGCTTATTTTGGGTAAAGTTACCTAAATTTTGTACATAAAGCTGAATCTTGGTCTTATTAATAGCCAAAGTAATCGAGGTGTTTAGTCTAATATCAGTACCGAAGCCATCACGGTCATCCACAATTTTTTCATGACTTGACAAAAAAGCTAAGTTTTCATTGTAATCAGCTAAATCAGCGTCACTTAGAGTACTGGTATCGACGTCAGCGTAAGCCTTTTTGTACATATTAAATAGTTCATTGCCATATTGATATTTCCATATTACGCGAGCATCCAAATGAAATGTCCATTGGTTATTAATTTTATAATCTAGCCAAAATTTAGTATATTGATTCGCCCAATCATTCACTGAGTCGCCCGTACTGGTGAGAGTCAGGTAGTCGATGGTATACAACATATCTGAATAGCTCACAGGTTGAAGCGCTGAACCATCTGCTTGTTTTAACTGAAAATCCCAGTCAATTAGTTCATAAAATGAGTGATTAAGACCTATAGACAGTGATTCCGTCTGGTAGCTAATCTCAGGTTCAATACCGTAAGCTTTTACTACACCAAGTAAGTTGGCATTATTACCATCCCAGGATATTATTTCAGATTCATTGTGATAGGCGGTAAGCGAAAACTGCAGGTTGTCAGTATATATTCGGCTATATGATACTTCGTATGTGGTATTTTGTTCCGGTTCGGATTTTTTATTATTAAAATCCAACCAATGCAATTCAATTAGTGTGTTCATTCTTAATGATTTTTGCCATGAAGCTTTAACGTTATTTCTATCGCTAATTTGATATAACAACGCTAAACGAGGGGAATACATATTGTCTGTTTGGTCATTTTTATCAACTCTTCCAGAAATTATGGTTTGTAATTCAGGAAAAATTTGGTATTTAAGTTCTGTTGCTAATGAATAAGTATTTGAAGACCAACCGCTGGTGAACTCAGCGACTTTGCTTTCTTTAAACGTTCCCCCTGTACCATCTCCTAAATAGATAGAATCATCACTAATAAAAACCTTTCCACCGGTTCTAGTAATAAAGCTTCTGTCAGATGTTCCCCAAGGAGATGACAAGGACATGTGGGAATACTCAAAGGCTGTGGCAAAATTAATTTTTGAGGAGGGGATATATTCAAGAGTAGAACGAGCAAATAACTCATCCTCTGAAAAACCATAGTTAATGTTTAGTTCATGGGTGTTAGACAGATCTGCTTGTCTAGCTTTAGTTTCAATTGCGTCTTCTGAGTCATAACTTAATAAGTTTTTTACACTTAAAGATGGAATAATGTTGAAATTATTTTCCAGGCCTACAATATAATATCGAGTTTGGAATGCCCGCCAGTCCTGCATTCGTCCCTGGATCAGACGTTGTGTAGATGGGTTACTTTGCCCAGAGTTGTTGTATCTGGACCAAAAACGCCACTCATCATTAATATCTACATCCAGATATAGTTTTATTTGGGGTTCATCATCATAGTCAGCATAGTAAGACTGTAAGGGAAAGGAGTCAGAACCGGTAAAAGCGTCTGTACCTTTATAACCTATTTGCCCATTTGCTAGGGATTGAAATGTGTCGTAATCGTCAGCGCCCTTGGTTCGTGTGAAACTACCGTGGAAAAACACTTTGCTTTTAGCAATGTCTTGCGCATAACTTAACTTTAAACCCTTGCTATCATAGGTGGGGTTGGTATGGACGGCTATTTTTAAACCATTTTCATTTTGTGCTTTTTTGGTGATGATATTGATTACACCAGAGATAGCGCCTGGCCCATGGGTGACAGATCCTGGACCTCTTACCACTTCGAGTCTTTCAATATCGTCCATATCCCAATTACGCAGTTCGACCATGGCTCCTTCATGAGTTTTTTGATTGATAGGTTTGCCATTAACGAGTAGTAGTGTGTGATTGTGTCGTTCACCAAGGCCTCTAATTCGTATTCTAGGGCTGGTATTTGTATCAGAGATAACCATTAAACCGGGTACATAAACCGTTAAAACATCGATTAAATTTCTAGCTGGAGTTCGTTGAATCTGATCTTGATTGATGACGGTAATTGAGGAAGGGCTATTACTGAGTGTGCTAGACGTTAAAGAAGCTGTTGTGATCTGTAGTTCGGATAACTCTTTTAATGAAAGTGCAAAAAGGTTCTCTAGTGGCTTAGCAGTTGATACAGAAGGCTGTAGGCATATGAAAATTATGAAAAGAAATAGGACATTATTGGCTTCACTACTCATTGCTTGGTTCCTCCAATATATTGGATCACAACCCATATACCGAACGCTTTAGATTAGCCGCTCATACTAATCAGCATACTTTTTCTGGATATTTAACAGCGCTGATTGATGCTCAAACACAAGATCTACAAGTTTGGGGTCAAACTTTACTCCTGACATTTCTCGTATGAAAGCCATTGCTTCTTCTATTGGCCATGCTGTTTTGTAACAGCGTTTATTGATGAGGGCATCTAGTACATCTGCGACGGCTGCAATACGACCAAAGATATGAATGTCTTCACCTTTTTTGCCATTTGGGTAGCCAGAGCCATCCCAGTTTTCATGATGCTCCCCCGCAATCTTTGAACCTGCGCGTAAGATTTCAAGCTCTGAGGTTGATAGAATATCAAAACCGATTTGAGCATGTGTTTTCATGACCTTCCATTCATCAGGGGTTAGCTTTCCGGGTTTATTGAGCACATGATCGGGGATAGCGATTTTACCAATATCATGGAGGGGGGCCGCTTTATATAGTATGTTGATATCTCGTTCACTTAGCTTATGGGCTTGGGCCAGATACTGGCAAGTCAGCGCTACTCGTTTAACATGATTGCTGGTTTCTTTCGAGCGACTTTCAACAGCCTCACTCATTCGGTAAACCATTTCACGTTGTGTCGTCTCCACTTCCTCAAACATCGATTGATTATCAAATGCGACCCCAATATTTGCGCCAAAAAGTTTAACCAATTGTTTGTCTGCTTCAGTAGCGACGCTAACACCTTCCAAGAATAATAAGTTTTGACGATCTATATGCGAGTCATAAACGCCAATAAAAAAGTCCTCCCCGAAGTGTTGGCCACCTCTGTTGTATAATTTTTTTAACTGGTGTTCTTCAAGGCTATTAAGTAACTCTTCTAGAGGCCGGTGTAAAAATTTACGAAATCGACCTGTTGCAGCCAAAATTTTACTACCGGCTTCTCCATGTGAGGCCGCAATTGAGTCCACATTGGAGTAAAATGCTCCTGTATCAATATGCAGTAGTGCGCAGAGTTGTTGTAAAGCGCCTTGAGTAAAATCATCTAGGGACTGGTGGGCGAATATTTTATTCGATGATTGAATGATAGTTTCAAGCCCTAACTTATTTTCATACAATGCAATAATATCGCGATAGGCGCGTAAGCATGAATAAGTAAGGGTGTAGAGTTTATTGGAGGTGAGTTCAGTTTTTTCTTTGTAGTCGTTAATATCATAATTAGTGATGACTTCGCGTTCGGGAGCTTGGCCAGGTTGACCTGTTCGCAATACTACTCGAATATTTAGATTCTTTTGATCCTCACGAATCCATCGAACTAAGTTCAGGCCCGCGTGATCAGTTTCCATCACAACATCAATTAAAGCAATCGCAAAAGGGGTGTCACTTAACAACATTTCCTTTGCTTCACTTGCGCTATTAGCGGAATGGATTTTGAGTTTTTTTCCTAAAAAATCAAAGCCTTTTAAGGCTAAGCGGGTAACAGAGTGAACTTCTGGTTCGTCATCGACTACCAGCAGGTGCCAGAAATCTAATTCTTCATGAGTACTTTGATCGTCACTTGAGCTTGTATCATCAGCAAAGCTCAGCAATTCATCGTTTGTATTCATACCTGTTCCGCCTACTTCATTAAGTTCTATATGTTTAGCTTGAGTTAAAGTTAACGAGTGATTGGTTAAATAATAGACTATTATTACCATAAATGTGTGATTAAGATAATAATTCTTAGGGTGTTTAATCGTATGCATACAGCGAATAACATCGGGGGGAGCAGATGGCGAGTAATATTTTTTTGCTTACTAATGTTTACTGCTAATATAGGTTTTTCAGCACCTGATGTTTATGAAGCGTCAAATGTAAAGTCGGCTTTCGTTTTTAACTTTATCCAGTATGTTGAGTGGCCAAATGAAAGTGCGTTAACCACCTTAGATATTGGTTATTATGGTGAGAGTAAAGCCTATTTCCAAGCTTTGTTGAAAATGCAAGGGAGGACGATTCGTAATTTCAAACTAAATGTAAAGAAAGTTACTTCACTGGCCAGAAGTAAAACATTACAACTTTTAGTTATCGATAAAAATAAATCGAGCTCTCTTTTTGGTATTGCAGACGTGCTTAGAAATAACCCTGTTTTGTTGGTCAGTGATCAAGCCAATGATATAAAAAATACCATGCTAAATTTTGTTTCGACTAAAAATAATACGCTGAGCTTTGAACTTAATCGTTACAATATGCTTAATGCAAAATTAAGCGTCTCGCCAGATATATTGGTACTTGGTGGCACTGAGCTTGATATCGCAAATGTACTTAAAGAAATGGATGAAACTATTTCCACTAGTTTGGTTGAGTTGAAAATACAATCTGAAAAATTATTAGCACTTCAATCTGCAATTCAAATGCGTGAGAAGCAGCTTATGTCTCAGCGAAAACAGCTTTATGACCAAGATCAAAAACTGTTAGAACAAAATGAAAAGTTAAAAAATCAAAGGCAAACACTAGACCAGCAACGCAAGAAAATGTCTAAACAGGCTGATAGGCTTAAAGTTCAGGGTTCTGAATTAACATTGAATAAGAAAAAATTTACAGCCTTGAAAAGTGCTTATGCAGATGTCACTCAAAAGCTTGAAATAAGCCAAACTCAACTAACTAAAAATACAAAAAACCTTGTCACCTTAAAGCATGAAATTCAAGAGAAAGAATTATCCATTAACGAATTATCAAAACTAATCGCTGATCGTAGAGCTTCATTACAAGGTTTATTTGAGCGACAAGCTCAACAAGAAAAAGAGATAGTGGCTAAAGAGATTGAAATTGTTAAAAATTTAGCAAAAATGGAAAAGCAGTCTTCTGTTATTCAAACACAATATAGTGTATTGATATTCGCCGGTGTTGGTCTTTTTTCAGTCTTGGTCATGGTGGGAGTGATTTATCATAGTAGTCGTGAAAAACAGCGAGCTAATAAGCAGTTACAAGAAAACTTATATGAATTAGCTGAAGTGAACAAACAATTAAAAAATGCACAAAGTCAATTAGTTGAAGCTGAGAAAATGGCAGCATTGGGTGGTCTGGTGGCTGGTGTTGCACATGAAATTAATACACCTATTGGGGTCGGGGTAACAGCAGCCTCTCTTTTATCCGACCGTATTGATGCTTTTAATATTGAGTATCGGAGTGGTCAACTTAAGCGCGCTTCTTTGGATGAATTATTATCTGATGCTAAAGAGTCTTCAGATATGATTTTGAGAAACCTAAAAAGAGCAAGTGAGTTAGTTCGTAATTTTAAGCAAGTGGCTGTTGACCAGAGTGGAGAAGGGCAGCGTCAATTTGAGCTAAAAGCGTATCTAGAGGAGTTGAGTCAAAGTCTTTTGCCACAACTTAAAAAAGGGCATCATAAAATTATTATTAAGGCGGATGAAAAAATTCACCTGGATAGTTATCCTGGTCTAATGGCTCAGGCTATGACAAATTTAATTATGAATTCGATGATTCATGGGTTTAAAGGGAAAATAGAAGGGATAATCCATATAGAGCTAGCACTAACGGACGGCATGGTATGTATTGATTATCAGGATGACGGCGTAGGGTTGGATGGTGAGCAACGTGAGAAAGTCTTCGAGCCTTTTTATACAACGGTTCGTGGGTCGGGAGGCTCAGGTTTAGGAATGTCTATTACTTATAATTTAGTAGTCAATAAGCTTAAGGGGACGATTGCTTGTATTGATTCACACAATGGTGCGCATTTTAAAATATCATTTGCAGTTTCTTAGTATCGATCATTCGAACGATATTTCTTTAGTTTCTCAGTGTTATTTTAAGACAAAAATTTGACACCTTTAATAAGTTTAAAGAATGATTTTACGCTTAGCTTACTGGTTAATATTGAGGGAATATGCAATAAAGTCAGTAAAACCGACATTAAATTTTGTATTAGTTTAGAATTAAGCTTACATTTCTTTAATAGTGATTAATATTATGGCTGTAAAGCTAAGAGCCGCATCAAAAAAGAAAGAACCAGCTGCTACGCAAACATCTAGTTCTATCGATGATCAAATTAAAGCCTTCCTTGAAAGTGGCGGAGCTATTGAACAGATTAAATCTGGCGTTAGCGGACAGGAAAGCATGTTTGGGTCTAAACAAATTAATCTTAATAGTAAGCCGAAAAGTGACTAAGTATTTTTCAACTGATCAATCATAGATTGCATCAGTGTTCTTACATTGTCAGACTCTTTCTTTAACAGAGCTTTTTGAGTTTCTATGTCAACATTAAGGTCGTCAGCGCTGATTTTTGGTTGGTAGAGCTTGTACATGACTTTGAGTTCTTTAAGGCGTTTTACAAGAAAAGGAATGCTCAATAAGCGTGTTTCTTTTATTCGGTCATAGCTTTTCTTTGGTAGCTTTTTAAAGATAGGGTCTAGATGGCTACTAACCGGTACAGTCTTGGCCCAATTCTCTGAACCCTGATGTACAAGTACCAAAATCGGTGTATTCAATCGTAAAGAAAATTCGATAAATCGAGGGCTTAAGAACGGTTGAATTTCGAGTCCATCGCCATAATTACAATTTTCACCTTCTGGCTTTACGAAGAGGTCAGTAAAACCTTCATTTTCCATTTTAGCTAAGAACTCGTCGAAATTTAGCCCTCTATCAACCTGTGTAAAATACTGAATCGCATATTTATAAAGTGGGATTTGATAAAAAAAACGCCACATGATAACAATCGGTTTTCGATTTTTACCACCACTTTCCATATAAAGCTTATTTAAAGTAATTGTACTTGCTAGTGGGCCAAGCATTGGTCCGTGGTTTAAAGCGACAATTAACTTTGGGTGTTCTGAAAGGATGGCAGACATGTCGTCTGATTCTGCGCTAAACGAAATTCTTTTTGCTAGTGCTTTGGTCATTGCACCGGCGAGTAGTGAAAAGTCTTTTACACTTCGCATATTAATGTTTTTATCCCAAGTATGGTCGGTAGATCGAAGCGGCGAACTTTACTGGAATTATGTTGTAGGGGCAAACTAAGGCAAGGTTGGGGAGTATGGTTTTTATTCTTTAGTTTAACGTCTTTGGAATGATGTAGCTTACTGGCATAAATTAATTTTGTTGTCTGTATCGGATATCCAGTCTAAAAATAGGGATGAAACTGATAAAAAGTATTATACCTATCTATTTTTGCTTTTCTTTTTCACATGCTCAGTTCCTGTGAGTGCAGAGCTGATATTTTTGAAGCTAAGTTCTTTAATTACCGAGTCGTTTATTTGCTCAGGTATAAATTTGTATTTGTTCTGGGTCCTTATTTCCGCTTCTGCTGCAAATTATCAGGTTGTAAGTACTGGGTATAATGAGCAAAGTAACATCGCCGCCATGGTGTAATTGAAGATGCGAAGTCGTTCGTGGTTCGTTAGCCAGCGTTGTAATTTTAAACCTAATATTGTCCATAGACTAACCGATGGCAGGTTTACCAAACCGAAAATTAAACCAATAGTGGCAATTGTTTCCATATTCCGGTCAGGAGAATAAACGCTGATAGCGGTAAGTGCCATTGTCCAGGCTTTCGGGTTTACCCATTGAAACATGGCAGCCTGTATAAAGGTAAGGGGTGAAGGTTTGAGTTTGGTTTCAGCTAAAGGTGTGGTGGCAGTACTAATTTTAAATGCTAAATAAGTAAGGTACACGATGCTGGCCGCCTTTAATATATCCTTGCTCATAGGATAGATCTCAAAGGCTTTTATCAAACCTATACCTACCAATATCAGCATGAAAACAAAACCTAAACCAACTCCCAACATATGAGGTATGGTGCGTTGAAAACCAAAGTTCGCGCCAGATGATAGTAGCATTAGATTATTAGGACCTGGTGTAATCGTAGAAACAAAAGCGAAAGCTGTGAGTGCTGTAATGAGTTCGTATGTCATGAGATAAGTACCTTTAAATTATTAATGCAACTATAATCAACAAATGACGAAATTAAATTGATAATTTGGCTTATATATAAGGGTATTAGCAATATATGATTGAATTGGATAGATTAAACAAAAGAATATTGCGCGAACTGACCAGAAATGGAAGAGTGAGTAATACAGAGCTTGCGGATCGGGTTGGTTTATCAGCATCAGCCTGTTTGCGCAGAGTGCAAGATTTGGAACGCACGGGAATTATAAAAGGCTATCGAGCGGTGCTTAACCCTGTTGCTTTAGGAATCGGCTTTACGGCTTATATTGCGGTAGGTCTTTCAGATCATACTAAAAAATCTCAGGAGGCTTTTCAAGAAGCTATTTCCTTTTCTCCAGAAGTTCGTGAATGCCATAATATTACGGGTTCATTTGAATATCTTTTACGTATAGAAACCGAAAACTTAGCGGCTTATAAGGTGTTTCATACTGATGTGCTAGGGGTCCTGCCTCAGGTGCATTCAATCACAACCTATGTCGTGATGGACTCGCCTAAGGATGAACGTGCTTAAATAGTATGCGCTGAAAAAAGGGGTTATCTTTTTTACATTTCTAGACTAGATCTATTTTTTTAATACTCATTGTCACTTCTGACTAAGAAGATGTGATTTAGCTTGATTAAGTTTAGCCGCTAGGTAGTTGCTGCCACCCCGGTCGGGATGTAGTTTCTGTATTAATTTTCTGTGGGCATCAATAATTTTTTCACGACTTGCTCCGTTTTCTAAACCAAGTATGTCGAGGGCTTCTGATGTACTCATTTCATTATTAGCTGTTTGATTCGTCTGCTCTTGTGTTGATTCTTCGAAGTTCTGGCGCCAATGCTCTCCGATCTCTCTATCTAGATAAGCCTCTAAAATGCTAAGGCTATCGGTATGGTCATTTTTGGTTTGTTGATATAAATCTATAAGTTGTGCAGGAGATAAATCACTTAATTTTTTCTCAGCAAATGGCCCATTTAATACTTTTCCATCCATATGACCCGTATCGTGATTCAATGTCATATAAAGCAGCGAGGTTTCAACTGTCGAGATCTTCCCTTCGTCTGGTTGCTTAGTTGCTTTTCTTTGTTGATAAAGATTTCTCAATATTGGGATATATTTGACTAAGGGTAGGAGTCTTGATAAAAAAGGTAAAACTGCAGCGGCTATTGCGACTAAGAAGTGCATTTTACCGGTTAAAGTTAGATAAATTAGTGCTATTGCTAAAACAGATAGCATTATTTGATAGGTAAGTTTTTTACGTTGTTGAGGTGTTTTTTTTCGTCGATACAGAATGATGGTGAATAGTATGGCTACAATTAAAACAGTCAGTGCTATTCGTGTCATTGTTTTTTACTCCGGAGTTGTAGTGTTAATTTTTTAACCGCTTCACTTTGGTTAGCGTGATGCTCCAGCGCGCGTAAACCTCCTACGGAATACCTGGCGACAGCTTTAAGTAAGTCCGCTAGTATATGTGCACTTCCAGCATCAAAAGAACAATGAGCTCCACCTGATAAGCGAGCAAACTGTTGATAGGCACGGGTTACTACAGGGTTATTTCCTTCCTGAAAGAAAAAAGCCGGCGTTTTATAAATACCAAGTTGCCCTGCCAAATCACCGAGAGTGTCAATGTTTTCTTCCATTGCATCACCAATAAAGACTAATGCTTGAACAGGGGATTGTTGTGTTTGATTTAAAGTGTGTTTCAGTATTTTAGAAATTTGAGTTTTTCCCGCGAGGCAGCGTACCGAGCTGATTGAGTTTAGCATGAGGGCCGGTCGATCAGTCCAGGAGAAGTAATTAAACTCATTGAAACCTCGATAGTAACAAAGTTGAACGGAAAGCCCGCCAATATCAGCGACCGACTCAAACATTTCTGCATGAATTTGGCTAGCAACATCCCACATAGGTTCTCGGCTTGCAGTGGCATCCATAGCAAAGAGCAAGCGTCCATTTGACTTTCCTTTGACGACTACTGGCGCTTTAGCAACTTGTGCTAAAAAGGCTTTAACTTCTTGTTGCTTTGATTTGTTAGAGGGGAGGTTGTCAGTCATTGCTTGTTACCTAATTTTGTTTAGGACTCTTGTACAGTTTAAATTAGTAAATGCTCAAGATCCTTTCATTATAAGTTAAGGATTAATAAGCTTCACTTATAATTGATCAATATATAAATACTCAGATAGAGTGAGTTTTAAACGCTATACTGTGGTCATCTCTAGTCGATATAAAAAACTGATATGGGAAAAGTCCATACAGCAGAATGGCGGGGAAGGAGTGGTATGTGTAAAGAAGCAAAATTCTCAATGGGACAGTTAGTGCAACACACTATGTTTGGCTATCGTGGTGTTATATTCGAACTGGATCCTTATTTCATGTTGAGTGATCAGTGGTATTTACAAGTCGCGTTATCGCGTCCGCCAAAAAATGAGCCTTGGTACAGTGTATTAGTCGACAATGCTTTGCATACTACTTATGTGGCTCAACGGAATTTAATGGCGTCGAATGATCTGACTGAGATCCAGCATCCTGATATAAAACAATACTTTGAGAGATTTGAAAAGGACCACTACTTACTCAACAAGCGCCATATTCAATAGGATAAAAACCGAGTAAATCTGCTGAGGTTTACTTTATTATCTAGACTTTCCTGCAGTTGACAATGCTTGTAAATACTCCTGCCAATAAGTGGTTTGATTTTCGGCTAGGTCCCAAAGAAAGTGCCAAGTGTATACGCCTGTATCATGGTTATCATCAAAGCTTATTCGAATAGCATAACTACCTTGATGCGTTATTTGTATTATATTGACGTTCTTTTTCCCGTACTGAAGTATTGCTTGCTCAGGCGCGTGACCACGTACTTCAGCAGAAGGAGAGTGTATTCGTAGGAATTCGCTACTAATTTGAATCGTCTTTTTATCAGGATAAATTAATTCCAGTACTCGAGAAATTCGGTGGTATATTATGTCTGTAGGTACTTTCTTGCGATCATTATTGTGTTCCTTGTTAGTATGCTGGTGCGATAATTCAGGTGTCATAACTCTCTACTCAATCAGTCAATAATTTATTGCATTAATCGTTCACGAACGTGATTTTAGGTAAGGGGGTAATTAGCCCAGGTTGTGCAACGTTAACAGCTAACCTAAGCGCAACATCTCTATAGGATTGAGCAATTTTGCTCTTTGGTTTCGCAAGTAATATAGGTTGTCCCGCATCCGCTTGTTCTCGTATTTTAATATCTAATGGTAATGACCCCAGTATTTCTGATTGATATTGCCTGGCGATTGATTCGCCGCCATGTTCACCAAAAATATGCTCGATATGATTGCACTGAGAGCAGGTATGAGTGGCCATATTTTCAATGATGCCTAATAAGGGAATATCGACGGTGTTAAACATATCGATCCCTTTTTTGACATCTAATAAAGCAATATCTTGCGGTGTAGTGACAACAACGGCGCCAGCAATGGCGAGTGTTTGCGCGAGTGTAATATGGATATCGCCCGTGCCTGGTGGCATGTCTACTAATAAGTAATCCATGTCTCCCCAGAGTGTCTGGTTGATTAGCTGCTGAATGGTTTCGCTTGCAACGGGGCCTCTCCACATTAATGGGGTCTTTTCTGACACCATTAGCCCCATAGACATGATTTTTAAACCATAGGCCATTACTGGGGCATAGGTTCTCATATCACGACTTTGAGGTGTTGTTCCAACAGAAATACCGAGCAAATGTGGTTGGCTTGGGCCATATATATCAGCATCAAGAATACCTACGCTGGCACCGGCTTCAGAAAGTGCTAATGCTAAGTTTACCGTCGTAGTAGATTTACCCACCCCTCCTTTTCCTGAAGAAATCGCTATAATGTTTTTTATTCGGCTAGCTTCTTGTCGCTGGCCTAGGTGTGATGGAATAACCCATTGTACATCTATCAACACATCATCAAATAGATTTAATGCTTTAAGGGCTTGGGATAGAGCATCAGAGATGGCAACCTGAGAATTCAAAGCCGGATAATTCAAAACAATAGATACACGTAGCTGGTTATTAACTTGGCCTATTCGTCTGACGGCATTAGCCGAAATAAGGTCTGTTCCGAGGTTGGGGTCCAGGTATGCGTGAGCAATTACTTTTTCAACTAGAATACGATCGTTGTCTGCTAGTGGCTTTTCGTTAGATTGTCCAAGTAATTTTCGCCAAAAAGACATAATGATGATCTCTTACTGCTGGATAGCAGGAGTATGGTAAAGGGGATAATAAAAATAACAGACTAAGCAATGGTTATTAATTCGTTCATTAGAACAAATTTTTAATTTAATTCAAACTTACCTTGGAAATATTATTAAAAGAATCAATGTTAAATTTTGTAAAATAAGGGGTGGAGTGTGAAATGAGTCACGCTGAAGTGTTCTGTTGATTGTTTTTAAGTGCATTTGTTTTGTAGTCTTAAAGTTAATTGAAATGGCAAACCTACCAAAAGGTGGGGACGCAAAGCTCCAGGTCTAAGGTAGAAACTATGACGGCTGAGTTACCAAGTACACATTATAAATCCGCTTGTATGAAAGTAGACCTCTACTTTTGTGTTGCTTTATTGATCTTAATTTCCTCTCATAAAGCGCTTCTGCCTACGTATTTCTTGTTCTTTGTCGCATTAAACTTTTTTATATGTTCGGTCTGAATCGATGACTCCATTTGGTGCACCAGAACAATATGCAGCATTTAGCAAAATGCGAGTGTTGATTGTGGATGATTTCGAAAACTTTCGCATGTCGATGAAAAAAATACTACTTAGTTTTGGTGTTAATAAAGTTGATGTGACAAGGAATGGGAATGAAGCTGTTCGGGCGTGCACTGACGCTAAGTATGATTTGATTCTGTGTGATTACAATTTGGGCGCGGGTAAAAATGGCCAGCAGGTTTTAGAAGAGTTACGTCATTTAAAGTTACTAAAGAATACTGATATATTCATCATAGTTACTGCAGATAGCAGTAAAGAAGTGGTGATGTCTGCGGTTGAAAACCAACCTGATGAATATTTAACAAAACCATTTTCACAGGGAGTTTTTAAAAAACGACTTGAAGGTACGATGGCACAAAAAGAAGCCGTTCTATCGATAAATGAAGCGTTAGATCGACAGGATTATTGCGCAGCCATTTTGCTCTGCGCTAAAGAGATTAGCAAAAAATCAAAGTTTAAATCTTGGTGTTTTAAGACCATGGTTAACTTGTATTATTTAGAGGGAAAATTAAAGCTCGCTAGGCAATTATATACTGAGTCAATATCAAAAAGAGAAACAGTCTGGGCGACCATTGGCCTTGCTAAAGTAGAGATAGCAGAGGAAAACTACAGTGTTGCTGAGCTTTTGTGTCAAAAAATAATTGTTAATGACTCAATGAATTTAGCCGCACATGAACTGCTTGCGATAATCTTCGAGAAGAAAAAAGAGCTTAAAAAAGCACAGAGGAGTCTTGAGTTCGCGGTAGAAATTTCGCCATTAAATATTCTAAGACAAAATAAGTTGGGAGAAATTTGTGTAGAGAATTTAGATATTGAAAGGGCGATGCTTGCTTATCGTAGTGCTGTGAATCTAGGTGAATACTCATGCCATCATTCACCCGAAGCGTATCTTAATTTTTGTCGTTGTTTAACAGATATTTCTGATTCTGATAAAAGTAAACAAGGTAAAGCTTTGTTTACAGAAGCGTTGGAGGTATTAAAACTGACGACCAAAAAATACGTTGATTCAGCAGAGGTTAAGATACAATCGTTGCTTGTTGAGGTACGAGCATTGTCGGGGCAGGGTTATAAAGAAAATGCGATGAAAGCTTTAGATCAAGCACAGACCTTGTGTGATCTTTCTGAAAATATATTGTCGCAAAAAACAAAATTAGAACTAGCCCGATCACTTTACTCAGTAGACCTTGGAGAAAGAGCTCAGCAGGTTTTAAATAAATTGGCTACGGATCATCAAAGCGATGAATTGTTGCAAAAAGCAATTAGTGATATGTTGGAAGAACCATACGGCTACAAGAAAAAAATTCGCGCCCGTCACTTAAATAAAACCAGCATTAAACAAGTTAATGAAGGGGATTATGCCGCAGCAATTGCCACATTGAAGTTGGCGATTACCGAAACGCCAATGCACACGGGTCTCAACCTTAACTTAGTACAAACACAACTCAAATTATTTCAACAATCACCACCTAGCGCCATAGATATAGAACTCTGCCAGAGTTGTATACAAAAGGTTAGTCATATTGAAGCAGGGCATAAGCAGTACAAGCGGCTCGTTAGCTTAACCAAAAAGGTAAATAAATTAGTGGTGGCTTCGCCTGTTTCTTCGTCTGGATGATTATGACAGACATATTGTCGATGTTTGTTAGTTAAAATAATAAATTAGCTTTAACTGCTTTAAAAATAAAAGATTGTTCTCATATAATAAGAATAATGAGTTAATTTAATGCCAATAATAAAATCAATCGTAAATCATGTCTAAAGGAATAAAATAATATGTTGGGAAATATGCAAAAGCAGGGATTAGTCATTCCAGATCTATTGGAGCATGCGGCTAAATATCATGAAAGCTCAGAAATTATTAGTCGTTTAGTCGAAGGAGGTATTCACCGGTATACCTATGCTGATGCATTAGTTCGATCAAAACAGTTGGCAAATGCACTAAAGCGTTTAGGCGTCTCATCTGGTGATCGTGTGGGAACGTTGGCCTGGAATACCTTTCGACATTTTGAAGTGTATTATGCGGTATCAGGTTCGGGAGCAATCACTCATACAATCAACCCAAGACTTTTTCCCGAACAGATTACTTATATCGTTAATCACGCCAATGACCGCTTTATATTTGTCGATTTAACCTTTCTTCCTATCGTAGAAGCGCTACATGAACAGTTTACCGCTTTAGAGGGAGTGATCGTTTTAACAGATGAAGCTAATATGCCAGAAACAAGCTTACCTAATGTTATGTGTTATGAATCTTTGATATCGGGTGAATCTGAATCTTTTGATTGGCCTGATCTTGATGACGAACAAGGGGCAACCCTTTGCTATACCTCTGGTACGACGGGTAACCCTAAAGGTGTTTTGTATTCGCATCGTTCAACCATACTTCATGCGCTAGGTTCTGCGCAGCGAGAAGGTTTGGATATAAACTCTGAATCCGTTGTCTTGCCGGTTGTACCGATGTTTCATGTTTGTGCCTGGGGAATTCCTTATGCGGCACCGATGACCGGTGCAACAATCGTTTTTCCCGGAGCCGGAATGGACGGTGCTTCGTTAACGGAGTTAATACAAGCTGAAAAAGCTGATTTATTGCTTGGTGTGCCCACTGTTTGGTTGGGTTTACTTAATCATTTGGAGCAAGAAAACGAAGTGCTACAAAGTGTAGAGCGTGTTGTAGTGGGTGGGTCCGCTGCTCCAATTTCAATGATTCAGGCCTTTGATGAGAAGCATAATGCTTTTGTCGTTCATGCTTGGGGTATGACTGAAATGAGCCCGCTCGGAACAGTGTGTGCGCCAACAAGAGCCTTTAAAGAATTACCGAGTTCAGAGCGATATGCTTTGCAATCTAAACAGGGGCGGCCAGTATTTGGTGTGCAGTTGAAAATTGTGGATGATGCAGGCGTTGAATGTAAATCTGATGGCGTTGATTTTGGCAGACTGTTGGTCAAAGGGCCTTGGATAGCGGCTCAATATTATCTTGAGGAAGAAACTGCATTAGATAAAGATGGATGGTTTGATACCGGTGATGTAGCAACTATCGATTCTAAGGGCTTTATGCAAATCGTTGATCGGAAAAAAGATGTGATTAAGTCTGGTGGCGAATGGATTAGTTCCATTGAATTAGAAAATGCAGCAATAGGGCATTCTAGTGTTCAGGAAGCCTGTGTGATAGGTGTGTTTCATCCTAAGTGGGATGAGCGCCCTCTGTTATTACTTGTGCTGGCTGAAGAGCAGTCGTGCGATGAGGATACGATATTACAGTTTATGACAGGTAAAGTAGCGAAGTGGTCGTTGCCTGATGCGGTGATCGTGGTCGACTCATTACCACATACTGCGACTGGCAAACTATTGAAGAAGGACCTGCGCGAGGAGTATAAAAACTTTCTGATTGATATGGCTAATTAGATTTAATGACTCGAACCTGATCTTAAAACTTTAATTTCAGGTTTGAATCAAAATTAATAATATTATTTAGATTCAATAGTTCGCAAGTTAGCCTCTAGAAATCGGAACGTTGACATGCTTGACCTTCAGAATACTTCAATCGAATTGCCTCGCTCATTTACCGACAAGAAGTAGCGATACTCCTGTGAATAGAATCATATCTTAAGACCTTCATTTATTTAAAACTTTGAGTTAAATATAAAGCAACATTCTTTTGCTTATAACCCTATTGAAATCATAAAGACCTCGCTAAATTTGCGAACTTACATTAGTGTGTCCAAAATTGACTTAATGTACTAATATTTCTAGTACATATTGATAATAATAATCAAACTAGGATCCTTTTATGAATAAGAAAAAACTCGCTCTAATGAGTAGTTTTATTTTTGTCGCAGCCTGTGGGAATAACTCAGATACAGCTAAGAAAGAATCAGCGCCTGAGAAAACGGCAGTTGTTGAAAAATCGTGTGGAAAAGTCACTATCGCGGAAATGAATTGGAGTTCTGCTGCTCTCATGGCGAATGTGGATCAGTTTATTCTGGAACACGGTTATGGTTGCGATGCTCAATTAGTAACGGGCGACACCATGCCCACAGGAACTTCAATGATCGAAAAAGGTGAGCCGGATATCGCACCTGAGATGTGGAGTAATTCTATGCGCGATGCACTTGATAAAGGTGTTGCAGAAAAACGCTTGCGCTATGCCGGTGATTCCTTGAGTGATGGCGGTGAAGAAGCCTTTTGGGTGCCAAAATATTTATCAGATGAATACCCTGAACTAGCTACCATTGAAGGTGTTAAAAAACATGTGAAAATGTTTAAGCATCCTGAAGACCCCGAAAAATCGATGTTTATGGGATGTCCTGCTGGGTGGAACTGCCAAATTTCTGCTGCCAACCTTTATCGTGCATTGGATTTAAAAGAATCAGGATTTGACTTAGTAGACCCAGGTTCAGGCGCTGCATTATCTGGTGCAATTGCCAAAGCATATGAGCGGCGTGAGGCTTGGTTTGGTTACTACTGGGCTCCTACATCAGTTCTTGGAAAATACAAAATGACAAAGGTGGACTTTGGTACGGGGATCGATAAGCAACAATATATGGAGTGTATTTCAAAGGAAGATTGTCCTGATCCAAAACCGACAATGTATCCACCATCTTCTGTCCAGACGGTAACGACAGAGTCTTTCGCAGCGAAATCACCAGAAGCCTACCAATATTTCACTAAGCGTTCGTTTAAAAATGCGCGTATGAATGAATTATTAGCATGGATGGAAGATAATCAGGCAGACGGTAAAATTGCGGCGGAGTACTTTCTAAAAACTAGTCGGGATAGCTGGAGTCAATGGGTGACGGCTGATATTGCGAGTAAAATCGACGCGGCCATTGCTCAACTATAGCTAGAGAAATACTTGAGCCTATTAACTTTATGGGCTCATGATTTATACCTTTAATTTCAGCTCTAACTACTGGATATAATGATGTCTTGGTTAACCGATTTTCCTGAACTCAGCCGTGAAACATTAGTTGATATTCGAAAGTCACTAGATCATTCATATAGAGAGTTTTCCCGTGAATACGGAGAAAATATTGAATTATTTTTTGACCCCTTGCTAGCTTTTTTGGTTTGGTTTGAAAAGTTGTTGTTGGGAACGCCTTGGTGGTTAATGATCGGTGTCATTGCGCTTATTACGCATCTTGCTGCCCGGTCTTGGCGGTTAACGATAGGTGTGATTATTGCACTATTTCTGATTGGTCTCTTCGGTATGTGGGAGAACACCATGAGAACGCTTAGTATTATTACGGTTAGTACTTTGCTCTCAATTTTAATCGGTATTCCAGTTGGCATATTGATGGCGCGTTCTGACCGAACGCAAATGCTAGTAACGCCGATTCTAGATGTTATGCAAACGATGCCTGCTTTTGTTTATTTAATTCCCGTTGTAATGCTTTTGGGGATTGGAAAAATTCCTGGACTGATTGCTGTTATTATTTATGCGATACCGCCGGTGATACGTTTAACAAACTTGGGTATACGCTTAGTCGATAAAGAGGTTTTGGAAGCTGCTACTTCTTACGGGATTAGTCCATGGCAAAAGCTTTGGAATGTTCAACTACCACTAGCACTTCCCAATATTATGGCGGGTATTAATCAAACAATTATGATGGCCTTGGCAATGGTGGTGATTGCATCTATGATTGGTGTTGCCGGGTTAGGGCAGCCCGTTCTTCGTTCGATTACTAATCAATACTTTGCATTGGGTTTACTCAATGGATTAGCAATTGTGGTGTTAGCGATTATTTTTGACCGCGTCTCTCAAGCATATGCCAAACGATCACAGAAGTATTTGGGAGGCCGAGAATGAGTCAGTCTAATTTTATTGAAATTAAATCTCTTTTTAAGGTTTTTGGTAGTAAACCGAAAGACATTATTCCGTTGATCCAAGGAGGTAAAACTAAACAGGATATTTTAGAACAAACCGGACACACTGTTGGTTTAAATGATATTAACCTCAGTATCAATAAGGGCGAAATTTTCGTCATTATGGGCTTGTCGGGCTCAGGAAAATCAACGCTAATACGCCACTTCAATCGAATTATTGAGCCAACGGAAGGTCAAATTTTGGTTGGCGGTAAGAATGTACTTGAACTTGATAAGTCTAGCTTGCGAGAGTTTCGCCGTAAGAAAATGTCGATGGTGTTTCAGCACTTTGGATTAATGCCGCATCAGACTGTCATTGATAACGTAGCATTCGGGCTAAAAATACAAGGCGTAAAGAAAACAGAGCGCCATGAAAAAGCGGTAAACTGGCTGGAGGATGTCGGTTTAGCCGGATATGAAAACCAATACCCTTCACAATTGTCTGGCGGACAACAACAACGAGTAGGTCTTGCGCGAGCTTTATGTACAGACGCCGAAATCTTATTAATGGACGAGGCGTTTTCAGCGCTTGACCCTCTTATTCGTAGTGAAATGCAAGATCAGCTAATTGAGTTGCAAGAAAAACTGCATAAAACTATCGTATTTATTACCCATGATTTGGATGAAGCGCTGCGATTAGGCGACAGAATTGCCATTCTTAGAGACGGTGAATTGGTGCAAGTAGGGGAGCCAAAAGAGATTCTACTTGAGCCTGCGAATGACTATGTTGAAGCTTTTGTGCGTGATGTGAATCGTGCCCGAGCACTTACAGTCGAAAACGTGATGAAGCCGCCCGTTAATCGAATTACAGCAACAACCATTGGTGAGGCGTTGGAGACGATGAAAGCATCTTCAAGGGAATATGGTTATGTCGTTTCTGATGACGGCTTTGAAGGTGCTGTGTTGCAAGAAACGCTAGAAAAAGCGGTAGAAGGTGAGTCAAATGTTGGTGACCCCATAACTAATGAATTGTATGAAAATATGACAGAGATTTCTCCCGTAGCTCTGTTAGAGGAAGTTATTCCAGAAACTTTAGATACGGATTGTCCACTTCCTGTTGTCGATAAAAATGGAAAGCTTAAAGGTGTATTGTCTCGTTCGCGTTTAGCAAAAGCTTTGGGCAGTGCGGCTTAAAATATCATTGAGGCGTGCCACAATCGACCTTTATTTATTTTCAAGCCGTATACGATGATATGTCTAATCCAAAATGGTACTCTTCAGCTTGTCGTTAAATGCTAGACTAATAAGGTCTAGTTAAAGCTTGTAATTTAAAGGCCTGATCATGTTCGTACTTTGCAGGTTAGGACCGTATTCGTTTGTTAAAGAAATTGCTTTTGAAGTTTTAGCTAGTTCAACCACTCGAAAAGATTGGATGAACTAGCTGGTTAGTACCATCTCGCACTAGAAGCAATATTTAATTATTTAACTTTTTAGCTAAAATTTGGTTAAATAGTTTAGGGTTACCTTGGCCTTTAGAGGCTTTCATTAAGGGCCCCATAAAACCACCCATGAGCTTCTTGCGTTTCTTATCATCAGCTTCTTGGTATTGTGCAATTTGATCTGCCATACCCGCTAATACTTCTTCGACAATTGTCTCAAGCGCGCCGGTATCTGAAACTTGTTTCAAGCCTTGTTGATCAATAATCGCATCTACATTATCAGACTCTTTAGCCCAAAGTAGTTCAAATACCTTTTTAGCGCCTGAAGATGAAACTGTTCCATCTTTTATACGCAAAACTAGGTTGCCTAGTAGTTCTGCTTTGATTGGGCACTGCTGAATACTTATTTCATCACTGTTTAAGCGAGCAGATAGTTCTCCGGCTACCCAGTTGGCGGATAGTTTGGCATCGCCTGAAATTTTCGCGCTGGTTTCAAAGAATGATGCAATTTCAGCATCACCTGCAAGAAAGGTAGCGTCATAATCAGATAATTTATATTCTTCAGCAAAGCGTTTTTCACGCGCATCAGGAAGCTCTGGAAGCTCAGCTCGAACGCTTTCGATATACTCGTCGTCAATAATGACGGGGAGTAAATCTGGGCAAGGGAAATAGCGATAGTCGTTAGCTTCTTCTTTGCTGCGCATTGAGCGTGAAATATCTTTATCGCCATCGTATAAGCGAGTTTCTTGAGCGATGGTGCCACCGTCCTCTAATATGTCGATTTGTCGGTCAACTTCAAGTGCGATAGCTTTTTCCATAAAACGGAACGAGTTGAGGTTTTTAGTCTCTGTTCGTGTGCCTAGCTTATCTTCGCCTTTGGGGCGAATGGATATATTTACATCAAAGCGCATTGAGCCCTGAGACATATCTCCATCACCAATTCCTGCTGAGCGAATGATTCCGTGTAACTTCTTGGCGAAGGCGACCGCTTCTTCACTTGAGTTCATATCTGGTTCTGACACTATCTCGATTAGCGGAGTGCCGGCACGGTTAAGGTCGATACCAGTCATACCATGATAGTCATCATGAAGTGATTTTCCCGCATCTTCTTCAAGGTGCGCATGATGAATACGAATTGTTTTCTTCGTGCCGTTGGCTAATTGAATTTCAATGTTGCCTGCGCCTACAATAGGGTGGTCCAGTTGAGTGGTTTGGTAGCCCTTAGGTGAGTCTGGGTAAAAATAGTTTTTACGATCAAAAACAGAACGTTTGTTGATGTCGGCACCTATGGCTAAGCCAAACGTAATCGCTTTGCGAAATGCTTCTTCATTCGGTACGGGTAATGTACCCGGCATCGCCAGATCGACTAGGCTTGCTTGTGTATTAGGCCCAGCACCAAACTGAGTTGATGAACCTGAAAATATTTTAGATTTAGTGGCGAGCTGAACATGAACTTCAAGCCCGATAACAGTTTCCCATTGCATAGTTATTCTCCAGGCCTTAAATGTTTTTTGGTGTTAGTGTGTGCCAATCAGTTGCCGTTTGGAAACGATGTGCGACATTGAGTAGTTTTGATTCTTCAAAATAATTACCGATTAACTGCATTCCAATCGGAAGGTCGTTGATGAGGCCAGCAGGTAATGACATCCCTGGCAAGCCAGCAAGGTTGGTCGAAATGGTAAAAATATCTTCAAGATACATTTTAACGGGGTCGTCACCTTTAGAGTCAAAACCGAAAGCAGGCGAAGGTGATGTAGGGCTTAAAATGACATCGATATCTTCAAATGCAGAGACGAAATCATTTTTGATCAGACGTCTGACTTGCTGAGCTTTGTTGTAGTAGGCATCGTAATAGCCCGCTGACAAGGCGTAAGCGCCAATTAATATTCGACGTTTTACTTCATCACCGAAACCTTCAGTTCTGCTTCGCTGATAAAGATCCATTAAATCTTTAGGGTCTTCACATCGATGGCCATAACGTACACCATCAAAACGAGAAAGGTTAGCGGAGCATTCTGCAGGTGCTATAACATAATACGCCGGTACAGAAAGATGTGAGTGGGGGAGTGAGATCTCTTTAAACGTGGCGCCTTGGCTCTCAAGTTGTTTGATTGAGTCTTGTAAAATACTCTGAAGCTCAGGGCTTAAATGCTCATTGAAAAACTCTTTTGGTAAGCCAATACGTAAGCCATCAATAGAGTTATTAAGATTAGCTGTGTAATCAGGCACATCTCTAATAATACTGGTTGAGTCTTTCGCATCGTGACCAGCCATCACATTAAGCATCATCGCAGCATCTTCTGCCGTTCGAGCCATCGGGCCTGCTTGGTCAAGACTCGATGCAAAAGCAATCATTCCATAGCGTGAAACTCGACCATAAGTAGGTTTTAATCCTGTTAACCCGCACAGTGAAGCTGGTTGGCGAATTGAGCCTCCAGTGTCTGTTGCGGTTGCGATGGGGGTTAACCGTGCTGCGACAGCTGCAGCTGAACCACCTGAAGAGCCACCTGGAACGAGCTCTTCTTTATCACTCCATGGGTTAATGACTTTACCAAAATAACTTGTTTCATTTGATGAGCCCATTGCAAACTCATCCATGTTTGTTTTACCTAAACAGACTGCGCCAGCGTTTTTGAAATTGCTTACAACGGTTGCATCATATGGTGCAATAAAGTTATCAAGCATTTTTGAGCCGCACGTTGTCTTGACGCCTTCGGTACAAAAAATATCTTTATGGGCGAAGGGAATACCGGTCCAATCAGACCCTTTACCTTCAGCGCGAGTTTTATCTGCGACTTCTGCTTCACTTAAAGCCTGCTCTTCAGTGACAGTAATGAAACTATTGATTGCACCATCTTTTTCTTTAATGCGATCTAGATAATGTTGGGTTAACTCTACGCTTGAAAATTCACCTTGCGCGAGCCCTAAGGATAATTCTTTTACAGTTTTATTAAACATGGTATGTGCTTTTATTTAATTAATTGTAGGTACTATTTTTAGTAAGTTATTTATCGACATATTAATAAGTTACTTATTGATATAAATAGTGACGGCTAAGATTTGTTAAAGGTAGGAATTATTCAATTACCTTTGGAACAAGGTACAAACCATCTTCTGTATTGGGTGCAACTTTCTGATATTTGTCACGGTTATTTGTTTCGGTAACCACGTCTTTTCTTAATATCTGCACGGCATCCATTGGATGAGCCATAGGAATAATGTCGTCAGTATTGACTGCTTGTAATTGGTCAACTAATGACAAAATATTCCCTAAATCAGCCTTTAGTTTAGGGATGTCCTTTTCGTCTATTTTAAGGCGAGCAAGGTGTGCGATTTGGTTGATATCATCGGGTCCGATTGACATGGACATTCCTCATAAATTCAATTAGTTGAAAGCAAGGGCTAGAAGGTATCTTCGGCCATAAAAATGTCACGTATCATAACAGGAAAATTACGCGCTAAATAGCGTATGAGTACTAATATGTGTTGTTCATCTTGTCAGCTAATGAGTAGGTTGTATAAATGAGGGTTTACTTTAGTTATTTATGCATTCATGAGTATTGTATTTGAAAAGAATGTGAGTGAATGAGTGTTTTGTATAATGTGTTTAGTTTGTTCGGTTTGTAGGAGGTGTTTCGTCATAAAGTTAGTAATAACTCAACAAAACAGTAACCTACTGTTAATTAGTCGGTTGACTTTATAATGTTAATTAGTGATTATGGTGTACATATGTACACTTTGTAATTAAATTTTCCTTAGGTGAGAGTTCAATGCCGCAATATAAAGCCCCTTTAAAAGATATCGACTTTTTATTAAACGACGTGTTTGATATACAAAAACATTATCAAACTATACCAGGTGGCGAAGAAGCAACGCCTGATATGGTGGATATGATATTAAGTGAATGTGCGAAGTTTTGTGAAAACGTGCTTTCACCACTTTATCAATCTGGTGATGAAGAAGGGTGTCATTTTGAAAACGGTAAAGTAACGACGCCAAAAGGTTTTAAAGATGCATATGAGCAATATATTGCTGGTGGTTGGCAGTCATTATCTCACCCTGTGGAATTTGGCGGTCAGGGATTACCTTCATCATTAGGCATCATCAAATCGGAAATGATTGGTACAGCGAACTGGGCTTGGAGTATGTACCCAGGTTTAAGTTTAGGAGCGATGAATACTGTACTTTTGCACGCAAGTGAAGAGCTGAAAGAAATCTATTTAACTAAAATGACTGAAGGTACATGGACTGGAACCATGTGTTTGACTGAACCACAATGTGGAACAGATCTAGGGCAAGTAAAAGCGAAAGCAGAGCTAAATGCCGACGGTTCGTATGCGATATCGGGCACTAAGATATTTATTTCAGCAGGTGACCATGATTTATGTGAAAACATTATTCATATCGTGTTGGCAAGATTGCCTGGCGCACCGAAAGGCACACGCGGTATTTCTTTATTCATTGTCCCTAAAAATATAGTAAATAAAGACCATAGCGTGGGTGGGTCAAATAATGTTACGTGTGGTTCTATCGAACATAAAATGGGTATCAAAGGTTCGGCAACTGCCGTTTTAAATTTTGACGCGGCAGAAGGATATTTGATAGGCCCTGAAAATAAAGGCCTGGAGTGTATGTTCACTTTTATGAATACCGCTCGTATTGGAATTTCTATTCAGGGGGTAGCGGCCAGTGAACTTTCTTATCAAGGTGCTTTGCCTTACGCGAAAGAGCGTTTATCGATGCGCTCATTAAGCGGGACTAAAGAGCCTGAGAAAGTGGCAGACCCGCTAATCGTTCACCCTGATGTACGCCGCATGTTATTAACCCAAAAAGCGTTTGCTGAAGGTGGGCGGGCGATGCTTTATTACTCAGCTATGTTCGCTGACAAGGTCACTTCTGCTGAAACAGAAAAAGAGAGAGAAGAGGCTGATAATGTCTTAGGTATGTTAACGCCGATTCTAAAAGCATTTTTAACAGAAACTGGATGTGAGTCAGCTAATCTGGGAATGCAAGTATTTGGTGGGCATGGATTTATTAATGAGTGGGGTATGGAACAAATTGTTCGTGATACACGTATTGCTACGCTCTATGAAGGTACAACAGGTATTCAGGCTTTAGATCTATTAGGTCGAAAAATCATGTTGAGCAAAGGCGCTAATCTAAAGTTTTTGACCAAAGAAATTTTTGCATTTTGTAAAGATTACGGAATTATCTCTCGAAATCCACACAAAAAAGAAATGCTTAAGTTTATTACGCCATTATTTAAAACACTTGCTGAATGGCAAATTCTCACCTTTAGAGTGATGCACGGCGCATCAAAAGATCGTGATTATATTGGCTCTGCCTCGGTTGATTACGTGATGTACTCAGGTTATGTTGTGATGGCTTTCTTATGGGCCAAAATGGCACAGTCAGCATTTGAGAAAATAGAATCAGGTGAAGGAGATATGGACTTCTTGAAAGCAAAGATTCAGACAGCCGAATTTTATTATGACCGTCTTTTACCGCGAGCAAAAAGCCATGCAAGTATGATGGTTAAAGCGCCTAAAAGTTTAATGCAAATGGATGAAGCGCATTTTTCGTTTAGTTAACAGCTTTACTTCTTCTTAAAAATGACCAGAACCCTTGAACTTTTTTTCCTTTGTTTGAGGGTTCTAATTTAGCTTGTTCGGCTTTTAGTCTAATTTGTCGCTCTATTGCAGTTGAATCAGAATTTATATCTACCGCAACCTTATCTTCTTCAACAGAAAAAACTAGTTGTGCTGTTTGAGGAATGTTAGACGGTGGCATTTTCTCTACGTATATTTCTTGGTCACCGATATAATTTGTGTTTATTTCTTGTTCGCATTCGTTCAAGAGCTTAAGAGCCCAAGTTTCGTCTGTATCTTCAATATGATTAATAACTTCTTGTGTCTTTAGGTTAAAATCTGTCATGTGTTACTCCAACTACTCTTTATTGTTATCCGAACGACCTTCTAAATAACGCTGTTAATATCAGCGTAAAAACCAGAGTTGGCTTTCCTTGTTCGAGTGATAGACAGGATAATATGATATATTTTCAGAAATATATGCAGCGTACCAGTATTGGTATGCGCATTTAGGTTTCCATATCTTTTGGTTTCGGCCATATCCTGATAAAAGTATGTTATTCAGGTTTTCTAAATTGGTCAATAGCCAATCTCTTACACTTAGTTCCCGACGGCTTTGATCTAATCAAGTGTGATCTTATATGCAATCAATGTGTGATGAATTAAGGCTATTGGCGAAAATACACTTGGATTAGGTGATAACCGAACTGTGTTTTTACGGGACCATGTATAACTTTTAAGGCTTTTTTAAAGATTACTTGTTCAACTGCTTTTACTAATTGACCGCGCTTTATTTCGCCTAAGTCACCTGATTTCTTTTTAGATGGGCATTGGGAGTGCTTTTTAGCAAGCACCCCAAAGTCCGCACCTTGCTTAAGTTGTTCTTTTAATTTGATTGCATCTTGTTCAGTTTTGACAAGAATATGCCGAGCCATTGCTATCGTCATTAAAAGTACCTTTAAATCTGTATTAAGTTTTGTTTTCTCGTCGCTTAATGTTCACTTTCATACCGTCTTTATTGGAAAGTGTGATCTGCGCTTGAGGATTTAACTCTTGGCCTTCTGCAAGAGATATTTCGAAGCATTGTACAATGCTTGCGAGTATAAGTTTAGCCTCCATCATGGCAAAAGCTTGCCCAATACAAACACGAGACCCCGTTCCAAATGGAATATAAGCATGTTTTGGGATTGATTTTTCATTCTCTGTTGAAAAACGTTCAGGATTGAACTTTTCAGGCTCGGGGAAGTATTTTGGGTTATTGTGGCTTGAATAAGGAGAAATAAAAATAACTTTGTCTTTAGGGAATAAGAAATCGCCCACCACTGTGTCTTCATTTGCCTGCCGTGTGTTTAGTGTCCATACCGGAGGGAGAAGGCGCATAGACTCTTTTACAACCATTTCGGTATAAACTAATGCTTTTAAATCAGCAAATTCAGCAGTTTTTCCATTTAGTACAGCATCTAATTCATACTGAAGCTTAATTTGGATTTCTGGGTGCATTGCAAGTAGATAAAATGCCCAGGTTAATGCATTTGAGGTTGTTTCATGACCGGCAACAAAAAGCGTAATGAGTTCATCCATCACTTGTTTGGGGCTCATTTTGGTGCCATCCTCGTATTTAGCCAGTAATAACATTGACATCATGTCACCATTATCTTCAATTTCACCACTGTTTGTCATTCTAGCTTCAATAATATGTTCAATCGTTTTATGTAAGTTTTTTCGTGCTTTGGCTAATTTAAGGTTGCCAGGGCTAGGTACCCAGTCAGGCATTGGAAGTATCTGAAGAAAACGCTTATTGATTAAATCCTGAACTACGTGCATCGTGTCACCAACTTTGTCAGCTTCATTTTCCATTTCTCCCATGTCGGTATCGAATAGGGTTTTGGTAACAATGTACATGGTGAGTTTAAACATGTCGTCACTAATACTTCTGGTGGTATCGTCCTTCCAATTGCTTATATATTGTTCGGTGTATTCACTCATTGTTTTTGTATAAGCTTCCATACGTCTAAAGTGAAAACCAGGCTGTACTAGCTTACGGTGAACTTTATGTGAAATGGTGTCATTATTTGTGACGATTCCCTTCCCGAGAATCGTGCCCATAATGTTTACATCTCGATCACCTTTTCTAAAGTTTTTCGCATCTGTAACAAGAATTTTATGTGCAATATCTGCATCAACAACAAAGGCCATATCTTTAAAAGGTAAATGAAACTCCACGACACCATCATAGTCAATTGTTAGGCGTTTAAAAAAATTCAAAGGACTTTTCGCAAATTCTGGTAAACATCCCAAAACAGGGATGCCCGTGTCTTTTGGGATGGGTGTATGTGAATTGTTAAGCGTGATGGATACGGTAGACATGACAGATACCTCGGTGTTGTTTTTATTTAATGAGTACATCTTGTCATAATATGACCGGCAGTCACAAAGTGTTTTATTGAAACAAACTGTTTCAAATATGTAAGTAATAACGAGGTAAGGCTTTTAGAAATTTTGAGAGTGTTGATTGGACTTATAAACTGAATTCACTGACTGTTGTAGACTCAGAAGGTAAAATTCTTGGTGGGGAGGTTCCCACCAGTAGGGGCAAATGTTGCGTTAGTTTTTGGGTGTTCTGACGAGTAAAACATCACATTCTGCCAAGTTTAATATTTTATGTGCCGTGGAGCCGAGTAAAACTTCAAGGCCGTGGCGGCTATGACTACCTGCAATGATTAAATCTGCATTAAGGTTATCTGCTTGTTTAAGTATTGTTTGTGCGGGTGGACCAAAGCAAACAATTAGCTTGTTTGGGTCAAGTCCCGCTTCTTCAATAAAGGGCTTTAGGTAGTTTGCACCTGACTGAGCAAGTTCTTCTTGATCAAGAGGAGGGGGGATTTGGCCTGGGCTACCTGCCCAATCAGCAATAATCAGGTCCAAAACGACATGGACAAGGTGAAGCTTCACCGTATCATCTGGGCTTAAAAATTCTGCAGCCTTTTTTAAAACATGTTTTGAGCTTTGACTACATTCAACTGCAACAAGAATATTTTTATATGTATGCATTGTTTTCTCCGTCAAAAAGTCATGTATTTATGCCTTATTCTACTCTTTATATTAGACCTAAATTAGATAAATAAAATGATAAGTGTCAATTGATATATTTTCAGTGTGGTTTTAGTGAGTAAATGCGGTAAATGTTTGTACTGATCTTGCTGGGTTCGTTCTTTTATTTGATTTTAGTTGATTTGACTGCGCATTAGGTCCGCTAGCTCTGTTCTGTTAGAAATATGGAGTTTTTGGTAAATTCTATAAAGATGATTAGAAACTGTCGAGGGAGAAAGAGAGAGGGTTTTGCTATCTGCTTAAAACTCATCCCTTGCGATACCCTATTAACTACTTACAATTCACGTTGCGTAAGTTCATCTAAAGGCGTGCTTGGTCTAGCTGTAATTCGATATAAATCTCCCAGTTTCTCACTGTAAATGTGAAGTTTGTTCTGAATAAATTGTGTATCTTTCTCAGGCATTGTAAGGGAAGTTATTGGCCGGAATAATACTCTATAAAATTATCAGCGAATTCTTGTGGCAAACCTAATGTTGTATGCGTATGAAAGGTACGGGTACTTAAGTGTCATGTACTCCATATCGCGGCATCAAAATCGTTCAATGTATGGAGATCACTACAGCAAGTGAAAACAATTTAGGCGCTATCTTTACCGTTTTTAATGATGGCGAGCTGTCTCAAATTGTGCATGCTCAAAATGTACCTTATAACAGTTAAACCTATACGGTACTCGCAGCACGCGTATTTAAGGAGTCGCACAAGCGACTGGCGCAGAATAAATCTGTATTAATAATGATGCTGAAATTAGAGACTGCTTGGATAAAGCATGGAGTACTCTAACAAAGGATGTCCCGTCATTTTGAATGTTCATATTGATTACAGTAAACAAACTCGCTTTACCAAAGGGATTGTTGGTACGAACCTTAAGTGATTACCTATGAATACCAAAATACGCATGATTAGTAGGGCACTGGTTCGAAAGGTAACTGGCTAATAATTTGGTTTCTGTGAATCTTCAAATCGACTTTTTAAAAAAGTATTTGAAGTCAATGACATGGCTTAACTAGCGGATTAAGATTCTAGTTTTTCAATAGTTTGTTTTAAGGAAGAGTAATAAAAAAACAAAAAAAATATAGACAGAACTGAATTATCTACACATAATACTGAGTATGTATACAGTACTGATCCAGTAGATTATTTGGAAAGCACTCGAATTAATTATTTTACCTGTAGGGGAACGCATAAATGAATGACAATAAAAAGAAGGCGCTAGGTGCTGCTTTGTCGCAAATTGAACGACAGTTTGGTAAAGGCGCTGTGATGAAGCTAGGCGACCAACCGCGTGATGCAATCCCTTCAGTCTCAACCGGTTCATTAGGTTTGGATATTGCTTTAGGCATTGGTGGGCTTCCTTATGGACGTATTGTCGAAATTTATGGCCCTGAAAGCTCAGGTAAAACAACGTTAACCTTACAAACGATTGCAGAAGCACAGAAACAAGGGAAAGTATGTGCTTTTGTTGATGCAGAGCATGCATTGGACCCAATCTATGCCGAAAAACTAGGCTTAAATGTAGATGAATTACTTGTGTCCCAGCCTGACACCGGTGAACAAGCACTTGAAATTGTCGATATGCTGGTACGTTCAAATGCTGTCGATGTGATTGTTGTCGACTCCGTTGCAGCACTGACACCTAAAGCAGAAATTGAAGGTGATATGGGTGATAGCCATATGGGCTTGCAAGCTCGTTTGATGTCGCAAGCATTACGTAAACTAACAGGTAACATTAAAAACGCTAATTGTTTAGTTATTTTCATTAATCAGATTCGAATGAAAATTGGCGTGATGTTCGGTAACCCTGAAACGACAACGGGTGGTAACGCATTAAAATTTTACGCTTCTGTACGATTAGATATTCGTCGAATTGGTGCTGTAAAGCAAGGCGATGAAATACTCGGTAATGAAACACGCGTGAAGGTCGTTAAAAATAAAGTCTCTCCTCCCTTCAAACAAACCGAGTTTCAAATTTTATACGGCAAAGGTATTTATCACCTTGGAGAGGTGGTTGATCTGGGTGTTAAGGAAGGCTTTGTTGATAAAGCGGGTGCATGGTATAGCTATAACGGCGATAAAATAGGCCAAGGTAAAGCAAACGCGGCTAAATACTTGAGTGAAAACCCTAAAATAGCACAAGAAATAGAAACCAAGATTCGTGAAAAGTTAATGCCTAAGCCAGAAGCGCCTAAAGCAGGGGCTTCAGAAGAGTCTGCTTTAGAGGTTTAAGCTCCTACTAAATTATATATTAAACTTTTTGTTGCTTAAGCGGCTCTATTCAATGGATGAATAAAGCCGCTTTTTTTTACCTAATATTTGTTGGAATATTAGCCTTTGAGTTTCGACTTTTTACCTAAAGATTGATTATTCAACTGCTGATTTATTAAGGTTATGCTTTTTTTTAAAATAAGAAAATTAGCAATTTGATTATTGATATTGAGAAAACATGCAATTACTCGGGCTGAAGTATTAGAAATTTCCTTTATATATCAGTGAAGTAAGATTGGCATAAAGACTGCTCTATTTGGTTTAAACTAATAGGAGCAGGTTATGAAAATATCACAGTTATTCAATAATCCTCAAGATGAAATCTTTAACTTACCCTCTTTGATAGAAGGTTTAATGCGTGCTTTTGCTGCATTTATAGTTTTTTTATTTACTCCTCTTTTCATCTTCAATACCGTTACTTGCATTACCAAATCCAGAGCACCGTTAAGTTGTGGTACTACCTATGATGTATTTGGTAAACCATATTATTATCCTGTTTTCAATCATGGAAAGTATAGGCATTTCTTACTGCTTTTATTGATTGTTAAAGGCGACATGGCCTGGGTCGGTTTACCGCGTGATGTAACCGATGGCTCATGCTTGACCAGCTTTCAAAAAATGAAGGTGGGGTTAGTAAGCTTATATGGCTTGCATCAATTTTCTGGTATATCAATAAGCAGTATCGATGAAGACATGCTACGACAAAGACAATTTTCTAATATTGAAAATTGTCTTTTATTAGTACGTGTGTTGATCGCCAGTTTAACTTTTAGAACAAAAAGCCTAAGAACTGAAACATCGTTTAGAATATTTGGCATACGAATTGACAACGTTACCCTTGATAGTGCGGTTGCTAAAATAATGTCTGCACTTCCTTGTAAATATGCGAAAACAGCCTGTTTTGTCAATGTTAACTCGTTTAATTTGGCGCGTGGATTTAACGAACTGAATGATACAATAAATGACTTCGACTTTGCCTTTGCAGATGGGTCAGGAATACGTATTGCTGCACAGATGCAGGGGAATCGTTTGCTGGGCAATGTGAATGGAACTGATATGTTACCACTGCTTTGTTCGCAAGTGCGATCTAATAATAAGAGCCTTTTTTTGCTGGGGGCCGAACCCGGTGTAGCAGAGCTCACAGCCTATAATCTACAGCAGAAATATCCGGGTTTACGTATTTCAGGTACTCATCATGGCTATTTTGATAAACAAGATAGCCATGAAATTATTAGAAAAATTAATGCTGCTAAAACAGATGTTCTATTAGTTGCCTTTGGTTCACCAACGCAAGAACGTTGGTTGCAAGAACATAAGTCGATGCTAAACGTAAATATTGCAATTGCAGTTGGAGGTCTTTTTGATTTTTATTCTGGTCGTATTGCTCGTGCACCTATCTGGATTCGTGAACTCGGAATGGAATGGGTTTGGCGGTTGCTACAAGAGCCTCATAAAAAATTTCATCGATATGTGATTGGTAATCCTGTTTTTCTACTCCGTTGTTTTTTTCAATCTAAATTTATTATCAGAGGATAGTTGCTATGAACTTATTAAATAATGAAAAGAACCACGAAGTTAAATGCCACTTATCAAAGGGAAGTGTAGGTTTGAACCCTGTTTTTCAACGTACATTAGCATTTATAGGTCTAGTCATTGTTAGCCCATTCATGTTGCTTGTTGCAGTATTAATTCGCCTGGAAAGCTCCGGTAATTCGATATTTACACAAATTAGAGTTGGCAAAAATGGTCGTCGATTTCAAATTTATAAGTTTCGTTCGATGCGTATGCCACAAGATCAAAAGTATGTGGATGTTAGTCAATTAAAAAGTGATCGAAGTGGCGTTTGTAACAAGTTATTCAACGATCCCCGTATTACAACAATCGGTAAATATTTACGTAAATATTCTATTGATGAATTACCCCAACTAATTAATGTTATAAACGGTGACATGCTTTTAATCGGGCCTAGACCAGCGTTGACACAAGAAAGTGACCAATACTCGATGATAGCGCGTAAACGTTTTAATGCAGAGCCTGGTTTAACAGGTTTATGGCAGGTTTCAGGACGTGCAGACACGAGCTTTGAAGAACAAATATCGTTAGATGTTCGTTATGTCAAAGAGCAAAGCTGGTTCAATGATTTAAAAATTTTGTTAGCAACGATACCTGTTGTATTACTCGGTAAAGGTGCCTACTAAGGATTCTTTATTGCTGTTTTTGGGAGTATATTATGACTAAATATATGAAATGGTGTAGCTTACTAATCAGCATGGTAATGGTTGCATGTACGCAACATCATGCTTTGATAACACCTGAAAACCCAAGTGATAAATTTTATGGTACTCAAGGTGAACAAGGTGAAGGCATTCGTCACCAGCACCCAGCCATGACCGGGTTTGCTTCTAATATTGATTGTAGTCCATCTCACTTTCAGTACGCACCGACAAATTATCGGGTAGATAAAATCATTACAAATATCGGTAAACCTATCGTTGATTCGCGCCTTCAAAACCAACTTTTTAATGGTGACTTGACTTTAAGTCCTGGCGATATGATTGAGCTATTAATCGAGAACGGAGAAGGCTTTAACGGACGTTATATTTTGAGCCCGCAAGGAACGGTCAACATACCTTATCTTAAAGGTATCAACTTGTTAGGTTTAAATGTTTATCAGGCTGCAGATAAAATTGAACTAGATTTGATAAAAGCCGAGATGTTTCAACCTGCGACGATATCCACCAACGTACAAGTTTTGGAATGGGCAGAGATCGATGTAGTGGTCACTGGAGCAGTGTTTGAACCTGGCCGTAAACGTATCAACCAAAAATATAAGGAACGTCATATAAATGAAAAAATGGCGGCATTTGGTGACTACAGTAGTACACGCTTTTTATCCGAAGCATTACGTTCAGCAGCGGGTGTAAGGCCGGATGCGAAGGTTGATCAAGTTATATTGATACGTAATGGATGGCAAGTTGAAGTAGATATGGGGGGGATCTTTTCTGGTAAACCAGTGAATGATGTACCTCTTATTTCGGGTGATCAGGTGGTAGTACCTACAACAGGCTGCTTCCAAAAACATCTTGTTAGACCTAGCCAAATTACGCCTAAGGGGTTTCGTGTATTTATGTCTAACCTGATTAGTTCTGCCTTATCAAATTCAAGTGCAAATGTTGGGCGTTACAGTACTAATCTGCCATATGGTGCTCGTTTGTTGCAGGCCGCAGTATCAGCTAACTGTGTCGGTGGTAAGCAGTGGACGAATGCGCCTAGAAAAGTGATGTTGGCTAGCACTAACCCTATAACAGGTGATTACCAGGTTATAGAGCGTTCTGTTGAAGAGCTTATGCGTCAGGCTCATAACAGTAAACGAAATCCATACTTAATGCCAAATGATGCGGTAGCCTGCTATGACTCAGACGTGACAAACATACGAGATATTGCTAGGTTTATGATGGATATCATCAATCCAATTAAGGCCTTATAGCCACATAGGTAAGGGTATTTTAAGTGTAGGTTAATAACTATGGTTGAAGCACACAAACAAATAAAGATCCCTTGTCGGGACGATGCAATTCGGGCGAAACGCCTAGGATTTTTTCGTAGCCCTTATTTGATTTTTAGTGGGATCAGTTATTTACTTGTGGTGTTAATGGTAGTTTTATATCTTAATAAAGAACCTGTGTTTAGTAGCAACATGGCTCTCGTTTTACCAGGCTCGGGATTAAGTAGTAGCTTTCAAATAGGTGAAATTGGTCAAGCAAATACACAAACTAAATCGCCGTTTGCTGGAGCTAGTTTTAACCCTCGTGTTAACTATAAAGAAATGCTTAAAAGTCGTGAAGTAATTGGTAAGGCCTCAAAAGAGGTTTTTATGGAAACGGATGTATTTGGTCTGCCAAAAATTAAACTAACTGAGCAGACAAGTATTATTGAAGTCGATGTTACAGCCACCAATGGTGGTCTTGCCAAAGAGAAAGCATGGGCACTTTACTACGCATTACAAGATCACCTAGATGCACTTAGATCAGATGAAGCGCATCGGAGAGATCTAAGCATTACGAATGTGCTTGATCAATATCGAACTCGGTTGAACCATACTCGAAATGCCTTGATAGACTTTCAACAGCGAGCCTTATTGGTGGATGAGCAGCAAGTTTCTGAGCTCATGACAACCTTGTCAGAACTGAAAGCGAAAGTTTTATTTTCGAGAGCACATCAAAAACAAAGAAATGACTTTGTACAACAACTAAGTTTTGACCTGGGAGTATCACCTTCGCTTGCAGGCAAAGCCTTTGCGTTGCAAACAGATACTCAGTTTCGCGGCCATTTAAAAGAACTCGATGCCAGCGCTCAAGAGTTTAGTGATTTTCGTTCTAAGTGGGGGCAATATCACCCAAAAGTGAAAGCCAGTTTGAAACGGGTTGAATATGCACGTGCTGCGGCATTCAAACGCAGTTCAAGTGTTTTAGGTGATATTACAGCAGAGCAACTTCACTCAGTTAATCTTGAAGCAAGTCCAGATCGCTCTCGCCTTTTTAGTGAACTGTTAAACAGTTATGCGGAGTTACAAGGGCAGGGGGCAGAAATTAAAGAATTAGAGGCTTCACAGTCGCGTTTAGATGATAAATTACGCATTTACGCGCGTGAATTAAAAGAACTAGAACGCTTGCAACGGGAGCATGAGCTAGCTCAAGCTGTGTTTACCTCGGCTGCTGCACGTTTAGAAGCAAGTAAATCAGACGTTTTTGCCTCTTATCCCGTTGTGCAGTTACTTACCTCACCGAATGAACCGATTCAACAGCAAAGCCCTAATATTAAAATGGCAATACTAGGTTTAATTGCAGGCTTTCTATTTATTACGACGGCACTTTTAATTGTGTGGCAAAGAGCATATTTAGTTAAACGATTGTTAGCGTAATGACTAGGGTTTTCTGATTATTTATTAGGTGGTCAAACGACACTGTTTTTAAAACACACTTTTTTACCTCAATTACTTTCTCAAAATGCCCCTAATAATGCTTTGCATAATGAAAAATATTCAAATTAGTAAAACTGTAGAATTATTAAGTGCAGTAAAAACAGCTAGTTATGGTCTATTTTGGGCTGGCATAACAACTGCATTATAAAATCGTATCAAATGTTCACAATTAAAGAGCGATTGCATGAATGACATTAAACCAAATAGTACAGAAGAAAGGATCGTATGGGGTACGCTGGTTTTTTCATATTTATTCTATCTAACCGGTACTTTATACGTTGTGTGTGCATTGATGGGGTGGGCTCTATTTTTCGTGATGTTGTTACGGTGGTTTATTATTGGTGAACAATCTAAATATGCGAGCATACCAGTAACAATATGGATATGGATCATCGGTATGTTGAGTATGTTGATTGCTTTATTAATTGCCCATGCAGAATTTAATTTGTCGGTAGCTCAAACGATTAAGTCGAGCATTGGTTGGGCTAAAGGCTGGGCTTTATTAGCACTGTTTCCACTGCTGGGAGCCATGGTTAATATTCGTCCTGAACTTATTACCCGAGGCTGTTGTATTTTAGCTTCTCAATCCATTTTATTTGTAGGAATAGGGATTGTACTGGCGATTATTGGTTTTCATGGGCAGCTTTATATATCTCCATTGAAAGTGATTGGTGGTCCTATCAGTACATTTGAAGTCAACCTGTTTGGGTTAAATCCCGAGACTGGGCGACCTCGATGGTCATTCTTTGCTCCTTGGGCGCCAGCGGCAGGTTTATTGAGTTGTTTATTGTTTATTATCTGTAGGCATGAGAAACAACGTTTTTGGCGTAGAGCTGGTACTTTAGGTGCCTTGGTTATGTGTATATTTTGTCAATCTCGTACTGGGTGGGCAATATTATTGCTGCTCATACCAAGCGTGTTTTTCATTAATCAACTACGTAAACCAGTTTGTATCATGATGATCGGTGTTTGTATCACGAGCATGTTTGTATTTGGTGAGCAAGTTAATGAACGCGTTAATCAAGCTCATCAAGATGTTAAGGATAGTCGACCGGGCTCTACCCGGGTTCGGTCAAGCCTTGCGACGATAGCTGTTCAACGTTGGGAGTCAGAGGCGCCAATTTGGGGGCATGGTATTGTAGAAAAAGGGCCGAAAATGGTCGAACATATGCCAATAGGTTCTCACCATAGCTGGTATGGCTTGCTCTTTGTGAAAGGCATGGTTGGTGCACTTTCTTTAGCGATTCCGATGCTTTTGACGGTATTGGTTTTGCTACCAGAAACTTTAAAATCGAGTGCCTCTCAATCTGGGCTGTTAATTATGCTGGTCCTACTCGGTTACAGCTTTTTCGAAAATATTGAAATTCTTGCTTACCTGTTTTGGCCAGCCTTGCTTTGGTTGGGCATGGTACTTAATCCGCTCAAATCAGTTTTAATTAATCATCCCTTGAAAGGAGTTACAGCATGAAAAAATCTTTATTGGTTGGTTATTATGGTATGCAAAATACTGGGGATGATGCCTTAATGAATGCGACAGCATGGGGAGCAAAACGTTTTCTCGGTTCAGACACCATAACTGTTACGTCTCCGCTATCACTTAAACTGTACAGTGGCGAATATCTTTCAAGCACATTAACTGCAACACAGCGTTTTTCTGGTCAAAATAGATTAAAGAGCTATCTCAAAGCAATCGATTCAAATCGCATAATTTTTGGTGGTGGTTCAGTACTTCATAATGCCAGAGACATAAACCTAAAACGTGACCTGATGAAGCTCAGCCTAGGCCGAAATCATTTGGCGCTTGGTATTGGAATTGGTCCATTTACTGACACTCGAGCAGAGCAATCTTGTAAGCGATTTTTAAATACATGTGAATTCGTAGGCGTGCGTGATGCTCAAAGCTATGACATCGCGCAATCGATCGCTCCACATGCAAATGTGGTTTTGACCTTTGATCTGGCCCCGCAACTATTAAATATTGAAGGTTTTGATCTAGTGCCAGTTCAAAGAAAAGGGATTGCTGTTTGTTTATGTCCAAAAGAGCGCCTTTCAGGCGACCTGAAAGTTGAGCATCAACGCTTAAAAAATATCGCTAAAGTTTTAGATACTCAATACCTTTTAACCCAAGAACCTGTTGTGTTTGTAAGTTTTAATGGCCATCCAGATCTAGGTGATCACCAAATACATAAAGAAGTAGCCTCCTTACTTTCACCGAAAACTATGTTTAACTTTGTTGAATATGACAGTAACCCTTTTCGTGTATTACAGCGCATGGCGACCTTTAAACTTGCCATTTGTATGCGTTTACATGCGTCAGTTTTTAGCTATCTAACCCGTACGCCATTTATTAGCCTAAATTACCACCCAAAATGTAAACAATGGAGTAAGCAGGTTGGTTTATCAAAACATTATAGTTTTGATAGCGAAAGCTTTGACCCAAAAGTATTAACGAATGAAATTTGTCGAGGAATATCGGATGGTTTTGAGCCATGTGACTTAAGTTTAAATCAAGCAATTAATTTATCTATGGAAAATTGGAGACATTGTTATGAAAATACAAAACAGCCCCATGATTTCAGTTGTTATTCCACTCTATAACAAATTGGATCACATTATTAGAACGGTTGACTCAGTATTGGCACAAACGTTTACTAATTATGAGCTTATAGTTGTTGACGATGGATCGACCGACGGTAGCCCGAATTTAGTTGCAAAACATCGAGGTGAACATATCAAGTTGATCCGCCAAGTAAATGCAGGGGTATCAGATGCCCGTAACCAAGGTAGTAAAGCTGCTAGAGGTGAAATTATTGCCTTTATTGATGCCGACGACACTTGGGAGCCACACTTTTTATCAGAAATTTCTAACATGTGTTCAGAGTTTCCTGAAGCCGACTGTTTCGCAACGAGTTATCAGTTTGTGTTAGACAAGGATCAGTATCATAGTCCGAAGATTCGTTTCAAGAAACGAATGCATCGTTCAGGTTTACTAAAGAACTATTTTGAAGTCAGTGCTCGCGGCGATTTACCGTTTATGATGTCTAGCTTTTGTATTAAACGAAAGTTTTTCAATCAACTCCATGGGTTTCCAAAAGGGGTGGTGATGGGCGAAGATCAAGACTTATTCGTGCGCGCCGCATTGAACGGCCATATCGCATACAGCCCGAGTGTATTATCGTTTTACCACCTAGACTCATCCAATCGGGCTTGTCAGCGAATTGTGCCTCAAGAAGAGTGCTGCTTTAGTAAGTATGTTTTTGAACAAACAAAAAATGAAGCGCTTAGCCAAAATATGCGTGAGAGTATGAACAAATATTCAGCCTCGCACCTCTTAAATATTGCATCGCTTAATATTAGGCTAGGGCGCTTGGCCATCGCAAAACGATTATTAAATGATGAGCGCTGTCAGCGCCTACCGATGAAGTATATGTGGTGGATGGCGAATTATTGGTTTAACAAGCTAACGATAGGTAAAGCAAAGTTAACTTGGGTTTGATGATGTAAAGGACGAAAAGAGCCTGAAAGAACAAAAGAAAAACTGGGTCAATATCAAGACCAGAAAAACTCTAGGCAAAAAAAAGCGATGAAAAGGTGCCGAAATACCTAATCATCGCGCTCACTAACCGAGCTTGTAGGAAGCCCTAATAAGGAAAGTTTTTAAAAATGTCGAAAGTGATAACTAAGCTAAGCAAAAAGGCCTGAAGTTTTTTGCTTAGCGCCGTATGTTTCGATGACAGTAATAATAGGGCTTAACAGGGCTTAGTTAGATCAGCCGAAGGGCGTAGGGCTAGGCGTATAAAAGTAAAAACGAGAACTGTGTCACATTAGCTACTGGGAAATCAACTCATCTAGCTATTCCAAAAACAAGCAAGAATATATTTTCCGTCCTTATTCCAACCAAAAAATCATCAAACGCTATTGGAAACTGACAGACTCAATCATATACGGTTGTTTGAGCCATTAGTCGTCATCATGAGATAGATAGTAGCGTCTTACTAAGTCGATTTACCAGAAGACCGATAAAGGCTAAAATTTAATGACTGTTTAGGTACTTATATCTGCCCATGAACCTTTAGGGCTATAAGTACCAACTAATGGCTCACAGCGTAAGAAATAAGGTGTGCTACTTAGCCGGCAGACAAAGCGCAAATGTAACAACATCAATAAAGTTTTCACCTAATAGAAACTTTCTCTTTTCTTTGTGGTTTAGAGCATAAAAGGCATCTTTGTCTCTCCATACACTGCTCTGCCTATTGATGGTATAAAAGGCATTTTCAGCATCAAAACCTTCCAAATACCACGTTTCTCGCCATTTTTCATCTTCGATTACCCAAACCTTATAGTCACAGTTTTTATCAAACATACTCTTATCATCACTGATATCGACCCACTGAGCCCTTGAGTGGTCACCTGCAATTGCCAGCCCTGAACTTACGGTTTGAAATAAAACAAAACCCAATGAGCATAAGACCTTTCGGAACATAACTGTTTCTCCATCGATTGACTAAATATTATAAATTGCAATGCCTAAGCTAATTGTAGTCAAACATATTAAGAAAGATTGCGCCAGAAGAGGGCTGCAGGTAATTTATAATATTGCTGCATAAATGTCGGTTTAGGCATCACTATATGTTATTAGCTGACATCACCTAAATAATTTTTAAGTCTTTAATGTCGGCCTTTCTGTCAGCAAGCAACTAATATTAAGCGTCTCAAGTTCGCACTAAGCAGCCTCTTTAGGCATGTTTGTAGTGAGCTTGAGATTAGGCAGGCAGTTCTCACTTTATTAATAGAACCAATTTCAATCATAAAACTTCTATGCCTTCTAAAAATAATTCTATAAGTTGTTGCCTAAAATAATCTGCGAGGCGATAAGAGCATGAGTGATAAAGAAAAAGAACTTTATTTTAAGGGTCAAAAGGATATGCCCTCAATATTCTAGCAAGTATAAAGTCGTTGGAGTTAGAATTAAGCAAACAGACAGGTGTAGATGGCCTCAATATTTTTGAACATACTGAGACGGCTAAATTTATGTCTGATTTTGATATGATAACCAAAGAAGGAGAAAAGAATCCGCGCATCAGGGAAAGTTTGTTCGCTCTCTTTGAAGGTGAGAAAACTTATCTAAGGATGTTATCAAATATACAGATGATTATAACTCCATCAAAGAAATGGGTGACAAGGTAATAAGTGATAAAAATAATCATAGGTGAAAAGAAGAATTTAAAGATTGGATATTTAGAAACATAAAATGGGGTGCTGGTATAGGGATAGTCATTCTTGCGTATTCTACTTCTAGTTTTTATACAGACCCATGCGCGAAAGGTTCATTCTGGAAACTGCCGATCAAAGACCTTATTCAAGATTGTTCAGTTGAACAAAAGCCAGTACCACCAATAATTGACGTAAAATAACCGCTTAAACTAGTCCAAATTGATCCTAACATTCAGTGACTTCTTTATGGCAATAAGTCGCACTTAGAAGACGCTGATCCATTGCGTTTGAATAAGCAAATTCGGCCAATTTGAGTTACTTGTTAATGAGGGCTCGTGAGCATTAGCACGACCTTTTAGGTTCGCTAAATTCGATGGCTAAGAGTCTAAAAGCGATACGTCTTTCGGGCAAGTGTAAACGGCTTTGACCCCTTATAATTTAATGACCGGGCGCTACCTCGCTATGAGCAACGAGAACTTGAAGGCTTTTTAAGTGTAGCCGGCTTGAGTATGGTTTGTTACGGGTGCACTGCGAAGATTGCCACTATGAACGTCTTGTGGCGTATAATTGTAAGCGTCGCTGAATTTTCCCCAATTGTTGTGCTAGGCGCATGACCGAAAGTGCCGCAGGCCCCTACAATCAAATCGGTTTCACCAGTGAGGGAAAGGTTAATCAAGCTGCTTACACAATCTATAACTCCTCATTTTACACCATTCGAGCGCCGTTAAAGCAAGCGAAAAAAGCCAGATACCAAGCAGCTAAGTCTGGCTTTATCCAAAGGCTTAATTGCCATTGCTGAAGGGTTGTCAGTTATTAGAAAATTTGTTTTTTTGTAAAAAATGCTTGATCGCTTGATCGTCAGGGGTACTTTGCAAATGTTTATCGATATTTTCTAACCAATTAATATCATCCAAGGATTTATCAATCGAAGCGCGTAATGCGATTGGTGTCATTTTTGAGTAGTGATTGAGAATGGTGTTGATGTCATTGCAGCGCTCAAAACATTTTGTCAGTGCGAAGCCCATGTTAAATGCCGTTTGCAGACCAACCCCCGCACTATAGTGGAAAGAAAAAGCCGCATCGCCGATTAGAGCCACATTGCGATGAAAAAGATTCTCAACGGTATTCATCTTGAAAGAAAACCAGGGCAAGCTGGTGGTAATTAAGGCAATCGGGTCTTCATCGCTAGTGAAAATTTTATTGAAATAGGGGATCGCGTCGGTAGTGCTTTGTTGGTGAAAACCGTTCGATTGAAAGCACTTGTCGGTCATTTCAATGATAACGGCCTGTCTGGTGTCTGACAGGGGGTAGGAGGACAGCTGAATGACCCCGGAAGGTGTTTTGAAAGCATAAAACCGGACATCTTCTTGAAGTTTTGGTGAGTCGTTATAAAACCAGGCAAATTTTATCTTTGCTTTGTGCTCATGGGTGACAAATTTAGCGGCATACTCTTTTCGTACAATACTGTTCACGCCATCTGCACCGATCAATAAGTCGCAAGCGCCTTGTAACTGCCTTAAGTCAGAAGGGAGTACTTTTTTTTCTTCAATATTTATGCCGAGAGAGGTCGCCTTATTTCTGAAATAACGCATCAGTTCAAAACGGGAAACACAGTGGCCATCATTGAACTTAAAAGTTTGGCAGTCGTGATCGGTTTTCACAATAGCTTGTGAGAGTCTCGGTGGTGATCCATTAGCAAAGAGTGAAGTGAAGTAATTCTCATCCAAATCTGCTAACAAATCTTTGGTCAGTTTTTGTAGCGTGTAGCCCAAACCAAATGAGTTGGATGACTCATTTTTTGTCTCATAAACTGTGATGTCGAAGCCTGGATTTAATAGTTTCATGGCGTTCGCAAAATAAAGCCCTGCCGGCCCACCGCCGATGATAATAATTTTCATATTCCCTGATTCCTTTTATGCTAACCGGTACTGCTTACAGAAGAATGTATAATTTTTTGGATTTTTCAGCTTTAAACTTTAAAAACATAGCTTTAAATTATATTTTTTTAGCGCCGACTCAACAATGCCAAAATGACAAACTATTCACAGACATTCACATCGGCGAATTTCTCGTGCTTGGTTAGTACACGCATTGAAATTAAGTGCAGTAAGTCTATTTACTTCAACAATGTCTAGTGAAAAATTATCGACATACCCGCCAGGTATCATAAATATATGACTAGTACCTTCATCCTTCAAAGATTGGATAATATATCTGGTTAATTTCACTGTAGTCATTAATTTAGCCTGGATCTTTACTTTTGGTTGTATTGTGCACAACTTTACACTGTAAGGATTGTAAGTCAACCAGTATTTGATTTTAGTCGTATTTCAAAACGGTTAATCTAATGTGTAAATAGCGTATGAAAAGTTTCTAGGTTGCGGTATGTCTGTCTTTCTCAACTAGAAAACTTCCTTCATGCCAGTAATGCTTTACTAAAAATTTGATTTGGGCTAAGTGTTATTTTAAGGATTATTTGAATCTATATAGGTTGTGAAAATTCAATTTTGAACTCTTATCGTTACTTACCTGGGTGACAGAAGTACTGAGTTGTAATGCCGGGGGCTCTCTAAATCTTTTTGATGAAGAAACACTTACTACCTTTAATTTACGATATGGTGTTAGTCGACTAATATTAAATTGTTCTGAAATATTGAAGGGGTAGCGAGTGGGGAAGGTGTTTAATCGAAGTCTATGTAAGCAGAAAGTGCGCTTCGTTATCAATTTTATTTTTCTTTTATGTATAGCCAGTCACTCTGTTGTGGTATCTGTCTGGTTCATATTAAATCGGAAAAATAGCAAACATTTCAAAACAGCCTATGATGTCTTCTTTGGGTTGCGTTAACCGGTTGAACGCTCAGTCGTTTCCAGACCTTAATTTTATGTTGCCGATTCCTTTAGGCAAAGACTACTTTTTAATTGGTTTATTTATAATAAATCGCTCAGGTGGATACCTTCAATCAAGTCGATGCCTATTAGAGACTTCAATATATAAATCGCTAAGAACCCCACTGGAAGTAGCATACATAACATGACATACACACTGAGTAGGGCGCTTCCTAAAGCTGTTTTGTGTCTTCTTTGTGCTTCTTTATCGAGAATAGGTTGCCGTTTGTCTCGGCCCATTAATACAACAAAGTACATGCGCATAAAAAATAAAGGTATAACACCGCGTAAGTCGAATGGATGTTTTTGATAGGGTTTATTGGCGCGGATAGCCGTTTCAATCGCATGGACTTGCGTTGGGGTGAGTGTCGCACGTACGTTGACATCAATGCTTTCATAAACATGATGTGTAAAGGCGTCTGTGTGTTGGTCAATTTTAATTGTCATATAGCTTGTGCCCTCAATAACGCGGGATAATGCTTTTTCTTCGGATTAAACAATAGGAATACTGACCAAAGAAAACTGCAAATGACAACCGTGAAACCTGTTTCGTAGACTGTATTAGGTTGCATGAACATGATGCCTCCAATCAAAGATGCGGTGCATACCATAATAATTTTAGTTTCGTTAAGTGGATTGTTTTGTGCTCGACATATGAGCCCTTTATGATCAACTAGAAGTGTTGGAATCGCGGCAATACAAAGCAGAGACACTAAATTTGTAGCTTCTTTCCAACGGGTATCAAACAACCACTCTACATAGAATTGGGCCGCTAGCGCTTGCAGGATAAATAGTGCACAGACAATTAGAGAGAAAGGCCAAGCATGATGCTTAAATGTATTCATACGCGTTGGTGATTTTGATCTGAATTGTTGGCATAAATAGGGATAAAGTGTGGTGGTGTAGGCGATAGTAATTGACTGAGCAATGCCAAGCCCCGCGCTTTTTGCAAAGCTATACAAACCAAATAATTCTGGGCTAAGCAGTCGCGCAGCGAATAATGAGTCGGCTTGAAAACGTAATGTTCGACTTAACTCACTAACAAATGTTTTGGATGAGAATGAAATGGCCTGTTTTAGAATTCTCCATTGACAACGATAGGTGATAAGTTCACTAGGCAGGCGATAAAACAAACAAACCCAAAGCACTGCTGCTGCTATTTTTGCATAGGCTATTGCAAAGATACTTGGTGCAATATAAACGTACATAGCAATAAATAGGTTTTCAAATGCAATACAACAACCTGATGCGATACCATAAAATCGTAATTTATTTTGTCGTTGCTGTTCAAAAATACGTACGGTGACAATAGGGTAGAATATGTGAGCGATAGCCATAAATTTTAATAGATCGGCTAATACCGGTTGCTGGTAATAATATGCGATCAAGTCTGCGAGCATTATCTGGCTAAAAGCGATTACCAGAACGACAAACCATTGTAATGTCGCAGCATTTTGTAGGGTTTCAAGTAACTCGCTGTCGTTGCATTGAATGATTTTTAGGCCAGAACCCAGTCGCGCAAATACACGAAAAAGTTCATGTATTATAAGCGCCAGCATCGCCAGTCCGTATTCGCTATTAGTGAAATTAGCTGCTAATACCAATAAAGTGATGATACGTGAAGCACGTGAGAACACTTCTGCAATCAACATCCATGAAAAATTATGGATAAATGGCATTTCCGATAGTTGTTTAAAAAATGGCGTTAGTTTGGTTTTCATTGAATCACCGTGCCAAAGTAATGTGAATGGCGGGTAGCTGGTTATAATAAGCGATTGATGGCTCTAACGTGCCTAGGCTTGACGGGTTAAACATTTCGAAAGCAAACAACATCGAGAAGAGTAGGGCTAACCAAGGTGGGATTTTACCAACGTAAGTATTCATATCCTTGCTCCTGTGAACTCAAAAAAAATTGTAAAAAATGGTGTTCGTACAAGACTCATTTATATATGTATCAATATTGATGCCAACTATAAAATTGCTATAAAACAGTAAGTTATAATGTTTTATTTTTTCTATATTCAATTTGCGAGACATTATTTTTAATATGCATCGCGTTTTTTCAAGAACTTTATTATTGAGTTCGTATGGGACGAAGATTAGTTTGAGGAATACGTTTAAATAAGGGGTAATGACGTAGAACTTTTTGAGTTAAAGCATTTAGTTGGTGATAAAACTGACCCTTGTCGGGCCCTTTGCCGTGCTTGAGGTATTTTTGGTTAAATGGACGAATTCTTTTTAATGCGGCTACTAGATAGTGGTAAGACCTCTCTAAACAGTGGTGTATGAAAGGCGGTTTAAAATCATTATGTAAGGGGCCTTGGCTGTAATGGCGGATATAATCGTTAAGTGTTGGATTGTGGTTATTGTTCCATCGCTTATCGATAAATGCTAAAAAATTACACTGCTTTGTATAGTGAATAATATGGCCATTCTCGCCCCAACCTACGTCATCTTCTTTGGGAACAGGGCTAGTGGCATTGTTAAATATTATTAAAAATAGATGATAGGTGTACTGATTGTTCTCTATTATTAATACGCCTGAATTCAATCGTCCACTATAGCCTTTGCATGCATAAAGGTGTTTGTTGATATCGGCTAGCTCATGAATAGGGGGGGTGTACTCTGCAACGCGGGTATCGGCGTCAAAAAATACGACCCAATCATAACCTGCATTCATTGCTTCCAATATTAATTTAACTTTTAGCCATGCGACCTCTACACCTAGTAATGATATGGCTGGTTGAGTGACTGCTACATATTGGTAACCGTTACCTTTTGCATAGTTATCATGGCTGGCCAGTAACGATTTATATCGCCATTGGTAGCCATTTAGTGCGATGGAAAAAACGATGACATTTTTCATTGTGCTATCCATAGTCTGCGTTAGTGGGTGGCGTACTGGTGAGTTCGTATCGCGATGTTTTCTATAGATTTATAGACTTGCTCGGGAAGTGCACACAACACTGAACAAATCAGGGTGATAAGGGTACGTTTTGGTTCTTCAAATAAAATTCGAGGGTCCTCAAAAATGGCTTGCTTCATCAAATTTAGTGCTGTTTTGGAATTTCGCGATTGAATTGCTCGGCGTGCGAGATATCGTTTCTGATAGGCTGATGCAAGAGGAAACCAATGTTTGACGAAACTTTGATTTAGCTGTTTATTTTGCTGGACAGAATAAATCCACGATTCATATTGCTTGTCTAAATTTGCCGATAAACCAGACATATTTACTCGGTATTGCGTAAGCGCTGCCTCAATTCCTTCAAACTTGTATTTGGTTGATAATGCAACCCTTAGCCAGAATTCAACATCTTCTGACTGGCGCATATTCTCATCGAAATACTCAACGCGTGTTTCTTTACCTATATGTCTGACACGAGAAACACTGTTTAGTAATGACTTTCTTATAACTGCGGCTGAGCCATTACCGATGGGGTTTCGACAAAAAACGTCTTTTGGCGTAATGTCGGTAAGTTTTGGGTGTTGTCCAAGCCCCATTGGCTTTCCTTTTTCATTAATAAATTCAGACGCGCTATAGCTGATGCCGATATTGGGGTCAGATTGTAAATGCTTAAAGTGTTCTTCGAGCTTGGTGGGTAGCCATAAATCATCTGCGTCGAGTAGTGCAATGAATATTCCGCGTGTTGCGTTAATGCCAGTATTACGTGCTCCAGATAATCCTCGATTTATTTGATGAATGACGCGGATTCGATCATCTGAATATTGATTGATGATTTCAACCGTACTATCTGGCGAGCCGTCATCCACACAAATGATTTCAAAACTTTTGAATGTTTGGGCTAGTACAGATTCTAAGCAGTCACCAATATATTTGGCTACTTTGTAACACGGAATGACGACTGAAAATAAGGGGGTAAATTGTGTATTCATTAGTTTTTTCCTTTGGTTAATAGTATGTTCAAACCGCGCCTAGTGTGATCTCGATGCGTTCACTTTTGATAGGCACGAGAGTTTTGTTCTCGAAACCCAACGCATTAACCTCAATGAGTAAAACCGGTGTGGTTTGATTTGATTTAGGAAGCTCTATAAGGCGTATTAATTCGCCTTGACTATTACTAAGGCCTCCTGAAATTAAATGCGCTTTGTTTGCATGATCGTCTGACCATTCTGTTAACTCTTCTTCCATCAGGCTAGTGTCAATCAGGTAAATATTTAGGCGTGTGTAGGGTAACGGCTCCCCTGTATCATCCGTTGCTAGAATATTTAATTGTGTTGTTTGGTTTTGATCAAAACGAAAGTCGGCTTCTACATATAGCTCATTTGAATTGGTCGCCTCTTCCAGCAAGCGCTCAGCATTGGGCGTATAACTGCTTGTGCTCGGGGTGCTGGAAGAAGGCGTTTCGTTACCGCCACCACTGCTACATGCAAGCAGAGTGAAAGCGGATAAACCCATCATGATATGGCATAAGTTAGCTTTAAGTGTCGCCGTTATAGATGCTGATTGTTTCGTATGTTTGGTTGATTGTTTCATTACTAATACCTCTATCTGTCGAAATGATTTTGATTAATAATAATGGTGTTGACGGTCACTGGTATTGAACCAGTCGTTTGACTGTTCGCCTGATGACTCTACCCAGTCTTCGTAGTCAGGGTATGCCCAAACTACGTCAATATATTCACGAGGGTGACGCCATTGCTGTGGAATTTTAAGCGCCCAGGGTAAGTTTGTTGCGTTACGGAAATAACGACCAGTAGCGGCATCAGAGGTGTCGTCTTTACGTCCAAATTGAGAGTCGTCAAACAAATCTGTTGGTGGATAATCCGCAAAATGAATTTCTCTTCCTCGATAGTTTGTGCGGAAAATAAAGAAGTCCAATGAACTATGAGAAAGACTTGCCATAGGGGTTTCAAATTTGACATCGATTTCAAAAGGAATCGGATCGAACTCTGTGCATTCTTTTACTGTATTAAAGTGTTTACATTGGCCACTTTGGCCTGTTTCGGTAAATGTGTGGCTATCAGACCATAATTGAAACACTAAGTCGGTCTGATTCTCTTCGGGGGTTTTATTGAATGATTCACCATTTATTAATAGGCTCGCTAACTTAAAGTTACTTGTACTAACCCCCATTAATCGCAACGCAAATCCGTTATGGTAAGAGGCGCCACGGGCATCAATAAAACCACTAACTTTGAAACCTGAGATGGCATTGTTTGCGTTAAAAATTGTTTGAAATCGCTCACGAATAACCAGATCATTCATATCGTAGTCGCCGGTTGATGGCCAATTATCTTCATAGGCCAAAGTGATCCATTCATTGTTGGATGGATAGAATGAGCTCGATACCCGATCAAAATCATTTGGGAACTCATCGTTAACATCTTCGACTCCGTCGGCGTCACTATCATTTGATTGAGGGATTTCTGTAAGATTACTTGTGTCGATAGCCGTGGATGGAGAGGCTTTAATTGAAAAAACTGCATCGTTGAAATCGTTATCTCCCCAGCTGCGAGGCAAGTCTTCAAAACCAATAATGACTTCATCGACTTCCTCATCAAATAACAACACATTATGTTGCTTTAAGGCGCTTGGGTCAGGGTTCAAGTCTTTTAATGAATAGTAATAAGGGCTAGCGAAGTTCTTAACACCTGTGTCATACCAAAAACCATTTGCTGCGATAAAAAAACCAATGCTTGTGCCAGCAGGAAAAATTCCGAGACTTAAGCGGTGCCCGTTTGTTAGGTGAGGGTAGGATAGATTTGGGAAAATAATGGTTTCTGAAACTTGGTCAGGCGAAGTGGGAGGATTAGTTTTATCAAACGTGAAGAATCCAAAAGAATTTTTATAACCTGCACCTTCATGAATAAAGGTAATGAATACTTCGCCCTCTTCAATTAGGATAATGTTTGACCCCTCATCATTTGTTAGGAAAGCTTCATTGATATGAGATTCTGGTAAGGCATTGGATATTCGTGCAAAAAAATCTGAAGAATAAGAGTCTCGTGCATAGATCAAATTATCTGGTTTTCCTGTGTTTTGGTCGTAGCCATTTGGCCAAGTTTGATCGCTTAGAAAGTCCCATAAATATTCTCCATTTTGAAAATTGGTTGCCTGTACGGAATAAGATGAAATGCTTAAAAAAAAGCAAATAGCGAATAAGTATCTTTGTAAACACTGAGTAAACTGATACAACATGGAAAACTCCTTAACCTTAGTTAGTATGACGGTTTTAGTCGTGTGCTTTATTAACTATTGCGGGATACGTGCCAGTTATAAATAATTATTAATCTATTTAAAACAAGGGTTTAGTGTTGTTGTGTTGTTTAGGACGCAGACTATTTTTCGCTTTGCAAAAGTAAATTAGCAGGGTGCGAATCAATATAGGTTTTTTGGGGATTTTGGGGATTTTGGGGATTTTGGGGATTTTGGGGCTTT
>Ga0209184_1000166_pt1 | contig 85156 bp, 59 predicted proteins | sample EN8Hudsemesocosm_2_FD_184627 | JGI IMG/M metagenome (GOLD analysis project Ga0209184, IMG submission 184627) | Methane-oxidizing microbial communities from mesocosms in the Hudson Canyon - EN8C Hudson Canyon (SPAdes) (version 2) | ecosystem: Environmental > Aquatic > Marine > Cold seeps | place... | reverse complement strand
ATGGTCGTTTTGAAATAAAAGCCAAAATGCCATACGGGCAAGGTAGTTTTCCTGCCTTTTGGATGATGCCAACGGATGAAACTTATGGTGGCTGGCCTAAGTCTGGCGAAATAGATATTCTTGAAACCATTAATTTAAAAACCGTTAATGATGAAGGCGTTGTTGAAAATAACGTTCATGGTACTTTGCATTACGGTAAAGAATGGCCAGACAATTCTCATTCAGGTAGCGCTTACAGTATGCCTGATGATGTAAACCCTGCCGATGACTTTCATGTTTATGCTATTGAATGGCAAGAAGGTGAAATTCGTTGGTATGTAGATGACTATTTATATGCCACTCAACGTAAATCAGAAGTACGCTATAACAGCAAAGATGAAGCGGTAGGTTTGTCACATCAAGGTTGGTTTGCTGAATATTTTGATGCAGTAACAGGTGAGCTAACGACTCATTGGGACAATGCACCTTTTGATCAAGCGTTTTTCATGATCTTAAATAATGCGGTCGGTGGTAACTGGGCAGAAAACTCAAATGATTTGGGTATCGATGCGGCAGCTTTCGCTGATGGTCAAACCTTTGAAATTGATTATATTCGTGCCTACCAATGTATTCAAAACCCAGATACAGGCAAAGGCTGTGAAACCGTTCGGGGTGGTTATGATAGCCTTGATGATGCAATGGTTGAAGGTAAAGCACCAATTCCTTCACCGCCAAGTATTGCACCGCCACAAAGCCTTACTATTTTCTCTGGCACGGAAAATCCTAGTTGGCCAGCATGGGACTGTTGTGCTGGTTCAACACCAACAGTAGTTGCTGATGCCGATAAAGGCGATGTAATGGAGTTTTCTGTTGGTGCAGACCCTACGGTTAATGGCTTTATCTCAAGAGAAGCTAACATCACTGACCCAGCAGGTATAGCAAGCCCTTTTGATGCATCTCCAGCAGTGGCAACAGGCTCGGTTCGTTTTGAATTGAAAGTAACTTCAATGCCAAATGATGCGGCGGCTGAATGGTTTTTTAAAACAGAAAGTTTAGACGGCGCTACGGCAGTTGATTTTACGTTGTCAGAAAGTTTAGAAGGTGCAGCTCCTGTAGCTGGCGAGTGGCAAACTTATACTTTCCCACTACAAGTGTTAGCTGATGCCGGCTTAGATCTAAGTGCTATCGACGTTGTGATGGTATTTCCAGCATGGGGCGCAGGTGAGGGTGCTGTTTATAGTTTAGCTAATGTAGAAATTGATTCAGGTATTTCTACTGAGTCACCTCAAGTTGTACTTTTTGAAGATGCAGAAAATCCAAGTTGGCCAATGTGGGATTGTTGTGGTGGTTCAACGCCTTTGGTTGAAATTGATGACGATGCTCATGGCGCGGTTGCTGAATTTGCAATTGGTGCTGCTCCTACAGTAATGGGCTTTATTTCACGAGCAGGAAACACTGATCAACCTGCACCTTTTGATGCTTCTGTTATTTTAGCTAACGGTGTTGTTCAATTTGAGATGAAAGTCACTTCAATGCCAAGCGATGCAAGTGCTGCTTGGATGTTTAAGATAGAATCGGATAATGGCGCAACAGCTGCAGAGTTACCATTATCAAGCAGTGTTGAAGGCGCATCTCCTGTTGAAGGACAATGGCAAACTTACACTTTTAAACTATCAGATTTAGCCACTGTTGGTTTAGATGTTAGTGCGATTGATGTGCTGATGGTTTTCCCTGCTTGGGGTACAGGCGAAGGTGCTGTTTACCGAATTGATAATGCCAAAATGTACGATCCTAATGCCTCTAGCGGTTTCAACGGACACGTGTTGTTTGATGATAAAGCGAAAGAGCAGTGGAGTATCTGGGATTGTTGTGGCGGTTCATCACCTACACTTGAAAATGATGATACTGAACACGGTATGACTGCTGAATTTGTAATTGGTGCATCTCCAACCGTGATGGGGTTATTAGCAGATGACGATGTGTATTTAGATGCTTCAAGCCTACTCGCTAACGGTGTTGTTCAGTTTGAAATGAAAATGATAGACGCGCCTAATGATGCAAGTGCAGCTTGGTCATTTAAAATTGAGTCAGGTGATGCGTCTAGTGCTGTTGAACTCGCGCTAAACGCTAGCCAAGAAGGTGTTGTTCCAACAACTGGTCAGTGGCAAACCTACACGTATTCTTTACAAACCCTTTTAGATGCAGGCTTAGATATTAGTGCTATCGATGTATTGATGGTTTTTCCTGCCTGGGGAGCCGGTGAAGGTGCTGTTTATCGTTTAGATAATGTCATGATTTATGATCCTAGCAGTGTGCCAGCACCTCAAGGTTTAGTGATTTATGATGATGCACAACATGCTGACTGGGCTATTTGGGATTGTTGTGGTGGTTCAACACCCACAGAAGAGCAAGATGATGCTGATCACAATATGGCTGCTGAATTTGTGATAGGTGCATCACCAACGGTTATGGGCTTCTTAGCTAGTGATGACATTTATTACGATGCCAGTGCACTTTTAGCAAACGGTGTTGTCACCTTTGATATGAAGGTGATAGATGCCCCTAATGATGCTGGTGCCGCTTGGTCATTTAAAATAGAGTCTGGCGATGCAGATACAGCGGTTGAGTTTGCTTTAACTGCAAGCGAAGAAGGTGCTGAACCAGTAGAAGGTGAGTGGCAAACCTATACCTATTCTTTACAAAGTCTTTTAGATGCAGGCTTAGATATTAGTGCTATCGATGTCTTGATGGTTTTCCCTGCTTGGGGAACGGGTGAAGGTGCTGTATATCGCATTGATAATGTGGCGATAACAGCGCAGTAATCTCGTTAATTAAAAATGTTGCGCGGTACAAAATCTCAAAAACGTACCGCAGCTTTAAAAACTAATTTTAAGAAAGTAGGGTAAACATGAAACATTCAAATTTTTCTAAAAAACGCTTAGCCGTTTATATCTCAGCAGCACTAACTGCTGGCTTTAATACAAGTGTAATGGCTGAAGAGTCAGCTTTAAAAGAAACTAAAGAGAAAGAAGTTGAAGTCATTGAAGTACAAGGGATCAGAGGTAGTCTAACCCGAGCAATGAACTTAAAAAGAGATATGTCAGGCGTTGTTGATGCTATCTCATCTGAAGAAATGGGTAAATTTCCTGATAGTAATTTAGCTGAATCTTTACAGCGAATTACAGGTGTTACAGTGAGTCGAAGTAATGGTGAAGGTAGTCAGATCACGGTGCGTGGTTTTGGCCCAGACTTCAACTTAGTGACCCTTAATGGCAGACAGATGCCCGGCACGGGTAATAGTCGCTCATATAACTTTGAAAACTTAGCCTCTGATGGCGTTTCTGCACTAGAGGTTTATAAAACGGCTAGAGCGGAAAAACCAACGGGTGGTTTGGGAGCTACGGTTAATATTGTTACCAGTAAGCCGTTGTCTAGCCCAGGTCAGAAGCTGTCGCTTTCTGCAAAAGCACTGCACGATAGCTCAAATGAAGCAGGTGAAAATATAACACCAGAATTTTCAGCATTGTATTCCAATACTTTTTTGGATGAGAGCTTTGGCTTTGCTTTTGCTTATAATTATCAACGTCGAGATTTTCAACAGCAAGGCGCTAGCATTCAAGGTTGGCAAGCCAATGTTGCACTGCCAACTAACTTAGACCCAGACAATGTTATTGATCCTAGGCCATTAGATGAGGAAGGAAACCGTATTGGTAATCACTTTTTTCCTCGTGATATGAATTATGGTATTTCTGACACTCAACGTGAAAGAAACAATGGTTATGTTGTCTTTCAATATGCGCCAATTGACGATCTTATTTTCACTGTTGATTATACTGCATCGAAAGCTGTTACCGGCACTAACTCTATTGGTTGGGGTATGTGGAATGATTATGGTGGCAATATCAACGGTTATGAATTAGATGAAAATGGCACAGTTATTTATGCTGATATAAGTGGCAATGATGGCTCATTTAGTGCTAATCGAGGCACAACGGAAGTTGAAGCTGAGTCTATCGGTTTCAATATTGATTGGATTGCCAGTGATACGCTTTATTTTCGCTTAGATTATCATAACTCTAGTAATGAAGGTGATAATGGTAAAGATAAAGGCATGGATAGCTTTGGCTCTTTAGTGCTTGGTTCAGATCAACTCAACACTAAAATTTATGACTATAGAACAGGCGAAGTACCTCATGCTGAAATATTTTGGAACAATGGCACAAATGAATTAGCAACCAGTGAAATTGATTCACATTTCAGCCAATTTACTCACAGTCCGGGTAAGTCTGAAGTTGAGCAACTACAATTAGACGGTACTTGGGAAAATGATGTTTTTGATATTCCTTTGGTTGATCTTAAGTTTGGTATTGCGCGCACGGAACAGAAGATCGGTGGCTCTAGTGCATGGAGTGGCTTAATTGGTGGTTTCCTGTTTAATCCAAACTACACCGCCATGCTGCCTGATGGCATGTTTACTCGTCATGATACTAGTGATTTTTTAGATGCCTTTGATGGTGGCGGTAGTGCGTTAAATCCTCACTATTACTACACCTTTGACTATGATGAACTAGTAGCGAGATCAGAAGCCTTTCTGACCAATGAAGTGCTAGGTGGCGATGACTATTTTGCAACTACGGCCTATCATGACATGGGAACTGTGGCATCAGGCTCTATAGAAGAAGATACCACGAGTATTTATATTCAGGGTTCATTGGAGTTTGATGTTTTAGATTTTCCTGTTCAGATGAATCTTGGCGTACGTTATGAGGAAACTGATGTCACTAGTAATGTCTTACAGCCTGTACCAACTACAGTGTGGTGGAAAGGCGGCAGTGAATGGCACACGCAATACTTACCCGGTGAAAATAACTTTCTTGAGCTAACCGGTGAACATGATGTGCTATTACCTATGATCGATATCAAGGTAGATATTACCGATGACTTAGTTGGGCGTGTTTCTTGGGGTAAAACGATTGCTCGTGCACCGCTTGGAAGTTTGTTGGGGGCCAGAAGCCTTTCGGGTAGTCCTAAAATTGGTTCACGAAACGGTGGCGAAGGTAATACTAACCTACAACCTTATGAGTCAACTAACTTCGATTTAAGCGTTGAGTATTATTACGACGATGCGAGTTATGCTTCTGTGGGGTATTTTAGAAAAGATGTTAAGAACTTTATTGGTAGTCAAATTGCGTCTACCACCATTGAAGGTTTCAATGACATTTATTTAGGACCACGCTGGAATCAAGCTGTTACTGACATTGAAGGACGAGGTGAACAAGCGACTAGTGATGCGATTTTTGCTCAAATTCAAGCCAATGGTTCTGCGCTGAATGAGCAAGGTTATTTAACACCAGCCTCTGAAGATCCTCTAATGGATTGGGATATTAATCGCCCGTTTAATGCCCCTGACAATAAAACTGTTGATGGTTTTGAAGTCGCGGTTCAGCACATGTTTGGTGAATCTGGCTTTGGCGCTGGTGTGAATGTCACAGTTGTCGATGGCGACGTAGAATTTGATGTAGATAGTTTGGATCAACAAACGCCATTAACAGGTTTGAGTGATTCAGCTAACGTACAAGCGTTCTATGAGAAGCATGGCTTGTCGGTCAAATTTACTTATGCTTGGCGAGATGAGTATTTGATCGGTGTTGGTCAAGGTCAGGGTTCATCAGATAATCCACCACAATATGCCAAAGAGTTTGGTCAATTAGATATGAGTGTTAATTATGATATTGATGATAATTTCACTGTTTTCTTTGAAGGAATCAATCTAAATAACGAGACAGAACAAGGCTTTGGTCGTTATGAAGAGCAGTTCTTGTTTGCTCGACAATATGGCCCTCGTTACTCTTTAGGCGTTCGTTATAGCTTTCAATAGTCGGTTATGAAAATTGCGCTCGACATCTAGTCGAGCGTAAATCTTTTCATAGAGCATTAAGAGCGTTTGATCGGACCATTCACCTAAAGATTACTTCATCGCACTTATAAACCTCAAACAACAGGAATTCACCTTATGGCTACAATGTCTATTTCGCCTGAGCAGTCAACGAATAACCTAGATGATAATGGCGTAAAGAATACCAATAGTTTTGCACTTATTTCACTCACATCACTCTTTTTTATGTGGGGGTTTATTACCTGCTTAAATGACATTCTTATTCCTCATTTAAAATCAATTTTTGATTTAAGCTATACCCAATCAATGCTCGTGCAATTTTGTTTCTTTGGTGCTTACTTTCTGGTGTCACTCCCTGCGGGTAATTTAGTAAAAAAAGTAGGTTATCAAAAAGGCATTGTCACTGGTTTGGTTATTGCGGCCATTGGTTGTTTAATGTTTTATCCTGCTGCATCTTATCATAGTTATAATTTTTTCTTATCAGCACTCTTTGTATTAGCCAGTGGCATTACGGTGTTGCAAGTGTCAGCTAATCCTTATGTAACCTTATTAGGGCCACAAAAGTCAGCGTCATCACGACTAACCATGACGCAAGCCTTTAATTCACTTGGTACCACTATCGCGCCTTATTTAGGTGCGTTACTTATTCTAAATGAAGCGGCCAGTTCAATGTCAGCACAGACCTCTGCCGATAGTGTAAAAGTTCCTTATTTGTTTCTAACAGCAATGTTATTGATTCTCGCGGCCATATTTTCTTATTTGAAACTGCCTCATATTGAAAGTGCAGAGGCAATTAAAGATGAGAAAATAGAGGGCTCTGCATGGCAATTTCGTCACTTAGTGTTAGGTGCTATTGGTATTTTTGTCTATGTGGGGGCTGAAGTCTCTATTGGTAGCTTTTTAGTTAACTTTTTAGGAGAAGTTGATATTGCGGGTTTAGCCGAAACCGAAGCGGCTAAGTATCTAACTTATTATTGGGGCGGTGCAATGCTTGGAAGATTTGTAGGTGCTGCAGTGATGCAAAAGCTTGATGCAGGTAAAGTGCTTGGATTCAATGCCATGCTAGCTGTTTTACTGGTTATAACCGCTATTGTTAGCGCTGGCAGTATTGCTATGTGGGCTATTTTGTTAGTTGGGCTATGTAATTCAATTATGTTTCCTACCATTTTCAGTTTGGCGATAAACGGCCTTGGAAAACATACTAGTCAAGGGGCGGGTATTCTTTGTTTAGCCATCGTTGGTGGCGCCATTATTCCATTATTACAGGGAATGTTAGCGGACAGTTTAACGGTTCAGTTAGCCTTTATTTTACCTGTGTTTTGTTACTTATATATCGCCTTTTATGGCATTCAAGGCTGCAAAATAAAAGCAGCAAGTTAATAATTGAAACAGATTAAGCGAGACATGATGAAGTATTCTATATTCACTCCCAAAGCATTATTGATGATGCTTTTTCCAATGAGCCTATTTGGCTGTAGCCAAGCAGAAAATACGGTTGATGAAACGTTAGTCGTTGAAGAAAAAAAATCGGCAGAACTTTGGCCTAAGCTTGATTTTGATGTTAAATCAGATGCAAAACTTGAGTCTAAAATTGTTGAAATATTGTCTGTCATGACTTTAGAGCAAAAAGTTGCTCAAATGATCCAACCGGAAATTAGAGATATTACCCCAGAAGATATGCGTAAATATGGGTTTGGATCGTACTTAAATGGTGGTGGTGCTTTCCCTGATAATAACAAACATGCAACACCGCAAGATTGGATTAATCTTGCAGAGCAAATGTATCAAGCCTCTATTGATGACTCGCTTGATGGCAGTACTATTCCAACAATGTGGGGCACAGATGCTGTTCACGGTCACAACAATGTGATTGGTGCCACGTTGTTCCCACACAATATAGGTTTAGGCGCAGCGAACAATCCCGAACTACTAGAAAAAATTGCACAAGTTACCGCAACAGAAGTGATGGTAACCGGTATTGACTGGGTGTTTGCACCAACAGTTGCAACGGTTCGAGATGATCGTTGGGGCAGAACTTACGAAGGTTACTCAGAAGATCCTGAAATAGTTAAAAACTATGCTGCCGCTATTGTTCATGGTTTACAAGGTAAAGCAGGCGATGACTTTCTTGCTAATAACCGAGTGATTAGTACCGTAAAACACTTCATAGGTGATGGCGGTACTGCTAATGGAGATGATCAAGGCAATAATGTTGATAGTGAGCAAGCACTGTTCGATATTCATGCACAAGGTTATGTCAGTGGTTTAGCTGCCGGATCTCAATCGGTGATGGCTTCATTTAATAGTTGGCAAGGAGAAAAAGTGCATGGCAATCGTCATCTATTAACTACAGTGTTGAAAGAAAAAATGGGTTTTGATGGCTTTGTTGTTGGTGATTGGAATGGTCATGGACAAGTCGATGGTTGTACTAATGAAAGTTGTCCTCAATCAGTTAATGCGGGTTTAGATATTTTTATGGTGCCTACCGATGCTTGGAAACCGCTTTATGAAAATACTATTGCGCAAGTCAAAAGTGGTGATATTGCGCAGTCTCGTATAGATGATGCAGTAAGTCGTATATTACGGGTAAAGCTTAGAGCAGGCCTTTTTGAAAAACCTAGCCCTGCTAAACGTCAGTTTTCAGGGAAAACTGAGCTTATTGGCAGTGAAGCACACAGAGAAGTTGCCAGACAAGCAGTACGTGAATCACTGGTGTTGTTAAAAAACAAGCAAGATTTGCTGCCACTTTCACCCAAAATGAACATCTTAGTTGCGGGAGATGCCGCAAATAATATTGGCAAGCAATCGGGTGGTTGGACAATTACTTGGCAAGGTACAAATAATCAAAATAGTGACTTTCCTGGTGGTAGTTCTATCTATGATGGTCTTGTCGAACAAGTGTCTGCTGCTGGCGGTCATATAGAGCTCAATGAAAATGGCATATTTACACAAAAACCCGATGTTGCCGTCGTAGTTTTTGGGGAAGAACCTTATGCTGAAGGGCAAGGCGATAGAGAAAACGTAGCTTATCAAGCGGGTCAAAAATCAGATTTAGCTTTATTAAAGCGCTTAAAAGCACAAGGTATCCCTGTGGTTTCGATATTTATTAGTGGTCGTCCAATGTGGGTAAATGCTGAACTTAATGCGAGTGATGCTTTTGTTGCCGGTTGGTTACCTGGCTCAGAAGGAAAAGCGATTTCTGATGTATTACTAACTGATGCGAATGAGCAGGTGCAGCATGACTTTAAAGGTAAACTATCTTTTTCTTGGCCTAAATCTCCCACACAAATTGTGAATCGATTTGATAAGGATTATCAACCCTTATTGCCTTATGGTTTTGGTTTACAGTATGGCGATAAAAGCACCTTGGTAGATGATTTGTCCGAAGATTTTGACTTAGTAAAAAGTAGTAAAAAAGACATTCAAATCTTTTCAGGTAAAGCAATGAAACCTTGGGGAATTCTACTCACGTCAGGAGAACAAGCAATTGATGTTAATTCTAACAGCTTATCATTACCGGGTATTTCATACCGAACTGTTGATAAAGAGGTTCAAGAGGATGCTTTTCGAATTAACCTTACAGGTAACAGTGAATCGGGAATTAAGTTCACGGCGGGAAATGGGGAAGTCGAAAATCTTACAATGGCGCCAATAGTATCCTCAGCGCTCGTTTTTACTGTCAAAAGAAGTAGCGATATCTCTGCTGAAGTTATGTTATCCATGTTCTGCGGTAAGACTGTGGCCGCACAGAAAAACTGCAAGGCAAGCGTAGATATTTCAAAGCAGCTTTCACAATTACCTAAAGGGGAGTGGCATGACATTTCTGTTGAATTAAGTTGTTTTGACAATGCAGGTGTTGAGTTTGAAAAGCTTGCAACACCCTTTGCTCTAACGGCGATGAGTGAATTAACGTTATCAATTAGTGATATTCATTTTGAAGCTAATGCGGCTAAGGCAGCAACTATACAATGTCATTAATTTAACAGGTTTCAATTTGTTTATATCTTTGAGCCGCATGGAAGCGGCTTGTTAGATTAAGTATACATTTCCTGAATAATCTATATTTTCAGTAGACATCTTACTTTTTAGTTCCTATTTTCTTCCTTATTTTTTGCACAATTGACTGTTACTTTTATCACTGTCATCCTCATTCTATAATTGTCGCCTGTTTTAGTTGATTAAAATTCATGACGCAATTGTTATTCATGAAAGGTATTTAATATGGTGTTTAATTTCAGGAAACTCTATTTAGTCGTTACTGTGGCTTTCTTATCGGCGTGTGGCGGCGGTAGTAGCAATGAAGAAAAAAATATTGAGGTTACCCCACCAGTCACGGAAATACCTATTGAAGACGTGGACACTTCCCCGTCACCTAACATTCTGTTTATTATTTCTGATGATCAAGGGTTAGATGCATCTGCACAATATGAAGTAAGCCAAGATGTACCTCAAACACCAAATTTGAATGACTTGGCCAAGCAGGGACTTACGTTTGATAATATGTGGGTTACGCCAGCCTGTTCTACAACGCGGGGTACTATTATTACCGGAAAATATGGTGTGAATAGTGGTGTTGAATCTGTACCTACGACTCTTTCAAGCGAGCATGAAATATTACAACAGTATTTAAAACGCAATGCAGAGACTCAACATTATCAATCAGCTGTTTTTGGTAAATGGCATTTAGGTAATACTAATACACATCCCAATGATGTCGGTGTTGATTATTACGCTGGCAACTTAAGTAATTTGTCTGATTACTATGATTGGTCATTAACGACTAACGGCATAACAGAATCATCAACGGAATATCATTCTACAAAAATAACAGATTTAGCTATCAATTGGGTTGGCGAACAAACAATGCCGTGGTTTGCATGGGTTGCATACTCCGCGCCTCATTCGCCTTTTCATTTACCGCCAGAATCCTTACATAATCGCAACCTCTCAGGTAGTGAAACGGATATTAATAATAATAAACGTACATACTATTTAGCCGCCATTGAAGCAATGGATGCAGAAATTGGACGACTACTTAATGCATTAGATGATGAGACGAGAAGCAATACTATTATTATTTTTGTTGGGGATAATGGAACACCAAAAGGTGTGGTAGATAGCTCAATATATAGCAGTACTCATGCTAAAGGTAGTTTATACCAAGGTGGCATTGCTACGCCGTTTGTAGTTTCAGGAAAAGGCGTGACACGGGTAAATGAAAGAGAATCAGCGTTAATTACTGCTACTGATTTATATGCAACTATTGCTGAAATTGCGGGCGTTACAGAAACTAAAGTACATGATAGCCAAAGTTTTAAATCTCTATTCACCAATAACTTAGGCTCAGATAGAAATTATGTCTATACGGCTTATAAATCAGATGACGTGACAGGGTGGGCAACAAGATCTCAAGACTATAAATTGATTGAATTTCTTGATGGCAGTCAAGAATTGTATTCACTCGTTGATAATTTTTCCGAATCGAATAACCTTCTTCCTTCCAATGATGCTGATTTACTTGAACAGGTGACTAATTTAGAAAGTGTTGCAGCGCTTATTTACGGTGTAGAAATGGTAAGTCCTATTGATATAACTAACGCTACGCTTACTAATAGAAGTCAAAATTGTGTGGATTATATTGAAGCGTTTACCTCAACGGTTAATGACACAAATAGGGGCATTGTATTTCATGGTGATCTCGTTATTTCTCAAGTTGGAAATAAATGCGTCTTTCAAACAAATGCGATTCCAAACCATGATTTCAACGATGGCGGTAGTGCTTTTCCAAACAATGTTAGTGAGCAAAATGATCAATTCGAAATTACTGTATCACCCACTATTGCTAATCAGATAACGAGTATCTCGCTGCAAGTAGACAATGCAATTTTGCTCAATGGCGTCAAAGTAGACTTGCTAGCGGCGGGATGTTTTGGTGTTGGCAATGGTAAAATTGGCTGCAATGACATGAATCAAGCGTGGCGTTATGATCCCATGCATGAAGAAAATGGGTTTCAGGTTGATTCTCATAACGCCCATGCACAACCTGATGGCACTTATCATTATCACGGCTCTCCTATAGCTTTGTTTGATGATACAGACAGCCAAGACTCTCCTGTGATAGGTTTTGCCGCAGATGGTTTTCCAATTTTTGGATCGTATTTTGATGATCAAGGCGCTATTCAAAAAGCCACTTCAAGCTATCGATTAAAATCAGGAAGTCGTCCTGATGGAGAAGGAAATCCAGCAGGAAATTATGATGGTGCTTTTCGAGATGACTATGAATATATACATGATTTAGGTGATTTAGATGAATGTAATGGCATGACAAAGAATGGCGTATATGGCTACTATATAACTAATGCATATCCTTATGTTTTAGCGTGTTTTACAGGTACTCCTGATAGTAGTTTCAACAAATGAACATAAGATAGGCTGTGATTTATTGCATGTTAATTATTGAACTGATGCAATGTAATCAGATAATTGATTGTTTCCAAGTTTGATGTTCACATCATCGTCTTGATACTTTCCTAGTAATGCTTGCCCCATTGGAGATTGTGGAGTGATAACGGTAATTTGTTGCTCGGAAAATGAACAGCGAAAGCCACCCGCGGCAGGACCAATAAAGAACCAGTGCAGACTTTGACTATCGTTTGAGAGTTGTACTAATGCAGTTAATGCTATTGCACTGTTTTCATTAAAATCTAATAAGTTCAATACCTGATAATCATTTATGGCCGTTTGTAACTCATGAACTCGACGAGACTGTCCTTCTGCCAAATAACTGGCTTCAATGGCCAGTGTATCGTATTGCGTTTCTGCAACACTTTGATCATCCACCGCAGCAGCATGAGCTTCATTTGCTGCATTAATTGCTTGATTTAACTCTTGTTTAAGTTCTTCGGATATTAAAGTAACTAATGATTTTTTGTTAATGCATTGTTGGTTCATTTTTATGCTGAATATTTGATCTCAATTATTAAAGATTCTACTACTATTATTGAGGATTCAGTAATAATTTTAACTATAAAAAACATTTAATCTGACAGGTGTCAAAATTAACTTGTGTTTTTACATAAAAATGAGTAAATTAACACCAATAAGTTACCTGGTTAGACCAATAGGATTCAATATGACAGCATCAAGCACAACAAATAATTCATCTGTAGACTCTTCACCAGAAGTAAAGGCATTCCCTCATTTATTAGCACCATTAGACTTAGGGTTTACCCAGTTGGCGAATCGCACGTTAATGGGGTCTATGCATACAGGGCTTGAAGAAGAAAAAGGTGGTTTTTCAAAGTTAGCTGCTTTTTATGAAGCGCGTGCTAAAGGTGGTGTTGGTCTTATCGTTACCGGTGGTGTTAGTCCTAATATGCGTGGCAGAGTTGCCCCTTTTGGTGGCGACTTGAGTCATTTTTGGCATGTTAATAAACATAAAGAAGTAACTGAGGCTGTTCATAAATATGACACTAAAATTTGTTTGCAGTTACTACATACTGGACGTTATGCCTTTCACCCTTTCAGTGTTGCGCCGAGTAAAATTAAAGCGCCTATTAATCCTTTCACCCCTAAAGCAATGTCAGATAGGCAAATTAAAGGCACTATCAAAGATTATGCTTATGCTTCGCATTTAGCAGCAAAAGCTGGTTATGATGGAGTTGAAATTATGGGCAGTGAAGGCTATTTGATTAATCAATTTGCTTGTGTACGCACTAACCATCGCACAGATAAATGGGGCGGTAGCATTGAAAATCGTATGCGCTTAGGTATTGAAACGATAAAAGCGGTGCGTGAAAAAGTAGGCGAGAAATTTATTATTATTTTCCGACTCTCTATGCTGGATTTAGTTGAAGGAGGTAACAGTTGGGATGAAGTTGTTACCATGGCAAAAGCAGTAGAAAAAGCAGGAGCCACGTTAATAAATACCGGTATTGGCTGGCATGAAGCGCGAGTACCCACCATAGTAACTTCTGTACCAAGAGCCGCATTTACTTGGATAACCGAGCGAATGAAAAAAGAAGTGTCTATCCCATTAGTCACCACTAATCGTATTAATACACCAGAAGTAGCTGAGGAAATTTTAGCGACAGGGCAGGCTGATATGGTGTCTATGGCGAGACCATTTTTAGCTGATGCGGATTTTGTTAATAAAGCAGCAGATAACAAGTCAGATGAAATCAATACTTGCATTGGTTGTAATCAAGCCTGTTTAGATCATGTTTTCGAGCAAAAACGTGCTTCATGTTTGGTTAACCCAAGAGCTTGTTATGAAACAGAGCTTAATTTTGAAAAAACCAATCAGCGTAAAAAGTTAGCGGTAATAGGAGCGGGCCCTGCAGGTTTAGCTTTTAGTGTTTATGCTACGGAACGTGGTCATCAAGTTGAGTTGTTTGATAAAATCAGTGAAATTGGCGGACAATTTAATGTTGCCAAGCAAGTTCCGGGTAAAGAAGAATTTTTTGAAACGTTACGATATTTTAATAAACAATTGGCTTTACACAATATTCCAGTGCATTTAAATAGTGAGCAAAGTGCTGAATCTTTATTAGCAGCTGGCTTTGATGAAGTTATTTTAGCGACGGGAATCAAACCAAGAAAGCTAGATATTGAAGGTATAGAACATCCTAAGGTATTGAGCTATTTACAAGTATTACGCGAGAAGGTACCTGTTGGAGAAAAAGTGGCCATTATTGGCGCAGGCGGTATTGGTTTTGATGTTGCCTCTTTCCTAGCAGAGAGCCATGCTGAGTCTGGCGGCTCGCTAACCACCAACCCTGAGGCTTGGTTAAAAAGCTGGGGGGTAGATAAAACTTATCAACTATCTGGTGCTTTGAACACAGACAAGTTGTTTGAAAAGGTAGCAACCGAACGTCAAATCTCCCTATTACAGCGAAAATCTACTAAAGTCGGCAAAGGACTAGGGAAAACCTCTGGTTGGGTTCACAGAGCTAATATGGTTAAACATGGCGTTAAAATGATCCCTGGCGTGACGTATAAAGCTATTTCTGATGAAGGTTTGCTAATTGAAGTGGATGGTAAAGAGCAATTACTTGATGTCGATAATGTCATTATTTGCGCAGGACAAGAGTCAAATCGTGATTTACAACAAGCACTCGAAAATGGCGGTATGAATGTTCATTTAATTGGTGGAGCCAATGTAGCAGCCGAGCTTGATGCTAAACGAGCTATTCGCCAAGCTGCTGAATTAGCAATGGTAATTTAACCTCACAATTTTACAATTTACATTTTTAAGAAAAAATAAAAACAGGGAAGTTTTCATTGTTATAGTCGGTCTATAGTTGCTCCTGTACTCTTATTTTTTTGTAGGAGATCATTTGAAAAGGAATAATTATAACAATGAACTTCATCTTTGCTCCCGCAATATACCTAACAAACAAACTAGCGTTTAAGGCTAAATTTTCCATATTAGCGCTGATCTTCTTTATTTCCATTATTGCTAGTGCATGGTGGATTGTTGCTTCGCAGTGGCAACGTATAACTCAATATGATCTTGAGATTGAAGGATTAGCTTTAATCAATGCTACCGTATTGTTAGAGCAAGCGGTGCATGAACAAAGTAATGTAAATAGTCAAACCAAAGCATTAAATAAGCAAGTTTCAGAGAGTTCTTTTGCTAGAGAACTGAACGGTGCTAGTCAGAAAATATCCCAGCAAGTACATGCAGAAAATGAATCAATAAGTCCATTCCAACAACGAGTATTAATGTTTGAGCAAACGCTCACTTTTAGAGAAAATGCGGCAGCATTAAGTGGTTTAAGCCGTGAAAGCCAAGCAAGCGCTTTTTATTTATCAGCTATGGTGGTGCAAGGATTACCGGCATTAACTGAGTACCTTTCAAGAACAGGTGAACTAACGACAAGTATTATTGAAAATGAAGGTTTTACCGCCCAAAGTTATACTCTGCTAGTCGCCCTCGATAAACGTTTGGATGAATTGCAACTGCAGTTGAGCAAGGCAAACGAACAACTTCTTCGTGTTGACGATGAACTAACGCAAAGCTATAAAAATAATGTTAAAAATTTTTTGGAAACTATTGATAGTTACCAAATTGCATTACGCGCTAATGTTATTGATCCTGATAATATTCAGTGGCAATTAAATCAAGCACAAAGCGCAGTTTTATCTTCACAGCAATTAGGCAAAACTCTCTTTAAGCAAAGTGCTGAGTTGTTAGGTGATAAGTTGCAAGCAAGTCGAGCTAGCAGTTTATGGTCACTATTATTATTAGGAGGGGTACTTATTAGTGCTGTTGTAATCACCGCCTTTTTGCTTACTGTCATCTATTTATCAATAAAACAAAATGTTGAAGCGATCAATCAGGCCTCATCAAGACTCGAGCAAGGCGATTTTACTCAAGATATCGTTTCAAACTCTAAAGATGAATTGGGCGATGTTGCGGATAAATTTAACCAAATGCAACATAAAATCCATTTATTACTTATGCAATTTAATCAAGATGTTGAACAATTGGAATTGGCTGCAAACAATATCAACCAATTATCAGGCACTATGGCTGATAACTTAGCGAACCAACAAGAAAACACACACAATGTTGTTAGTGCAATACAGCAAGTTAGTGAATCTGTTAATGTTATTTCACAAAGCACTGACAGTGCTCGTACAATAACTGAACAAGCAAGTGCTAATGTAACGCAGGGGCAAGCGGTTATTAGTGATACGACTACCGTTATTAATGACATTTCAAATGAAGTTAATGAATCAGCTTCCGTTATTAATGAGCTAGCAGGCTTTAGTAAGGATATAGGGCAGTTTGTTAATGTCATTAGGGAAATAGCAGATCAAACTAATTTACTTGCTTTAAATGCGGCTATAGAAGCTGCAAGAGCCGGTGAACAAGGGCGAGGCTTTGCTGTTGTTGCTGATGAAGTTAGAACCTTAGCTAGTAGAACACAGGAGTCGACCGGTGAAATTCAACGAATTATCGGTCAATTACAGCAAGGTGCAGAAAAATCAGTAAAGGCAATGAATCTAGGCGTAGTGCAAGCTGAAAATGGTGTCGAAAAAACGCAACAAGTTGCGGCAACTTTTTTAGAAGTTACCCAAAATGTTGAGCAAATTGTCAATGGCGCAGAACAGGTCTCTAGTGCTGTAGAACAGCAAAGTCAACTGGTTGAAAATATTGAAAATCATACGTCGAGCATTGCTAAGGGGGCAGATGAAGTAATGCAAGGAGCGCAAGATGCAGCGCAAGCAGGTAAAAATTTATTACAACTTGCTGATAACTTATCTAAACAATTAGAAAAATTTACTTTAGAAAAGTAAAAACTGACGTATACTGCTGAAAATGTATTTATAGTTAAGCCTTTTTACCTTTGACTTTTGAAATGAAAAATTTAGTCGTTAGTAATGCAGATGTTGAAATTTTTTCTTCACCGAAACAATATAAACAACAATTATTGTCATTAATTGCTAATGCTCGTCGACGTATTTATATAACAGCACTTTATTTGCAAGATGATGAAGCAGGTAGAGAAATACTGCATGCCTTGTATAAAGCGAAAGAAATTACGCCTGAATTAGATATCAACATTTTTGTTGATTTTCACCGAGGTCAACGCGGCTTGATTGGTGAAAAAGAAAGCTTAGGCAACCGAGCTTTATATATTGCTTTAGCACAGCAATATAGCCAGAAAGTTTCAATTTACGGTATTGGTGTTAAGCGAAAAGAACTGTTTGGTGTATTGCATTTAAAGGGCATGGTTTTTGACGATGATCTTTTTTATACAGGTGCGAGTATTAACGATATTTATATGCAGCAAGGCAGTCGTTATCGCTTAGACAGGTACTATCAAATCAATTGTTCTGCACTTTCAAACAGTTTTTGTCAGTATTTAAGCAGTACTTTTATTAATTCAAACTTAGCCCCATTGCTTAACGAAGTGGAGCTACCTAGTCCTATTCATCAAAAACGAAATATCATTGCGTTAAAATCGTTATTGAAAAAATCTACTTACCCGATGAGCTCTGTGAGTAATGATAAAAAATCGAGTGTTATTACTAACCCAATATCAATAACACCCTTGATTGGTTATGGACGTAGAAAAAATCAGTTAAATAAAGTTATTCGCAAAACAATTAAGAATACTCAGGAAAAATTATTAATATTTACCCCTTATTTTAATTTACCCCCTGTCTTGGCAAAAGATATAGTCAATGCACTGAAGCGTGGTGTAAATATTACCTTGGTCGTTGGCGACAAAACGGCTAATGACTTTTATATTGCTGATGTAGACGAGTTCAGCACTATTGGCATAGTTCCTTATATTTATGAAATGCTATTAAAGCGTTTTGTTAAGCGTTATCAAAATTTTATCGATAAGGGGTTATTGAATATACACTTGTGGCAGCATGATAATAATAGCTTTCATTTAAAGGGTATTATTAGTGATGAGCGTTATCACTTGCTAACGGGTAGTAATTTAAACCCACGAGCATGGGCGTTAGATTTGGAAAATGGTCTATTGCTGGACGATCCCTCACAAAGCTTAATGACTAAAGTAGCACCTGAGCTGATTGGCATTATGGAACATACTCATAAAATAAATCACTTTAGTGAGATAGATGCAGTTAATGATTACCCAATAAAGCCGAAAAAACTGCTTAATAAAATACGCTTTGCTCAAATAGATCGCATTTTGAAGCGTTTTCTATGATTGAGCTGTGATTGAACTCTACATTTTACGGGGGCATATCCGTTTTCCCCTGAACTTGTCGAAGGGTCAAAAAGATTTTTTAGCCTGAACCCTAATTTCAAAAGTATCAATATCAGGGTTGTCACTTTGTGGAAAAGCAAAATCGATATGAATAACTTGGTGATTACCTGCTGAGTGCGGTGAATATAACCTTGCGCCAATACCAACAGAATATAACCAGCCATTCTCAATGTTCTCCTGCATTCCTTGTGCTTCAATATTGCCAAATGTTCTCGCTGTATCTAAAAAGGCAGCACCAGCAAGGTCAAATAATTTAAATAGATTTATATGAGGATAATAGCGAATTTCATTAGTAAATTTCACACTATGTTCACCATGTTGGTATTGTAAAGGAAAGCCTCTTAAACCGGTATCTCCGCCAATGGTGACTGGTTTATCAAGATATTGATTATTACTTATTACATTGATGTTGTTTAAGTAAAAACCCAAGCTTGAACTAAAGTTGTAAAAATATTCTGTGTTGATATTAAGCAATAGTCGATGATCTTGTTGATCATATATATCACCATGTAAAGCTATATTCAGCAGCACTAGCGCATCATCATGAACCTCAAAACCTTTATTAATCTCGGCCTGAAATAAAGCCCAAGCACTGTTTTCTTTTTCACCATCACTAACCCCTAAGCGAGAGCTAAATTGCCAACCATGATTAAAATCTTCTATTTGTGTGATTAAATGAATATTGGTGAGTTTCTTGAAGTTTTTTTCTATGTAATCGAAACCTACCCATGGATAGATAAAATCTCGGTCTTGGGGCAAGAGCAGAGAGTTAGGGTTATCTTTTGCATTATCCGTATAAGAGAATTCATGCAGATCTTGCGTTATACCAACACGGTACCGAACCAGCGAGTTTTCATTATTAAAATTTAACCAAGCATACTCAGCACTTTTATAGCTAATGTCATGGGCAAATATCGCTAACTCACTATTGTTTTGATAAATAGTATCGTTACGTGATTCTTCATTAAAGCCTAGCTGATAGGCATTGTTAGTATAAAAACTTGCAAAATGTTTTTGTAAAGATAAAGATTGCTGAGTGCCGTCGTCATTATCGGCAAAGCGTAGTTTTAAATCGATATTCTTTTTACTAAATAGCGGGATAGTTGTTTTAACTTTGTAGCCTTTACGTTGTGAATTTTTATATGTTTCAATTTCAGCATCTATACCTAAGCCTAAGAAATTCCGCTCTTTAATGCCAAAGCTATATTTGCTTTCACCACCTTGACGGCCAAAACTAATGGTTGGCATTAATGACCAATTATCCCAAGTAGTAACGGTGATGTTTTCCACCATTTCGTCACTAGTCACTTTTGCATCACGTAAGTATTTTCTACTGCGCAAGTGTCTTTCTAATTCAGCCATATCTGAATAATTTTTAGCACATTTATCGAGGAAGAAAGCAGCTTCATTTTCAAGGGTAAGCCGTTTGGTATCAATATGAATGGCATTTGCCCAACGATGCAGGAAAATAAAGCCTTTTTCATTTTCATCAAAAATAGTTAAGGGTATAAAAATGACGTTTTGTGGTTCTTGAGTACAAACTTCTTTTTGAGGCTGATCTTCTTGGGTATGAACTTCTTGTGCGTGAGCCTTAGGTGCTGTAATGCCAGTTATAAGAGAAAGCACTACAATCGTTGTGAGCAATAGAAACTGTGAATGTATACTACTAATAGGAATAATTAAAATCCTTTTATAAAAGGTCATTTTCTCAAACAAGGTCAAAATAGTTGAACAGTTCTTTTTATTCTTTTGACGTTGTTTGAGTATAACTTAACTATCGCTTTAATTTTGATTTTTTTGTTTATTTTTAGCTGTTTCTACTAATGATCTTACATCGGTTAATAATGCTTTAGCATCATAAATAATGCCATCTTTTATGGTGTAGTTTACTCCGCCAACGCGTGTGGGCTTGTTGTCTTCACTTAAGCGAAAATGCCCAGTGCCGTAAAGCACTTTAAGGTTGCGTAATGGGTTTTCGCCAACAATAACTAAATCAGCTTTCTTTCCGACACGAATTGAACCGATATCATCTGCCATTCCCAAAGCTTCTGCGCCATTAATTGTAGCTGCCTGAATAACTTCTAATGCATTAAAACCAGCTTCTCGTAAAAGCTCTAATTCACGAATATAACTAAAACCATATATTTTGAAAATATAACCTGAATCTGAACCTGCAGTTACACGACCACCGTTATTTTTATAGTCATTGATAAAGCTCATCCACTGTTGATAGTTCTTTTTCCACGCTATTTCGTCATCGGTTGTCCAGTCAAACCAATATGAGCCATGGGCATAACGATTAGGTTGAAAAAAGTTCCACAAAGTTGGCAAGGTGTATTCTTTGTGCCAGTCAGCATTCATATCGCGCATTAAATCGCGACTGGCTTCATAAATTGTAAAAGTGGGATCTAGCGTGAAGTCTAATGCTAATAGCTCATCGCGAACTTGTAACCATTTTTCACTGCCTTGTTTTGCTGCTTGTTGCCATAAACGGCCAGCCTCACCAAACCTGTCCTGTTCATTATTGTAGTTATAATCAGGAGAATAGTTTTGAATATGTTGATGTTCAAATAATGCTTCAGGTAAACCATACCAATGCTCCATAGTCGTTAAACCCAAACGAGCTGAATCAACAACGTTCATGTTAGTAACATCAAGTTGTGCATGATGCATCATACTGCCTAACCCTTGTTTTTTGGCTTCGGTTAAAGCAGCTTTCATTATTTCAGGAGGCGCGCCAAAGAATTTTATTCCCTTTGCTCCTTTACTTGGAATTGACTTAACCCAGTTACGAGCTTGTTTTGCGGTAGTTATTGGTTCATCTCTTCCTAAGCCAAAGCTAAAATAAGGTACAATACGTGGCGCAGTTATAGAGTTTTCTTCGCTGCGTTTAACATGGTCCATCACCCAAGGTACGCCGTTAAAACTGCCGGGCTCTCTTACTGTGGTAATACCATGAGCAAGCCACAATTTGAATACATATTCGGCGGGAATATTATCAGCACTGCCGCCAATATGGCCATGCATGTCAATAAAGCCAGGTAATACATATTGTCCTTCAATGTTTATTTCCATATCACCTTTTTGAGCGATAGGGCGTCGTTTTGACTTTATAGGTACGCCGGGGTTGCCAACATTGACAATACGAGTGATGCGATCATTTTCTATGACAATATCCATTGGACCTCGAGCAGGCGCACCCTCTCCAGTCACTAAGATACCACCACGTAATATTAAACGCTTGTAAGGACCTTCACCTTCAGCTCTCTGTGGGGCGCTTTTGTCACCTTTGGCAAATACCAATTCTGAAGTTGTTATAAAGCTAATAAATAAACTGAATAATATTAAAAAATGTTTCATATGGGTTTCTTTAGTTTATGTAAGAAGTTGGCTGGTTTTTCTATAACTTAAAGTTACTATAGCTGCTATGAGCAGATAAAAATAGAGATAAATAAGCCATGTATACAGAAAAATTAATGCCACGTTTTAGTGATACCGATGCACTTGGTCATATTAACAATACTAAAGTTCCAGTATGGTTTGAGGGAGGCAGGGAGCCTATTTTTAGATTATTTATTCCTGATTTAGACCCTAAAAAATGGCAACTCATTATTGCTAAAATTGAAGTGTCATATCATGGTCAGTTATTTTATGGGCAAGAAGTTGAAATGCGTACTTTTGTTAGTCGTATCGGTGGCGCTTCTTTTGATGTTTATCAAGAAATTTGGCAACATGGAGAAAAGTGTGTTTCGGGCACTGCATCAATGGTTAATTTTGATTATCAAACACAAGCATCAAAGAAAATATCAGATGAGATTCGTGTTGAATTAACTAAGCATTTATATCAATGATAGAAACTTTATTCTTAGCTAATTCGATATAAATCAATTAGCTAAAAATAAATAGCTTTTAAACGTAAAAAGCACTCGAATTTGATCGAGTCTCACTATAGAATTACTCCCTTAATTAAATTTTTTAAACTCTAAAATATAATGGGTGTTTAGCGCTCAACTTGTTTTAGAAATGTACAATCAATAGGATTTTTCATGGCGGGTGTAAATAAAGTAATAATTGTTGGTAACTTAGGTAAAGATCCTGAGGTACGTTTTATGCCAAATGGTGGTGCGGTAGCAAATATTACCGTAGCAACATCTGATACATGGAAAGACAAACAATCAGGTGAGCAAAAAGAAAAAACTGAATGGCACCGTGTGGTTATGTTTGGCAAGTTAGCTGAAATTGCAGGCGAATACTTGAAAAAAGGTTCAAAAGTTTATCTTGAAGGTTCATTACAAACACGTAAATGGACTAACCAGCAAGGACAAGATCAATATACTACTGAGATTGTATTACAAGGATTTAATGGTGTAATGCAAATGTTAGATGGTAAATCTTCAGGTCAACAAGGTGGGTTTGCTTCACAAGGTCAACAAGCTCCTCAACAACAGGGCGGTTTTGCAAAGCAAGGTCAAGCTCAAAGTAGTGGCTTCCAACAGCAAGCACCTCAGCAACAAGGTGGTTTTTCTCCTCAAGGGCAACAGCAGGCTCCGCAGCAATCATATAATAAACCTGCACAGCAAGGTGGATTTGCTTCTCAAGGACAGCAAGCACCTCAACAGCAAGGTGGTTATGCTCAACAAGGTCAGCAGCAAGGTGGCTTCTCTCAGCAAGGACAGCAGTCTCAACAAGCACCTAAGGTAAATCCACAAGAGCCATCAATTGATTTTGATGATGATATTCCGTTTTAGGAAACGTATAATGTAAAGAAAAGGTGAGCTAACGCTCACCTTTTTTGTTTTAAAAAGCTTTGTAGTTTTCTTGGTTTGGGAAAATATGAATTTTAAAAAGTTGGAAAAAACATGAAACGTATAGTTCTTTATACCATGGAAAAATGTCCTCATTGTCAAATAGCAAAACGCTATTTGGATGAACAGAAAATTCCTTATCGGTTGTGCAATGTTAAAACCTCAAAAGGTCAAAAAGAGTTTGCTGCAATTGGTATGCGAGGTGTACCTGTTCTGAAAATAGGAGAACAGCTTCTTAATGGTTTTTCTATAAATCATTTTAATAAATTATTTAAACGTTAAGTAATACCAATTTAATCAACTTGGTATTACATTACTTGTTTAAAAAAACTTCAACTTCATGTTAGGCTGTATCTACTCAAGCTAGCTTATTATTAATGCTTTTGTTTTTTAAAGTTGTTTTGGGGTATGAAAGTTAACTTTATTAGGGATAAATAACGTTGCAGCCAGTTTTTCGAAGTGTTTTACTTTTGTTTTTTATGAGTTACTTTTTTGTTGCTAATGCTGCGCAATTAACCGACAGTTCCGCATTACAAAATATGGATCATGAATTAAACAAACAACCATGGAAAACTTACCAATTACTTCTTACTCAAGCTGAGCAGCTTGAAGATATGTCACCACATTACAGACTATGGTGGCTGTTGCGTAAAGCACAAGCTGAAAACTTACTCTATTTTTTTGAAGAATTTGAACGTACAGTCGATCAAGCAGTCGCATCAGTAAGTCAGCAAACTCCAGCCAGAATAATTATTAATATTGATATTTTTCGTGGCCTGATTCTTCAACGTGAAGGTCGTTATCAGCAATCACAAACCATTTTGAAAAAAGCGAAACAATCAGCAATAGTTAATGAGTTTACTTATTTGGCTGTGCGGGCGAAGCAGGAGTTAGCCTATACCAGAAGCTTAACGGAGGTTTATGAACTGTCGTTAACCGAGTTGCAGCAAGCTTATGTTGAAGCTTTTGCCTTAAATGATGAATTTTTGATTGCCAAGATTAATGAAGTCTACGGTGCTATTTATGGATACATGCATGATTACGCTAAATCGATAGAGTATTATCAAAAAGCGTTGATAAGCTATCAAAAACTAGAATATCCCGCCCATGAAGTAGAAGCTATATATGGCTTAGCTTCTACTTATCGTTACTGGAAAAAATACGACCTAGCGATTGAATATTACCAACGTTATCGACAAGCGATTGAGTTTAGTCCTAACAATATTAACGGTAAGTTTTTTGCTGCTTATGGTATTGCAATGAGTGAAGCTGAACAAGGAAATTGTAGTCAAGCACTATTATCCATTGACTATGCAATTAATTTAGAGGGCTTAATTGATTATAAAGCTGAATTATATAAACGTAAAACCCAGTGTTTAATTACAATAAATGAATTAGACGAAGCAAAAATTTCTTTAGATAAAGCGAATGATATTTTTAAATCTATTCCCGAGTTAATAGGAACTCATTGGCAAATTGAAACCATAAAGATTAGCGCTGAATTAGCGCAAGCTAAAGGTAATAGTAAGAAAGCATATCAATTATTAAAACAGTTTAATAAAAATGAAATTGAGATGTTAAAGAAAAGTACGTCAGATCGTTTATTGCGTGTTAGAAGTGCGTTGGAGGCTGAACAACAAAAGGTTGAGATTTCTTTATTACAACAACGTGCAAAAGTACAAAAACTACTACTTGAACAACAAAAACAAGAAAATACCATACAGGCTTATGTCATAGGCTTTGTTGTTTTACTTGTTTTATTTATGCTGTTTTTTCTCTACTTTCAGTGGCATAACAATAACAAATTAATGCAATTGTCAGTACGTGATCCATTATCAAAATCCTTTAATAGACGATATGTATTTAATTTTATGCATAAGCTGATGAATACTACCCATTCTGACAGGAAAACTATTTCTATTATGGTGATAGATATTGATGATTTTAAGCAAGTTAATGATCTATATGGTCATCCTTTTGGGGATGAAGTTATTAGAAAAATAGCCGGCATTGGAACAGAAATATTAAGAGCAGAAGATGTGATTGGGCGTGTGGGAGGAGAAGAATTCCTCTGTGTATTACCAAGAATAGATGCCGTTCAAAGTTTGCACATAGCACAGCGATTTGTAAATAAAGTTAATGGCTTTGAGTTCATTACTGAGGGTGAGAATGGTAAAATCCTAAGAGTAAAAGTTACTGTTAGCATAGGCTTGGCGACAACAACTCAAAGTGTTCAAACAAGTTCAGAGTTATATGTACAAGCAGATAAGGCACTGTATCACGCCAAATATAATGGTAAGAATCGCGCGATACAATATCAAGACTCCATGCAGTATTTAAATCAACGAAATGTTAGCGAAAGTAATGTGAATTCAACGTATGATGATGAATATTAATACACAAAATTCATTGTTAACCTCATTTTCCTTAGACTCCTTGTCATTACTAAAAAAGGCGATTAGTTTATTACAAAATTATATCGGGCAGTTAGGCTATCAGGCACAAATTCATTTTGAGTTAGAGGGGTGTTACCGAATAAATACCTCGAGAAATGTTACACAAAAATTGAATTTTAATAAAATAAACCAATCTCTTATCGGATTGAATATTGATGGTGAAATTGTTAGAGAGTACTGGCAAAACCAGTGGGAATATGTTTCTTTGTTCAATGGTCAAACGCCACTAAAAGAAGCCATTAATTTACATCAGGTGATTACAAAACTACCAACATTATTTTCAACTCTTTATGGTGATGTAGATACTCTGATAAAGCCAGTGGTTTGGTCAGGAGATCAAGGAAAGTTAGCGGCTGGATCTGAACAGATTTTTACCCATGATACACGCGCCGTGCATATTCCTAATGCTATTCAACTTAATGTTAGTGTGCTTAATAACAAAGGAAGTAATCTAATAGCAGAAGACGATTTTGGTGAATTTCTACAATATTGTTTTTTGCGAACTAGTCTTGAATGTTGTTTATTGTATTTGCCGGAAGAAGCAGCTTTTGAACGTTTAGCATTGAAAACACGTTATGGTTTAGCGCAAGAATTATGTTCGCCAATAGATATTTCAGGTGGCCATCAAGGTAGTGTCGCTTTATATAAAAAGCTGGGGAAACATAATCAAAATATGGGTGAAGAGCCTTTATTATATGATGAGTATAATAAAGTGTTATCAGTTCAGCGAAATTGGCAAAAAACAGCTCGAATTGAGCATAGGTTAGGTGCATCCAGTATTTCTTACAACCCTTATGTTAATGTGCTTTATGGTTTGCTAAATATTATTGATGCTATTGAAGCTTATAAGAGTAATCAACATTTATCGCCGCCTAATTTTGTTCCGATATCCTTGCCAAAATCACTTTTCACGAATGAAGAAAATACCATAGAAATAGGGGCTATAGATCGCTTTAAAACTAGTTCATGGTTCAACGAAAGCTTAAATTCAGCTCAAGAAAAATTTAGTAATATGAAATCAAATATTGAACTTGACTGTCCTATGTTGTTGGGCGATAAAATAAAGCAAATGGTTTTAAATAAGTACCAAGTAAACCTAACAAAATAAAAAAGAAATTGATTTATGGATTACAGTAAAGCAGCGCGTATAAAAGTGCCTTTATTAAATGGCACAAGTGTTAGTGCTAAAAAACAAGAGCTAAAAGGTTACTTCAGACAAACGTGGGCTGAATACGAATCTCTTTTTTCGCTTATTAATAACGATGAAGCTTACTTTTTAAGGCCAGAGCCTTTACGTCACCCCTTAATTTTTTATTTTGGCCATACGGCTAGCTTTTACATTAACAAGCTTATATTAGGTAAGTTCATTACAAAGCGCATTAATGGCAAATTAGAAGCTATTTGCGCTGTTGGCGTTGATGAAATGAGCTGGGATGATTTAAGTAATGAGCATTATGATTGGCCTAGTGTTAGCGAAGTTAGGTTTTATCGAGATCATGTCGCAAGGCTGATTGAAAATCTTATTGATGATATGGAATTGTCTTTACCTATTGCTAAAGATTCATTGGCTTGGATTATCTTAATGGGCTGTGAGCATGAACGCATCCATATTGAAACATCTTCAGTTATCATGCGCATGCTTCCTTTAAAATATTTAACAGAAAATAATAACTGGTCTACTTGCACTGATAGTGCAAACGCATCAGAAAATGAGCTCGTTAGAATGCAAGGTAAACTTGTCGAGTTTGGTAAACCAAGTAATGATCATACGTTTGGTTGGGATAATGAGTATGGCTACAACACCATTAATGTGAATGACTTTAGTGTTTCTAAATATTTAGTGTCGAATCAGGAATATTTAGGCTTTGTAAAAGCAGGAGGTTATCAAAAATTTGCATTTTGGACTGAGGAAGGTCAACAATGGCTACATTTTACCAAAGCAACTATGCCACGTTTTTGGGTAGAAAAAATTACTGACAGAACTGTCCATGACAATCAAGCCAATAACAATGAAAAAATCTATTGGCAACGTAATCTATTAAATGAAATGCCTTTACCATTGAACTGGCCTGTTGAAGTCAATTATCTAGAAGCAAAAGCCTTTTGCCAGTGGAAAAATAGCCAAACTTCAGATAATACAAAGCAATATACTCGTTTACTAACTGAGGCTGAGTGGTTATGTTTACGCGATAAGGTAGAGGATGATTTAGCGTCATGGAGTAAAGCGCCGGGTAATATTAATAGCGAATATTACGCTTCTTCATGTCCGATAGATCAATTTGAGCATGATGGACTGTTTGATATTATTGGTAATGTTTGGCAATGGACTGAATCAACGATTGATGGTTTTCAAGGGTTTGAAGTTCACCCCCTATACGATGATTTTTCTACACCTACCTTTGATGGAAAACATAATCTCATTAAAGGGGGGTCATGGATATCAACTGGGAATGAGGCACAAAAATTTTCACGTTATGCTTTTCGAAGACACTTCTTCCAGCACGCAGGTTTTCGTTATGTTCAAAGCCATAGTGAGCAATTACCTAACCTAGAAGCGAATCATTATGAAACCAATATTGATATTTGCCAGCAACTTCATGCTCACTACTCATTGAGCGATAATGGCTCTGCTATGTCTGCTCCGCCATTAGTGATTAAAAACTATAGCCAGCAAATATCTGAAAAAATACTGGATGTTGTCGAAGAGTATGGTGTAACGACTAATAAGTGTTTGGATTTGGGGTGTAGTGTTGGTCGTAGCAGTTTTATTTTAGCACAGCGCTTTAATCACGTTGATGGTGTCGATTTTTCAGCTCGGTATATTCGTCACAGCGTTAATTTACAGCAAGGAAATTCTGTTCGTTATTTATTAGCAAATGAAGGCGATATTGTTGATTTTTATGAGGTGAGTTTAGCGGATGTTGATTTACCTTGCAGTGAAAATGTACATTTCAGCCAAGGTGACGCAAGCAATCTTAAAGCCATTTTTAAAGGCTATGACGTTATTTTAGCTCAACATGCGCTTGAACAAAGTTATGATCCCCGTCTATTTTTACAAACGATTCACCAACGTTTGAATGGTAAAGGTTTGCTTATTATTGTTTCAAGTTATGAGTTTGATGAGCAACAAACAGCGAAGAACAATTGGTTGGGTGGTATAAAAGTTAATGGTGAAAATTTTACTGGTTTTGATGGCCTATCAGCGCAGTTAATACCGAATTTTAATTTGATAAAGCAGCACCAGTTAACTCGCCCCATTAAAATTAACCGTCGTAATTTTACCTTAAGCTTTCCTCAATTAAGCGTGTGGCAGCTAAAATAGACTTCCTGTCTCTACCCGCTAATTTCTTTGCACCAAATCAAAACTCGATGAATATTTGTTGTGCTTTTTTGGTGCAAACGATCCTGCATTATAATTCAGCAATCAATTAAGTTGTTGATTTTTCTGTTTAAATTTTTGTGGCACATGAATTGAATTGTATAATTCGATATTACCTAAAATTAAAAATAGAGGTCTACAGTGAAAATAGTTAACGCAATTATAAAACCGTTTAAATTAGATGATGTGCGTGAAGCCATTTCTGAAATTGGTGTTGAAGGTATTACCGTGAGTGAAGTAAAAGGTTTTGGTCGTCAAAAAGGGCATACAGAGTTATACCGTGGTGCTGAATACCAAGTAGACTTTTTGCCAAAAGTTAAACTTGAAATCGCAGTGAATGATGACATTGTTGAGCGCTTAGTTGAAGCCATTAGCAAAGCCGCTTACACAGGTAAAATTGGTGACGGTAAAATCTTCGTCTATAACCTTGAGCAAGCCATACGTATTCGTACAGGTGAGTCTGACTCAGAAGCTATTTAGTACTTATTCATCTTGTTGTTGTGAAGCCCAATTTAGGTGTCAAATGTACTCATTGGCTAGCGTCAACTCCGTGCTTTTTCCTTTAAATTGAACTCAACAACTTAGAGCTGAACAAATACTTATATAAGAATTATTATAGGATCAATTATGGAACAGAATGTTTTTCAACTTCAATATGCGTTAGATACTTTTTATTTTCTAATGTGTGGTGCGTTAGTAATGTGGATGGCTGCGGGATTCTCAATGTTAGAAGCCGGTTTAGTTCGCGCTAAAAATACCACTGAAATTTTAACTAAAAACGTAGCATTGTATGCGATTGCTTGCATTATGTACTTAGTAGTCGGTTACGATATTATGTATGGTGGCGGCGTATTTTTAAATGGTATCGCCTTAGATGGTGCTACTGATGCCGATGCTTTAGTTGGCGCAGTATTAGCTGAATCAGCCGAAGCAGGTTTTGATGGTGGTGCAGTTTATTCAAATGCAGCTGACTTCTTCTTTCAAGTTGTTTTTGTTGCAACCGCTATGTCTATTGTTTCTGGTGCTGTAGCTGAACGTATGAAATTATGGGCTTTCTTAGCATTCACTGTTGTATTGACAGGTTTTATTTACCCTATGGAAGGTGCTTGGACTTGGAACGGTGAGTCAGTTTTTGGTCTTTATACCCTAGGTGACCTTGGTTTCTCTGATTTTGCTGGCTCGGGTATTGTTCATATGGCAGGTGCTTCTGCAGCATTAGCGGGTGTATTATTACTCGGTGCTCGTAAAGGTAAATACACTAAAGACGGTAAAGTAAACGCTATTCCTGGTGCTAACTTGCCGATGGCGACATTAGGTACCTTTATTTTATGGATGGGCTGGTTTGGTTTCAATGGCGGCTCAGTATTAAAGCTTGCAGATATCAACAGTGCAAACTCAGTTGCTATGGTGTTTTTAAATACTAACGCCGCTGCCGCTGCCGGTGCAATTGCTGCTTTAGTTTTCGCTAAAATATTATTTAAGAAAGCTGATTTAACCATGACGTTAAATGGTGCGTTGGCGGGTCTTGTGGCTATTACGGCTGAACCTTCAACACCATCACCTTTACAAGCTACCATTTTTGGTGCTATTGCTGGTGTTATTGTTGTGTTATCTATTCTTGCACTAGATAAAGCGAAGATTGATGATCCTGTTGGTGCTATCTCCGTTCACGGTGTAGTTGGTTTCTTTGGTTTACTTATTGTGCCATTAACAAACTCAGGTGCTAGTTTTAGTGGTCAGTTAATTGGTGCGGCAACTATCTTTGTTTGGGTTTTCTGTACTAGCTTTGTAGTTTGGTTTGCATTGAAGAAAATCATAGGTATTCGTGTAAGTGAAGAAGAAGAATACGAAGGTGTTGATATTTCTGATTGTGGTATGGAAGCTTATCCAGAATTCACTAGAGGTTAATAGTAATCGAGGTTAATAAAACTCGATCTCAATATATAACCTAACATTTAGTATCAAAAAAGCAGCGGTGACGCTGCTTTTTTATTGGTTGCTGTTTATTACATTTATACCAATCCGTGTAAGAAAGTGGTCACTTCTTTATGCACAATGGTATTGATATTATTGTGAATACGTATGTAACATATTTTTTATTTCTCAAAAATAGGTATGCTATTTTTTATCATTTATTTTGGAAAATATTACGATGAAAAAGTTATATTTATTGGTATCTCTATTTGCCTTCTCTGTGAGTTTGTCAGCTAAAACTGTGCATGTTAGCTCGCCAAATGGTGAGATTAAGCTAACGGTTAGTGATGAAAATACTCAACCAAGTTACCAAGTGAAATTCTCCTTGCAAACGGTTATTGAGCCTTCTAACTTAGGGATGAAATTTAGTAAGGTTGCAGGTTTTACTCAGGGTTTTCTTATTGATAATGTAAGTAAAAACAGTGTTGATAGCCAGTGGCAGCTACCTTGGGGTGAGCGTCAACATGTAAAAGATAAACACAATGAAATAGCTGTTACTTTTGTTGCTAAGCGCGATAGTGCCAATAAATATATTGTACGTTTTCGCGTCTTTAATGATGGCGTTGGCTTTCGTTATGAGGTGCCTAAACAGCAAGGTTTACATGATAATATAGAAATAACCAATGAGTTAACGCAATTTTCGCTGGCAGATGCTTCGCAAATAAAAGCTTGGTGGATCCCCGCACGTGGCTGGAATCGTTACGAGTATACGTATAGAACCACCTCATTAGAAGACATTGATCGAGTACATACGCCTTTCACTTTTAAAATGAAATCAGGCGTTCATGTCAGTATTCATGAAGCAGCGCTTATGGATTATGCTGCAATGACTTTAGAACAGCGCCGTCCAGGCATATTTAAAGCTGATTTAACCCCCTGGTCTGATGGCATGTTGGTAAAAACTAAGGCCGACTTTAAAACGCCATGGCGTACCATACAAATTAGCAAAGATGCTGTCGGTTTACTTAACTCAAATTTAATTCTTAACTTGAATGAGCCGAATAAATTAGGCGATGTTTCTTGGGTTGAACCGGGTAAATATGTCGGTATTTGGTGGGGGATGCATGTTAATGAAAATACTTGGGCGAGTGGCGAAAATCACGGTGCAACCACGAGTGAAACTAAACGCTATATGGATTTTGCTGCCAAATATGGTTTTAAAGGGGTATTAGTAGAAGGTTGGAATATTGGCTGGGATGGTGAATGGTTTAATAATGGAGATTTATTCAACTTTACTGATAGCTTTGCTGATTTTGATATTAAAGAAGTCACCGATTATGGTAAGAAAAAACAAGTAGAATTAGTTGGTCATCATGAAACCTCAGGTAATGTGACTAATTATCGCAATCAAATGACTGCCGCTTATGATCTTTATCAAAAGCATGGCGTGACACAAATTAAAACTGGTTATGTTGCTGATGGCGGAAATATCAAACGGATAGATGAAGCAGGAATTGTTCGTAAAGAATGGCATGACGGACAGTTTATGGTTGATGAATATTTGCATAGCATTACAGAGGCAGCTAAACGTCGTATCAGCATAAATACCCACGAACCGATAAAAGCAACAGGATTACGCCGAACTTATCCTAACTGGATTGCGCGCGAGGGTGCGCGAGGACAAGAATTTAATGCTTGGGGAAGTCCACCAAACCCACCTGAGCATACCGCTATATTGCCTTATACTCGGTTACTTGGTGGACCAATGGATTTTACTCCCGGTATTTTTGATATGAGCTTTAATGGCTTAGGGGATAAAACCAACAGACCGCAAACGACACTGGCCAAGCAACTAGCACTTTATGTTGTTTTATATAGTCCAATACAGATGGCTGCTGATTTACCACGAAACTATGTTGCTAATTTAGATGCATTTCAATTTATTATTGATGTCCCCACTGACTGGCAAGAAAGTATAGCGATAGCGGGTGAAGTGGGCGAATACGTTGTTTTAGCTCGACAAGAGCGCGATGGTGATGATTGGTATTTAGGTGGTTTAACGGACGAAGAGTCACGTAACCTTGAGATAGAATTAGACTTTTTAGCTGATGGTAAAAAATATCAGGCACAAATATATCGAGATGGCGATAATGCCGAATGGAAAAATAATCCCTATGACATGATCATAGAACAAAAAATGGTGACAGCAAAAGATTCATTATCTTTAAAGCTTGCAACGAGTGGCGGTGTGGCAATACGCTTTAAAGCGCAGTAGGGCAAACTCATTTGACGAGATAAAAGCAGGGCTAATAACGCTAGACCTGCTTTTATTCAATGTTGAGTTATTGAATCTTTTGTAGTGATATTTTTCTAATTGAAAGCAATAATAAGGTTAATAATGATAACCAAGCAAATGAACCACCGCTACTGCCACCACCATGGTCAGGTGTTGCCTCTGGGATTATTAATGTGTTTTTCACCGGAGATAAATCCGCATCGGTTACTTCAGATGAATCTAAAATATCAATTTGATTGATAACAACAATGTTTTCAATACCCGGCGCACTTAAATCGTCGCAGGTTTGGCTTTCGTCTTTAACAACGGGAATACCTGAACCATCGCTAGATTTAAAACATAGATCTAACTGCCCTATTTTCTCGACAATATCCATGCCGTTAATCACTTGTCCAAAAACGGTAAAACCACCGTTTTGTAGATCTAAATTTTGGCTATTATCTTTTAGATTAAAAAACCATTGGTTAGTGGCACTGTTGATAGATGTCGCATTTTTTGCCATGGCAATAGTGCCTTTTACATTAGAGTAAACTGGCTCATTGATAACACTGGGGTTAGGCTCTAGGGAAGTTAATGGCCAATCACCCGTAAATGCGAAACCACCACCCTGAACAATAAAGTTGGGCGCAACTCGATGAATAACTGAGTTGGTATAATGGCTTTCATCGATATACTGTAAAAAATTAGCGACAGTTTTTGGAGTGGTTTGATCGAATAAGTTAACTTCAATTTCACCTTGTGAAGTGTTAAATACCACTGTCGTCGCATTAACAAATGAAGTTAAACTGACGAATAACATTGAGGTATAAAGAAATATTTTTAACATAATTACTGCCTATATAAGAAATATCGTTGCATCATAATAGTAGTTGTATTGTAATTCAATTAAGTTTTTATTGAATTACAATTGATTACATTTCAAAGGTAATAGTGCTATAACTTAGCGGGAATATTTCTTTATTTAATCATCCACTTGTTCAGGGCTTGCTATGTGGCGCATATTGTTGCTATTTATATTTTTATTTTCAATCGAGTTCTGTGTTCAAGCACAAAATATTGATAAGGAATTAGAAGTAATAGAGCAATTAGAAGATAAAAGTAAAGTTATTGCCCAATTAAATAAGTTACTAGAGGGTGAAAATCTTAGTAACGCTCAGCGGATAAAAATACTAATACTACAAAGCCGTGGCTATTTAACATTAAGTGACTTAACAAATGCCTTAAAAGTAACTCAACACGCTAAACAATTAGCTAACCAAGGAAGTTTGTTGTTGCAACAAGCGCAAGCAGATAAGTTAATTGGCATTATTTTTTATTTTCAAGGTCAATATGATCAATCACTGAGTTCTTATAAAACGGCACTAGATTATTTTCAAAAACAATCATTCTCTGCAGACATAGCAATTAAGCAAGCCAATATATTGAACAATATTGCCTTGGTACAAACATCTCAAGGAGACGCTTTTGCAGCGCTAAAAACCTATCAGCAGGTAGAACCTTTATATCAACGATATGGTGATGAAGTTGACAAAATTGATGTTCGTTATAATCTGGCGGTACTTTATTTAAGCCTGCGTCATTATGATATTGCTATAAGTATGCTTAAAGAAGTTATAGCTAAAAGAACAGTCATTGGAGATGATTACGGCGTCGCTAAGGCATCAGGAGATTTAGGCGTTTCCTATAAACATTCAGGCGAATACTTGCAAGCTCAACAATATATTTTAAATGCACTAAACTACTTTCAAATGCATGAACATCATTATGATGCTGCCTCACAGCTTCATAACATTGCCGAAGTTTATTATGGATTATCCATTCTAGACAAAGCACTAAACTATGCTCTTTTTGCCGTTAATGAAAGTCAAAGAATAGGCCACCAAAAAACACATGGTGGTAGTTTACATGTTTTAGCTAAAATTTTTTTTAATCAAGGCGATATTGAAAAAGCTCGGCTTAATGTTGAGTTATCAAATTCAATTGCAAAAAAAATGGGCTTTCAAGAATTAATAAATGACAATTTAGGTTTGATGTCACTCATTTACGCTGCAGAACACAAAACAAAGCAGGCACTGACAGCACAATTGTCTTATCAAAAAGTATTATTGAAATTATCAAATGAAGCACTTAATGAGCAAATAGCTCAATTTGAAGCTGATCAATTAACTCAACAAGTAAAAAGTTTGCAGCAAAACAAAAAACTTCAGCAATTAGAATCAACTAAAGCAGATCAACAACGCCAATTTATTGTGTTATTTGTTGCATTTTTATTGGTGGTATTGTTTTTGATTTATCGCCGCTACCTTGAAAGTAGGTTAACCAGAGAATTAGAAGAGAGAGTTAAACAGCGTACTAAAGCTTTAGAGTTTTTAACGCAAGAGTTGCAAAATGCCAATATGATCAAAAGTCAATTCTTAGCAAATATGAGCCATGAAATCAGAACGCCTCTTACCGCCGTACTTGGACAGGCTGAAGCTATTATCCATGGCGATTTTGATGATGTCAGTATCGTTAAAGAAGTTGAAGTAATTCATAGTAATAGCTTGCACTTACTACAATTAATTAATGATATTTTAGATTTAAGCAAAATTGAAGCAAATAAATTTGAGTTAGAAAGTCGGCAGCAAAATTTACATGAAATAGTAGACAAGTTAAACGATATATTTATCGAACAAGCACAACGCAAAAATCTATCATTTACCATAACTCATCATTTACCCAGTCCTTTCATAATCGACGTTGATGGTTTGCGCTTGAAGCAAATATTAATAAACCTTTGCTCTAATGCGATTAAATTTACCAGTGAAGGTTGGGTCTCTTTAGATATTGCCATATTAGATAAAACATTACTGTTTACTGTTACCGATACAGGAATTGGAATGAATTCAGAGCAAATTGCTAAAGTTTTCAATATATTCACTCAGGGTGATAATAGTATTAGCAGACGATTTTCTGGTTCAGGGTTAGGATTGTTTTTATCAGAGCAATTAGCAAAAGTAATGTCAGGTAATATAACCGTTAGTAGCCAACTAAATCACGGTAGCACTTTTATTCTTAAGCTACCTTTTGGAGAAATATATCCGGCTTTAGAAAGTGTTGAAAGTAATGAAACTAAGGTTGCCATCGCTAGTCAAAAGAAAAAGTATTCAGGGAAAATTTTATTGGCAGATGATCATGATGATAATCGACGTTTGATTGCTAGACTATTAACTAGTTTAGGTTTAGAAGTCATCGAAGCAAGCAATGGTATAGAAGCGGTGGAGCTGTGTATTGAACATAAACCAACGCTAACTTTATTGGACATTCAAATGCCTAGAATGGATGGTATACAAGCATTAGAAGAGCTTCGTAAACTTGGTTATCATCACCCTATATATGCGCTTACGGCTAATGCAATGTCTCATGAAATATCACAATATTTAGCACTTGGTTTTGCAGGTCATCTTAAAAAACCTATTGAACGGGAAGTTTTTTTAGCAGTTATTACTCAACATTATTGTGATACTAATAGTTCTGATAATGATGACACGACTGAACAAATTGATGATAATCTTGATATATCCGATCTTGTGCAATCATTTGCTGATAATCTATCGCAAGGTAGGCAAGAACTCATACGTTTTAGTGAAAGTCATGATAATGAAGGTTTGGCTAGAGCAGCTCATAAAATTGCAGGAGCAGCGCAGATGTTTGGATTTACTGAATTGTCTCAAAGTGCTATTGAGTTAGAAAGTGCGATTAAGAAGGAAAATATAAAGACCATTGAGGATTTAACTCATTGTTTACTTGATGAAATCACTTTGGTTCAACATCAAAATAGAAAGGATGAAGATTGATGACATCGAAGTTTTCTGTTTCTCAAGCCCTTCTTGCCATTGCAATTGCATACTTTGCCTATGCTCTGCTTAATTTTAGTAAGGAAATACCCGGTTTTATTAAGGCTATAGATAGAACTACACCGCATATTTCGACAATAGTAGATGAAGTTGAATTAGTCAGAGCAGAAGTTACTCAAGTTAGAGCATTAGTTGATAAGCAAGTCCCCGCAATTTTAATGCAAATTAGCAATATACTGCCTCTAGTTGAGCAAGGGCTGGAGCAAAGCGATCATTACTCAAAGCAGCTACCTAAACTTTGGCAACATTTAGGTGAAATTGAAGTGCAAATACAAGCACTGCAAAAAAACTTACCTGAGGTATTAAAGCGAGTTGACGCTGTTGTTATAACAAGTAACGAAGCGTTAAATGAATCGACAAAATGGCGACCTCATTCGGCAAAATATTTAGTAGAAATAGGGCATTCTCGTGATGATATTCCCCAATATTTAACACGGATAGAAAATATTGTTTTAGACGCTAATAATATCGGTAAAGAAGCCAGTAGCGGTTTAGTTTCAGGTTTCTTCAAGGGCGTAATATCTTTACCATTTGAAGTAGTTTCAGGGTTAACAGGGATTGTTGATTCTCAATCACGTTCAGCAAAACACTTAACTGCAAATGACGTCACCATGATGCAAGAAAAAGTATTAATTTTAGTCGCAGACAGCTCGAGGAAACAAATTTTCTGGAAAAATGCTGAAAGTGAGAATCGTGGCAAGATCTCGAAAGAGACTGAATTTATAAAAAAAGGCCAAACTTGTCATAAAGTAACCTTCATTAATTATTTTAAAGGTCAAGAAGAAACATTAAAAGAAGTTATGTGCAAAGGTAAAGATGATATATGGCAAGTGATGTAGCACCTTGCTACATTAATTAAGTTTTAATATTCTCTTGGACATGCAGGGGCGTTTGCAGTAAAAAACGAGAAGTTTTTGTAAACAATAAGTATACTCTTATTATAAAAGCCACAATACTACTGGGATTTCAAATGGCTAGAGAACAATTTGGTATTTGCGCAGAGCCAAACTTACATGGCAATTATTTATTATTTAACGTTTTAGATGATAAAAATGCATTTATTCGAGCTGCTTTGTCTCGTTTACCTGCACTATTTGATGATTATGCAGATCAATTTTCAGAAGCTAATTTAACTGGGGTAATTGCCATTGGGGCAAATTATTGGGATGAATTCTACCCTCAAGCGCGCCCGGTATTTTTGAAAGCATTTCCTTCAATGAATAATGATGACAGAATTGCTCCTAGTAGTAATGTGGACATTTATATAGAAATCCGAAGTGATCGCTCTGATGTCAATCATATTGTTAGCTCTAAAGTTTGTCAGTTACTTGCTGATAGTGTTGAGTTGATTGAAGAAGTGCAAGCATTTCGTTTTTTAGATGGTCGAGATTTAACTGGTTTTGTTGATGGAACAGAAAACCCTCAAGGAATGCACCGTAGAGAAGTTGCACTGGTTAAAGAATGTGATGATGCTTTTTTTGCTAGCGGTAGTTACTTACATACTCAACGCTATCAACATAATTTAATTCTTTGGGACTCGTTGAAGGATAAAGAGCAAGAAGATGTATATGGGCGAACTAAGATAGATAATGTTGAATATGAAAGCAAAGATAAGGCCTTAACTGCTCATACTAAGCGCACCAGTTTAAAAGATGAAAATGGAAAATCAATTGAAATTCTCAGGCAAAGTATGCCTTATGGTGATATGAAACAAAAAGGGCTGTTTTTTGTTTCTTATTGTCAATCGCCTGAGCCATTTGAAATAATGTTAAAGAGCATGATTCATGGAGATGAACATGGCAATGTAGATCATTTACTAAAATACACTCAAGCAGAAACCGGAGCCGCTTTTTTTGCACCCAGTTTAACTTTTCTAACTGAACTTGAAGATGCCATAGATTAATAACTTCCATCAGAGTGAAAATTTTCTGCAACATAGCGTCCTTGATTCACCGCTAATTCAGATTCAGGCGCTAATTGACCTAACTGATAAAGTGCAGGCCCTGTCGGTTCACCTAACAAATAACTAATACCTTGGTGTTCAATCGTTATTTCTCCTGCTTCAGCGGGAATGGCAATACCAATGAAAGCATGTTGATCAATATAGATCATCGCCATGTCTATTCTTGGCATCAAAGCGCGTAATATTGTTGCTGTTAAGGTCATTTTACTGTCACAGTCTCCTTGGTTTTCCCAGAGTAATTTTGCTGGCGGATTAAAGCCAGCTCCTGAAGAAGTAATGCGGGACTCTAATGTAGAATATGGAATGCTCTGTACAAAACTAAGTACATAGTTAGTTACTTTACGAATATTCTCAATCGCAACGGTATCTAAAATAATCGGTTTAAGCACTTTAAAGTCAGCAATAGAATCATTGGCAATATTGACGTGATCTACTTTTACGCCGGCTTGTTGGTCATGGTTGGTAAATAATTGATAGTAATTGTTTTTGAAATACAGATTAAAAGCCTCTTGTTCCATTTCTTTAACTTTTTGGTACGCAAGAGCAACATTTTTATCTTCTAGCCCTTTTACTTGCACAGTCATTCTTCCATCTTGCTTGACAAAAAACGCCTGCGCTCCATTTAATGGTTGCTCTCTTAATTGTTTTTTTACAGTGCGCATGATTGCTTTTTCAGCAAATTCACTTTGATAAGCTCTAAGCATTCGAAATCGTTCAAACAATGCTGATTTAGTTAAAGCGAAACTCATTGATTGCGACTTATTATTATGATCAAGCCATTGATAATTGAAGGTGTATTGATCTCCTTGCTGTTGTTTAGAAAAAGCAATTTGCTCAGAGAGCACTAAGCTGGGCAGCAATAAAAACAGACAAAATAAAATTTTAATGGCTTTCACTGTAGTTCCTAACAAGTTTTCTATACTTATACTCATGTTACCTCAAACACTCTCTGAGAGGAAAATAACTTAATGGACTTGGTATAATCAACAGTTGAACTTTACTTTTCTCATTATTAATGTAGAATTCAAACGAGTGTTTGAAATGGGTGTTTGATTTCAGAGGTGTTCGATTTTAAAAAAATTGATGTCTCTAACGGTTAAATTTAAGAAATTGCACTTAATAATATAATTAAAGAGGGTTTGTTGTGGCTGAATATAAAGTTCCATTAAAAGATATGAGTTTCTTGCTTTACGAGGTTTTTCAAGCTGATGAAATGTGGCAAAAACTACCTAAGCTTGCCGAACAAGTTGATAAAGATACAGCCCAAGCCATTTTACAAGAGTGTGCAAAAATAGCAGAACAAGAACTTGCCCCTATTTCTCGTCAAGGTGATGAAGTCGGCGTTAGCTTTAATGATGGTGTGGTAACTACTGCTCCTGGTTATAAAGAAGCATTTAATACTTACGCAGAGGGCGGTTGGTCAGCACTCGGTGGTGACGTTAATTATGGCGGCATGGGTATGCCAAAAATGATAACAGCTTTGCATGAAGAAATGCTTTGTAGTGCAGATATTTCCTTTGCTCTTTATCCTGTATTAACAGCGGGAGCTGCGTTGTCATTAGCAAAACACGGCAGTGAAGAATTAAAAGAGCGCTATCTTACGCGCATGTATGCAGGTGAGTGGTCTGCTTCAATGTGCTTAACTGAATCACATTCCGGCTCTGATTTAGGCATTATACGTACTAAAGCAATACCTCAAGAAGATGGTAGCTATAATATTACCGGCAATAAAATCTTCATCACTGGCGGCGAACACGATCTTACCGAAAATATTGTGCACCTAGTGCTAGCCAAATTACCTGATGCGCCAGCTGGCCCTCGAGGTATATCATTATTTTTAGTACCTAAGTTCCATGTTAATGATGATGAAACGCTTGGTGAACACAACAATGTTAGCTGTGGCTCTATTGAGCATAAAATGGGTATTCATGCTTCTGCAACCTGTGTTATGAATTTTGATGATTCAAAAGGCTATTTAATTGGAGAGTTAAATAAAGGCTTAGCATGCATGTTCACCATGATGAATTTTGAACGTATTGGTGTTGGTATTCAAGGTTTAGGTGCGGCGGTACGTTCGTATCAAAATGCCTTAGAATATGCGAAAGATAGATTACAAGGTCGAGCACTTGACAGTAAAGTGAATGGTGTAAAAAACCCGAATCAAGAAGCCGATTCTATTATGGTACATGGCGATGTTCGCCGTATGCTATTAAATATGAAAGCATTAAATGAAGGCTCCCGTGCACTTTCAAGTTATATATCAATGCAATTAGATTACGCGACCTATGGCGAAGGCGAAGAGCAAGTTAAAGGTGAAGCACTAGCTGCGCTAATGACACCAATAGCTAAAGCATTCTTTACCGATTTAGGTTTTGAAAATACCGTTGCAGGGCAGCAAGTTTTTGGTGGTCATGGCTTTATTCGCGAATGGGGACAAGAGCAATTAGTTCGTGATGCACGCATTACTCAAATTTATGAAGGCACCAATGGTATTCAAGCTATGGACTTGCTCGTTAGAAAAATAGCAAGTTCAAAAGGTGCAATGCTGCAAGTGTTTACCGATGAAGTGAACACTTACATTGAAGCAAATAAAAATGATGCAGGTATGGCTGAATTCATTACACCGCTTGGCGAAGCATTGAATGATTTAAGTGAGCTAACTGAGGATTTATTAACTAAATCACAAGCTAATATTAATGAACTTGGTGCATCGGCTAATGATTACTTACACGTATTTGGTTACACTGCAATGGCTTATATTTGGGCAAGAATGGCGCAAGTTTCATTAGCTCAAAAAGACAGTGATGGCGACAGCGGTGATGATTTCTATCAAAGCAAGTTGCATACAGCACGTTATTACTTCACGCGCTTACTTCCTCGTCGAATTTCTTTAATTGCCTCTGCTAAATCAGGTTGTGATTGCATGTTTGACATAGAAGACGAGTTGTTTTAAAAATTCTATTTACACTCGCTTAATAAAAGCCCTGCTCAAAATGCAGGGTTTTTTAATTGGGTCAAAGTTACATTTTTATCCCACTTGAAGATAAATTCTAATCTATTTCTGCCAATAAAATATTTTATCAGTGATTTTTGATAATTTTATGGATTGAAGATCCACAAAAGTCCACAAATTCATTCACTTCCTGTATTTCTTTATCTAGCCCTTAATTTTACTGGTGTTTTGACCAGTGCTTGTATCGTTATTTTCCCTATTATTTGCTTGACATAAGTTTGCTTTAGTCACTAAACTGTATCATTGTGGTAAAAAGTGGGTAATTGTGGATCTTGGTAGATACCCGGTAAAAATTTTAAGTAAATAAGGCCAGTTTTAAAGTATGTTCAGAGGCGCTAACGCAATCACGCTCGATAGCAAAAATAGAATCACGGTACCTACACGGTATCGCGAGGAGCTATTGGCCGATTGCCAAGGAAAAATGATCTGTACGGTTGATATTCAACATGCTTGTTTATTGCTTTACCCCTTACCTGAATGGGAAGAAATCGAACTAAAACTTTGCAATTTATCAAGTATGAATCAGCAAGAGCGATTATTACAACAAGTTTTACTCGGTAATGCTACCGATTGTGATATGGATAAAAATGGCCGTCTACTACTCAATGGACCATTAAGGAAGCACGCAGGCCTAGAGAAATCGGTAATGTTGGTTGGACAACTAAAAAAGTTTGAAATTTGGAGCGAGTCTGCTTGGCAAACACAAATGCAGCAAGGTATTGAAAAAATTCAATCCGGTGAAATTGAATTGACAGAGCGTTTATTAGATTTATCTTTATAAAAAATCATTAAGTTAAAAGGTTATAAAAATAACAACATGGAATTAGATAAAGCACATATTTCTGTTTTATTAACCGAAGCGATCGATGGTTTAGATATTGATCCAAATGGTTGCTATATCGACTGCACTTTTGGTCGTGGTGGCCACTCATCTTTGATTTTATCAAAATTATCATCACAAGGACGGTTAATTGCTATTGATCGAGATCCTAGCGCTATTGCTGCTGCGGAAAAATTTAAAGATGATGAACGATTCCAAATTGAACACCAAGGTTTTGCTCATTTAACTGAAATTGCCCAACAGTATGGTTTAACGGGCAAGGTTGATGGAGTTTTGTTGGATTTAGGTGTGTCTTCTCCGCAACTTGATGAAGCTGAGCGTGGTTTTAGTTTTATGAAGGATGGCCCGTTAGACATGCGTATGGATACTACACGCGGACAAACTGCAGCCCAGTGGTTAGCTATTGCTGATGTTGAAGATATTACTTGGGTGTTGAGAACGTTTGGCGAAGAAAAACATGCTTGGCGCATTGCAAATGCTATTGTTGATGCTCGTGAAGAAACGCCTTTTACTCGAACAAGTCAACTAGCAAAATTGATCAAGACTACCGCTCCACAACGAGAAATTAAAAAACATCCTGCAACTCGTAGCTTTCAAGCTATTCGTATGTACATCAATAGTGAACTTGAACAAATTGAAAAGGTATTAGCCGCTTCTTTATCTGTACTTGCAGAAAATGGTCGCTTAGTGGTGATAAGTTTTCACTCCTTAGAAGACAGATTAGTAAAACAATTTATGAAAAAGCATTCTCAAGGTAAGCAAGTACCTCGAGGTTTGCCTATTAGTGAAGCAGAACTAAATAAAGGTAAAAAACTGGCTTTGGTTGGTCGAAAATTAAAACCAAGCAAAAGTGAAGTTGAAGAGAATGTTCGTTCGCGTAGTTCCGTTTTACGTATTGCCAAACGCTTACCACATAGTGTTGATTAGTTTTGGTAAATCAACGGGGGGCGCCACGAAAAACGACGTCTAACCAAGTGCTAACATTAGATATTTGGCAAGATATTTTACAACATTTTGTGAGTTATATTTTATTGCTTTTAGTTGTAGTCTCTGCGTTTTCGGTTATTTATTACACGCATATGAATAGACAAAAAACTAGTGAATTAGAACAGTTATATACCAAAAGAGATGATTTAGATATTGAGTGGCGCAACTTGTTGTTAGAACAAAATAGCTTAGCAGAGCACAGCGCAATAGAGAGCAGAGCAAAAAAATTGTTGAATATGAAGCGACCGGATGCAGATTCAGAAGTAATTGTCACCTTAAAATAACCATAAAGCGCGTTAGTTAAATGAACAAAAAAGCAAGTAATCGCAGTAGTCAACCAACAACAACCGCATGGCGTTATTACGTTGTGATAGGCATTGTTGTCTTGATTTATGGCGGATTGCTAGCGCGTAGTGCTTATATTCAAATAATTGAACCGGATATGCTGAAAAAACAGGGTGATATGCGCTCAATGCGTGTTGCTGCTAATACAGTACAACGTGGCTCTATTGTTGATAGAAATGGCGATGAATTAGCTATAAGTGTACCCGTAGAAACAGTTTGGGCTGATCCAAAAATCATCATGGACAATAATGCTCTTGCAATGACTGAACACTGGCAAGCCCTTGCTGATGTGTTAGGAAAAGATGTTAGTAAACTTACCAGCCGTGTCGTGCGTAGTCCGACTAAGCGCTTTGTTTACCTTGAACGAAAAATCTCTCCAGCGATGGCAAAGTATATTCACGAGCTGAAAATACCCGGCGTTCATCTACGCAAGGAATCAAAACGTTTTTATCCAACAGGTGAAATTAGCGCCCATATTGTTGGATTTACTAATGTTGATGATAAAGGTATTGAAGGCGTAGAGCGTGTATACGATCGAATTTTAACCGGAAAAGGTGGCAACAAGCGTTTTAGAAAAGATGCCAAAGGCCGAAAAATTGAAATTCTTTCGGTAAAAAAGGCACAAGAAGCACAAGATCTTACTTTAACCATTGATCAACGTATTCAGGCAATTGCTTATAAAGAACTTAAAGGCGCGGTACAAGCTTTTAAAGCAACCTCTGGCTCTGTGGTTGTTGCTGATATTCATACCGGTGAAATATTAGCGATGACTAATAGTCCATCGTACAACCCAAATAATCGTCGTAATACAGCCATTCATCGTTTTAGAAACCGTGCGATAACAGATATTTATGAGCCGGGCTCAACCATGAAGCCATTAACCGCTTTAACTGCGTTAGAATTTGGCTCTGCGCAAGCTAATACGGTTATTGATACAAGTCCTGGATGGATGCGATTAGGTGGCAGGCGAGTAAATGACCGTATTAATTACGGTAAATTATCTATTGAAGACATCCTAGTACATTCATCGAATATGGGCACAGCAAAACTGGCGCTTTCTGTACCGAAGAACTTCTTGCTTGATAAGTTTTTCGATGCGGGGTTTGCTGATAGCACTGGTACAGACCTAGTTGGTGAAAGCTCTGGGATGATGCATGACAGGCAACGCTGGTCAAAGTTTGAATTAGCAACGCTTTCTTTCGGTTATGGCTTGGCTATTACTCCGATGCAATTAACTCGCTTTTACGCGACCCTTGCCAATGGTGGTATTAAACGAGAGCTATCTATCGTTAAAGTAGATAAATTACCTGAAGGTGAACGGGTATTTTCTAAAGAAAACTCACTCGCAATTACGCGTATGCTTGAAACCGTCGTTGATGACCATGTACAAAAAGCAAAAGTAGATGGTTATCGTATTGGCGGTAAAACAGGTACCTCATTTAAAGCTGTTGCCGGTGGTTATGGCAATGATTATGTTGGATTGTTTGCTGGTGTTGCACCCATTTCAGATCCCAAAGTTGTGGTAGTAGTCGTTATTAATGATCCCGGCGGCGACTTATATCATGGTGGTGATGTCGCTGCGCCAGTATTTTCTCGCGTAATGAAAGGAGCATTGCGCGTTTTAAATGTTGCACCTGATGCTGGCGATAAATTGGCTTCGAATAATGAGTTGCGCGTAACAAATGCCAATAAGGAGGCTAATGATGTCTAATTCATCAATCCAAAAGCCTTCTACACAATTACCGTCAACTAAAGTAATAAAACGCGTGTTGAGCGAATTCTCAATTACTTGCCCTGATAATATAAAGTTAACAGGCTATCAAGGCGACTTAACTAACGATAGTCGTAGTATTTCAAGTGGCAAGGGTGATATCTTCTGCGCTATTATTGGCCACGCACAAGATGGCCGTCAGTATATAGAAAAGGCAATCGCTAGCGGCGCTAAGTTAGTGTTGTCTGAATGTGAGAGTGAAAGCGAGCATGGCAATGTTTCTTATGTTGAAATAAACAATGACCTTTCAGCTAATGAACAGGTTGCGATCATTAGTTTTTATCAGTTAAACAAAAAACTGTTTGCTCTTGCTAGTGCCTACTATCAATCACCAGAAAAAAGCATGACCATGATTGGTCTCACTGGTACCAATGGTAAAACGAGCACTAGCCAATTACTTGGGCAAACGTTAACAAGTTGTCAAAAACCATGCGCAATTATCGGCACTAACGGTGCCGGTATGGTTGATGATTTACAAACGCTAGAAAATACTACACCTAGTGCTACAGGTTTGGTGCAATTATTTTCCCTCTTTAGTCAACAAAAAGTTAATGAACAAAAAATAACTCATCTTGCCATGGAAGTGTCATCCCATGCACTTGAGCAAGGAAGAGTCACAGGAAATGTATTTGATATTGCCATTTTCACTAACTTAAGTCGCGATCATCTAGATTATCACGGCAGTATGGCTGATTATGCTGCCGCCAAAAGGCAACTGTTTACACATAATGAAAAACAAATTGCCGTGTTAAATGGTGATGACGAGCAAGCTAGACTTTGGTTGGAAAACTGGACAACGCCTGAAAATTTATGGCTTTATGGTCGCAGTAAAATAGTGCGTCAACACGCACAATTTGTTAGTTGTTATAGTATTAAGCATCATAATCAAGGTGTTGATTTCATCTTAAACACACATCTTGGTGATATTGAAATTCACAGCTCATTGTTGGGCGACTTCAATATTGATAACTTACTCGCTGTTATTGCCGTGTTATTAATTGAAGGTATTACGTTAACAACAATTGCAGAAAAAGTTTCTCATGTGAAAGCAATTTCTGGGCGTATGGAAGCCTTCTCATCTTCACATTCACATGGACAAGCTCCAACCGCAGTGGTTGATTATGCTCATACCCCAGATGCCTTAGAAAAAGCATTGATAGCTTGTCGTCAACATTGTCGAGGCAAATTGTTCGTTGTGTTTGGCTGTGGTGGTGACAGAGATACAGGTAAGCGTCCGTTGATGGCACAAGCCGCACAAAAACATGCCGATTGTTTAGTGATTACCAATGATAATCCACGAACTGAGGCGCCGATGAGTATTATTGAAGATATATTGGCGGGTCTTAACGATGCGAGTACAGCCACTGTTATTGAAAATAGAAAGCAAGCGGTATTAGATACATTAGCAAAAGCCCAAGTCAATGATGTGGTGTTGTTAGCTGGCAAAGGACACGAAGACTATATCATTTTAGGACATGACAAAATCGATTATAACGAACGTCAAATAGTTAAGGATTTTTTTGATAATTTAGAACAGCACTCTTTATCAGGTAAATTAGCAGGTGAAAAAATATGATTAGCATAGACTTATCAACACTTGCAGCGGCAATGAATGGTCAATTAATTTGCCATGAATCAATGCTGTCTACCCTAGTAAAAAATATAGTGACAGACTCACGTGAACTTAAATTAGAAGAAGAGTTAAAAGAAAAGATACCAGAACAATCGAAAGTAAAAGAACAAGATGCTTTTTTAGCGCTGAAAGGGCCAAATTTTGACGGCCATCGTTTCGCTCAGCAAGTTATCGAAAAAGGTTGCCAATTACTGATTGTAGAACATCAAATTGCTGATGTTGATAGCAATAAAGTTGCTCAAATTATTGTTGATGATACACGTATTGCCCTAGGCAAAATTGCGGCTTACGTTAAACAACAGGTGGCACCAAAAACAGTGGGAATAACAGGTAGTAGCGGTAAAACTACAGTAAAAGAAATGCTTGCAGCCATTTTATCGCGTTTAGGTAAAGTGCTAGCAACGAATGGTAACTTTAATAATGATATTGGCGTACCGCTAACATTATTGCGTTTAGAACAAGAACATGACTTTGCCGTGATTGAAATGGGTGCTAATCATATTGGTGAAATTGCTTATACCACAGAGCTAGTAAAGCCTGATGTGGCCGTGATCAACAATATTGCCGCAGCTCACCTCGAAGGTTTTGGTGATTTATGTGGCGTTGCTCGCGCCAAAGGTGAAATTTTTTCAGGGCTATCTCCAGATGGTATTGCCTTGTACAACAAAGATACAAAATACACCAGTAAATGGCAGTGGCGATTAACCGGCAAACAAGTACGAACTTTTTCATGTGCTAATTCTAGATATACAAATGGTCCTGTTAATGCGGACTGCTACAGTGAGAATGTCGATTTAGATAAAAATGGTTGTGCGAGTTTTGAATTGCAAAGTTCACTTGGTCAATGCGTTATCAAGCTAACTGTGCCCGGAAAACATAATGTCTGTAATGCCGTAGCAGCAGCAGCTGCTGCCATTGAATGTGGTGCAACATTAAATGACATTCAATTAGGCATAGCAGAGATGTCACCCGTTAAAGGGCGTTTAAATATTCATCATTTAAATGAAACTCACGTTAGCAATAAAATCAAGTTAATTGATGATACTTACAATGCCAATGTTGAGTCGATTAAAGCGGCGATTACTTTACTGGCTAGTTATTCAGGTCAACGGATTTTAGTGCTAGGTGATATGGCCGAATTGGGAAGTGAAGCTCGTAGTTATCACCAAGAAGTGGGTGAATACGCGAAAGAACAAGGCATTAATGTATTACTCACCTTAGGAGTATTAAGTCAAAACACTAGTGATGCCTTTGCACAAAAAAATGAAGCAATAAGTGAACACTTTAGTGATAAGACCGCACTTGAAGACAGCTTGTTGAATATATTAACGTCTAGAAGCAGCACTACCCAAGAAGTAAATATTTTAATAAAAGGCTCACGTAGCGCTCATATGGAACATGTCGTTGAAGATATTATTAACTGGCATGCTCAACAGCAAGAACAAAGTCAGTTTAACACGAACAAACAGGACAATTCTTAATGTTACATTGGTTAGCAGAATATTTAACCCAGTACTATAGCGCGTTTAATGTATTTTCATACTTAACTTTTCGCGCCATTGTTAGTACGTTGACGGCGTTATTTATTTCGCTATATTTTGGTCCCAAGCTGATTCGGTATTTGCAAAAAATGCAAATAGGCCAAACTGTACGTGATGATGGTCCTGAGAGTCATTTGTCAAAATCTGGCACGCCAACGATGGGCGGCATACTCATCTTAGCTTCAATAGTGTTTAGCATCTTATTGTGGGCAAACCTATCTAATATTTACGTTTGGGTTGTACTGTTTGTTGTGGTGAGCTTTGGTTTGATTGGTTTTGTTGATGATTACCGCAAAGTAATTCGAAAAGATGCTAATGGCTTAATTGCTAAATGGAAGTACTTTTGGCAAACAATAGCAGGCTTGGCAACGGCAATATTTTTATATCAAATATCACACCCAGAGCAAACCTTTTTGCTGATCCCCTTTATTAAAGATGTAATGCCACAATTGGGCATATTTTATATTGTCTTATCTTATTTCGTTATTGTTGGCACTAGCAATGCGGTTAACTTAACCGATGGTTTAGATGGCTTAGCTATCGTGCCCACCATTATGGTTGCGGGTGCTTTTGCTCTGTTTGCTTATGTTACAGGCAACGTAAATTTTGCCAGTTATTTAAATATTCCTCACATTGCCATGACCTCAGAGCTTGTTGTTGTTTGTACGGCTATTGTGGGAGCTGGTCTTGGTTTTTTATGGTTTAACACCTACCCAGCGCAAGTATTTATGGGCGATGTTGGCTCATTAGCGCTAGGGGCCGCGTTAGGTGTTATTGCCGTATTAGTAAGACAAGAATTAGTACTGTTTATTATGGGCGGTGTCTTCGTTATAGAGACTGTTTCAGTAATTTTACAAGTCGGATCATATAAAATGCGAGGTCAGCGAATTTTCCGTATGGCACCTATTCATCACCATTACGAGTTAAAAGGTTGGCCAGAGCCAAGAGTAATAGTGCGTTTTTGGATTATCTCATTAATTTTAGTATTGATCGGTTTAGCGACATTGAAACTTCGTTAGGAAAAACAGGCACGAGTTAAGAATTTTTAGTTAAACGTAATAGAAACAAGAGAAAAGATGACATTGTTAGCAGACTTTAAACAGAAACAGATTTTAGTGCTAGGCGCTGGCATCACAGGCATGTCCTGTGTTCGCTTCCTTAGTGCTCACGGTTTGTGTTTTGCTGTCAATGATTCTCGTGTTAATCCTTTTACTGCTAATTATAATGAACAACAATTTTGTGAAGACTTTCCTACGGCGAGTCTAACGCTAGGACAATGGCAAAGTGAATTAATTGCCAATGCTGATGTTATTTTAATTAGTCCAGGCATTGATAGTGCCATTGATGAAATAGCACAATATATCAGTACAGATTGCTGCGTGATGGGCGATGTTGAGTTGTTTTGCCAAATTAACAATGAACGCGGCGTTGATGAACAAGGTAAACCTATTGATATTTTAGCGTTAACTGGCTCGAATGGTAAATCTACCGTAGTGTCATTACTTGCCTATTTAGCTGAAAGTTTAGGAGTTAATGCTCAACTTGGCGGTAACATTGGTCAGCCGGTATTAGATATATTTACCGATGAAAAAATGGGTAAATATAATTGTTCAAGTAAGGCTTTACCTGATTTACTTATTCTAGAATTATCGAGTTTCCAATTAGAAACGCTAACTAGTATGAGGGCCATTGCAACTAGCGTCTTAAACGTCAGTGATGACCACCTTGATCGTCATCAGACAATGGCAAACTATCAAAAAATTAAGCAAGGTATTTATCAACAGAGTAAGTTGGCAATCACTAACCGTGATGATGTTGCAACGAATACGCCTAATGAATCTCAGCCAAAACTGTCTTTTGGCAGTGATATGCCAAGTAAAAATCAATTTGGAATTACCGTACTTGATGGTAAGCCGACTTTAGCCTTTGGTGAGCAAAGTTTGATTGCATTAGAGAAACTCCCCTTAGCAGGAATGCATAATGCGTTGAACTATTTAACGGCATTAGCATTTGGTCATAGTGTTGGTTGGTTATTGACAGCAATGGTTGATAACTTAGCTGGCTTTAAAGGCTTAGCGCACCGATGCCAACGAGTTGAAAGTCAAGATGGAATTGCTTGGATTAATGATTCAAAAGCGACTAATGTTGGTGCAACTATCGCGGCAATTAATGGCTTAGCACAAACCCTTAGTTCACAAGGTAGCACTTCAAAAACTGATACGAAACAACGCTTGTTCCTTATCGCCGGTGGTGATGGCAAAGGTGCTGACTTTACCCCATTAATAAAGACTTTAGAACAACATGTTAGTCAGGTCATTACACTAGGGAAAGACGGTGATGAAATTGCTAAATTAGCAGGCAATATATGTAACGCAAGCAAAGTCACTAGCTTAATTGAGGCAGTGAAAGTGGCACAAGCGAATGCCAATTCAGGCGATATAGTGCTACTTTCCCCCGCTTGCGCTAGCTTAGATATGTTCAAAAATTTTTCTGACCGTGGAGAGCAGTTTATTAAAGCTGTAACTCAACTGGCGGAGGCAAGCTAATGAGAGTCTCTTCCGAAGCAGTGAAAAATACAGAGCAACAAATGAAGTTACCTTATTTGACTGCCCTTAGCGCTTCTATCGGTAGTAGTGTTCTTAAGGTTTTTGAGAGTGAATCTACACCTCAAAGCGGTATGGTTTTTGATCGAACTTTTGTCGTTTTAGCCCTTGTTATGTACACGATTGGTTTGATTATGGTAGCAAGCTCTTCAATGCCAGTGGCAGAGCGTTTATTTAACAATCCTTTTCATTTTGTTATTCGTCATACAATCTACATTGTGTTGAGTTTAGGTATTGCTGGTGTTGCTTTGCAAATACCAATGGCATGGTGGCAAAAAAATAGTAGTTACTTATTAATATTTGGCATTTTTTTGTTAGTAACTGTGTTGTTAGTTGGCCGTTCTGTTAATGGTTCTACCCGTTGGATAGTGTTAGGTCCAATAACCGTGCAAGCTGCCGAACCAGCTAAATTGTTTTTCTTTTGCTACCTGGCAGCCTATTTGGTTCGTAGACGTGATCAGGTAATGGAAGATTGGAAAGGTTTTGCTAAGCCGTTAATCATATTTGCCGTACTTGCTGGTTTGCTATTAAGGCAGCCAGATTTAGGCACAATTATTGTCATGTTCGTAACAACCTTTGGATTATTATTTTTAGCAGGTGCAAAACTTTGGCAGTTTATTAGTTTGGCCTCGGTTGGTGTGTTGTTATTGTCATTACTCGCTATATTTGAACCCTATCGTTGGCGTCGAATCACGAGTTTCCTAGACCCATGGCAAGATCCTTTTGGCAGTGGTTATCAATTAACACAATCACTCATGGCTTATGGTCGTGGTGAAATTTTTGGTCAAGGCTTAGGGAACAGTATTCAAAAATTGGAGTATTTGCCAGAAGCTCATACTGATTTTGTTATGGCTGTGTTAGCTGAAGAGCTAGGTTTTATTGGTATCGCTTTAATTTTAGCTCTTAGCATGGTCTTAGTGTTTAAAGCATTGATGTTAGGTAAAAAAGCCTTAGCTAAAGAGAAGTTTTTTGAAGCTTTCTTTGCTTATGCTATTGGCATCTGGATATGTTTTCAAGCCGCAGTAAATGTTGGTGCTAGTGCAGGGATAGTACCGACGAAAGGTCTAACTATGCCGCTTATTAGTTATGGTGGCAGCTCTATGATCATCATGACCCTTGCTGTGGTAATTTTAATTCGTATCGATCACGAACTACGAATGCAGAGTATTCAAGCGACATCGTCAAAAAGAAAGACGCGAAAGCAAACACAAAAATTAAGGGGCGATAATGACCTCTAATACTCTTAGCATCAGTAAAGGACCAACTCTATTAGTCATGGCTGGTGGAACTGGCGGACACATATTCCCAGGACTTGCTGTTGCTGAAAAATTGAAAAATGAAGGTTGGAATATTCACTGGCTAGGCACAGCAGACCGTATGGAAGCTGATATTGTTCCTGCGCATGGCTTTGAAATATCTTTTATCACCATTAGCGGATTACGTAATAAAAATTTATTAGCATGGTTGAAATTGCCATTTAAGTTGATTAACGCTTTGTTACAAGCCATGCGTGTTATTAGAAAAATAAAGCCCGATGCTGTATTAGGTATGGGCGGATATGCCAGCGCACCAGGGGGCTTGGCTGCGTGGTTATTGAATAAGCCACTAGTTGTGCATGAACAAAATGCAGCGGCAGGGTTAACAAATCGATTACTAGCAAAAATTGCCACTAAGATTTGTTGTGCTTTTCCTGATGCATTTAACAGCAATATTTCTGCACAAGTGGTCGGAAATCCACTAAGGGCAAGTATTGGTGAGCATGTCTTACAAGAGAAAAATGACGAGGACATAGTCAAAAGTAGTCATAATATTTTAGTGATTGGTGGCAGTTTAGGTGCTCAAATATTAAACCAAACAGTGCCAGAATGTTTTGAAAAATTAGTGAGAGCTAGCATTAGTACCAGCAGTAACAATGTCGCTTTACCTTTTAAACTCTGGCATCAAACGGGTAAAGGTAAAAAGCAAGCTGTTATAGAGGCATATAATCAACAGCATTTAGTTGATGAACAAGTGAGGGTGACAGAATTCATTGATGACATTTCCAGCGCTTATCAGTGGGCTGATGTGGTTATTTGTCGTGCTGGCGCATTGACTGTATCTGAATTAGCGATGACAGCAACACCTGCTATTTTTGTACCTCTACCTCATGCTGTAGATGATCATCAAACAAAAAATGCCCAGTATTTAGTATCCCGCGGTGGCGCAGTTTTGATTAAGCAAAGTGACTTAACTAGTGAATTATTAGCCAAGCAATTAAACGAGTTATTTAGTGAACCACAAATTTTAAAACAAATGGTTCAATCGGTCTTTGCAGCTGCAGATGCAGATGCAACAAATAAAGTTGCTGACATTTGTCAGCAATTAGCCGAAGTGTAGAACAGAAAATGAGTAATTATATGAACCCAAAAGCAATGAATAAAAATAGAATGAATGTACCTGAAATGCGCCGTGTCAAGCGCATCCACTTCGTGGGTATTGGTGGTGCAGGCATGGGAGGCATTGCAGAAGTATTACTTAATGAAGGATATCAAATATCGGGCTCTGATATTGGTGAAAATCAGGTGGTAAAACGTTTAACAGGGCTTGGTGCAATAGTGACTATTGGTCATGCTAGTAAAAATGTTGAGGGCGCTAGTGTTATTGTAGTTTCTACTGCCATTGATCAAAATAATCCTGAATTAATTGCCGCTAAAGAGCTACGTATTCCCGTAGTACGTCGTGCAGAAATGTTAGCTGAATTAATGCGTTTTCGACATGGGATAGCCATTGCAGGTACGCATGGAAAAACCACCACGACAAGCTTAATTGCCAGTATTTTTGCGCAAGGTCAATTAGATCCAACTTTTGTTATAGGTGGTTTGCTCAATAGTGCAGGAACTAATGCTCGTTTGGGTAGTAGTCGATATTTAGTCGCGGAAGCAGATGAAAGTGATGCTTCATTTTTACATTTGCAACCCATGGTTTCAGTTATCACCAATATTGACGCGGATCATATGGAAACTTATCAAGGTGACTTTGAAAAATTAAAAGATACCTATATTGAATTTTTACATAACTTACCATTTTATGGTTTAGCTGTGGTGTGCATCGACAACCCCGTTGTACGTGAATTATTACCACGTATCAGTCGCCAAGTGATTACTTATGGTTTTTCTGAAGATGCCGATATTCGCGCAGTAAATTATCAACAAGATGGTGGCGTTAGTTATTTTACTGTTGAAGTGGATGGGCAACCGCCACTGGATATGAGTGTTAACCTACCTGGGCAGCATAATGTACTTAACGCACTTGCAGGAGTTGCTGTCGCAAAAGATGAAGGTATAGCTGATGACGCTATTTGTCAGGCCTTAACCGAATTTGCAGGTATTGGTCGTCGTTTTGAGCAACTTGCCGATCTTAAAACAGCGGCAGGAGATATGGTACTCGTTGATGATTATGGTCATCACCCAAGTGAAGTTAAAGCAACAATATTGGCTATGCGAACAGGGTGGCCGGATAAGCGATTAGTCATGGTGTTTCAGCCCCATCGTTATTCACGAACGCGTGATTTGTATGAAGATTTTGTTGAAGTATTGTCAGAAGTTGATTGTCTGTTCTTATTAGATGTTTATGCCGCGGGTGAAGCACCTGTTGTTACAGCAGATAGTAAAAGTTTGGCGCGCTCTATCCGTCAACGAGGACAAATTGAACCTGTATATGTAAGTGATGTTGATATGTTACCAGCGCTACTTGCGGCGCAATTACAAGATAATGATATGGTCATCACCCAAGGTGCGGGCAGTATTGGAGCAGTAGCAAGAGATTTATCAAATAACCCATTGCTAGTACAAGAAAAGGCTAAGTAGATGAGTACGATAGCCATAAATAAAGCAATAAAAAAAGAAGTCATTGCTGTTCTTTATGGCGGTAATTCAGCAGAGCGTGAGGTTTCACTCAACTCAGGTAAAGCAATAGCACAAGGATTAGAGCAAGCCGGTTTTAATGTTGTGTTAATTGATACTAAAAACACTCCGTTAACCGAATTAGTTGCACAAAATATTAAGCGCGTTTTTATTGCTTTGCATGGCAGAGGAGGAGAAGACGGCTGTTTGCAAGGTGCATTAGAGTGTATGGGAATCGCTTATACGGGTTCTAATGTTCTAGGTTCAGCGTTATCAATGGATAAGGTACGCAGCAAACAGATGTTTAAGGCATGTAATATTCCGACAGCGTCTTTTGCCGTGGTTTCCAAAAAAGACTTTGCCAATCTAGATGTTGAAAAACAACTTAAAGATTTAGGTGGGAAAGTAATGGTTAAGCCTGCTCATGAAGGTTCAAGTATTGGTATGGCTATGGCTGATTCGTCAGAAAAGCTGCATAACGCTTTGATAGAAGCGTTTGGCTTTGACGGTGATGTTTTATTAGAAGCTTGGATTAACGGCCCTGAATATACCGTTGCAATTATAGGTGATGAAGCATTACCAGCAATTCATATGGAAACACCGCGAGAGTTTTATGATTATGAGGCTAAGTATCAGTCTAAAAGTACTCAATATCATTGTCCGTGTGGTTTGCCTGAAAAAGAAGAAAAAGAAATAAAGTCGTTATCATTGCAAGCCTTTAAAGCTACAGGAGCAAGTGGCTGGGGTCGCGTTGACTTAATGCAAGATAGTAAAGGGAATTGGCAAATATTAGAAGTAAACACTGTACCAGGAATGACGCAAACATCATTAGTACCAAAAGCAGCAAAAGTACATGGTTTAAGTTTTAGTCAATTAGTAGAGCGTATTGTTCTGCAGTAGGTCAGGAATTTATCCTGACAAGTTATAGGAGCGGCGTTAAGCCGCAAATAGTTATATGAAAAACAAGCAACACAAATCTGAAAACCAGCAAGCAGTGTCATTTGGACTCGGCTTGGCGTTTTTCGTGTGTGTGCTTATTAGTTTGGTCAGCATTGGTTGGTGGTTAACAAAAATATTTATTGAGCAAGAACATTCGCCTGTTAACTCCATAGTGATCAGTGGAGAAATGCCATACACCCAGCGTGAAGAGGTGTTGGGTGCGATGAGCGATATTAATTTGGGAAATTTCTTTCAAGTTGATGTAAATGATATTCAATCCCAAGTTTCCGCATTGCCTTGGGTTTATTCAGTAGCGGTTAGAAAGCAATGGCCAAATGAAGTGAAAATTTATGTTGTTGACCAAACACCCATTGCTTTATGGAATGGTGATTTTTTATTGAATCAGTTTGGCAAAGCGTTTCAAGCAGAAAAAAATGTGTTAAAGCAAAATTTGCCTGAGTTTTTTGGTCCAGAAGGAAGCGAATTGTTAGCATTGGAAAATTTTACCAATTTAAATGATTTATTAGAGTATAGAAATTTAAGTATTGATGAATTAATACTCAGTGAGCGTTTTTCATGGCAACTGACTTTAAACAATGGTGTAAGGCTTAATTTAGGCCGAGAAGAAAGGGTAAAACGTGTACAAAGATTTATGGATGTATATCCTTTAATCAAAACGCATTTGGCAGAGCAAGAAAAGCAGAAAAATAATCATAAAAAACAGTTAAAACAAGCGGTGGATTATATTGATTTACGGTATGATACGGGATTGGCAGTTGGCTGGAAACAAGTCACTAATTTGTCATCAAGCATGAACTTAAAAAAACAACAAAAATCAGGCCGCACAGTTATGTTTCAAAACTATTTATTTAAAAATTATTTATTTAGAAAAAGTGTGCCACAAACAAAAGAGTTGATCCTGAATGTCTAAAATTATAGAAAGAAATTTAGTTGTTGGACTAGATATAGGCACATCTAAAATCTCCGTCGCTGTTGGCGAAATAACACCTGACAATCAGTTAAGTATTGTTGGTGTAGGCAATCAACCAGCACGAGGTATGGATAAGGGTGGAGTTAACGACTTGAACCTAGTGATTCAGTCGATTCAACGGGCTATTAACGAAGCAGAGTTGATGGCGGATTGTCAAATTAGCTCAATTTATTTAGGTATCTCTGGAAAACATATCAGCTGTCAAAACGAAAATGGCATGGTGCCAATTAATGACAAAGAAGTGATTCAAGAAGATGTTGATAATGTAATCCATACTGCCCGCAGCGTACCCATTTCTGCAGAGCGTCGTATGCTGCATGTATTGCCGCAAGAATATAGCATAGATTGCCAGGATGGAATTAAAAGTCCTATCGGGATGTCTGGCGTACGTATGGAAGCAAAAGTTCATATTGTTACCTGTGCTAATGATATGGCCAAAAATTTAGTGAAATGTGTTGAACGTTGCAACTTAAGCGCGGACCAACTTATTTTTTCTGCATTAGCTTCCAGTTACTCAGTACTAACTGATGATGAAAAAGAATTAGGTATTTGTGTAGTTGATATGGGCGCAGGCACCATGGATATTTCAATATTTACTGGTGGAGCATTACGTCATACAGCCGTAATTCCAGTCGCTGGCAACCAAGTTACTAGCGATATTGCAAAAATTTTTCGTACACCGTTAAGTCATGCCGAAGATATTAAAGTGCAATATGCTTGTGCGTTAAAACATTTAGTTAGTATGGAAGAGAGTATCGATGTGCCAAGTGTTGGAGGCCGACCTGCACGGACTATGTCTAGACATACATTATCGGAAGTTGTAGAGCCTAGATATCATGAATTGTTTGAATTAATTCAAGAAGAGGTACGTGAGGCTGGTTTAGAAGATCAAATTGCAGCAGGTTACGTATTAACCGGTGGTACATCTAAAATGGAAGGCGTGGTGGAATTTGCAGAAGAAGTATTTCAAATGCCAGTACGCATTGCTTCCCCTTTAGCGGTGCAAGGTTTGAAAGAATACATAGATGATCCAAGTTATGCCACTGTTGTTGGCTTATTGCACTATGGCATGCAGGCCCATGAATCTGGCTTGAAAGAAAAAAACAAATCTGAAGGTGTTACTGGTTTATGGTCACGTCTTCATGCTTGGTTTAAAGGTGAGTTTTAATTTAACCATAGTTAAAACTTATTTACGTGAAAAGTGTTTTGTAGGTCAGAATTTTTCTGACAAAGTTAGTAAAAAAACGGAGAGAGAATAATGTTTGAATTGATGGAAGATCATAATGAAGAAGCGGTGATTAAAGTCATCGGTGTTGGTGGTGGTGGCGGTAATGCTGTTGAACACATGGTGTGCCAAACGATTGAGGGTGTTGAATTTACAACAGCGAATACGGATTCGCAAGCACTTCGTAATTCGTCAGCTAATGTGACTTTACAACTGGGTACAGATGTCACTAAAGGGTTAGGTGCAGGCGCTAACCCTAATATCGGCCGTCAAGCTGCCGAAGAAGATCGAGAGACAATCATGCAAACCTTAAATGGTGCAGATATGGTGTTTATCGCAGCAGGTATGGGGGGCGGTACAGGTACAGGTGCTGCGCCAGTAGTTGCTGAAATTGCAAAAGAGATGGGCATATTAACCGTTGCCGTTGTAACTAAACCATTCCCGTTTGAAGGTAAGAAGCGAATGAACTATGCCGACCAAGGCATAGAAGCATTAGCTAAAAGTGTTGATTCACTGATCACCATTCCAAACGAAAAATTATTGAAAGTATTAGGGCCAGGAACCAGTTTGTTAGATGCGTTTAAAGCAGCAAACAATGTTTTATTAGGCGCTGTTCAAGGTATCGCTGAACTAATTACTCGTCCGGGTTTAATCAATGTCGATTTTGCTGATGTGCGCACGGTAATGTCAGAAATGGGTACAGCAATGATGGGATCAGGTATCGCATCAGGCGAAGATAGAGCAGAAGAAGCAGCAGAAGCAGCGATTTCAAGCCCATTGCTTGAAGATGTTGATTTAGCCGGTGCCCGCGGTATTTTAGTTAACATTACTGCTGGCATGGATATCAGTATCGATGAATTTGAAACCGTTGGTAATGCAGTTAAAGCTTTTGCGAGTGAAAATGCAACGGTTGTTGTGGGTGCCGTTATTGATCCTGAAATGACAGAAGATCTTCGTGTAACTGTTGTTGCAACAGGTATTGGCGCAGAAAGTAAGCCAGATATCACGTTAGTTAACCCTGCGCCTATGGTTGAGCAAAGAGTCGTTGGATCTGATTATACCCCTGCAGCAACACCACAAGCTGAAGTAACTGCCGAGCCTATTGCGATGACAGACAGTAATGTTCAAAAAGTTGCCCATGCAGATTTAGATAATTATTTGGATATACCGGCATTTTTACGTAAACAAGCAGACTAGTAACAAATTTATCGACTAATATTACAAATTATTACGGTTAAGTATTAGTTGTTAGGTGTAAGCTATAAGTTGTAAATAGATGAAATAATTTGCAGCGTCAAAACTGATGTGTAAATAACGAATAAGCGATAGTTTTGAATTTATTGCATTTTTTTGTTATATTGTGCGCCCGCTGAAATAAGCGGACTGTTCTGTGTTATTACTTTTTTGGTAAGTTACCATAAGAGAGTAATGCATAGGCGATTGACACGTAAGCAAAAACAGCAAAAGCGAGGCTAATATGATTAAGCAACGTACACTAAAAACAAGCGTATCAACCGTAGGTGTTGGTTTACATAAAGGTGAAAAGGTACAGGTCACTCTCCGTCCTGCACCAGCAAACACTGGTATTGTATTCCGTCGTGTTGATCTTGACCCTGTGGTTGATATCAAAGCGACGCCTGAAGCTGTTGGTGAAACAACCTTGTGTACCTGTTTAGTTAATGAACAACAAGTTAAAGTTTCTACTGTTGAGCATTTGTTATCTGCCGTGGCTGGCTTAGGCATTGATAATTTAATTATTGATGTTGATGCACCTGAAATTCCGATTATGGATGGTAGCGCGTTACCTTTTGTTTATCTAATTCAATCGGTTGGTATTGAAGCACAAAATGCTGCTAAACGTTTTATTCGTATTAGAAAAGCAATTCGCGTTGAAGAAGGCGATAAATGGGCGGAATTACTTCCCTTTGAAGGCTTTAGAGTCAATTTTGCTATTGAATTTAACCACCCGGTTATTGCTAATACTTGCCAAACCATGAGTATGGATTTTTCTAGTTGTTCTTTTATTAAAGAAATTAGTCGAGCCCGTACTTTTGGTTTTATGAAAGATATTGAGTTTCTCCGTTCTCATAATCTTGCGTTAGGCGGTAGTTTAGAAAATGCAATTGTACTTGATGAATATCGCATGCTAAATAAAAATGAATTACGTTACGATGATGAATTTGTTAAACATAAAATACTTGATGCTATTGGTGATCTTTACATGGGAAGCGCCAGTATTTTAGGTGAATTGAATGCATTTAAATCAGGGCATGGTTTAAATAACATGTTACTTAGAGAAGTATTCAAACAGCAAGACTCTTGGGAGTGGGTTACTTATGAAGATGATAAACTAACATCCCCCATTGAATATCAAGAGATTAATGCTGCGGCTTTTTAGAAAATATAGGACCTAGAACCTAGGTTCTAGGTCCTAAAATCTACCTCCAACACTCTCACTTTCTTTTCTTTGCATTAGCAGCCAATTTTTCGAGCTTTTCTTTTAAACCTTTTGGTGCATTTTCAGCAATCTCTAATAAGTGACTGGCGGTATTTTTTGAAATGTTTTGTACTGAGCTTTTGTCATTTGAAGATTCTTTACTTTGATAAGTCGTTTGATTTGGGGTTTGTCTATGACCTTGAGGGTTCACTTTAATTTCTATTTGTGAAAATTGTCCTTGAGTTTGCTTAGTTAGTTCCTTACAAATAGTATTACGCTCAAATTGTAATCTTTGCCCCCAAACAGGCGATTTCACTTCAATAATTAAGCTTGTTTGCACAATATTTGCAATATTGAACGCATCTTCTGGTAGGTCAGGGCATATTTGTCGTACAATGTCCGACAATAACCTCAAAGAGTTGGTTTTTGATTGGATTTGTGCCAAAGTGCCTTTCGTCGAATTAAATAGCGTAGGCATATCTTTGGGAGCTTTTGGTCTTCGAGCCATAGTTGTACCACAAATAATCAACCTAAATAAGAGATTATTTAAGCTAAAAAATTAATGTAAAGTTATAAAGTATTAAAAAATAAATATGAGTTTAACACTACTGTACCGTGGAAAGAATGTAAGATTTTCAATGCGCCTAAATAAATTGCATTGGCTTTCTGCTGTTTTGCTTTTTGCTTTCTTGTCAGGGGTGATTGTTTACTTAATGTTGTCAACTGATGAAAAGCCAAATAATAAGGCAGATTATCTTACTAGCCAAGCAGTAGATTTGAATAGCGTTACTATTGAAAGTAACGGTATAAATACAAATGAAATAGAACTTAAAAAGCAGCAATTAACGGCATTAACAATAAAGCTAGCTGAGTTGCAAAGTCATGTTTTACGGTTGAATGCTTTAGGTGAGCGTTTAGCTGACAATGCTAATATTCCAGAGCAAGAATTCAATTTTGGGAAACTTCCTCCTAGTGGTGGTCCATCATCAACAACGAGTGAAATCAGTAAAAAATCTTTTACACAATTACTAGTTGAAATAACAGAATTAGAAAACTCACTTGATCATGAAGAAAATCAACTGCAGATGCTTGAATCTTTAACTTTAGGTCACCATATAGAGAATACACGTTATTTGTCTGGTCGACCTATTACTAAAGGTTGGTTGTCTTCCTATTTTGGTATACGTAAGGATCCCTTTAATGGCCGACCTGCCATGCATAAGGGAATTGACTTTGCAGGTAAAGAAGATGGCGATATTATTGCGACGGCTTCAGGCGTTGTGAGTTGGTCAGATGATAGATATGGTTATGGGCAGTTGATAGAAATTAATCATGGTGATGGTTTAAAAACACGCTATGGTCATAACAAAACATTACTTGTTAATGTTGGTGATGTAGTCACTAAAGGGCAAGTAATAGCAAAAATGGGCAGTACAGGGCGCTCGACAGGTCCTCATGTTCATTATGAAATTTTGCATAACGATAAGCAAATTAATCCGCTTAAATTTGTTTATCGTAAAGCTAAAAAATAATAGCAAATGTAGGTTGCACTGATGGTGCAACAAAACACTACAATAATAATATTCACTCAGTGGTCAAATGATATTGAACACTAAATTTCACAAGATGGTTTAATAAGATGTTTGTAAAGTTGTTAACAAAAATGTTTGGTAGTCGTAACGATAGATTGATCAAGCAAATGGGCAAAGAAGTAAAAAAAATAAATGCGTTAGAGCCGATTCTAGAAGCACTTAGTGATGAAGAATTAAAAGCGAAAACAACTGAATTTAAAGAACGTCTAGCCAACGAAGATACGTTAGACACAATTTTACCAGAAGCATTTGCTGTAGTACGTGAAGCCAGTAAACGAGTTTTTGGTATGCGTCATTTCGATGTGCAAATGATTGGTGGCATGGTATTAAATGACGGCAAAATTGCAGAGATGCGTACTGGTGAGGGTAAAACCCTAACGGCAACACTACCTTCCTATTTAAATGCTTTAACCGGTAATGGTGTTCATATTATTACCGTAAACGACTACCTAGCAACGCGTGACGCAGACTGGAGTCGTCCATTATTCGAATTTTTAGGCTTAACGGTTGGCTGTAATATTGCGGGTATGTCTCCACAAAACAAACAAGCTGCCTATCAGGCTGATGTCACTTATGGAACTAACAACGAATTTGGTTTTGATTACTTGCGCGACAATATGGTTTTTACACCTGAAGAGCGTTCACAGAAAAAATTAAATTTTGCCATCATTGATGAAGTTGACTCAATCTTAATTGATGAAGCACGGACACCCCTCATTATTTCAGGGCAAGCTGAAGACAGTTCAGAATTGTACAAAGGCATTAACACTATAGTGCCAACACTTGAAGTACAAAGCGAAGAAGATAAAGACGAAGATACCGGTCAGTCAGAAGATTTTGTTGAGGGCGATTTCACTATTGATGAAAAAGCTAAGCAAGTTTATCTTACAGAGCGTGGTCAGGTTCGCATAGAAGAAATTATGCAAGAAAGAGGTTTGTTGCAAGAGGGGAATACTTTATTCTCAGCATCAAACATAACCTTGCTGCACCATGTAATGGCAGCATTACGTGCACATAAATTGTTTCAAAAGGATGTTGATTATATTGTGAAGGATGGTGAAATTGTCATCGTCGATGAACATACTGGACGTACAATGGAAGGTCGTCGTTGGTCTGAAGGTTTACACCAAGCAGTAGAAGCTAAAGAAGGTGTAAATATTCAAAATGAAAACCAAACACTTGCTTCTATCACTTTCCAAAACTTCTTTAGAATATATGAAAAACTGTCAGGAATGACAGGTACTGCTGACACCGAAGCTTTTGAATTTTCACATATCTATGGTCTAGAGACTGTTATTATTCCAACACATCGTCCGATGATCCGTGATGATATGGCTGATTTAATTTATCTAACCGTAGACGAAAAAATTGAAGCTGTATTAGAAGATATTAAAGACTGCGCCAAGCGTGGCCAACCAGTGCTTGTTGGTACTATTTCTATTGAAACGTCAGAGTTTCTATCAAACCTTTTAAAGAAAGAAAAAATTAAGCATAAAGTACTAAATGCTAAATTTCATGCCCAAGAAGCTGAAATTGTTGCTGATGCTGGTAAAGAAGGTGCGGTTACTATCGCTACTAATATGGCTGGTCGTGGTACCGATATTGTACTTGGCGGTAATTTAGGTGCTGCAATCGCTGATTTATCTAAAGGAAATAAACAGCCTACTGAAGAACAGATTGATAAAGTTAAAGCACAATGGGAAATAGATCATAAGCGTGTGCTTGAGCTAGGCGGTTTAAAAATAGTCGCAACTGAGCGCCATGAATCACGTCGTATTGATAACCAATTACGTGGCCGCTCTGGTCGTCAAGGTGATGCCGGTGCAACCCGTTTCTATCTTTCAATGGAAGATTCATTGATGCGAATTTTCGCCTCAGAGCGTATATCAAATATGATGCGCAAATTAGGCATGGAGCATGGTGAAGCGATTGAACATCCATGGGTAACTCGCAGTATTGAAAATGCTCAACGTAAAGTTGAAGGTCGTAACTTCGATATGCGTAAACAATTATTAGAATATGATGATGTTGCTAATGATCAACGTGGCGTAATTTACGAACAACGAAATGAACTACTTGATGAGGCAGAAATAGGTGAAGTAGTTGATAATATTCGTGGTGACGTTATCAATGGTGTAATCGATCAACATATTCCACCACAGTCATTAGTTGAAATGTGGGATGTACCAGGTCTGGAAGAACGACTAAAAGGCGAATTCAATACTAACTTGCCTGTCGCTAAATGGCTTGATGAAGACAAAAAGCTGCATGAAGAAAGTTTACGTGAAAAAATTGTTACGGAATTCGAACAAGTTTATAAAAACAAGGAGGAAATGGTTGGCGCTGATGTACTTCGTCAATTTGAAAAAGCGGTAATGTTGCAAAGCTTAGATTCTCATTGGAAAGAACATTTAGCAGCAATGGATCACTTACGTCAAGGTATTGGTTTACGTGCTCATGGTCAGAAAAATCCTAAACAAGAATATAAACGAGAATCTTTCGATCTGTTTACTGAAATGTTAGATAACTTAAAATATGATGTTGTGGGTATTTTAGCTAAAGTACAAATTCAAGCAGAATCTGATGTTGAAGCGGTGGAAGAGCAGCATAGAAAATCAGAAGTACCAACAGAATTTCAGCACCAAAGCGCTGAAGGCATAGAAGAAAAACCGAAAATGCCTCGAGTTGGCCGTAACGAACCATGCCCTTGTGGCTCAGGGAAGAAATATAAACAGTGTCATGGGAAGTTAACCTAGAATTAAAGCCTAGGACCTAGCACCTAGCACCTAGGCCCTAAGTCCTAATGAAATCTATGCTTAAAACCGTTCATGTTGCTGTTGGTGTTATTATTTCAACCAACGAGAAACAACAAACCCAATACTTTCTCACTAAGCGCCTTGTTGATGCTCATCAAGGTGGGAAATGGGAGTTCCCTGGTGGTAAGGTGGAAAAGGGCGAAAGTGTTGCTCAAGCACTTGCTAGAGAGCTTAAAGAAGAAGTGGCTATTGATATACTGTCTTGCCAGCCATTGATTATCATTCATCATGATTATGGTGACAAAAAAGTTTGCTTAGAAGTGTTTGTTGTTGATAATTATATTGGTGAACCAGTGGCTCTAGAAGGCCAAGAGCAAGGATGGTTCCTTCTTGCTGATTTTAAATCCTTGAACTTTCCAAAAGCCAATGATGCCATAATAAAAAAGCTTCTAGCTTCTAGCTTCTAGCTTCTAGCTTCTAGCTTCTAGCTTCTAGCTTCTAGCTTCTAGCTCATTTATTCAGGCTCAACAAAAAACTTGTTACTCAGTAGAAACTCATCTTCCATCGCATCAAGCATCTCTTCTGTTAATGGTGTTGCGCCTTGAGTGGTTTGGCTAATTTTGTGATTTTCTTCTGCCCATTCACCTAAATCAATTAACTGACAACGTTTACTACAAAATGGACGAAACTCACTGCTTGGTTGCCAAACGACTTCTTTGCTGCAGTTAGGACAGGAAACTTTTAAGGTCATATTTTTAAGGTCACAGTTTCTATTTTTTGGGAACTAATTGTACGATTATACGTGAACTGAAATGATTTTACCTTAGGGTTTCTAGAAAAACTAACATCGCGCTAATTGAAATTTAGTCGCTTGGTTTGAATATCTACGACCTTTTTGTTCACAAGGCAACATAAAACGAATGGAATAACGAAACTTGTTACCACTGATGGTTGGGAAATATTGAGCACTTTGAGTTAGCTTAATCCGTAACAACAACAAACCTTCGCCATTGTCTTGGTAAAAACCACTTTCGGTTTCGATACATTCAAACTCGGCACGTTGACGAATGAACTTTAAAACTAAGGCTAAAGAGTATTTTATATTATTGAGCAGTGATAACCATTGTTCAATATCTTTTGCGATATGAATCTCTGGTTGATGTAACCAAAATTGTAATTGAGGTAAATCAAAGCTAGAGTTGCCACCTTGAATAGCAAAGCGTTGCTTTAAACTAGCCAGTAACATGTTCTCTTTTAATTGACACCAAGTTTGGCTATTTACTTTTAACTGACTTACTAAACTAACCGTTTCTCTTAGATTAGTCTCAAGGGCCGTAGTATCGATGTCTGGAGCTTGAGACCATACTACTAAATTCTGTTGTAACTTCTCTAAATCTTTAATTAAATCGCCTCTAATGTCGCTACGTTCAAGCGTATCTATTATGGCGAATAAAGCATTAAAGAAGATTTGATGATTAACAAAAATGTCGGCTGCAGCACAACTATCAACTTGCTTGAACAATTGTTCAAGTTTTAAATAATTACGAATACGCTCATTAAGCGGATGTTCATATAATATGGTTGTCATGCAAAGAGTTATGAGTATTTTAAAGCAATATTTTAAATTTGTTTCAGTATATTAACCATAGATTATTGAAATGGCTAATTATTTATAGATTAATTTTTGTTCAATGCTGTTTTTGAACAAATTTTCAAGGTGATTGTGGAGGTATAATGCAACTATCTTGATAAGTTTTAGCGCTTAATAAATAGGTGTGGTGTAACTTAGTAACTGACTTTTTTAGATTTTCTATTGAAACGTTGTCGTTATTTAACAAGTCATCAGCATGTTCTTGTCTACCCTGTCGGGTAACTTGGCTATTTATAATCGCTTGAATTTGTTCCTTTGAATTATTATCGCGTTGCGTTGAGCGTTCTATTTGAGTTGACTCTTTGACATCAATAACCAAAACACGATTAACTAAAGGGAATAAATTATTCTCAATCAGTAATGGAGCTACTATGATGCAATAAGGGCTTAATGCCGCCTTTGCTTGTGAAACAATCTGTTCTCTAATCAACGGATGTAATAGCTCGTTTAGCCATAATTTATCATCATCATTGCTAAATACTCTTTGGCGAAGTAATGATCTGTTTAATTGACCATCGGCTTGAATAAAATTGGCACCAAAATGCTCACTAATAGAGCAAAGTGCAGAGCTACCTTTTGCTACGACATCACGTGCAATGAGATCAGCATCAATAATATCGATGCCAAACTCTGCAAAAATATTTGCTACCGTGGTTTTGCCGCTACCAATACCACCAGTGAGACCAATAATAAAATTTGACATAGCTACCCGCTAACTAATTTGAAGAAGGTACCAAGACCAAATTCCTTCTCCCCATAATAGCGTGATCCACCCAGCGATAGCCAAGTATGGTCCAAATGGAATAGCCTGTTCTCGTTGATGATTTTTAAATACCATCAATGAAATGCCAATAATAGCACCAACAACAGAAGCCATTAAAATAAGGATAGGCAGTAGCTGCCAACCAATCCAAGCCCCAAATAAAGCAAATAGCTTGAAATCACCAAACCCCATGCCTTCTTTTCCTGTCAACAATTTGAATAGCCAAAATACACTAAACAAACTCATGTAACCTACCGCAGCACCAATAACAGCATCACTCAACGGCACAAAGGTGCCATTTATGTTAACTAACAAACCAAGCCATAACAGTGGCATAACAATTTGATCGGGCAATAACATATGATCAATATCAATTAATGTTAAACAAATTAAACCCCAAGTAAGTACGAGTAATAATAATGTCTCCAATGAAACACCAAATTGCTGCGCTATTACAACACTTAGTAGGGCTGTTGTTGCTTCAACTATTGGATATCGAATAGCAATAGAGTTTTTACATTGGTTACATTTTCCCTTTAAAAATAACCAACTGATTACGGGTATATTTTCATAAAAGCGTATTTTATGCCCACACTTTGGGCAAGTTGAATCTGGCGTAGATAAAGTAAGCGGGGATATTTCTTTTGATGTCATATCTTGAAACTGGCCTTTAAACTCGTCTTTTAGCTCGTCAGCTAAAAACTCACGGCATTCAAGATACCAACCATTGTGCATCATTTTTGGCAAACGATAGACAACCACATTTAAAAAACTGCCGATCATTAAAGAAAGTATTCCAATAAAAATGTAGAAAGCGGTGGAAGACTGTTGAAAAAATACTAAGGTTTGTTCAAACATAAATGACTCATTATGGTGGGTAAAATAACACTTCGACTTCTTGTACCTAGCGCCCAGTACGGATAGTCTGCTTTCTGTTTTCTCGACAGCCCTCTTCGATAAACCCAGGGCAAACGGTTGTTTTCCGTTCACCCTGAGCGCGAAGAAGTCGAAGGGGGCTAGTCAAAGAGGCGAAAAGCTATATAATTGCACCTATTTGGAAAATAGGTAGATACATAGCAATAATTAATCCACCAATAACAACACCTAAAAAAGCCATAATCATTGGCTCTAACAGAGCGGTTAAATTGTCCACGGCATTGTCTACTTCAGCTTCATACACATTAGCGACTTTTGAAAGCATATCATCAACCGCGCCAGACTCTTCACCAATTGCCACCATTTGAATGACCATATCAGGGAATATACTACAATTTCGCATGGCAAGGTTCATTTGCATCCCTGATGTTACTTCGGCGCGAACTTCTAATATAGCGTCACGAAACACCGCATTTCCGGCAGCGCCAGCGGCAGACTCTAAAGCATCAATCAGTGGTACACCAGCAGCAAAAGTAGTTGATAGTGTTCTGGCATAACGAGCTACTGCGGCTTTATGTAATAAGTCTCCTACCACAGGTAACTTTAGAATTTGCTTATCTACCTTGTCGCGAAAACTTAGGCTATTACGATGTATTCGTTTAAATACGAAAACGATACCGAATATTACCGCTAAGGCTAAATACCAATAGGCTACCATAAAATCAGATAGCCCCACTACAAATTGAGTGAATGCTGGCAATTCAGCACCAAATCCTGCAAATACTTCCTCGAATACAGGTACCACAAAAATTAATAAAATTGAGGTGACAATTGCCGAAATAACTAACACAGCAATTGGGTAAGTCATCGCTTTTTTAATTTTTGCTTTTAACGCCTCTGCTTTTTCTTTGTAGGTCGCTATGCGGTCATAAATAGTTTCTAATGAGCCCGATTGTTCACCTGAGGAAACTAAATCACAATAAAGGTCATCAAAATATCGTGGATGCTCTCGTAAACAATCAGACAAAGGAATACCGGAAGCTAATTTATTACCAATTTCGCCCAATAGTTTTTGCATATTGCCATTGTTATGGCCTTTACCTATCATTTCAATTGATTGAACAAGCGGTACACCAGCGCCAAGCATGGTGGCCATTTGGCGAGAAAATACAGCAATATCTTTAGGAGCTATAGCCTTATCACCACTCATACCAAAAAGTGGTTTAGGTTTTTTCTTTATTTTACCCGGGGTAACGCCTTGCTTACGTAATTGTGCTTTTAATTCAATAATACTTTTAGCTGACAGTTCACCGCTAATTTTTTTCCCTTTGCGATTAACACCATGCCAAGTAAATACATCTAAAGGTTTAACTTTTGGAACATTTTTTTTTGCTACTGCTGTGGCCATAGATACACCTAAGTTATTTGTTATGCACTGGTTACGCGGTTGATTTCTTCAAGACTAGTCATGCCGCTCATTGCCTTTTGTAAACCTGATTGTCGTAAGTTGTTGTAGCCTTCCTTTTGACACTGCTTGGCAATATCTAAGGAATTTCCACCTTCCATTATAATAGATGAAATTTCAGTGCTAATCTTAATTACTTCATAAATACCGACTCGGCCTTTATAGCCACCGGTACATTGTTCGCAGCCCACGGGCTTAAATAGCTTTATTTCACTCAACTTGTCTGCTGGAAAACCTTGCTCAGCAAGCTGTGCCTGTGGCAACTCTTCATGGGTTTTACATTGCGGGCATAAGCGCCTTGCTAAACGTTGAGCAATGATAATTGTAACTGAACTGGCCACATTGTAGGAAGGGACGCCCATATTTAATAAACGGGTCAGTGTTTCGGCAGCTGAATTAGTATGTAAGGTTGATAACACTAAATGGCCTGTTTGTGCCGCTTTTATTGCTATTTCTGCGGTTTCTAAGTCTCGAATTTCACCGACCATAACAATATCAGGATCTTGTCGTAAAAAAGAGCGTAAGGCACTAGGGAAAGTTAACCCTGCACGGTTATTAATTTGAACTTGATTAATACCCTCTAGGTTAATTTCTACTGGGTCCTCTGCCGTTGAAATATTGCGTTCTTCCGTATTAAGAATATTCAAACCAGTATATAAAGAGACCGTTTTACCTGAGCCAGTTGGCCCTGTTACTAAAATCATGCCTTGAGGTTGATCTAAAGCCTCCATATATATTTTTTTCTGCGCAGCCTCATAACCTAGCATGTCGATACCTAGCATAGCACTAGACGAATCGAGAATACGCATTACTATTTTTTCACCCCACATAGTGGGCAAGGTACTCACACGAAAATCGATGGATTTTTTCTTAGAAAGCGCCAACTTTATCCGGCCATCTTGTGGTACACGACGTTCAGCAATATCAAGCTTTGACATGACCTTAAGACGTGCTGACATGCGTGATGATAAGGATACTGGTGGTCGAGCAATTTCAGTTAAAATACCATCAATACGAAAACGAATGCGAAAAGATTTCTCATAAGGTTCAAAGTGTAAATCAGAGGCACCTTTTTTAATTGCATCTAACAAAATTTTATTAATAAAAACAACTATCGGCGCATCATCTTCGCCCGTGCCAACATCATCATCTTTTTTATCTTCTTGAACTTCTAGATCTGATAGTTCATCGGAATCAATGTCGGTAATATCAAGGGCATCACTTTCATCTTCTAATACTTTTTCAATACAAACTTGCAGCCCAAGTTCATCAGTTAAAACTAGTTCTGTGCTATAACCTGTATTAAATTGTATTTCTTCTAATGCATCAATATTTGTTGGGTCAGACATGGCAACAAACAGTACTTTACCACGTAAAAATAGTGGCAACGCATTATGTTTGTTTATTAGCTTTTCGTTACGAATACCATCAGGCACTAGCGAGGTATCAAAATTAGCAAGTTGAATATAGGGGTAGCCAAACTTATGAGATAAAACTGAGGCGATCTTTCTGCCATCGATATTTTTATCTTCAACTAAATAACGAATAAAAGGTTTGTTCTTATTAGTAAAATCAGAGCAAATTTCGTCAATGCTAGCAAGAGGTACTAGATGTTCATTAGATAAAGCCGATAATACGCTTGATTGTTGATGATTTCCTTTCATAACTTTTTGCAGATAACCTTTTGAATAAGCACAACGAACACGTTGATTTTAGTGTAACTTAGTTTTGGTTAAAAGAACAAAAATTTATGATATCAAAAGGAGTGATGTCCCTCGGCAAGATCATTATAAATTTAACTTATAGAATCAAGTAGTGATCAGATCAAGGCATGATACCATTGCTCGTGTCATTTGTCGGTTAAAGGCTAATGAAATATAAAGTGCATTTCAATTTTGGATATCATCGCTGTTGATGGAAAAAGTGCATTACATATCGTTAGCGCGTGGAGCTGCCAAAACCAATTAGTGCTAGGGCAAACAGCCGTTGATAGCAAAACAAATGAAATCACAGCAATACCAGAGTTGCTCACCATGCTAGATATTGAAGATAGTATCATCACACTCGATGCAATGGGGTGCCAACAAGAAATTTCTAAATGAATTATTGAGCAAAAAGCCGATTATATTATCGCACTCAAAGGTAACCACTCAGGCATGCAGAGGGAGTTAGAAGATTTAACAAAAAAAACTATGATAAATATAGTGAAATAAGCTCAGGGCATGGACGTATTGAAACAAGGACTTGTCAGCAGTTACTTACTGATAAAAACTGATTAGACAGAAACTACCAATGTTTAGGCTTAAAGAGTCTTATTAAAGTTATCGCTCAAGTTCATGATAAATTGACAGGTACAGATACAGCAGAAACGCGTTGGTATATTAGTTCGTAAGACTTAAATGCAGAGCAAGCACTCAATGTGTACGTAGCTATTGGTAAGTTGAAAGTATGCACTGGATGCTTGTGTTTAATGTGATGCGAAAGATAGTGATGGCATTATTTAAGCAGGATACAACTAAGTCAGCTATTAAACTAGGAAAAAGAAAATGGCAGGGCTAGACGATGATTATCGCTCAACCCTGTTAGAATTTGGGATTTAAATACGCTAGCCGTGGATATGCTACGTTAAGATGAAAATACTCATTTTTTGCTAACATAGGAAATTCACAGGCGTAATTGGTAATTTAAGTTAAAAAGCATAGCAATCGAGATATTATGCAATAGCGTGTATAGTGTATTTAGATTATTTTAACGGAGTTTTTTTATTAAGCTATTCATTAAATTATTTTTGTTCGCCCTGCTCATTATCGGTGTCATTTATGTTGTTTTTTCTTTGACAAAAATTGATTGGGAATCACTAAAAGGTATTCAAATTATTATGCCTGCTTTATTGACTGCAATTTCCTTTCAATTCTTATGCTCAATTATAGTGGTTTATACTTGGCAACAATGTGTTGTGAGCTCGGGTTTTAAAAAATATCGATTGCTAGATTCTTTTCGCCAATATGGATATGCTTCAATTGGTAAGTATGTTCCGGGTAAGCTCTTCGGACTTATTGGCCGTGGGGCATTGGTACATAGCCAATCAAAAAGTTTAAATGTTTCAGTAAGCTCAGCCTTAAAAGAGCAACTGGCTTTGCTTCATTCTGGTGTTTCGCTGTGTGCGTTGTTCTTTTTAGTTAATTACTCTTATTACTTATGGGGAGGGGGGCTTTTTTGTATCGTTATTTTATCTGTTATATACATGGATAAAATTCTATCGTTATCATATTTATCACGTTTTTCTGTAACTAAAGGTTTTAGTGAATTGCAATGGTCTGGCTATACAAAAATATATCTGTTGTTGTCTATCGTATGGATACTATCCGCTTATTCTGTTTATTTTTGTACTAATGCTGTTCAACCTCAGTCTGAATTTACTGTTCTTCAAGCTGTTTATGTTACATCTGCTGCATATATTGTGGGCTTTATCGCTATCTTTATACCTGGAGGTTTAGGTGTTAGAGAAGGAATGTTTGTATTGCTACTGACACCTCAGTTTGGTGTTTTTTCTTTAGCGATAAGTATAATATATAGAGCTATTACTGTTTTCTTAGATTTACTGTTCGGGCTTATTTCTATCCTATTAAGTTTACGTGTTATTAAATGAAATTAAAAAATTATTGTTTAAAGCCTTTTGTTACTGCTGCAGCGCCTCGTTTTATGTTGCGTTTATTTTTATTTTCTAAAATTATAAATAAATACTTCCAAGGTGATTCATACAAATGTGCTGAGTTAGGCCCAGGGTTAGGAGACGTGGCCGCTGTAACAGAGTCACTGGATAGATTTATTCAATTAGATTTGATAGAAGAAGCGAATACCGCTTGTAAAATTTTAAAGCAACGCTTTTCTAAAAGTAAAAAAATAAACATTCACCATACCAACTTATCTGATTTCAACAATAACAATCAATATTATGATGCGTTTTTTATGTTTGAAGTATTAGAGCATATTGAAGACGATCTTTTATTTATGCAGCAAATTTCGTCATTACAAACAGTCGGTGGTATGTTGGTTATGTCGGTACCGTCGTATATGAAAAAGTGGCAAAAACAAGATGTTTGGGCTGGTCATATTCGCAGGTATGAACGAAATGAGTTAGTTACTGTTTTGGAAAAGAGTGGTTATGAAATTGTTGAAATTGTTGAATATGGTTTTCCATTGATTAATATTTTACAGCCATTAAAAGACCTTTTCTATCGACATAAAGTAAAATCTCAATTAATTGATTCTTCAAAAAAGACAGGTAGAAGTGGTGTTGAAGGTCGATTAGAAAAACGTTTAATTATTAGTATTGTTTTTTTTGTTTGTTATGTCTGTTCTTATATTCAATTCGTATTTAAAAAGCTTCCTTTTGGTGATGGGTTTATATGTGTAGCAAGAAAGCGAAATTAAAGTTATGTTTTTTGACATTCACTCCTTTAACGGACTCATATCCAAGTATCAAATATCGAGAAAAAATATTTCGTAAACTTTTTTCTCCTCATTATAAGTTGATTTCAGTCGCATCTAAAAAATCAGTATCCCATCAAACGAATATATTAGGATTAATTACTCGGGTATTCGATCTGTTAGTTACTATCTTTTTGGTGGTAAAACTGTTTTTTGTAAAAGCTGAGCGCTTGTATGTTTCATATCCTGGGGTAATATTTCTGGCCTTATTTAAAGGTTATTTAAGTCGACGGTTTTCAACAATATATTTAGATGCATTTATTTCTCTTTATGACACAGTGGTTAAAGATAGGGAGTTAATTGCTGAAACAAGTCTTATCGCAAAAATATTGTATTTATTCGAGCGTAGAGCATTTAAAGCTGCCGATGTTGTTATTGTTGATACCGTTGAAAATGCCAAGTATTTGAGTCGATTATTTAAGCTTGATGAAAATAAGTTCATTGACATACCTCTTAGTATTCCTAATTCCTATACGGAAATTAAAAAGATGAAAAATTTCATTAAAATACGAGGAATATTTATCGGAACATTTGTCCCACTTCAAGGAGTGCCTGTTTTATTCAAAGCTGTTAAAGAACTCTCTCGAGCATATCCCAAAAACATATTAAATATTGATGTTATAGGTGATGGTCAAGACGCAGATGAATGTGATGAATTATTAACTTCGGATGTATCGGCTGTTAATTGGAGTAGAGGACACTTTTCGACAGAATTTATAATCGACAAGCTCAGTGTTGCAAGTTTTGGGCTTGGGGTATTCTCTACAAATAATAAATCAGAGCGAGTGATCCCCTTTAAAGTTTATATTTATTTTGCCGCAGGCTTACCCGTAATTACAGCTAAAACCAAAGCGATGTTACAACTAGAGTCTAAATGTAAGTACAGAGGGATTTCTAGCCCATTTATTTTTGTAGAAAAAGGCAGTCATCAAAATTTGTGTGATTGCCTCATTAAGATATCTAACGGCTATTATGACTTACCACTACTCTCTTTAGCTGCTAAAAGGTGTTATCTTGAAGTCTTGGGTCCGGACACATGTGAGGAACGTTTAAAAGAAGTGTTTCAACCGATCACCCCTTAAAGTAAAGGTCTGCATTCATTTTTCTTTATACATCAGTGAGGTTATTTGTTCGGACACTAAGCCAACCATAAAAATAATTAAAGAGGTACTAAACATCAAAGCGCTCATGTTGGTAAAACGACCTTGAGTAAAGAAAGTGTAGCCGTAGTAACTCAAGCCGGTTAAAAATACCGATACTGAAATAGGTAAAAATAATTTAAGCGGGGAGTACAAGGTACCAACTTTAAAAATTATCAGTAAAAATCGTATGCCATCTTTGATTATGTTGATATGGCTATTGCTTTCATCTTCTCGCTGGGCAGTATGTATTGGCTCATAAGCTACCGAATAACCGGCCCGAAAAAATGCCATGGTAGAAGTGGTAGGGTATGAAAAACCATTAGGTAATAAAGATAAAAACTCACGAAACTTATTAGCATTAACCGCGCGAAAGCCAGAGGTTAAATCCTCAATTTTATGCCCTGTCATATAACTAGCAAATTTATTGTAAAATTTATTGGCTATACTTCTACCAACACTGGCTTGTGAGCCTTTTTGTCTCGCCCCCACCACTAAATCATAGCCTTGTTCAAGTTTTGCCAAAAATCGTGGAATATCGTCAGGATCATGTTGACCGTCAGCATCCATAAAAATTATTATATCACTTTGAGCTTCGCGAGCACCTGTTTTTATCGCTGCGCCATTACCTTTACTGTATGGGTGTGAGATAACTTTTGCACCTGCATCAAGTGCTAGTTGCGCGGTATTGTCTGTTGAGCCATCGTCAATAATAATAATTTCAAATTCATGTATTGATAATGTTTTTTGTAGTTTATTAATTAAGTTAGCAATAGATATTTGTTCATTTTTAGCAGGAATAACTACAGATATGTCAGTTGTCATTGATAAGCCCTATAAGTCTAATTAGTTTTTCAGTATAAAATAAAATCTATGGTTATATTTGTAGATTGAGCTTGATTTTCTTATGAGCATCAAAAAACGCTATTTTTATTGCGAAAGTAAAATGTTATTAATTTTTTACTTTACCCCGAGCCTTATTCACTTGACCCACTAAAGAGTTACAATGCTTTAATTTGTTTTTTGCTAGTATGGGGTTAAAGGGCATTGATTGGCAAGCATGGTTATTAATAAACTCCTCAGCTTGTTGATATTCCTTTTCAATTAAGAGCGTACTTACAAGTTCATTGGCTATAATTGGTTGTTGCTGTTCATACCAAGCTAAATATAAAAGCCTAATTGCTTCAGTAATGTTTTTTTCAGTTATAGCAAAAACATATAAATTTTGTAAAAAAAGTGTTTTTTTATTAAAGGGGGATTCGGGTAATTGTAATAAGAAAGCAGTGTTTAGCTTTTTTAAATCACTTAAAGTAATAGCTGAGCAATATTTGTTGTCAATTAATTTATATAATTGTCCTAGTATTGAACTTGCGTTATTAGCACGTGTAGTTGTGTTGATATGGTGATATATCTTTTGATAAAAATACTTTGTTTGTTGCTCAAAGCCTGCGTAACAGGAAAACAATAATGCTTGTACTTGGCTGTTAACGCTATCAGGGGATATTTCTACTTGGTTTGCCCACAGTTTTTGCGCCTCAATTATATTTTTTTCCTTTAAATAGATAGCACTTAAGTTATCTGCTGCTCGAATGGAGTTTGGCTGCGCAGTCTGCCAAATTTTCGCTGCTTGTTGAGGATTGCCCCATAATTGGGTCGTCATACTTAAAACAAAAGCTAACAATAACCAGTAAATAACTATTGAGGTTAGCATCATTTTTTTATAACGTAATGGTACCTTAGCGAGCGCAAAAACTATTGCTAAACAAACGCCAAATAAGGCGACATAATTTCTGTGTTCAAAATAAAGTTCAAGGGCAATAACGCTCGACTCTATTAAGTGCGCGACTAAAAACCAAAATACAGCAAATGAGAATAATGGATATTTACGACGATAAAATAAAGCACTAATAAAACTCAACCCTAGTAATATTATTGCTAGCATAGCTTTAGGAGAGTCAAATAAATGTGTCACATGTTTGTAATTATCGTGAAAAGGAGTGAACGCGGTAACATTCGGAATAAAACTTAGTTTTAGGTAGTCTAGTAATACTTGAGGTTGAGTAACTAAACGTTCTACTAAAGTAAAGTCCCTACCTGAAATAACATTGCCTGTGCTAATCGCTTTATAAGTTAAATAAGTAAGTAAGAGCAATAATCCTGCTATACAGGCTGTTATACGTAATTTACGTCGATATTGAATACCAACAACATTAACGAGTAGAGTAGTTTCAAGCACTAAGACAAATACCGGCAACAAAACACCATTCTCTTTGCTGAACATAGCAAAGAAAGTAAAAAGCACTAAACCGAGTAGTTGAAAAGTTAAACCGTCACTATTTTTGAATTGTTGGCTAGCTTGATTCCATTGATTTTGTTTATGTAAGCCGTATACATAGAGTAAGAGCCCAGAAAAAACAAAAAAAGCAGACAAACCAGCCATGCGCTGTATGACAATAAGCGAGGTAGACACATGCATGGGCAGTACCAACCAAAATGCGCAAGTGCCTAGCGCTAGCCAGTAGTTATTTCTGTTTGTGCCGCGATAAAGAGAAGCAATAAAGTAACTTAAACCAAAAACTATTAAGCCATTGAGTACATGTAAAATAATATTAAAGGTAAAAAAAGCCGTTGTGTTTCCAGTAGATGCTGTACTAGGCCAATCACTAACATTAAATAAAAATGACACCATAGATAAACTACGGCCAAGGGGTCCTGAGGTTTCTGAAAAGATATAAATTAAGGCTGATTTTACATCGGTGACTTCTTTTAAGGCACCAAGCGGGCGTAGGTCGTCATAATAAAAAGCCCCTGTATTACCGGGTAAATAAAGTGCAACAATTGTTGTTAGTAGAATAAATAACAGACTGTAGCGAAAATAACGATGATGAAAAAAATGAGGAACTTTATTTTTTTTTAACATTTAACTCTCAAGTTTTGAAATTTGAATTAAGCAATCAAGTTAGGGACTGATTTAAAAGAGGTTAGTGTATTGTTATGGTAAGTCGTTTATTGTTTAGACAAAGGATGTAGCAAGTAAAATCTATCGGAATTATTCAATCACAAAGACCTTAACTTTACTTCTTCTCAAACCGTTGACTTACATAGCCAAAGAAACCCTAATACCTACAACAACTCTACATGGAAAACTCCATTCTCAAAGTATTCAGGCACCCCTGACCGAAGCTTTGAAATCAAATATAATCAACAATAAAAACAAGCTCGTAATGTCTGCAACATGATAGCAATTTTAATCAATTTATTTAACTTTAATGATGATTACTTATGTTGGTTTTTTTAAAGTTTTTTACTAGTTCAGTAAGGGTAGTGCATTGCACTAATTTTTCTTTTGCTAATATGGGGTTAAAAGGCATTGTTTTACATACTTGATCATTAATAAAATCCTCTGCTTGTTTATAGTCACCTTTTGATAGAAGTAATTCAATTATTTTTAAAGAAACCTTGTGATTAAATTTAACTTTCCAAGCCTTCATTAAATATCTTAAGGCTGCTTCTTGTTCTCCTTGCTCTAATGCAAGAAGGTATAAATTCACAAATATTCCCCAATTTTCATTAGTGCTTAATTTTAAGTGCAGTAACAATTCATTATTTAAGTGAGCCAATTGAGCGTAGGAGAGTAATGAACAGCTATCACTCTTGATGGAATTAAATAAAAGAGGCAAAGCAGTGGAAGCACCATAAACAGAAGAGCCTATTTTGATAATCCTTAAGCTATGGTTAAAGTGATCAGAGGTACTCTGATTATCTTTAGATAAACACGCAAGTAGTATTGCCTGAAAGCGAGAGTGAAGACATTTGGGACAATTTTTAATTTGTTCATCTAGTATTTGTCTAGCAGTTAGTAATTTATTTTGACTCAACTTTATCCATGCAAATTTTTCTGCGGCTCTGGTTGATCCAGTTTGCTTTGAAAACCAAATTTTCGCTGCTTGTTGAGGATTGCCCCATAATTGGGTCGTCATACTTAAAACAAAAGCTAACAATAACCAGTAAATAACTATTGAGGTTAGCATCATTTTTTTATAACGTAATGGTACCTTAGCGAGCGCAAAAACTATTGCTAAACAAACGCCAAATAAGGCGACATAATTTCTGTGTTCAAAATAAAGTTCAAGGGCAATAACGCTCGACTCTATTAAGTGCGCGACTAAAAACCAAAATACAGCAAATGAGAATAATGGATATTTACGACGATAAAATAAAGCACTAATAAAACTCAACCCTAGTAATATTATTGCTAGCATAGCTTTAGGAGAGTCAAATAAATGTGTCACATGTTTGTAATTATCGTGAAAAGGAGTGAACGCGGTAACATTCGGAATAAAACTTAGTTTTAGGTAGTCTAGTAATACTTGAGGTTGAGTAACTAAACGTTCTACTAAAGTAAAGTCCCTACCTGAAATAACATTGCCTGTGCTAATCGCTTTATAAGTTAAATAAGTAAGTAAGAGCAATAATCCTGCTATACAGGCTGTTATACGTAATTTACGTCGATATTGAATACCAACAACATTAACGAGTAGAGTAGTTTCAAGCACTAAGACAAATACCGGCAACAAAACACCATTCTCTTTGCTGAACATAGCAAAGAAAGTAAAAAGCACTAAACCGAGTAGTTGAAAAGTTAAACCGTCACTATTTTTGAATTGTTGGCTAGCTTGATTCCATTGATTTTGTTTATGTAAGCCGTATACATAGAGTAAGAGCCCAGAAAAAACAAAAAAAGCAGACAAACCAGCCATGCGCTGTATGACAATAAGCGAGGTAGACACATGCATGGGCAGTACCAACCAAAATGCGCAAGTGCCTAGCGCTAGCCAGTAGTTATTTCTGTTTGTGCCGCGATAAAGAGAAGCAATAAAGTAACTTAAACCAAAAACTATTAAGCCATTGAGTACATGTAAAATAATATTAAAGGTAAAAAAAGCCGTTGTGTTTCCAGTAGATGCTGTACTAGGCCAATCACTAACATTAAATAAAAATGACACCATAGATAAACTACGGCCAAGGGGTCCTGAGGTTTCTGAAAAGATATAAATTAAGGCTGATTTTACATCGGTGACTTCTTTTAAGGCACCAAGCGGGCGTAGGTCGTCATAATAAAAAGCCCCTGTATTACCGGGTAAATAAAGTGCAACAATTGTTGTTAGTAGAATAAATAACAGACTGTAGCGAAAATAACGATGATGAAAAAAATGAGGAACTTTATTTTTTTTAAACATTTAATTTATTAATTACAGGCGGGAATTGAAAAAAAAGAATAAAAAAAACTCCCAAAGGAGCTTTTTTTATTCTTTTGAGATAGTCATCAACTAGTTTATACCACAACCTTTAAAGTCAATACCATCTGTAGCACAAGTCCATTCGACTTCGTTACTGGTAGCATTAAGTGCAGGTGTAATAGTTACATTTACTGTACCGTCAGCTGAGGCAACAGATATAGCTTGTAATGCTCCTGCGCTACCTAGTGACCATGCTTCTTCCATTGCTAATTTTTGTGCGTTGGCATTAGCTAAGGCATTAGCACCTTTAGATTTTGAGACATAGTCTTGATAAGCAGGTAAAGCGACAGCCGCTAGAATACCGATAATGGCAACTACGATCATTAATTCGATTAGTGTAAAACCCTTTTGGGCTTTTTTAGTCATTTTGTTCATTGCGTTTAAGTTTTTCATAGTAATAATATCCATTAATTTCTACGGGGGCTGTAGTTAATATGCGACATATTTTTACAAATGTAAAATAATGTTGCGCTTTTTTTTGTTTTTAACTTACTTTACGTGATTTTTTAACTTTAGTGCCAATTTAAGTTAACACTAACAAATAAAATTAACACCTTATTAACTTCTTTATTGGCGGTTTTCTCTTTTTTTCGCTTTTCTTTCAATGGAAAACTCAATAGTTAACTGCAAGAAGTCATTTAAATATAACTAAGATAATCAAATTGTAAAGGTTAAATATTAAAAGTGGGCGAGATTGCTTTTAAAATGAATGAATTGGTGTTTTTTTGTTTTGTTCTGGTTGGTAAAAAATGCGCTATTTTAATCTATACTGAAAATTGAGTACTTTTTGTAGCGTACTGCTGAAGTATACACAGCAAAACAATTCATTCATTTATTTATTCGGTCGGTTTATGGGCTTAAATAAAACATTAATATCAAAGCAGCAAAAGTATTTAACTATTGTCAGTACGTTTGCTGTTGATTTATTGTCTATGAACTCTGTCAACGATATTGTTTGGCATGCGGCAAAAAATGTTGTTGCACAATTAGGGTTTGACGATGTTGTTATCTATCTTTTTAATGAACAAAAGAACAAGCTCATTCAAGCGGCAAGCTATGGTAATAAAAACCCCTGTGAGTATGAAATATTAAAGCCAATAGAAATAGAACTTGGTCAAGGGGTTGTGGGTAAAGTTGCACTTTCTCAACAGGGAATAATAATTCAAGATACAAGTTTAGAGCCTGATTATATAGTTGATGATGAAATAAGGCTTTCTGAACTCACTGTGCCCTTGGTGGTTGATGATAGATTGATTGGGGTAATTGACTCGGAACACCCAGCAAAAAATTTTTATGATGAAGAGCAGTTAAGTACAGTGGTTGCTATTGCTTCAATGATGGCAACTCAAATAAGCCGTTTCGACATGGTGAATCAGCTAGAAAAAGTGATTGCTAAACTTGAACACAGCAGCAAAGTTCAAGACAGTTTATTTGAAATTGCTGAGCTAATTTTTACCACAGATAATATTGATGACTTTTATCAACAGTTACATTTATCTATTGGTCGGTTAACTTTTGCTAATAACTTCTATATAGCTCTGCAGTCAGATGATAAAAAGTCCATCGTGTTACCTTATTGTGCAGATGAAAAAGATGACGTTATCCATAACGAAAAAATTTCTCTTGAAACGGCTATTCCCAGCATTTCAGGTTATGTGTTAAAAACCAATAAGCCACTACTTGTATACAAAGATCAAATTAAACAAAAATTAAGCAATAACGAATTCCATATTTTAGGTACTTTGCCCCAAGCTTGGCTAGGCGTTCCGTTTGGTGATGAATTACTCAAAGGCTTAGTTGTTGTGCAAAGTTATACCGATGGTTATATTTTTAAAGAAAAAGATAAGCAACTGCTGACCTTTGTCGCTAAACATATTCATAATGCAATAGAGAGAATGCAAACTAAGTCTGAATTACAGTTTTTGGCGCTGCATGATCCGTTAACTAAGTTACCAAACCGATTATTATTCACTGACAGAGTCGAACACGCTATTAGTCGCATCAAACGAAATCAATCAGACTATATTGCCGTACTTTTTTTAGATTTGGATAGATTTAAGCAAGTAAACGATAGCTATGGTCATTATGTTGGTGATCAACTTTTAAAAGAAGTAGCTGATCGAATAAATTCCTGTTTAAGAGGTTCTGATACGTTATGTCGATTAGGCGGAGATGAATTTGCCGTATTACTAGAAAATGTATCATCCCATGCAAATGTTGAAAGAGTTGCAAGTAATATTATAAAGTTAGTTAATCAGAAAGTGACGATTGAAGATGCTCAAATTAATATTTCAACCAGTATAGGTGTAACCTTATTTAACCAAGGGAAAGTATCAACTAATGAGCTTTTGATTCAGGCTGATGAAGCTATGTATAGAGCTAAGCTTAACGGTCGAAATCAGGTTTATTATTACAGTGAACAAGACAATGAAGTCAAACTGTATAGTTACAAGCTTGAGCGAGATTTTTTAGCGGCAATAGAAAAAGAAGAGTTATATCTAGTTTACCAACCTATTATAGATCTTAGGACCGGGGCTATTTCAAATGCTGAGGCGTTAGTGAGGTGGCAACACTCTCAGCAAGGATCCATTGGACCAAATCTTTTTTTACCCGAATTAGAACGAGCAGGTTATTTGCCTGAGCTAGACTTGTATGTGGTGAAGAAAGCAATGTTTTTTTTAAGAGAAAATATTCAAAGCTTAGCCCCTGGGTTTTGTTTGAGCGTTAATATATCAGGGCAAGGATTTTCTGAGCCTTCATTATTGTCCATGCTGAAATCTTATTATCAACAATCACCAAAACTTTTAAATTATTTGTGTCTGGAAATAACAGAGCAAACCATAGTTGATAATGTAGACGATACAAAAAATAGCATTGAAGCATTCCATGCTATGAATATTAAGATTGCCTTAGATGATTTTGGCACGGGTTATTCATCGCTAAGTTATATTAATCACTTTACCTTTAATATTTTAAAAATTGATCGTAGTTTTATAAAAAATCTAGATCAAGGGCAAAATAATATAGTGATTTTAGAAGCGATAATTAAACTATCCAAATCTCTATCAATTAAAACCGTTGCTGAAGGTATCGAAACTAAGGAACAATTTCGGCTTTTACAACAACTCGGTTGTGACAGGGGCCAAGGTTTTTATATGTGTAAACCAACTTCTAGTGATGAGCTGTTTCAGTTAATGCTAGAAAATACTAATTATTCATAAAGTTTAAATCCCACAAAAAAATTACAAATTCCGCGTGATCTTCTCATTGTTATTCTGTATAATCCGCGCTCCCGTACGTTACAAACTGTCTTTTGAATGGCTTGTTTCTTTGGTTTCATCCATGGGAAGAGCGTTTTTAAAGGCGTTGGGCTCGATACTCGAAGGGGTAATTGCGTAGTCTATTATTAACCGGCAAAACAAACTTCACTTTATATAAGTAAAGTTAATTTGTCATTTAAGTAACATATTTAATATTGGGTTTTTTAATGAAAACTTTTGTAGCTAAACCAGCAAGCGTACAACGCGAATGGTTCTTAGTGGACGCCGAAGATAAAACTTTAGGTCGTATCGCT
>Ga0209184_1000162_pt1 | contig 86398 bp, 82 predicted proteins | sample EN8Hudsemesocosm_2_FD_184627 | JGI IMG/M metagenome (GOLD analysis project Ga0209184, IMG submission 184627) | Methane-oxidizing microbial communities from mesocosms in the Hudson Canyon - EN8C Hudson Canyon (SPAdes) (version 2) | ecosystem: Environmental > Aquatic > Marine > Cold seeps | place... | reverse complement strand
CTGAAAAGCATTCGCTAATCCCAAACTCCGCCATAGGCGCAACACTCGATACGGGTGGGTGATTAATCCTTACCCGACAGGGACTTTCACCCTGCAAGATGCATCAAGCTTCGCTTGACGCACTAACATCAAAATAACCGGCTTGTCTGGTTGATTTTTTAGTTATAAAAACTTGGAGGAGCATAAGGTATGCTCCTCAGGTGAATTTATCTTTACCCTGACCCCAATTATTTCTGTGGAAAAGCTTTTTATGAGCCTTTTAGATGAAGGTTATTTTCATTATAAAATAGGCTATATAGAGTATTTTATAAGGTTTGTAGTTTTTAAAAGAATACCTTTTATGTTAGCCGTCTAATCACATTTGAGAAAAAAATATTTAAAATATTAGGTTATCATTATCACATAGACCTCTATGCCAGTAATGTACGCGTTACCACGGAGACCGTGGTAACGAGGAAAACATCCTTACTTAGAGGGACGGGTAGGTAGAGTGGGAAGAGTGACGTGGTCGGGCACTTGTGCCGTTGGGGGCAAAGTAATCGCCGATGCTTCAGGTGGCACAGATACACTTAGACCAGTAAAGCTAGCATCAATGTCATTCCGATTTTCATTCCATACAGAGAAGACGATATTTCCTGCAGGAGTAGAACGTAGTTGTGATTCAAATCTATTCATTGGATAGTAACCATCAACAGGAGGATCAAAATTAGGAACAGTTACTAGAGGATCAGCGTATGTCACCCCTTTATCTTTAGAGATAGTATAAACTATATCACCTTCATTAGATCCACCTATATGTGCATAGACATTGGTTTCCGTACCCCATGCTAAGAGAACAGCATCTTTATCTTGACAGTTTTCAGGAACCGTTGCACAGTTTGGCATAGACCCTGGCATACCTACTAAACGAGGTTCTTTAACATGAAGTTTATCTAGTCTATCAATTTTAGATAGATTTGATGCATCAGTCCATACTGTAGTATCCGAATTATAACGACGGAACCAGAAGTTATAGTTGTCCATATCAGTATACGTTGCAACTGCCCAGTCTCTCGCATAAGTATAACCGATGTAGAAGTCATCTCCACGAATAGCCGCACGGTGTGCTCTAGCATCTTCATAATCATTTAGATCTGTTGTATCACCCAAAGTATTTGTTGATAGAGCATCAGGTACCTCAATCCTATCCCAAGGAACAGTATTACTACTGATATTTAGAGCAGGTACATTATTTATCAATGCTGCTGCTGCATAGTCAATAGCTGCTGCAGTTGGATCAACTGCCGGTACCATATTTTTCGGTAAAAGACCACTATCCCATGCTGCTGATCCAGCAGGTTTATATCCTAAACGAACCATAATGTCTCCAGGACCACCTTCAACAGCATTCCCTTGTCTCCAGAAGATACCCATCTTTAACCCATTTGCCCCTGGTTGGACTTGTGTTACAAAACGAACACGACGACTGTTTTCAGCAGGATCACTAATGATGTATCCTGGTGCACCATTCAAATATTCTCCCCGACTTACAGGCGGTTCATTGAATTTAAACGTATGATAACGGACAAATTTACCACTATCGAGTCTATCCGCACCTTTTGTTTCTTCATAGGCAATAACTGTTCTAGGGACAAGATCATCAGGCAGCCCAACAAGAGCAGTATTTGCACGAGAAGCTCCTGTATTACCTCGTTCCAACTCTATAATCTCTACATCAGGTGCAGATGGATGATAGATAGGGCTTGTATTCCCACCGGCACCATCACTTGTATAGTTATTGGAAATTCTGACAGGTTCTTTATTAAAACCTACACCCATAACATTCCAAGTAAAAGTGTACCAAATATCAGTACCATGTGTTACATTAGCTCCTGATGCACCGTCACCAGGACCATCTCCTCCACCGACTTGAAGACCATGTGGATCTTCCTGCCAAGTAGCAATCCATCTACCCTGTTCATAGACTTTAAAACCTTTATTAACATCCTGCATCGCATCTCTGATCCCAGTTGTTAACCGCTGTGTTGTCCATAGCGGTTCTACAGTATCTGGTGCAACCGTTGAATAATCCGCACGTGCCGTATAGACACAAGAGAACGGTACCGTAATTCCGCCACGTTCATTGTAGCTTATCATTCTCTGTTCATTACTTGGACAAAACTTATCTGTCCAGCTTATCACAGCAAATGTACCCGAGTTGAAGATATTTGGTTTACCTGAATCACCATAAAATGGAGCAGGCGTTGTGATGAGTTCACCTTCAGGAGTTTCCTGCCATTTGGTCGACATACTACTCAAAGAAGCAGTATTGGATACATTGACTGCCGAAGTCCAGTCAGCCTGGTGTGCACACTGATCATTATCTTTACTAGGCATACAACTACGCACAAAGATATCCCTTGCTTTACGTACTGCATCATTTTTAAGATCATATACATCAGGTCCTATTCCCTGACCAAATGTAGAGATCAACAAACCATTCCCAAGTCTTACAAGTTTTGATTTAAATGCCCCAGCATCAGGACTTTCGATACCTCCATTTGAAAGTATCTCTGGCTCACTAAAAGCCAATGGACTTTCTGCAAAAGCACTTGTGCTTAATAATATAGCGGATAGAGCTAAACCTATTTTTATTTTCATGATTTTCATGATTTTCCCCTTATTAATAACGGTCGATAATATGAAAAATTAAAGACCCGCGTATGTGGGTGTAGTATTATTTTCTTCATTTTATATCTCCTAAATAAAATAACAAACAGTAGGTTTATATTTTCGTTGTTATTTCATTAAAATATATACGCTTATTTAAAAAGCTTTTCAACTGAGTGATTTAGTCAAGAATTATAATATACTGATACATAAATATAGATGACGAAATAAAATAGGTTTTTAGTCTTTTTTGAGGGTGTCGAGTGCTACGTTTATGTGGCTGCTTTTGGCTGACACAAGTCGTTGCTGAAAAACTAATACTGACACTAACTCTGCAATATTCGATAAACGCTGGCAACACCAATCCCCAACTCTTCCGCAACCGCCTTCTTAGTAAATTCCTGATCAATTAACTCCAGCACTTGCTCACTCTTATCTCTAGCAGTTGGTTTTCGCCCCATATAACGTCCTTCTGCTTTTGCTTTGGCAACACCCTCTAATTGACGCTCTCTGCGAATATTCATCTCGAACTCTGCAAACACTCCGAGCATGTCCAAGAATGCTTTACCTGCTTCTGTGCTGGTATCAATCAGTTGCTCAATTGCTTTTAATGTAATCCCTCTTGCTTTCAAGTCAAATACCAAATTCTGCAAGTCTCGTAAACTCCGTGCTAAGCGATCAATACGTGTAATAACTAGCGTATCACCATCACGCATATAGCTCGGGCAGTTTGCTAATTCACGGTTGTTCCGCTTTGTTTCTCAGCGAAGACTTTTTTGCAACCTGAATTCTTTAGTGCTTACTCGAGCATATCCAATGTGTGCCATCTTAAAACCTATCAATAACCCCTATGAGTTTTGATAATAGGCGATAAAATGTCTAAAAAAATCCTAATGATAGCCTTTTATCCATGTTTTTGGAGCTATCATTAGGGTGTACCTTAGTGGTAAAAATAATATTTTTATAGTCCGTTTAGGGTAGATTCAAGCCTTCTTGAAAGACAGGAACAAATCTTATTTTTCACTATAAAAATTCTACCCAACTCAATATTGAAACCCAGCTTTCATTTGTTGCGTATGAAATTTAACCTAACGCCAATTATTCTTCAATTCTCATGTTAATTAGCATATAAAGATACTCTTCTTAATGTGAGGGCGTACAATGGTCTTTCAATATCAGTTAAATGAAGAAATAAAATGACAAAAATAAATATAGTAGCAATTTTATCAAGTATCTTAATATTCAGTAGCAATGTATATGCTGAACCACTGACAAATCAAAACGTTCAAGGAACTTGGACGCTGGAATACACTGAAAAATCTGGGGAACGCTTGCCGCGGGAAGACATTTGGGTATTTAATGATAACGGTACTGTTACTATTAAAAACATTCCTCGTGAAGGAACTTATTATGATCAATTACCAGTAAATTATGAAGTTGAAAATGATAAATTAAAGGTCGCTATTTTAGGCAGATCAGGAAAATTTGATAATTTCTCTGTGATCAACAAAGATGAAAAAAATATGACATTGAAAGCTAGATTTGGCGATATTTATCAGTTTATCAAAAAATAAATTTTAGCTTCATAAATTCAAGGATGGGCTTCGCTTTAGGCTTGACCCATTCTGAAAATTTTATTTGTTACCAGCAAAATCCCTTGGCTCCATATCTGTAACTTTCCCCACTAGCCAATAAAATCAGGCCATTAAGCATAAATACTTAATAAACCCTTACTGGCAACTGCACGTCCTTGGTTAATTTCCTCTGCTATATCATTCACTTCAGGCTCTATTTCTGTAGACCCTGTAGAGTTTCCCGTGTTATTTCTATTGTTTTCTGCCATTGCATCTTGCATTGCTTGTCTTGCACTTCCTTGACCTTGCTGTTGCTGCTGAGAAACATTTACCTCTGCTAAATTAACTTGTTGAGCATTGAGCATTTCGCGTAATTTAGGAATCGATGCTTCAATCGCCTCACGTACACCTGCATTTTGAGCATTAAATACGATACTGGCTTGCTGATCTTTATCAACATTAACCTGGATAGAAATAGGCCCTAAACCTTGTGGGTTTAAGCGCAGCTCCGCCGAAGGGATTGATTTTGTATGCATCCAAACAATACGTTCATTAAACTCTTGTTTCCACTCTGGATGATTAAATGGTTTTGTCATCGGAGGTAACTCTTGCTTAGTAACGCTGCTTTCTACTTGACGATTTAAAGCCATTAAATCAGCTGTAGAAAATTTATTAGCTTGTTCACTGCCAGATTGGCTAGTAGATAATAAAGCTGAATCAACTGTTTTTGCTACTCCTTTAGCACTAGCAAATGTTGCAAAATCATCATTGCTATTATTAATTAATTTTTCACGCTTTAATAGCTGATTAAGATTAACCTCGGGCTTAACATCACCTTTAGTACCTTGCTCTTCTGAAAGTGCTATTTGTGCATAGCTTTTATCTTGTAAGACACTTTTTTCTTGTTTTAATAATTGTGGTATCGCTGCTTGAGCATTTTGCACTATCGCCTGATCATCCGTTTCAGTCATAACTTGTGCTTGCTGCATAGAGGCATTAGTTGCCACAGCTTGTGTGTCTACTATGAGCTCCTGATCCATCTGCTCATTAACCTCTTCAGTGCCAGAATAATGACGGGGTTCATGAGTTTTCAATACGGAGGGCTGATTAACCTGAGTTAATGAGCTAGAGAGATTAGAAGCTAAATCAAGTGCATTAATTGCCTGATCGCCCGCTAAAACTTCTTGATCATTATTAGTTAATGCATTGCTAATGTCATTTTCACTAGCCTTACCCGTTAATTTATTAGCTGGTACATTTCCACTTAAAGGTACTGATACACTTGGCGTCTGACTTACTAAATTATCAGAACTTTTTATACCCTGCCCAACACTTGTTAATACTTCAGCACCGGCATCAGTCATTGCTCCCAGCTCTAACTTAGCCGCTAACCCTTGAGGCGTAGATGCAGGCAATTTACTATCAATGTTCAAAGAATCTAACTGCGCCAATATATCCTTTAACGCCGCCATTGTTTCATCCAAGTTAACATCTTGAGCTTGCATTTTCTGCTTAATTTGTGGCAATGCATCACCTAGTAAAGCGGAAAAATCTTGCCCTTCCTTACCTTTAATTAAATCTGCAATTTTTTCTAATACGCTGCTAGGCTGTGTAGTTTCAGAAGATTGAGCTTGCAGACCTTTTATTTGCTGCAAAAAAGAAGCAGAAAACTCTTCTCCAGCAGCCATACTAGGAGCACTATTTAGCCCGCCCGCCGAGTCATTAACTGTTGCTAACGGTGTTAATGCATTCAATACACTTGCAGCCATGCCCTTCTCCTCTGTTTTTCTGACTATTTACATATTCAAAAGCACTATCTATGCCATTTCTAACGCTTTTTACGAGCAGCTCTATCATCCATTTCTAATTGCTCTGTTTTTTCTTCTTGCTTTTGCTCATTTATCCGCGCATTACCTTGTATTTTCTGCATACCTTGCGTGTACATATGCGCTTCTTCCCAGTTTTTTCTCAAGCGCTCCAGCTCACTATCCAGCGATTTTAATGTCACCTCTTCTCCCTCTATGGCTTTATCCATTTTTTCCATAAAAGCTCTAAACTCCATTAACTGCATAACAGAGACACCACTTTTTATAAGGTGTTCATTTTTATCCCTGTAATCCTGCCGGTAGTTCTTCAGGCTATTTAGCTGCGTTTCTTTTTGAATTTTTATATTCTGCTGCTTACCTAAAGCTTCTAGGTATTTTTTTTCCTGATTAATTTTTAAATCAACAATCACCTGTAAACGCTGCGACCTCTTCACAACTATATCTCCTTAGCTAGCCAAAAGTGCATCAAGTTCACTTAAACTACGGCTAACATCAACCGCTTCATTCATACTTTGTTGTAAAAAATCGAGTATGGCTGGATTTTTAGCTATCGCCGCATCAATACGTGGATCAGAGCCTTGCTGATAAGCTCCGACACTAATTAAATCTTTATTTTGTTGATATAAAGAGTACAAACGGCGTAACTCACGCGCCTGATTCATATGCTGCTCATCGACCACATCTGGCATCACTCGGCTGATGGACGCTTCTATATCAATAGCAGGAAAATGACCTGATTCAGCCAAACTACGTGATAATACAATATGCCCATCTAAAACACCTCGCGCAGAATCGGCCACGGGATCATTATTATCATCACCTTCAGTTAAGACTGTGTAAAAAGCGGTAATAGAGCCACCGCCTTCATCGGCATTTCCTGCACGCTCAACTAGGCTAGGTAATTTGGCAAAGACTGAGGGAGGATAACCTTTGGTTGCTGGAGGCTCGTCTATCGCTAAGGCAATTTCTCTGTGTGCTTGCGCAAACCGCGTCAAAGAATCCATCAGCAATAAAACATCTAAACCTTGCGCCCTAAAAAATTCCGCAATACTGGTCGCTAACATTGCACCATGAACCCGCATTAATGGTGGATCATCTGCCGGTGTAGCCACGACAACAGCGCGCGCCATGCCTTCTTCACCTAAGATTTTCAAAACAAACTCATTAACTTCTCGGCCTCGCTCACCAATAAGACCTACGACGACAACGTCAGCACTGGTAAATTTGGTCATCATGCCTAAAAGTACACTCTTACCTACCCCTGTTCCAGCAAATAAACCCATACGCTGACCACGACCGACACTAAGAATTGCATTAATTGCACGTACCCCTACATCTAAGGTATCGCGAATTGGCTTGCGCGCTAAGGGGTTAATCGTTTCACCTGACATGGACTGTTTGGCTTCTGTTTTTAATGGTCCTTTATTATCTAAAGGCTTCCCCGAACCATCTAAAACACGACCTAACAAACCAAAACCAACTTTGGCCAAACTATTACTACCCAAAGGAATAACACGGCAACCAGGCTCTAGACCGTGCGGATTACCCGAAGGCATGAGAAAAATACGATCACCAGCAAAACCCACAACTTCAGCCTCAATAAAGTGTCCATTTTTACTTTGTACTTTACAGCGTGAACCTATTGCAGCACGACAACCCACCGCCTCTAAAGTCAAACCTACCATGCGTGATAGCTGACCTTCAACGACTAATTCAGGGGAGATTTCGGCTCGTTCTATATAAGGTGCTAAACGCTCTAGCCATTTTTGTGTGCGAATTGATTCAGGAATCACCGGCGCATTCATTCCGAATCACCCCGCCGTTCATCACCTAAAACAGTCGCAATAATAGTGCTCAGTTTATTTTCTACTGTCGCATCAATATGTGAAGTATCTGTTGATACAACACAGCCACCGCGTGTGAGTAAAGGGTCTTCCTCAATCACCCAAGTCGGGGCGTCAGCATCCAAAGAAAGAGATTCGCGCACTAACCGCGCATCTTCAGGATGCAAAGCAAGTGTTATTTTCTGTCTAGCCACAGGTAAAGCTTTAACGGTCTCTTTGACCACCGCGACAATTTGCTTGGGATCTATTTTCAACTCTCGCCGTACAACTTGTTTAGCAATAATAATAGCGAGTTGGACGATAGCCTGCTCTACTTGCTCATCTAATTGCTCAAACGGTTCAGTTAAAGACTCTAGCAAGGGAATAAATCGGGCAACTTGTTCTTGCAACAAATGTTTGTTTTCTGCATAGCCTTGCTCTAAACCCTCTGCTTTACCTTCTGCAGCGCCAAGCTCTTTCCCTTCAGAAAAGCCAACCTCGTAACCTTCTTGTTTACCTTTAGCAAAAGCTTCATCATAAGCTTGTGCTTGCATCGCTTCGATTTGCTCAACAGTCAAAACCGGTGATGCAGCATCCTCCAAGCTAATCTCTTCTGATCGGCCACCTAAAACATCAGGTACATCCCATAAACTTAAGGTATCCAGTTCATCTTGAGAGAAATCTCGACCTTTAGATGAGGTCATCACCACCACCGCCACTACCTAAGGAAATTTCGCCCGCATCAGCTAATTTTCTAGCAATACTAAGAATATCTTTCTGCGCCTGTTCAACTTCACTGAGCTTAGTCGGTGGCGCTGCTTCTAAGTCATCGCGTAACATTTCTGCTGCACGCTTAGACATATTACCAAATACTTTTTCTTTCAAAGCATCATCAACGCCACGTAACGCTAATAACAATTGGTCGGTTGATACTTCGCGTAATAAAGCTTGAATGCCGCGATCATCCACTTCAATTAGGTCAGAAAAAACAAACATTTTATCTTGTATTTTTTGACTTAACTCGGCGTTATTTTCGCTGACTTCTTCCATCATAACTTCACTAATCGAACCATCAATATAGTTCAAGATATTAGCCGCGGTATCAATACCTCCAATTGCTGACGCTTGCGCGCTTTCACCACCGGTCAACTGTTTCTCCATCATCTCGTCCAATTCACGCAATGCGGCGGGCTGAACACCCTCTAATGTAGCGATGCGCATTAATAAATCGGAACGCATATTTTCCGGCAATAAACTTAATACAGAAGCCGATTGATCAGCATCAAGCAAGGATAAAATAATCGCAACAATTTGCGGGTGCTCCAGCCTAACCAAATCTGCAATTGCTCGGGAGTCCATCCATTTTAATTGATCAATCCCTTTACTATCTCGCCCTAATAAAATGCGATCAATAATACTACCCGCTTTATCTGCCCCTAAGGCGTTGGTTAACATATCCCTAATATACGCATCAGAATCAACACCTAAAGCCGTTTGATCTTTAATGGTAACGATAAACTCCTCAAGCACACCATCGACCATTTCATTAGAAATATTAGATAAACCCGCCATCGTTGTACCAATGGCTTGCACTTCTTTGGGTCCCATATTTTTTAAAACACTTGCAGCCCTATCGTGCCCTAAAGTCAAAAGCAATAAGGCAGTTTTTTCCGTTTGACTTAACTCAGCATTCTCAGACATCTTGACCCATCCACCCTTTCAGTACTTGTGCAACCAACTTAGGATCTTCGTCCACTAATTTTTTCACATACTCTAAGCGCTTTTCATAACTCTGAGGGGCCTCTAATAACAATAAGTCCTCTGTTTCAGAGGATATCAAATGTCCGTCATCATCTACTTGCACAGGAATAGGCTTTCCTTCCTCATCATAGCGCACAGGTACAGCAACAGGAATACCATTTTCATCCAAAACCATTTCAGTCTCTTTCTCTGGCTCTTCTTCTTTAGCCACTAAACCACGCATAGTCGGACGTAAGACACCAAAAACAATAAACAATACCACTAAGGCAGCTGCAAGCTGCTTCATTAAAGTAAGAAACCACGCCTGCTCCCATAAAGGTTCTGCAGGTAAAGCCTCTAACTGATCAGGCACTCTGAAGGCCGCATTAGTCAAGGTGACTTCATCGCCACGGCGCATATCATAGCCAATCGCGCGCTTAACTAATTCAGTCAAACGATTTAAGTCTTCTTGAGCAAACGGCAAAGTGCTTACCGAACCATCCGCTGCTAATATGCGTTTATCATCAATCACTACGGCGACAGATAAGCGCCGCACAACACCAGAAGCTAGGCGTGAATGCGTAATAGTTTTATCTAGTTCAAAATTGCGCGTTGCAGCTTTACTGGATGATGTTGGAGTTTTAGGGGCTTTTACGTTAGCACCGATTGCGTCAGGCTGTACAGCTAACTCAGGAGCTACTCCAGCTGGTGGTGGCTGATTAGATAAAGCACCAGGAACCCCTTGTATAGCAGATAAAGTACTTAAATCTTCAGTGGTTTGTTCACTTCTTAAAGCAGGCAAATCAGGGTTAAACATCTCTTGCGTTTGCTCGGTTACGGTAAAATCAACCTCTGCTGAAATTTGCACGCGCATACCTTCAGGGCCAACAATAGGCATCAGAATATTTTCTATACGCGCCATTAAATGATCTTCGACTTCTTTTTTATATTCGAACTGTTTATTGGTTAAAGCTAAATTGGAGTCAGTATCTTTAGAGCTAAGTAAGCGACCTTGCTGATCTACTACCGTGACTTGAGCTGCCTCCATCAACGGCACGCTCGAAGCGACTAAATGCACTATGGCATCAATCTGACCTTTTTCTAAAGCGCGCCCTCTATATAAGTTGATAATCACTGAAGCACTGGGCTTTTTCTGCTTGCGCACAAACACCGACTGCTTAGGCAAGGCTAATAACACTCGCGCTGATTTCACGTTCTGTATAGTCGTGACAGTACGTGCAATTTCACCCTCTAAAGCGCGTTGAAAGCGCATGGTTTCGACACTTTTACTGGTGGTAAAGCTCGCCTCCTTATCCAGTAATTCATAACCTAAACTATCACTACGCGGTAATCCTTCCGCCGCTAATTTTAGCTTTATATCTCTTACTTTGCCCGCAGCAACCATCACAGCTCCCGAGCGTTCATCAATTTTATACGGAACGTCTAATTTATCTAAAGTCTCTAAAATTTCTGACGCATCCTGCTCTCCTAAACTGGAAAACAATAAATCATAAGCCGGTGCTTGTGACCATAAAACTACAGCCACACCTATTGCAACACTGAAGGCTAAGCCCAGCATCAAGCCTACTTGCTTGATCACGGTCATTTGTACAAGCCCTTCCATAGCAGGATGTATCGCATTAGCCCCTGATTCCTCTGCGACTAACTGACTACCTTCTTTGCTAGCGGTACTTGTTAAACTATTGCTCGACTCTTGCTCACTCATGTTATTTTATTTGCGCCATTACATTGGCATATTCATCACTTCTTTATAGGCATCGGTAAGCTTATTTCGTACTTGCACCATCGCCTGAAAAGAAACACTCGCTTTTTGTAAAGAAACCATCACTTCCGCTAAACTCGCATCAGATTCACCCGTCTCAAACCCCGAGCTCATTTTCTTCGCTGTTTGCTGGGTTTCATTAACGCCATCTATAGACTGTTTTAGTAATGCAGCAAAATCATTATTCGTATCAACAGGTGCTGGTTTATTGCCAGCCTCTATAGACATCGTACGCATTTGCGCTAAAACTTGGTTTACATTCATATCACTCATCGTATTACCCTGCTCAACTTATCTTTATAACAACAAGCATTTTTTACGCCAAGAAAAATTGTGAAGCATTTTAGCATGGAATAACAATCCCATCGTCTTTCATTCGTGCAATTTTATAACGTAAAGTTCTAGGGCTAACACCAAGCTTTTCCGCTGTTAATTTCCGACTCCCCTGCAATGATTGCAAAGTACTCAAAATAATTTTATCTTCTGCTGAACGTAAGCCAGTCCCTAAATTTATCTCAGCTGCCTCAGATAAATCAGGCTGTTCAGCTTCATTAGCTCGCTCTTCAACAACGACTGACGCGGCCACTTCAAGTTTTACATCCGGTATTGGCATAGCCTCTTCGAAAATCAAATCTTCTTCATTAATCATATCACCAGCCTGCATAATCAACGCCCGCTGCACAACATTTTCCAACTCACGAACATTGCCCGGCCAATGATAAGCCTGCATTTTTTGTGTCGCTTGCGCACTAAATAACGGCATTTTCTTACCGGCAAATAAATGACGTTGCATTAAATCATTTGCCAGCGGCAATATATCATCGATTCTAGCCCCTAACGAAGGAATAATCAGAGGAAAAACATTTAAGCGATAATATAAATCTTCGCGAAACAAACCTTCCGCGACATAATCTTTCAATTTACGATTAGTGGTCGCCAAAATTCTGACGTTTAATTTGATTTTTTTCTGACTACCTAAACGTTCAACCTCTTTTTCTTGAATAACCCGCAATAATTTAGCTTGTAAGGCTAAATCCATTTCAGAAACCTCATCCAATAACAAAGTCCCACCTTGCGCCATTTCAAATTTACCCGGCATAGCTTGAATCGCCCCAGTAAACGCCCCTTTTTCATAACCAAAAAGCATCGATTCGAGCATGTTTTCTGGAATAGCCGCACAGTTAATAGCCACAAAAGGTCCCTCTTTATGGCTCGAATTTTGATGTACAAATTGCGCCAAAACCTCCTTACCGACACCACTCGCGCCTTGAATTAAGACCGTCACCTCAGTTTTAGCCACTTTTTCAGCCAATTGATATAAACTCTGCATTGCGCCATCCGCAACAACATGATCATTAGCTGCAGTGGGATTTTGTATCACTAGCTGCGCGACTTTATCCACTAAAGCACTAGCATCAAATGGCTTAACCAAATAATCTGACGCGCCCGCCTGAATTGCTTCAACCGCTTTTGGCACCGAACCATAAGCCGTCATTAATAATATTGGTGTGCTCGCATATTGGCTTTGCATATTATTCAATAATTGAAAGCCGTCCATCACTGGCATCTGCACATCACTGACCACCAGTTTAAAATCACCTTTGGATAGCTTAAGTAATGCCTCGGTGCCATTACGCGCAGAAACAACGCGATAGCCTTCTATCTCCAAAGTATCGCATAAAGCCTCACAAAGAGAGGCATCATCCTCGACCACTAAAACATCATACTGTTTCATGCGCTTGCTCCCATAGAAATAGTTGTTTGAAAAGCTTGTTCAATACACGGAATAGACAATTTAAACTCAGTTCCCACGCCCACTTTAGACCGACAACAAACCTTACCGCCATGTGCCTTAGCCACACTATCAACTACCGCCAAACCCAAGCCTGTGCCATTAACGCGTGTGGTAAAAAATGGTTCAAATATACGCTGCAAATGTGCTGGATCAATGCCGCGCCCATTATCTTGAATACTAATTTCTATGGATTGCTTATTTTTCTGCTTAACAGATAGACTAAGTTTTCCATCAATAGGCATTGCTTCCAAAGCGTTAGTTAATAAATTCATCAACACTCCCTGTAAGGCATGTTCATTGCCTTGCATTAAATCTACGGAACACAAATTCGACACCTTAAATTGTACTTTACCGTCAGCCACATAATCACTCATTGCTGCTTGCACCTTATCCAATAGACTTTGCAATGAAAAACCCTCCATCGTTAAGCGCCCTTCTTTTGCAAACACCAGCATATCATTCACTTGAAGCTCTAAATAATGCAGACGCTCTAGGATTTTTTTAGAAAAACGCTGCTGTTTCTCCGCATCAAGTTTAGGATTAGACATTTGCGAGGCATATAGAATAGCCGTAGAGAGTGGCGTTCTTACTTGATGCGCCATACTTGCGACCATTTCACCCATGGCGGATAAATTCTTTTGCTGATTAATCGTTTCTTGCAAAGCATTCATTTCGCTGACATCACTCAAAACAATCACTTGCTCACTGCTTTCTGGCAAACGACTACGCGTCATATTGACCCGCAAACCACTTAGCAATTGGCGCTCTAAAGGGTTATCCAATACGCTAATTAAACTACGCATGGCAACATCTGACCAAAGCAGCCCAATCAAAGGTTCACCTAAAAAATGCATCGCTTGCAAATTGCAGTCAACAACCCGACTTTGAGTATCAAGAATGATAATTGCAGTCGGTAAAGCCGCCAAAATTTGTTGTAACCGTAGTGCTAGCTTCTCTTTTTCCACCAATGTTTTCACCCGCTCACTACGAGCCGCGGCCAATTCCTGATGCAATTTTTCAACTTGCTGCTCAAGACCTTGATAAGAGTTACTTAAGTTTTCCGATAGCTGGTTAAAGGTACGAAACGCATCCGTAAGCTGCTCAGTTTTTTGTGGAGAGGTAGAAATCGTCATTAAATCGCCCTGTTACTGTACTATGTAATAACAGAAGCAAATATGAGACCACTCTATAAATATTAAATTTAAACAAACAGTTATACTATGATTATGCACTTTGGACAGGTTGTGTTACTTTCAATAAATGCGAAAGGGGAAGCCTTACATTTCATAACTAATTAATTGTAATGCGTTGATATACAAATAACTATTAACCATTTAATTGTCAAAGAGTTGACTGCTGAGTAATGGGCTTTATTTGTGCATGTATTTACTCGGATTATCACCTTTACCTGTGTTAAGTGCATAATCATAAGTTATACTATGAAAATACTAACGGCCTAAAATTGTAGGTAGTGGGTTGAACGTGTCGTTTTCTGTATAATTATGGCTTATGACATGTTATCAAAAGACTCACTGCCCACAATGCAACGGTACTAAAATAATAAAACCCGGAAAGGGAGTCATTTTGATGAGCTCTTGAACAGCCTCCTAGGTATTCTTAACACAATATCTTCGACTCAGCCTCGGTTAAATAGCCACGATTTTATTCATATCAAAATCATCTACTACTCTTCGCCCTACATAACCTCGTGTATTAGATAAAATACGCGCGCCAGCTATCCGGTAATCACCAATACTATGTGTATGACCATGAAACCACACGGCAATATCATATTCATGGAATAGTGATTTCAAATCATTACAATAGGCTAGTTTTTTAATGGCATTGGGAGAGTCATACCAACTCCATTGCGTTGGAGCATGGTGTGTTACGACTACGGTTTGACCGTCAAAAGGCTTGGCCAGCTCTTTTTCTAGCCATGTTTTTGAGTGAGCATGTAAGGCGGTAAATTGCTGAGGATTATACATGCCATCTGCGTAGCGTATTTTCCTAAAATCGTTCAAACTCAGGCATAAAGCATCAGCAGTATCTTGACCTTCAATAAATAAATCCGCCCATAATGAACAGCCGATAAAACGTACACCATTAAACTTAACGGTATTATTTTCTAAAAAAGTAATATTAGTATTAGCACATTTATCCCGTAACATACGCAGGGTGTCATGGTATTCACGCGTATAAAACTCATGATTTCCTGCTATATAAATCACTGGTTTTTTTGTGGACAGTAGCCACTCTATACCTTGATCATAGATACCTATATCACCCGCTGCAACAATAATGTCCGCATCGTTATTAGGTAAATCGGCAGGGCCAAATTCTAGATGTATATCTGAGAAATAATTGATTCTCATATTAAGCTAACCTACAGCAATCTGTTTTTTTTATCGGGGTTCATATATACTTCAGTGTAATTGTAATTAAGATAAAAAACCACTCACTATGTCAATTAGCCCTAGAAAACTCACAGAAGCAGTTCTTGTTGGAAACGTTAAAGTCGGCGGCGGCGCTCCTATTGTGGTCCAATCCATGACCAATACTGACACTGCTAATATTGAAGCAACAGTAAAACAAGTTATGGAACTTGCTACTGCAGGCTCTGAATTAGTACGTATCACCGTAAATAATGAAGCAGCAGCTCAAGCGGTACCGGAAATTCGTAGACAATTAGATGCTAACGGTTTTTCTGTGCCTTTAGTGGGTGATTTTCACTTTAACGGTCATAAATTACTAGAAATGTATCCTGAGTGTGCTAAAGCGCTAGGAAAATTCAGAATTAATCCCGGTAACGTCGGCAAAGGCGCTAAAAGAGATACTCAGTTTCAACAAATGATCGAGTGTGCGGTTAAATATGATAAGCCAGTACGTATCGGCGTTAATGGCGGCAGTTTAGATCAAGCGGTATTAACTCGTTTATTAGACGAAAACAGAGCGAAAGCTGAGCCGCTAGAATTAGCCGCTATTACTCGTGAAGCAATCATTATTTCTGCTTTAGAAAGTGCGGCAGCCGCTGAATCTTATGGTTTAGCAAGAAGCAAAATCATCCTGTCTTGTAAAATCAGTAATGTACAAGAATTGATCAGCATTTACCAGGATATATCAAGTCGCTGTGATTACACACTACACTTAGGTTTAACTGAGGCGGGCATCGGCTCTAAAGGTATTGTTGCTTCTTCGGCCGCACTTTCCGTTCTAATGCAGCAAGGTATCGGTGATACGATTCGTATTTCTTTAACACCTGAGCCAGGTGCAGCGAGAACTAAAGAAGTCGTGGTCGCACAAGAAATATTACAAACAATGGGCTTTCGCGCTTTTACACCAATGGTTATTGCCTGCCCAGGCTGTGGCCGTACGACCAGTGATTATTTCCAAAAATTGGCCATGGATATACAAAGCTATTTACGTGAGCAAATGCCAACTTGGCGTGAGCAATATAAAGGTGTAGAAGAAATGGAAGTGGCTGTAATGGGCTGCGTTGTGAATGGCCCTGGCGAAAGTAAAAATGCGAATATTGGTATCAGTTTACCCGGCACAGGTGAAACACCGGTTGCACCAGTTTACGAAGATGGCGAGAAAACAGTTACTCTGAAAGGTGATAGAATTGCAGAGGAATTCCAAGTTATCGTAGAAAATTATATTAAGCGTACATACAGCGCATAATAAGCATTAAGTAATATGATTTAAAAATAGCTACAATCTAAATGTAGCCTGTATGGAGCTTCGTGTAATACGGGAAAGTGCGTGTTAGTAACTTCCTGTATTCCGTAAGCTACATACGGGCTACTTGCTGCTATTATTTAGACTCGATTCCTAACTAATAATACCCCCTTTTTTGAGGGGCACATTTTATTCAATTATTGAACATAACGGTTTAACGCTAATGAGTATGTCTGAAAAATCTGTAAGCTCCTCACTACAACAATTAGAACAACAACTCGCTGATAAAAACCCAGCCTTACTACAGGCCTTTAGGCTGTATCATGAGCTAGATCAAGTGGCTTATGATCTTGGGCTTATTGGCATGGATGATTCCTTAGCGAACAAAAATTCATGGTCGCCGATCATCACCGTTATTGGTGATCCCTCATCTGGAAAAAATGAATTCATTAACCGTTATTTAAACTCGACAACGCCAGCCATTGACCCAAACGGGCTTCATGCTCAATTTACAGTGTTGGTATATCGTGATGATGCATCTCCGGTGACTTTACCGGGAACAGCTGTTGATGGCGACCCGCGTTTTCCTTTCTACCATATTAGTGAGCGCTTAGAGCTGTTAGAAAAAGGGAGCAGCCGCAATATAAATAGCTACTTAGAATTAAAGACTAACAATAATAACCAACTCAAAGATAAAACGATTATCCTTGCTCCAGGCTTTGCCGCTAACCAAAAACAAGCAGAGGCGGAATTACTACGTGAACACGCAAGTACGCTTTCCGACTTGGTTTTTATTTTCTTTGATGCTCGACATTCTACGCTTGAAGATTTCCGTAGCTCACTAAGCCCCTTCCTCAAGCATGCGGCAAGAAGCAATAATCCGAGTAAATTTATCTACGTGATTAATGAGCCTTCTAGTAATCACGATGCGGTTGATCTTAATGACTGGAAACAACAGTTAATTCACCTAGGCTTAGAAGCGGGACAATTTTTTGTCTTATCCCAAAGTACAGAATCTACTACACAACAAGCAATTGAGCAAAAATTAACTAATATTGATGTAGAAAGTGCTTACCGTATTCTTAATAACCTACAACAGCATATCACTGAATTTGACACAGTTGTGGTGCATGAAGTACAGAAAGGTATCGATCTTTGGAAAGACCGTTCACACTTCACCTTAACGGCCGTACTGAGCTTTATCGCATTATCTCTTGTTGCCGGTGAAATCCAAATGGGTTTAGTGGCCGTCTTACTTGACCCTTTTGTCGCCTCAGTCGCTTTATTTTTACTGATTGTTCTCCTGATTCCCGTACATATTTACAGCAGTAAGGTGCATGCCAAATTTATCGCCAAAAAACTGGCAGAACGCCAAGTTGAGCTCGGTCTAATAGAAAACCTACCCGCTCTATTTAACCAAGGTATTACCTTATGGCGCATACTCCTACCTATCAGACAACCCGTTGGCTGGACTAAAGAGGTTCAGGAAACATTAGATATGCTTATGACTCGCGCAAAAGGCTTAGTACAATCCCTTAATAATACTTTCAGCACTAACAGTGCAGCCCCACCTGCGTCCGCGCCTAAAGAAGAAACCTTTTTGAATTTATAACACGCAATTTACACATGCAAGCATCATGGCTTTAGTTTTCCGATACTTGGAAATCAGCAAAACAAAGTCATATGCTACATGTTATAGATTCTAGACTGCACCATTACATCCCTATAATTTTATGCAATACCTAGCAACAAGTTCATTACTACGCATTGTTCCGGCCTATAAACTGAATGCATAAGACACACAGACCATTAACTAGTAACGGCTTCACCCTACTCGAACTCTTAGTCGTTCTAGTCATTGTCGGTATTCTTTTTTCTTTTGCAGCCCTTAGCCTTAGTGCGCGCCCTGATCCTACTAAGCAAGAAGCCTATCAAGTACAGCAACTACTTAACCTTGCACTCGAAGATGCAATTCTACGCGGGCAAATTATGGGCTGGACACTAACCGAGCAAGAGCATAATTTCTCGCGCTTTAAAAATCAGCAATGGTTAGCTCTCAAGCAAGATAATCTATTACGCAATTACAAACTGAACCCCGAGCTTGAATATCATTTAGAAATAGATGGTCTACCCGCAGTTACTCTCGTGAGCACTCTGCCTCAAGTAATTTTTTATCCTGATGCTACCTTAAGTAACTTTGAACTGACTGTACAGTTGAAAAATACCTTCAACGAAGGCTACAAGATCTATAGCGAGCAAAATGAAATAAAATTAATCTCACTCGCCCCAGATTCGCTATGAGCACCAAGAACCAGGGATTCACGTTAATCGAGGTAATGATTGCTTTAGCAGTGGTTGCTATTGGCTTATTAGCGACATTAAATGCGGCAAATCAAGAAATCAGAGGCGCGAGCCTAACTCAAGATAAAATGACGGCCTACTGGCTAATGCAAAATAAAATGGCTGAAATTCGCTTAGAAAGTACTTGGCCTAGCATTAAACAAAATAAGGGTACTGATAAAATCTTCGGCCAATCGTGGCGCTGGCAAACCGACACACAAAAAACAGACAACCCTAAAATACGTAAAGTCAAAATCAGTTTATCACCTGCAATAGCTGATATTACTGAAGAGCCCGTTCTGCAACAAACCATTTATATAGGTCAATCAGAATGAAGACAAAAGGATTCACACTGATCGAATTGCTTATTTCCATTAGTATTCTAGCGATCCTTCTCAGCCTCTCTTATTCGGGACTTAATTTCGTTTTGATTAGCCATGAACGGATTTCTAAGCAGCAGGAAAAATTTAAAAAATTTAATTACACTTTTAATCAATTACATACCGAACTGCAACATATAGTCGCTAGGCCTGTTACCGATACCTATAACAACCCCTTGGCTGCTTTTTTTCTTAGCTATAGTAATAACACTGAATTTAGTTTCACGCGCGCTGGACGCCCTAACCCTTCTGGTTTACGAAGAAGCTCTTTACAGCGTCTTGATTATTTTATGGATGACAATACACTAAAGAAACGCGTATGGTATGCACCTGATAATTCAGATATACAAAGCTTCAAAGAAGAAGAATTGCTGAAAAATATCACCGAGATAAAAGTTGAAGCATTTGCCGATAATGGCCGATGGTATACCACTTGGCCCCCTACAGATGCACCTTTAGATATATTACCTAAAGCCATAAAACTCACAATATCTGAAAAAGATACGGGTGATTTTGTACAACTCATTGAGCTGACTCGATGAAATCCTTTAAACAACAAGGCATCGCTTTAGTTACTGCTCTCTTAATTATCACCATCTCTACCGTCGTTGCTACACAGATTTTCTATAAGCAACAAATTAACTTAAGACGTACTTTTAATCAGTTGCAAGCCAACCAAGTATTTCAGTTGTTTCTCAGTGCCGAACAGTGGGCAAAAATTTTATTAATTGAAGACTTAGAGAAAAATACCAATGACACTTCACTGGATATTTGGGCGCAAGAAATGCCGCCTATTGCAGCAGAAGGCGGACATTTTCAAGCAAAAATAACTGACCATCAAGCTTGCTTCAACCTAAATAACTTAGTGCTTGCCGGTGCAATACAAAACGACCAAATTGCCATTTTAAAAAACTTATTAAAGCAAAAGTCGCTCAATGAAAATCTTATCTGGAGTTTAGTCGACTGGCTGGATGCTGATGATGAACCTCAGGCACAAGGTGCTGAATGGGAAACCTATAGCCAATTTAGCCCGCCTTACCGTGCGGCTAATCAAGCCTTAACAGAAATAGCAGAGCTTTATGCAGTAACCAATTGGAATGCTGAAACTATTACCGCTCTAGCTGCCGATATTTGCGTATTACCGAGCCCTCCAGCCTTTTCTGCAGTCGGTCGCTACTTTCCTGCACAAACCATCGCTAGCACGTTAAATATTAACACCATGAGCCCACAGTTAATCCTCTCGCTATCGGAGAAAATGCAAAGCGCCAAGCTAGAGCAAATAATACTGTACCGACAAGAACAAGGATTTAAGTCTGTACAAGAATTTTTTGATAAACTAGACGAAGAAAACCCACAAGAGCCTAAACTCAGCAGCACCTTAAATGAAGAAATACTAGGCGTTAATAGCTTTTACTTTATGCTCCGATACACAGGCTGGATTGGTAATTTAGAGCAACAATACCAAAGCCTGCTGTATCGAAATAGTAATAAAAAAATCGACACATTCTACCGCTCGCGCTTTTATTAAACTGCGCTTCACCAACCTTTTATTACCGTTGTTTACAACTAAACTTTATGGACGCATTATTTTTTATAGAACTCCCCAAACACGGCAATATTGATATAACAACAAAAGTTAATTGGTATAAACAAGACAATGAGGAAATTAGCACAGGCTGTGATGAGCTAAGTAACTTAAAAGACCTCGCAGATAAAAGCCAATGTATCGCCGTTTTACCCGGTTCAAGTATTTACCGAACACAATCAAATCTAGCGATTAAAAACCGTAAACAATTAGAACAAGCCTTAATTTACGATTTAGAAGAACAACTCGCCGAAGATGTTGAAACGTTGCACTTTGCTTATCAAAAGAATGCACAAAAAACACTCGATATAGCGATCATCAGCAAAGACCTCTTAAAAAATTGGCTAGCCGTACTTGCAGAAGCTAATATTCAATTAACTTATGCTCTTACCGATACTCAATTACTGGATCAGTTTTCTGAGCCTTGGTTAATATTGCATGATAATGACTATACTCTGCTCAAAACAGAACAAAACAGCTATGCCTTAGATACACAAAATTTAGCTGCGACACTGACTAGCTTTGGTAGTGACTTGCCCGAATCTATCAGCACTTACAGTACCAATACTTTGGTACTAGAAGACTGTCCTGTGAATCTTACGACTCAAACAAATCCCTCCCCTCTATTCAGTCAGTTATGCCAGCATTATGCAGCAACTGGCATGCTCAATTTATTACAAGGCGTTTTTCAAGCGAAAACTCAACAAACTTGGCGTTTAATTCAATGGGGAGCTGCAGGGCTTTTCATCCTACTCAGTGTTTTAACTTTAATTCAAGGTTATCAAAACCAGCAATTACAAGAACAAGAAACTAAGCTTGAACAAGAGATAAAAGCTATTTATCAAACTAGCTTCCCCAAAGCGCGGCGCATTATTAATCCAGTCGCACAAATGCGCAATGGATTAAAACAACTGCAAAACAACCAAATACAACAAGGCGGCTTCACCGCATTACTTGCTGGCATCTCACGCGCCATAAAGACACAAAAAGAAATAAAATTAAGCAGTATTCAATATCATCAACAAAGCATGCTAATCGAGTTTTCTACCCCCTCACTGGCTCAACTTGAAGTATTTAAAGATGCCATCACTCAGCAAGGCATAACAGCAGAAATATCCTCCGCAACTAAAGCAGATAACCGCGTATTAGCGCAATTAAAAATAACGGGAGGACAATTATGAAAACTTGGTTTCTACAAAAAACAGCTAATGAACAAAAAATATTAATGGTCAGCGCTGCATTAGCCTTATTGTTACTATTTTATACCTTCATATACCTACCAATAGCCCGTGAAAACACAACACTACAAGCGCGTATCAGTAGTTACCAAGAGGATGTACAGTCTATGCAAGAGATGGCGCAGCAAGTCACATCTCTCAGTGGTACAAAAAGCCGCGCCAAACAAGACCCACTCAGTAATACTCGGGTTATGACACTGATTGAGAAAAGTGCTAAACAACAGAAATTAAAAATCACGCAGATTAAGCCCCTAAGCAAAAACCGCCTATTGATTGTACTCGATGATGCTTTATTCAATGCCACTCTGCGCTGGCTAGACAGCTTACAAAAACAACACAATATCAATATTGAAAAATTTGTCGCCCAAACCAATAAAGATCTAACGCACTTACAAATCACATTAAGTTATTGATTCTTATTTATTGTGCTCTGGCACTTTTAATAATACGCAAAACCCAAGCTCTATAGCAGTTAAACAAAGACTACCTGGTTACCTACAAGCCTCAGCTACCTTGAACAATATTTTTAATATCAAATGGTTTATCATTGTAGCCTGCATGGAGTTTACGGAATGCGGGAAGTAGCCGCTCTGAATTTCTCGTATTCCACAAGCTGCATAACGGGCCTACAAGAGGTTTTGGTTGTACGTACAGGGCACTCACCACATCGGTATTTATTTCTGCTTCCAACTGCCATTAGCCGTTTGATACCACCAACCTGACTGAGCATTAGTTATCCAACGCTGAGCAAAAGTAGATTTAATTTGCTTCGCCCATTCCGGGTGACCATTTGCATTAGCAATGGCTTGATATAATTTATACCGATCAGCATTTTCTGCGGCAATTAATTTGCTCAATTTATTCCGGTCTTTTAATGAGACCTTACCTCTAGTTGTCAATAAACCATCGGCTTTAATTGCTAAAACACCTTGATCATAAAAAGTATTTAATTCGCCAAATCGAGCACGCATATCTGCCGTTATGCGTCTAATATCAGCACTATTAACAGATAAATTGGCTTCCGCATGAGCTGATGGAATAACCACAGAAATAGCTTGATCAACAAACTGATAAACACTCACTTGCCATGCAGGTACAGTGCTTTGCGGGTTAATTTTAGCCTGCGGTTTCTCCTCAGGTTCTAGGGTTTGTATGTCCTGAATGATTTCATCGGCTATCTTTTCTGCTGCAGCAGCTGGGAAATAAATATTAATCGTTACGCACGCTGTTAAAAGCAATACACTAAACATTGATAATTTTTTAATATTCATAATTCGCTTATTCCTTTATTCAATAATAAATTCATCTGAAGCTGTTATTCTGCGTAACCGTTCAAGCAAAACACTCCAGTTCAATCTGGGATTATATCCAATAATATCGATTCTCGGCAGCCCTCCACCCTTAATGAGATAAAAGCCATTATCTACCGCCTCAACCCCCATTAATTGACAAACACCTTGATACAAATAGCAGCCAAAACCTAGCTTGTCATACCTAAAGCTACTAAACAAGCTTAGAAACCCCTTAGATATAACATCGGCTGCACTACCACCACCAATACTAGCAATATTTTCTACCGCTTTCTGACTGATTTTATGAGTAGAATCATCATCTTCTGGCGTTCCCATCCAGGCATAAAATGAAATTGGCTGCCAATTTTCTAAATACAGATTCTGCACTACTCCCGATAATTTACCTTCAATATTACCTGTGTGAAATTTACGGGTGATGGTACCTAAATCTAAACTATCAAATTCCAGGTCCATATAGAAGCGGGAAAAATTTGTAAATAGTCCTGATGAAGCCAAATTTTTAATCCTTACTTCACCATCAAATACTTGCATTTTTAGCTCGCCATCCAAGGACAAGGTTTTATTTTCATAGCGTACGGCTGGAATATAGCCACTAATTGAACCTGTCAAGGGTTCCCACTTCAATGCTGTTGATAATTGCTCTAAGGATAACTTATCCACCAAACCTTCAAAATGTACGACTGAATCCTCATTATTTTCAGCTTTAGAAAAACTAAATTTCTGAATAGAAAATATTCCACCTAACACTGCCAAATCAGCTGGTTGCAATAACTTAACTTGCTTATCAAATAAGGAAAAATCTAATTGACTAGGATCAAATGCAATCGCCTTAAGCTTTAATCCTTGCCAGTTGAGAAAAGAAGCTTTGTTATTAGCCTGTTTAGTCCAATGAATTTGAGCATTAGCGTCATCTAGGGAAAATCGCTGCTCGGTATCATCTAAAGTCAAATGCCGAGCATTTAGATTTATTTCGGACAAAACATTCTGCTGTAACTGTAGCTTAGCCTCTAATTGCCCTTGTAATTCAATTCCCTCTAAAGCACTCGCCTCTAAAAAGGGAGCAAGATAAATGGGTGCTACCGGCTTTAATTCGGGGATATGCAGCGCTAGTTCAGCGACTTCAATTATTAAACTTGATTGATAATTTATTGCAGCACTTGCCTGCAACCTAGCCAAATTAGTATGCTCAAATTCAATATTCGCTAGCTCAACCTTCTTCCTGTCAGGCCACCATAAACCATGATTTGTAAGCGTTATGACATGAGCACTATCAATAGCTAAATAAACCGGCTCTATATACAAGTCGCCAGAAGAAATCTCAGTGCTACTTTGCCATTGCCATGCTTTTTCTTCTTTATTCGCTCTGAGTTCAGTTTTTAATGTGAGCGCTTCACTAGCAAAATCCCCCTGTTGGCCTTGTATTGAAAGTTGATCTAGTAGAACAGTAGCGAATAGTGTCTGTACGTCACCCTGCTCTCCTGTAAGCTCTATATCAAGGTTAGCTAACCCTTGAGTAATATCAAATAAATCTAAAGCTAAAAATGGCTCAAGTTGCATTAGATTTAAACCTTTTGCTTTAAGATGCACTTTCCATTTCCCTGACTGCTCTTGTACATCAAAAGAAATTTTCCCATCGAACCATGCCAAATCATTGATTATTAATTTAGTTTTTTTATTTTTAACTTGAAATGAGAAATCGAAAGCGTGCGCTTTTAAATCTTTGGAATTAAAGTCCCCTTGCCCTTGCTGACAATCCACATAATTCTCACGCCAAATGAATTTTTGGCAGCGAATAGTAAGTTTATGAAGCCTATCAAAGGGGGGAGGTAACTGTAGGGCTGCGGAAATAAGAGAGACTTGCGAAGTAGCCTGATCAAGCTGGGTTATTTTTAGCTGGGCATTTTGTAATGACCAAGCATTAGCGCTTATTTTATCGACACTAAAGGTCACGGAGTCCAGAGCAGGGATAGCTGAGGAGTAACTTAATACAATAAATAACAGGCAGGTTGACAGTATTCGATAATATAGGGGTCTAAACTTTCTTAAGCAGGTTGACTTAACAATAGTCATGTATTGAAACCCTGCGAGAGTATTAATAACTAATGTTTCAGCCTGAGAATTCACTTCACTGATTTAATTAGCGGACTAAAGTCCGCCCTACAGAATACAGATTAAGAACCATAAGCGGCTTGCTTCATGGTATCGGCAATTAAACCATAAGCAATAACCCAAGCCTCTTTAACTTCTTCAGTAAAGTAGTCACCTAAGCCTTGCTCCAAAACCCATAATAAAGCGGCGCCGACTGTTTCAAAATGAGCCGCTTCGACATTATAAATAATATGTCGCTTACCCATTGCCTGTAACATAACCTCTACTTCGCCTAAGTTATCCAGTGAATTAACGACTACATTTAAGGTGGTCATTAGCTTATCGCCTTGATAATCTAACTTCCCCTTAAACAGCTTTTTAACATTAGGGTCTAATTCAAATAAGCGCGCATAAAATAATTCCGCTGCTTGATCTTTTATAGGTACAACTCGCCGCCACGACTCTTGAATCAGATGTATTTGTTTCTTAGTTAAAGGCGAAGAATCTTCCTGAATATATTGTGGCTCATTTTTCCTCTTGTTTTTGGTATTCTGAAACAAAAGCAAGCAGGCGAGCCCTATAACAATAAACAAAATACCATACATCATAAAGATACCTTCACTATTAATTTTTTCCCGTAACTGATAAAGAAAAAAGCATTTATGCCCACGCATCTCGTAAAGTAACGGTACGATTAAACACTAATTTACCTGCTGAACTGTCTTCAGTATCTAAACAAAAATAACCTACACGTTCAAATTGAAAACGACTACCCAACTCTGCCTGTCCGAGACTAGATTCCACTTTAGCGGCGCTGATAACTTCTAAAGAATTAGGATTTAACGCATTGCAAAAATTCTCTTCAGAACTAGGGTTAGCAACGTTAAATAAACGATCATATAGGCGCACTTCAGCATCTAAAGCATGATCAGCCGCCACCCAATGAATCACCCCTTTTACCTTGCGTCCTTCAGGTTTTTTTCCTAGAGTATTTTCATCGTAAGTACAACGCAATTCAATGACTTTGCCACCTGCATCTTTAATGACTTCATGACACTTAATTACATAAGCACCGCGTAAACGGACTTCACCGCCTTCAATTAAACGCTTGTATTTCGGCGGTGGAACATCAGCAAAATCATCTTGTTCTATATAGATCACTTTAGCAAAAGGAACTTTACGCTTACCTTGTGTTTCATCTTGCGGGTGATTACCCATTTCTAACTGCTCAACTTGAGTATCTGGGTAATTTTCCAGTACAACTTTCAGAGGCTCTAAAACAGCCATCGCACGGAAAGCTGTATTATTCAAATCTTCACGGATGCAGCTTTCAAGTACAGACATTTCAATCCATGCATCTTTTTTAGTGACACCAATGCGTTCACAAAAATCACGAATAGCTACAGGCGTAAACCCAGCACGGCGTAAACCAGCAATGGTTGGCATGCGCGGATCATCCCAACCACTAACATGACCTTCAACTACTAATTGATTTAATTTACGTTTACTAACAATGGTGTATTCCAGTTCTAAGCGTGAAAATTCAATTTGCTGTGGGTGGCACTCAATACTGATATTATCTAAGACCCAGTCATATAAGGGGCGATGATCGGCAAATTCAAGCGTACAAAGCGAGTGTGTAACCCCTTCTAAAGCATCAGAAATACAGTGCGTATAATCATACATAGGGTAAATACACCATGCATCACCCGTACGCTGATGATGTACGCGACGAATACGGTATAAAGCAGGATCACGCATATTGATATTGGATGCTGCCATATCAATTTTGGCACGCAACAAATATTGTCCGTCAGCAAACTCACCCGCACGCATACGGGCAAATAAATCTAGGTTTTCAGCAATGCTACGATGACGATCAGGGCTTTCTTTTCCTGGCTTTGTTAATGAGCCACGATATTCACGCATTTGCTCTGCATTAAGGCTATCAACATAAGCCAAGCCTTTCTCTATCAGTTCAACAGCGAAACCATAAAGCTGCTCAAAATAATCCGAGGAATGTCTTAACTCAGCCCATTCAAACCCCAGCCAATGCACATCTTTTTCAATGGCACGTACATATTCAATACTTTCCTTTTCTGGATTAGTATCGTCAAAACGTAAATTACATAGACCGTTAAACTCAGAGGCGACGCCAAAATTTAAGCAAATTGATTTTGCATGTCCAATATGTAAAAAACCATTAGGTTCAGGAGGAAAACGAGTAATGACTTTGTTATGTTTGTTTTCAGCTAAATCTTTAGCGACTATTTGGCGTATGAAATTTGTAGCGGGTAAATTTTCTATGGTTGACATTTAGCTATTTAGAAACAAGAATTAAACAAAGCACATGCAAAATCACGCTGTGCACGACAGAGGGTAAACAACCCTATAATAGGTGCGTTACAATAGCATAATATAATGCGATAGTAACTAGCAAAATCAGCCTAAAGGTTTCAGCCTTACAAACAAATTCAATCCTGCCTATGCAAGTCAAAAAAACCAATCAAGCTAAGCTGCATTATAATTCAGGCAAGCATTTATCGCCTTGGCGTGAAAAGCTTAATACGATTATTTTTGGCGCGGAAACACAGGCAGGAAAGCTATTTGATATTATCTTAATCATCAGTATTTCTATCAGTGTATTAGTCGTTATGCTGAGTAGCGTAGAGGAATTTTATGAGCAATATACCACTCTGTTTTTTTATATAGAGTGGGGATTTACCCTGCTATTTACCTTAGAGTATGTTTTTCGACTAATTGCAGTACGCCAGCCTAAACATTATGTACGTAGCTTTTTTGGTGTTATCGACTTACTTTCTATTTTACCTAGCTATCTCGGCTTGCTGCTTCCAAGTGTCAAATATTTACTGATTATCCGCGTCCTACGTTTATTGCGCATTTTCCGTATTTTTAAATTAGCGGAATATATGGAGGAAGCTGAAGTTTTAATGTCCGCACTTAGGAGTAGCAGTCATAAAATTTTGGTTTTTCTATATGTCGTTTTAACTCTAGCTATTATCTGCGGATCTCTACTTTATGTGGTCGAAGGCAGCGCTGCTGGATTCACTAGTATTCCCAAATCAGTTTACTGGGCAATCGTCACCTTAACCACCGTAGGCTATGGCGATATTGCTCCGCAAACACCTTTAGGTCAAATTATAGCCTCCAGCATTATGATTATGGGTTATGGGATTTTAGCGGTTCCGACTGGAATTTATAGCGCGGAACTCATCAAACATTACCAAGTAGATAAGCTGGTTAATCATGCCTGCCCCAACTGCGGTAAGATTGGTCATGATCAGGATGCAGATTTTTGCAAGTATTGTGGTAGTTCTTTAGAGCAAGATAAGTAACTTCTCATTATCAAAAGAAAGTTGGGGCGCAGTGCTTTAGCCTGCTTTTATTCGCGTAAGAGCAGGCTAAAGCACTGCGCCCTAATATACCTAAAAGACAGGTTTCGTAGCCCACAAAATCTTAGTGCCAACCACCATATTGCTTAGTCGGATCACCACGAAAGCCTGTCGAAGTTTTGTTCGCATCTGGCACGCCAACGGTACTATCCGCCGCCATGACCATATTCGCATAAGTGTAACCACCTAAAGCTTTTGCGCGACTGGCAATTTGAGTTGTCAGTGAACTAATATCATAACTAGAAACAGCGGGAGAAATAACCACTGCAATTAGCTTTTCTTGCGAACCTTCAGGGCTAACTGTCAAAACAACAGGTAAAGTGGTTCCCTGAGGAATTTCAACTGAATAATGCTTACTATTTTCTAATTTCGTGCTAGCAACAATCTTACCCGAGCTATCTGCTACTTTAATTTCAGCATTGAGGACTGAGCCATTTTTATCAGTCACAGCACCTTTTAGCACTTTCATCTGTTTATACGCCTGCACAGGAACTGTCAGGCCATTTTTATTCTGTTTTTTATCATCACAAGCCACTAAAACAGTACTCGCTATCGACAAGGCGAGTAAGCGTACGATCATTTTATTTTTATTATAAGTATGCATTTTGACTTTCCTAACAATATCTACAAAGCTGAATCATAACACATGGATATACTGATACTCTATTCAAGTACAGAAATCATTTTTAGTTAAGAATAGCGCCTCAATGCCTTAATTTATATAAGTAAATTAGGTGTAGGAAATTTACTTTCTGTCTTGCTTGTGAGTTTTTTCTCTAAACTATAGGGAAACTACAAGTCTACACCACAAACTTTAGATAAAAAAAGTGTAAACTTGTAAAAGACTTTTGCACCAAACCCTGCTGCATTAATTCTGCTAAAGCACAACTTTAAGTACTTCTTATAATTTACACCTAAAAACAACGCTAAACCCAAAATTTCACGCATAATAGCTATATCACTAATCACTAAAGTAGTAATGATTCTAGCATTACAAGCTGATTCAAATTAAAATGGCAGAATAAACTTACGTATTAAGAGCGCCCGTGCTAAATCATCTCTTATTGACTTCTCACTTTGACTTAGATATTTATTAATGACCGATCATAAACTTACCCACTTAAAAGAACTCGAAGCCGAAAGCATTCATATTATTCGCGAAGTTGCTGCCGAATTCGATCGCCCCGTAATGCTTTATTCCGTAGGTAAAGATTCGGCTGTTATGCTGCATTTAACACGTAAAGCGTTTTACCCTGGCAAACCTCCGTTTCCATTAATGCATGTTGATACCACTTGGAAATTCAAAGAAATGATTGAATTTCGTGATAAATATATTAAAGAATTAGATTGGGATTTGATTGTACATTCGAATCAAGAAGGCATTGACCAAGGCGTTGGTCCTTTTACGCATGGCAGTAAAAAGCATACGGATATAATGAAAACTCAAGGTTTAAAGCAAGCCTTAAATAAATATAAATTTGATGCAGCCTTTGGTGGTGCACGCCGTGACGAAGAAAAATCACGCGCTAAAGAACGTGTTTATTCTTTCCGTGATAAAAACCATGGCTGGGACCCTAAAAACCAGCGTCCTGAACTATGGAATATCTATAACGGCAAAATTGACCCGGGTGAAAGCATCCGTGTATTCCCTATTTCTAACTGGACCGAACTCGATGTTTGGCAATATATCCATTTAGAAAATATCCCGATTGTACCGCTTTACTTTGCTAAAAAGCGCCCAGTTGTCGAGAAAGATGGCATGCTAATTATGGTCGATGATGACCGTATGCCTATCGGTCCAGATGAAAAAATAGAAATGAAAATGGTACGTTTCCGTACTTTAGGTTGCTACCCATTAACAGGTGCTGTGGAATCAACAGCCACTACGCTACCTGAAATTATCCAAGAAATGCTATTAACCACAACCTCTGAGCGTCAAGGTCGATTAATTGACCATGACTCTTCAGGCTCGATGGAACAGAAAAAACGCGAAGGGTATTTTTAAGAGCAGATGAAAGGTGCAAGGTCAAAGGTTCAAGTTATGCGATTTGAAGATTTGGATGTTTGGAAGCGGTCTTCGCGCCTTAGTGTTTCTGTTTATAAAGAACTTGCTGACTGCAAGGACTTTGGTTTTAAAGATCAAATTACACGTAGTAGCTTATCTATTCCCAGTAATATTGCTGAAGGATTTGAACGAAGCACTAATAAAGACAGTAATAAATTTTTTTACTATGCCAAAGGCTCTTGCGGTGAATTACGAACTCAAATATATATATAGGTATTGAGATAGGTTACATAAAAAAAGAAACAGGGCTTCAGTGGAAATCTGAAACAGAACAACTATCAAAAATGTTATACGCCCTTATAAAATCAAGAAATTCTTGAACCTTTTACCTTCAACCTAAAATTTTTAAAGGAAATTTTTCCAATGTCTCACCAGTCAGATCTTATTAGTAGCGATATAGACGCTTACTTAGCACAACACGAACGCAAAGAATTATTACGTTTTTTAACGTGTGGTAATGTCGATGACGGCAAAAGCACACTTATTGGACGTTTACTGTACGATTCCAAAATGATTTACGAAGATCAGTTAGCCGCAGTGCAATCTGATAGCGTTAAATCAGGCACTACTGGTACTGGGAAAATCGATTTAGCTTTATTAGTCGATGGCCTACAAGCAGAACGTGAACAAGGCATTACCATTGATGTGGCTTACCGTTACTTCTCTACTGCAACGCGTAAATTCATTATTGCCGATACTCCAGGGCATGAGCAGTACACTCGCAATATGGCAACAGGTGCTTCGACCTGTGATTTAGCGGTTATTTTGATTGATGCGCGTTATGGCGTACAAACACAAACCAAACGTCACAGCTTTATCGCCTCTTTATTAGGCCTTAAACATATCATTGTCGCTATCAATAAAATGGATCTAGCCAATTACAGCGAAGATACCTACGAACAAATTAAAACGGATTATTTAGATTTTATTGGTAATCTTGATGGTTTAAACGATATTCACTTTATTCCCATGTCTGCTTTAGATGGTGATAATGTCGTCAATAAAAGCGAAAGCATGCCGTGGTACACTGGCAAAACCATGATGGAAACGCTGGAAACTGTGGAAATCGCCGGTGATGAAAACTTTCAAGATCCACGTTTTCCTGTGCAGTATGTTAACCGCCCTAACCTCGATTTTCGTGGCTTCTGCGGTACTGTAGCTTCTGGTATTTTCCACAAAGGCGATAAAATCACCGCCTTACCTTCTGGAAAAACCAGCACAATCAAATCGATTGTTACTTTCGATGGCGAATTAGCAGAAGCTTTTCCACCCATGGCTGTTACTTTAACCTTGGATGATGAAATTGATATTAGCCGCGGCGATACGATTGTCAGTAGCGACAACCTACCTAGTGTTGCTGATAAGTTTGATGCCAATATCGTCTGGATGGCAGAAAACTCTCTTACGCCTGGCAAGCAATATATTTTAAAACTGGCAACACGCAGCGTCTCAGGTTCGGTTGCTAATATTCAGCACCGTATTGATGTCAATACCCTTGAGCATCATGATGCTAAAAATCTACAATTAAATGAAATTGGCTCATGCACAGTTTCAGTTAATGCTCCTGTCGTATTTGATGCTTATAATCGCAGTAAAGGTACTGGTTCATTTATTATTATCGACCGCCTAACGAATGTTACCGTTGGTGCTGGCATGATTACAGGCGCTAGTTCAGACCTTGAATTAAGCCATGTATCTACTGAAGAACGGGCTGCACGATTTGCTCAAAAAGCAGTTTCTATTGCTTTAACTGGTGCAAATAAAGAACAAGTCGCTTATCAATTAGAAAGAAAACTATTTGATAATGGCCATGCAACAACGGTATTAACCTCTAACGTAGAAGAGGCTATAGCAGTCGTTAAACAGGCCGGTTTGATTTGCATTTGTACAGCAAACTCAAACTGTGATTTAAGTTTTGATACTGATAAAGTATCACTCAATGAAATTCATTTAGCTTTAAAAGATAAGAACATCATTCACTAATATAGTAGCGATAATACAACTAGGGCATGTGTGCATGTCCTAGTTTGTCACACCACGAAGGATCTGATACATGACTCAAAAAATCACGAAAGCAGTTTTCCCTGTTGCCGGCTTAGGCACTCGCTTTTTACCCGCGACTAAAGCCAGCCCTAAAGAAATGCTACCTATCGTTGATAAACCACTGATTCAATATGCAGTGGAGGAAGCAATTGCTGCCGGCATAGATACAATGATTTTTGTTACTGGTCGTAATAAACGTGCTATTCCTGATCATTTTGATAAAGCTTATGAATTAGAAAAAGAGCTTGAGGCAAAAGGTAAGCTACGCGTATTAGAAATGGTTAAGACTATTTTACCACCTCATGTTTCTTGTATCTTTATTCGCCAATCTGAAGCCTTAGGCTTAGGTCATGCAGTATTATGTGCAAAACCTGTTGTTGGTGATGAGCCTTTTGCGGTTATTTTAGCGGATGACTTAGTAGAAGATGGCAAACGTGGCTGCATGGCGCAAATGACCCAACAATTTGACAAAACACCGCATTCAATTTTGGCTGTGGAACGCGTCGATCCAAATGAAACCGACAAATATGGTATTGTCAAAACCACTGATACTGATAATGATAAAATCGGTGCAGTTCAATCTATAGTAGAAAAACCAAAACCCGATGTTGCTCCCACTAACCTAGGAGTTATTGGGCGTTATATTTTGACCCCTGCTATTTTTGCCGAAATTGAAAATACAGAAAAAGGTGCTGGTAACGAAATCCAGCTTACCGATGCCATTGCTTCTTTATTAACAAAAGAAAAAGTCCTTGCTTATGAATTTGAAGGCAAGCGTTATGACTGCGGTGCTAAATTAGGTTTTTTAATTGCCACAGTGGAACAAGCCTTATTACATGAAGAGTTAAAAGATGACTTTTTGGATTATCTGAAGAAATTAGCTAAAACATATAACAAATAGTTTACGTAAATACACTCTGTTCCATACCTCCCATTTTGGAACAGAGCCTGCCTCCTCCCTTATTTATAATCCCCAATGGATACAATCAGCATTCGTGGTGCAAGAACGCATAATTTAAAAAATATCGATCTTGATTTACCCAGAGACTCGTTAATCGTGATCACGGGGCTCTCTGGCTCAGGTAAATCATCGCTTGCGTTTGACACCATCTATGCCGAAGGTCAACGTCGCTATGTAGAATCTTTATCTGCCTATGCGCGTCAATTCTTATCTATGATGGAAAAGCCTGATGTTGATCATATAGAAGGTTTATCTCCTGCGATCTCCATTGAACAAAAATCCACCTCACATAATCCTCGCTCTACCGTCGGCACAATCACCGAAATATATGATTATTTAAGACTCCTCTACGCTCGCGCAGGTACACCCTGCTGCCCGACTCACGGTCTATCCCTAGAGGCGCAAACTATTAGCCAAATGGTTGATCACGTTTTAGAGCAAGAACAGGATGAGCGCTGGATGCTGTTAGCGCCTGTAGTCAACGAGCGCAAAGGCGAACATATTCAGCTATTAGAAGACCTACAAGCACAAGGCTTTATACGCGTGCGTATTGACGGCATAGTTTATGAACTCGATGAACTGCCCGAAATAGATGGCAAGAAAAAACATACTATCGAAGTCATTATTGATCGTTTCAAAATCCGCCCCGATATGAGTCTGCGTTTAGCAGAGTCTTTTGAAACAGCACTGAGAATTGCTGGTGGCATAGCAACAGCAGTTAACATGGATGACCCGAAAAAACAGTTAGTTTTTTCTGAAAAATATGCCTGTTCAGAATGCGGTTATAGCATTACCGAATTAGAGCCGCGTATTTTTTCCTTCAACAACCCGAAAGGTGCTTGTAGTGCTTGTGATGGCCTAGGCGTTAAGCAGCATTTTGACCCTGAACTGGTAGTACATAATAAAGAGATAAGCTTAGCAGCAGGCGCCGTCAGGGGTTGGGATAGACGTAACGCCTATTACTATCAACTTATTTGTTCTCTGGCCGAGCACTATGACTTTGACCCCGAGACACCCTTTAATGAACTAAGTGATGATATACAACATATCATTTTATATGGCAGTGGCCGCAAAGCAATAGACTTTAACTTTATCACTGCTAATGGGAAAAAACGCAAAAAGCGCCATAGTTTCGAAGGCATTATTGCCAATATGGAACGTCGTTATCAAGAAACTGAATCGCAAGTCGTACGTGATGAATTGGCCAAATATCAAACTAATAAATCTTGTTCTAGTTGCCATGGCTCTCGTTTAAATACCGCTGCACGTAATGTATTTATAGCCTCAAAACCGCTTTATGACATTACTAGCCTCCCTATTCGACAAGCTCTACAATTCTTTCAAACACTTGATTTACCCGGGCAGCGCGGCCAAATAGCAGAAAAAATTAACACGGAGATTCAACAAAGACTGGAGTTTTTAGTCAATGTCGGACTCGACTACCTTAGCCTAGATCGTAGCGCAGATACTTTATCTGGCGGAGAAGCACAACGTATTCGTCTTGCTAGCCAAATTGGCGCGGGACTAGTCGGCGTTATGTACGTCTTAGACGAACCATCCATAGGCTTACACCAACGCGATAATGATCGTTTACTAAAAACTTTATTCAGATTGCGTGACTTAGGCAATACCGTCATTGTCGTCGAACATGATGAAGATGCTATTCGTGCTGCACAATATGTGGTTGATATAGGACCCGGAGCAGGTGTTCATGGTGGGCAAATTATCGCCCAAGGTACACCTAATGAGGTGATTAATAATGAAAACTCAATCACAGGGCAATATTTATCAGGTAAGTTGGAAATCAGCATACCTAAGCAAGTCACACCACGAAATGAAAAACATTTGCTCACAGTTCGTAATGCACAAGGCAATAATTTAAAGAACATTGATGTCAGCTTTCCAGTTGGCTTATTAACTTGCGTCACTGGCGTCTCAGGTTCGGGCAAGTCAACATTAATCAATGATACTTTATACCGCTATGCTGCCCGTACAATTAACCGCGCATCCACACTGCCAGCACCTTGTGATGATGTCGAAGGCCTGGAGCAGTTTGACAAAATCGTCGATATAGATCAAAGTCCAATTGGCCGCACTCCGCGTTCAAATCCGGCCACTTATACCGGTTTATTCACCCCCATACGTGAATTATTTGCAGCGACTCCAGAATCGCGCTCTCGCGGCTACACACCAGGCCGCTTTAGCTTTAATGTCAAAGGTGGGCGCTGTGAGTCTTGTAAAGGCGATGGCGTGGTTAAAGTAGAGATGCACTTTCTACCTGATGTCTTTGTGCATTGTGATACCTGTTCTGGCAAACGCTACAACCGTGAAACTTTGGAAATCCGCTATAAAGGTAAAACAATTAACGAAGTGCTAAATATGACCGTTGAAGAAGCCTATACCTTCTTTAGTCCTGTACCTACTTTAGCGCGCAAACTAAAAACCTTATTAGATGTCGGTTTGAGCTATATTAACTTAGGGCAAAATGCGACCACCTTATCAGGTGGTGAAGCGCAACGAGTTAAGTTAGCTAAAGAGCTTTCCAAACGAGATACAGGTAAAACACTGTATATTCTCGATGAACCGACGACAGGCTTACATTTTCATGATATTCAACAATTACTTAATGTACTACATACTTTGCGTGATCATGGAAATACAGTCATTGTTATTGAGCATAACCTTGATGTTATTAAAACGGCAGACTGGGTAGTGGATATAGGCCCAGAAGGCGGAAATGGCGGCGGTATGGTCGTTGCCGAAGGATCGCCCGAACAAGTATCCCATATCGAAGCATCCTATACAGGTCATTACTTAAAGCGCTTTTTTACTCCATCCAAAAAACTTAATTGACGAATGAAGTAATCACCTCCATGATAGGTTCTTGCTTAATCTGAGTGTTTCTAAATAACGCATCAATATACGATTAAAGGGAAGATAATGCAGTCATTTATCCAATCAGTGATTAACAAATATGAAGTAAGCCCAGTTCGTTTGCTTCACATTCTGCGTGAGGTACAAGCCGAGTCTCAGCATATTTCACCGGAAGCGATTGAACTAATCGCTTCCGGCCTAAATATTCCACGCACTCAAATTATTAGCGTTGTTGAGTTTTATAATTTTCTCCACTTAACACCCCGTGGAAAATACGATATTTTAATCAGCGACTCCATTACCGACCATATGCTTGGTAAGCAAAATTTAATGAACTATTTTGCCAGCCAATTAAATGTAACTATTGGTGAAATTCGTCCTGATGGGTTGGTTAACTTAGATAGCACTTCTTGTACGGGCATGTGTGACCAAGGCCCAGCCGGTCTAGTTAATGGTTACGCATTAACCCACTTAGACCGACCGCGCATCGATGCCATTACGCAACAGATAGAACAAGAAATACCCATCGAACAATGGCCAGCTGAATTTTTCGCTGTTGCCGATAATATTTATAAAGCAGGGTTATTATTACAGTCTCCGGTTGAAAAAGGTGAAGCTTTAAAAGCTCGATATCAAAGAGGCTTAACCGAAACACTATCCGAAATTGACATTTCAGGTTTACGCGGACGCGGTGGAGCCGGCTTTAAAACGGCGATGAAGTGGCGCTTTTGCTCTGAAGAAACAGAAACTGAGCGCTATGTTGTCTGTAATGCAGACGAAGGCGAACCGGGCACTTTTAAAGATAGAGTGCTATTAAATTCTTATGCTCAGCAAGTATTTGAAGGCATGACCGTCTGCGCTAGCATTATCGGAGCAGAACAAGGTTTTCTCTACTTACGCGGTGAATATCTACATCTCTACGAAAAACTACAAAACATACTCGTTGAACGCCGTGAAGCCGGTTTATTAGGCGCTAATATTTTAGGCCAAGACTTAAACTTCGATATCGAAATTCGTTTAGGTTTAGGTGCTTATATTTGCGGTGAAGAATCTGCCTTAATTGAATCTTTAGAAGGTAAACGCGGCATTCCTAGAAACCGTCCTCCCTACCCTGTTTCACAAGGTTATTTAAACAAACCTACGGTAGTTAATAACGTCGAGACCTTTATGGCAGCGGCTAAAATAACGGTTACAGGCGGACAATGGTTTGCTGATGTTGGTACTAAACAATCTGATGGTACAAAAATCCTCAGCATTAGCGGCGATTGTGCTAAGCCTGGTATTTATGAATACCCATTTGGAACCAGCATAGCGCAAGTATTACATGACTGTGGAGCATATGATGTATTTGGTGTTCAAGTCGGTGGCCCCTCTGGAACTTTTATCAGCGCACAAGAATTAGATCGCGTGCTAGCCTTTGAAGACTTAGCGACAGGCGGCTCGTTTATTATTTTTGATCAATCACGTAATATTCTCGATATGGTTAAAAATTTCACTCATTTCTTTGCTCATGAGAGCTGTGGGTTTTGTACGCCCTGCCGTGTTGGTACCTCTTTACTGAAAAAACAACTGGATAAAATTGTTGATGGTCATGGTTCTGCTGGCGATGTAGCCGCTTTAGAAGAGCTATGTCAATTAGTCAATAACAACAGTCATTGCGGTTTAGGGCAAACGGCTGCAAATCCCATTTTATCGACTTTGCAACGTTACCCAGAATTATACGAAAAGAAACTCAAGCAAATCAGTTATGAACCGGGGTTTGATTTAGATGCATCACTGGCAACCGCAAGACGTTTAGCCAATCGTAATGATGCCGGCGCACATTTAGCACAAGTGGAAGAGGATTAATCATGAGCAAAACAATCACTATTGATGGCCAGGAAATTCCATTCCAAGATGGTCAAACAATTATGGATGCAGCGATAGAAGCTAATGTTTATATTCCGCATTTATGCCACAACCCAGACTACACACCCCATGGCAGCTGTAAATTATGTACAGTAAAAGTCAACGGCCGAAATTGCTCAGCTTGCACCTTTCCTGCATCAGAAGGACAGGACATCATAAACAAAAGCAATGACTTAGAGAAAGACCGAAAAAGAATCACGCAGATGTTATTTGTCGAAGGCAATCATTTCTGTCCTTCTTGTGAAAAAACCGGCAACTGCCAACTTCAAGCAGTCGCCTATCATTTGGATATGCACGACAATCATTTTCCGCATTTTTTTGCCAAACGCGAAATGGACGCCTCGCATCCAGATATTTTAATCGACCATGACCGCTGTATTTTTTGTAACTTATGCGTGCGCGCCAGTCGGGAAAAAGATGGCAAAGACGTGTTTGCTATCAGTGGCAGAGGTATTAATAAACGCCTGATCGTCAACTCTAAAAGCGGCCAACTAAAAGACAGTGATATTGAGCTTAATGATTACGCTGCTCATATCTGCCCAACCGGTGCTATTTTGATTAAACGCACGGGCTATCAAGTGCCTATCGGACAACGTATTTACGATCATCAACAGATTGATGAAGTTGCTTTAGCTAAGGAGCACAAATAACATGGCCAAAAAATTTAAAGTTGCCACAACCTCATTAGCAGGCTGTTTTGGTTGCCATATGTCTTTTTTAGACATTGATGAACGCATGCTGGAATTAGCGCAACATGTTGAATTTGACCGTTCGCCATTAACTGACATAGAACACTGCGGACCTTGCGATATAGGTTTAATTGAAGGCGGCGTGTGTAATTCAGAAAATGTTCATACACTACGTGAGTTTCGTAAAAACTGTAAAATTCTAGTCGCAGTCGGCGCTTGTGCGATTAATGGCGGCTTACCGGCCATGCGTAATCACTTTGACGTTGAAGACTGTCTAAATGAATCTTATATCAATGGCCTTGGTGTTGAAAATGCACAAATCCCCAGCGATCCTGAATTACCTTTACTGTTAGATAAAGTATATCCTATCCATGAGATTGTGAAGGTTGATTATTACTTACCTGGATGCCCACCTTCAGGGGATGTTTTCTGGGCTTTTTTAAGTGATGTGATTGCTGGTCGCGAGCCAAGCTTACCGTATGAATTAGTGCATTTTGATTAGGGTGGTAGGGCGGACTTTAGTCCGCCTTACAGGAAGTTAAACAGCAATACCTACTTGCAGTGATTCAAACCAATCTAAAAATCGTTTCACATCATCGCCTCTAAATATTCGTCCATGTTGCGGTGCCATAATATCAATATCAAGCTTACGTACTCGGTCAATCCAGTCACGTTTTGCTTGATTAGAAGGCATCCAGCGTTGATGAAAAAAGCGCATTTTTTCTACATGGGCATTAAAATCATCGACAAACACGGGTGATCCATCTTCTTCTAATGCTGCTCCCACATCACCTGACATTAATATTTTCGCTTTCGGGTCATAGATATGAAAATTAGCTGAGGAATGTAAATAATGAGCAGGAATTATTTTAAGCTCTGCACCATCCAACTGAATAACACCACCATTATCAGGAATACCGACATATTCAATGGTTTCACAACCAAAATGACGCAAAAAACCTTCCCATAGTGCTGGCGCATGCAATTTCGCATGAGGCAAAGCCTGATCCCAAAGCCCTAAAGATGAAATAATATCTGGATCTTGATGCGAGGCAAATAAATCGGTGATCTCTTCTACAGGAGCATGGTGAAGTACCGCAGCTAACATCGGTGCGAATAACTCCACACCGCCTGGGTCAAGTATTAAACAACGATTTGCCGTTCTAATAATATATTGATTAGTATCAATGATATTACTGCGTTTGTTCTCATCCCGCCCATACATAATCCATTGGTACGATCCATCGTAAATTTTAGTCATTTTCATAGTAAATAATGCCTCTTTTAGCAACTATTCTGCAATATTAAGAATTGATAGTGCACTGCGACAACGCTGCACATTATCATGAATAACTTGTGCCGCATTATCGACACTTTCTGCTACGGCTTGTAAACTTTGTAGATATTCTCCTGCTTGAGAAGCTTCAATCCTTGAGTTAGCCGCAATAACGCGTGCAGCCCTAGCCGGGTGCATTACCCCTTCGAGTTGATCTAAAAGTTGATTAACATGGATTCTAAATTGAGCACGACAAGCCTGCATACGCTGTTGAGCTAATTCAACTGATTTATCCAAAGAACGTGCATAAGGTGCGCCTTCAGCCAATACCGCTACTTTTTCAAAAGAACGACATGCATCAGTCATACGGTGTTCATCAACAGTCATTTGATATAGCAATAAGGCATGCTCATTAATATCATTAACTAATTCAATAGTTTCTTTAGCGAGCTCATTAATAAAATCAGTAATAGGCTGGAATCCTTTTGCCTTTTCACCCGCTCTAAAAGCAATGGCTTTAGCATTAGCTGCAGCTAATGAAATTTCTTTTGCCACATCCATAACGGCACTTAACTCAGCTGCAATAGAAGCAACTGCTACAAATTTAGATTTTGCATGATTCGGTTTATTCATTAATTAATCCAGCATGTTTGCCTATAGAAAACCATCGTTTTACTTTTACGCTATCCACTCGTAGACAGCTTTAACACGATTACCATTACCACTGTATTCAACTTCCTTACATAAGTTAAGTAAGAGACTTATTCCTCGTCCAAAGCTTTGCTCATTCTGCTCTAAGTCTGATGATACATTTGAAAAATCAAAACCTTGCCCAGAATCTTGCATTTTAATGATTAATTTTCCACCGGCATCAGTAGGCTGATGATTAAAACTCATCTTTATGTAACCGTCACTTAATTGCGCCAGCCTCTCTTCGCGAACGCTATAGTATTGCATAAAGCCTTCAGAGCTTTGTTTTATTTTAGAGTCCAACCCTAATAAGCCGTGCTCTAACGCATTAGCAAATAATTCAGTGACAATTAGAAAAATAGCCTCACGGTGTTCAATAAAGCCTTGAATTTCCATAATCGAATTAATGACCATAGGAACCGGGTTAATATGTCGCAAGGTAGAGCTATGAAATTCCATAGAGTTCTTCCAAGCAAGCGCCACTAATTTTTTATGAACTTTCTTAGCAGTGGCTTGCATCCATTGAGCATCTGAAATATTACAGTCTAACTCAACAAAAGTAATATCATCCTGCTGCTCCCTGTCTTTAGTATGTGTATCTAATGCGTTTAAAACCGCCTCATAGCCATGGGCATTATTTTCAATACTATGAATAACACCTGGTGCATCAAACTGTTCGCCTAAGGTATTTTCTGCCTCAATAACACCATCAGTGAATAAATATAAAAAATTTTCTTTGCTAATGGGTAGGGTTTGCACGTCTGGCTCGAAGCTATCAATAATACCTAAAGGTAAATTCTTTGAAACGATAACCTGCAATTGTTTGCTCGCACGATTAAATAAATAATGGTCCGGTAAACCACAAGTTATAAGGCTTATTGAGCCCGTATCAGGAAAAAAAGCGACAATCGTGGCCGCTAAAAACATATTAACCGGCAATAGCTTGTGCATTTTACGATTAATTTCAATAATAATTTCGCTAATGCCAAAGCCTTTTTCTGCCATACCATGAAAAATCTCTGCCGCAGGCCCTGCGCCAACAGAAGCAGCCAATCCATGCCCTGTAAAATCCCCTAATAAAGCATAAAGTTGATTACCGGGCGTTTTAGCTACCAAAAATATATCACCATTAAACAAAGCCATGGGTGACAATCGATATTTCACTTCTGGCGTGTCATAAAACCCAGCATGCACAATGTTTTTATACAATGTCGCAGCAATTTCTTGCTCTTGAACCGCTTGGTGCTGATATTCTAAAAGCTGCTGTTTTTGACTGTATTGCTGCTGATAAAGCTGTTGAACTCGCAACAAAGAATTTATTTTTGCTTTTAATACCAAGGCATTAAAAGGCTTATAAACAAAATCATCGGCACCTACATCTATGCATCGCTGCAAGTAGTCATCATTGTCAACCCCAGTAATAAAAACAAAAGGTACATACTTATTGCCTAAGATTTTCTGTATTTCAGTTGCCGCATCAATACCATCCATTTTTGGCATAAAAACATCTAAAACGACAAGGTCTGGCGCTTCATTTTTAAAAAACTGTACAGCCTCTTCACCATCTTTAGCAGTTAAAACTTGATGTCCTGCCAACTCAAGAATTTGGGTCAACATTAAGCGTTGCACTCGATCATCATCCGCAACTAAAATTTTTGATTTTTTAAACTGTACATCTTGATTAACTATCATCAGATTTAGTTATTTTTGTCTTATAACACTGTAAATAATTTATCAAAATTAGCAATAGTCAATATTTTTTTGACATCGGGGCGAGCATTGATAATTTTAATTGCACTTTGTTGATTTCCTACTTTATCACGCAAGACTAAGAGCATGCCTAAAGCAGAACTATCCACATACTCTGTTCTTCCTAAGTCGATACTAATCGAGCTAACCCCCTTTGCTGCTTCTTCTGATAGTTTTCGAAAATCTTGGTGCACGCTAAAATCAAAACGCCCTGCAACCTTAACTTGTAATTCGTTACTACTTGTATTTAAAAAAACTTCAACTGTCATGTCGTATTCCTGAAATATTAATTACTCAATTACATTGCTCTAGCAATAAAAAAGGCATCCTTCAATAAGAGTTAAAAAATGACTGTGTATTTGGTCATTATAATTGTCAATTAGAATATGAAGGATGCCCAAAAAACATATAAAACTTAAAATAGATCAATCTCACCTTCTTCCATAGTATTCTGTGCTACAGCTTTCTTTTCTTTTATTTTCCATTGCGTCTGCATATCTTTAAATCGCTGCACCCCTGCTTCTAGTTCATTTTTTTGCATGGTGATATCAGGTATTTTAAAGCTTCCCAAGCCAATTTTAACCTCGTCACTCAAGGCTTGAAAATGATGCGCATTGCTTTGTAAAAACTCAATTTGCTGGCGTGTCATATCTTCAAACTGCAAGGCACGAATGGCACCGCCTACCGCCATTTCCACCTGTTCAGAAAGCCCTGAAACTTGAGTTAATTGCACTGCAATATTTGCATTCATTGCACCTATATCGCCCATCATCTCGTCAATATGGGACTTAGAAGTCATGGCTACATTCATATCTCTTGAAGCCATCTTTTCGATCATTTTTTTAGCATTCTTAATATTTGCACGTGACTCACCGACTACCTTCTTGATTTCTTCACTAAATTTATCAGAGTGCTTAGATAAATTTCTCACCTCATCTGCAACTACCGCAAACCCACGCCCTGCTTCACCAGCTCTTGCCGCTTCAATTGCCGCATTCAACGCTAATAAATTTGTTTGGTCAGCAATGCCTTGTACATCAGCTAGTAATACGCCGATTTTCTGCATATGCTCATCGACATCGCTAACGACAGCAACCATTTCCATACTCTGCTTGCTAACCTCTAAAATATGCTCGACAAAATAAGCTAAAACACTGTCTGTTTCTTCTGCAAACTGCTCAAAATTAATATTTTTTTTACCATTCTCTGCATCAGAGGTTCCATCTAAATTATCCACTAATGAATGCATAGCACTGGCTTGCTGAACAGAGAGATTATGCATTTCAGTAAAGCTATTCGACATAACTACAACAGCATCAGAAACGACTCGTTTCACTTGCTCTAATTCGCCGACAAAATCAATAATTTCTTGCTCAGTACAGTGGTGTAGCGTCTGTAAATACTGATTAATAGGAGCCTCTACTGAAGAGTTTGCACCCTCAAGCTCTTGAGCCTCTATAAAATTAGCTTGCTGAGTTTGATAAATAACCACACTACAAAGCCCAAATAAACTTGGAATAACAACCCAATATAAAATTTCTACCGAAAAAAATAGCGGTAAAAACAAAGCCCCTACAGTAAACAAACAAGGCCAAACTATTCTTTTCAAAAAAAGCGACATTTTAATTTCCAGATTATTTAGCTAAAGCGAGTATTTGCGCAGCAACTTGATCGAGAGGCTGCACATAATGCGCCGCACCTTGACGATAAGCTTCGCCGGGCATACCCCATACGACACTACTGGCTTCATCTTGAATAATATTTGTTGATCCGGCATCACGCATTTCTTTCATGGCCACAGCACCATCACCACCCATACCCGTTAGCATGACACCAATGGCATTACTACCGACATTTTGCGCAACTGAACGAAACATTACTTCCACAGAAGGCTTATGCCTGTTGACTAGTGGCCCATCATTTAATTGACAAACATAACGCGTACCACTTCTGACGATTAATAAATGCTTATCGCCTGGCGCAATATAGATATGCCCAGGCCTAATCACTTGGCCCTCTTCAGCTACACAAGCCTTCATTTCTGTTACTTCATCAACATGTTTGGCAAAAGACGCACTAAAGGCAATCGGTAAATGCTGAGAAATAACAATAGCGGGGGTCGTTCTCGGCAGTCCTCTTACGACAGTCTTAACGGCTTCTGTTCCACCTGTTGAAGAACCTAAAGCAATAATTTTATCCGTCCTAGCAAAATGTTTTTTCGGTGTAGCAGACTGTATAACAGCATCTGCGCTTAATTTTGCAGTAATTTCTGCTGCCGTTATATGACTGGTTTGTTTATTCACGGAGCTCGCTTCCGAACGAATATTTGCTTTAGCGGCGGCTTTAACCTTTTCTATTAAATCATCCGCATAGGTCTTTAATGTATTCGCTACATCGACTTTAGGCTTAGCAACAAAATCCACCGCACCAATAGCGAGCGCGTCTAAAGTCACCGCAGCGCCTTTTTCAGTTAAAGCAGAAATCATAATTACCGGCATCGGCCTTAAGCGCATTAAATTACGCAAAAAAGTCAGCCCATCCATACGCGGCATTTCAATATCTAAAGTTAAAACATCAGGCTTTAGTTTCTTAATCTTATCTCTAGCGATAATAGGATCTGCAGCAGTGCCAACAACCTCAATCGCATCTGAAGACTCAAATATTTTGGTCAACATAGTGCGAATAAGGGCGGAATCATCAATAATTAATAAGCGTATTTTTTCCATTTATAAGAGATCCTTAAAATAGCTCAATTTCACTTTCAACCGGCATATCTTTAATACTATTTCCATATCGCGTTTCTCTAATCGCAAGCGTTTCATTATGTATATCTTGAATTTTTTTCATTTTCACTTTACCCGTCATAGGATAAAAATTAACCTTACGCGGATAAATATCGCCTAAATCTTGCGCAAGTAAACGTAAAGCTTCAGCATCTATATAGTCTAGTACAAACTCTATATTCCTTGCTCCCACATCACTCATTGTTGGAATAATTTTGCCACCACCAAATAACTTAACTTCAAGATTTTTTCGCTTACCACCATTAGATAATATGGTATTAATTAAATGCTCCATAGCATAATTCCCATAGCGCGTGGCATTACCAACAACAGCTTCATCACCTGCCTGCAATCGCACCTTAGTTGTTTCAGGCAGCATAAAATGGTTCATGCCTCCTATACCAGATATAGGGTCTCGAATACAGGCAGAAATACAAGAACCGAGAACAGTGGTAATAAGCTCATTTTCCTTAGTCACATAGTACTCGCCAGGTAATAATTTGGCGGCGGCTATATTATTCTGCTTATCCCAATAACGCTTTATTGCCTCAAACCCTTCAACTGAAGGGGAAAGTATATTTCCATGCATATTATATGGTTTTATCTCATTTTACGGTAAATAGTATTACCTATTAGATCAAAATCCGTCTCGATTTGATGTAGAGACTCCGAATGACCGATTAATAAATGCGAACCTGTGGCCAATAAAGAGCTATAGCGATTAACTAATTTTTCTTTCGTATCTCGGTCAAAATAAATAATCACATTACGGCAAAAAATAAAGTCGAAATGACCTTTCATCGGCCATTCATTCATCAAATTAAGTTGTTTAAAACTAATACTTTCTTGCAGTTCAGATTTCACTTTGACTTTATTTGCATTCCCACCACTACCTTTTTTAAACCATCTTTTTAAGCGCTTTGTTGATAATCCGCTGACGCGATCATCACCATAAACGCCTGTTGCGGCTGTTTGCAAAACATTGGTATCTAAATCTGTAGCCAAAATCTTAATATTCCATCCTATAGGAATATTTTCCAATAATGTCATGGCTATAGAATAAGGTTCTTCACCTGTCGAACAACCTGCAGACCATACTTTAATTTCTCGGCTAGCATGATTGCGTTTTAGTAATTCAGGGATAATAGTATTTTTTACATATTCGAAGTGATGATTTTCACGAAAGAAGGCGGTTAGGTTTGTCGTGATCGCATTAATAAACTCTGTAAATTCAGTCTCTTCATTATTTTGCAAGTACTGGCAATATTCTTGAAAATTCTTTAAACCTAACATTCTCACTCGTCTTGATAAGCGAGAATAAAACATATCAAACTTATCATCTGTAACAATAATGCCAGAATGACTATTTGATATTGTTCTCAGTACCTCAAAATCTGCTCTGGTATATTCAAACTCACGCTGCTTTTCCATCAGTATTTATCCTTTTTATACGGTGAGCTGTTTAGAAAAAACCAGCTGCTGACTGATCAACACCTAGCATATTATCAATACCCAGCAATTCTGCCGCCTCTATAAACCTATCCGAGGGAAAATCAAAAACAATATCTTTGCCTAACTTAAAGGCCTCCTGCTTTAAGACAACTAACAATTGCAAACTCGCAGTATCAATATTATTAACATTTGCTGCATCAATTTCTAAGCTATCATTATCTTTTAAGGCTTGCATTAATTTACCGTGTAGTTCCAAAACGGTATTAATATTTAGCGTATCGTCTAAAGTGATTTTTGAATTATCTATCAACTCAGTAATTTCCCGCTCACTTAATGACTCCTGACTGCTTAATTTCTCAGCAGGACTTGACTCACCCGCTACTTCACTGCGAATTTCATCAAACTGCTCCATCGAAGATTCTTCTTGAGCAGGCGTTTCATCATCGTCATTGATCCAAGCAAGTGGATCAAAACCAATTAAGCTTTCATTATTTTTTGTCGTCATTTACATTACCTTATCTTCAAGAAAAGCGTCAGCTAGGTCACGAAAATCTCGTGCAGAACGACTTCCAGGTCGGTACTCCAAAATTGTTTTACCAGAACTAGGGCACTCAGCTAATACAGAGGACTCTCTGATCACTGTTGCTAGCACTTGTTGAGGGAAATGTTTTAACATAGTATTTAACACTTCCTTAGATATGCGTCTCCTCGTTACATATCTAGCCATAACCAATGAAATTTTATATTTCTTCTTTAAAGCACTTTCAAAGCGTTTTAAAGTACCTACTAAATGTGACAAACCTTGTAAGGCTAAAAAATCGCTCGTCATCGGAATTAAAATTTCATCCGCAGCAAATAATGCATTAGCGACTAACACGCCTGAAGAAGGTGGGCAATCAACAAAAACAAAGTCTTGATCCTGTAAATTCTCATGTAAGGCTTTACGCAACAAATCACCACGCTTTGCACCACCATCGGTCAACTGTTCAATCTCTTGTAACCGCGGTCCAGCAACAATGAGTTGTAAATTATCACGCGCCGCAATGACTTGTTGCTCAATATTTTTTTCATCTAGCATTACCGCATCAATACCGCTAATTTGCATCGAAGTTACTCCAAAGGAGACAGCTAAATGCCCCTGTGGATCTAAATCAATAACCGTTACTTTATAGCCTTTTTTAGCCAAAGCATGCGTTAAATTAGTCGAAGTTGTTGTTTTACCAACGCCTCCTTTTTGATTAATAATAGCAACGACCCTAACACTCATAATAAGCCTGGTATGCCTTCAAACTCATCAGGATTAAGCAATTTATCGACATCTAAAAGCATAATCATATTTTGTTTATAAACGTAAATACCACGCATGTATTGAGTATCAATTTTACTACCTAGATTTGGTTTTTCTTTTATATCCGCTAGTTTAATATCTAAAACATCAGAGACAGAGTCAGCCACAATGCCGATAATATTAGTGCCCTGTTTTGACTCAACACACAAAACAATCACCACCGTAACAGGAGTAAACTCACTACTTTCCATGGCAAAGCGCACACGTAAATCAACGATGGGAACAACTTCCCCACGCAAATTTAACGCCCCCTTAACATAGTCTGGCGTACTCGGGATTTTACGTACCTTTTCCCAACCTCGAATTTCTTGTACTTTCAAGATTTCGACGCCATACATTTCTCCTGCTAAATCAAAAGTCAAATACTGTGCATTCAAACTCGATTGATTACCCATAGCGTCGTTAGCCATATCACTTCCTAATCATTAGCTGTATATTTCGCTTTGTGAAATATACGGTTTACAAAATTACTCTTTTACAACAGTCAAGAATCAATTACAGAATAATTGCAGTTAATAAATAGGACAGGCTCTGAAGTCCATCCTATTTAGTTGTAGTTATATTAAAAAACATAAAAGATATTAGTAAATCACCGCTTAAAACTCATCCCATTCATCATCCGAACTAGTTGCAACGAATGCTTTACTAGGTGTGGACTGTGCTTGTGGTTTACTAGGCGCGTGCTGCACTGGTCGTGGCGAAACAGGAGCAGCCCGTACACTAGGCGCTGCATTATAAATATCGGCAGACGAACTATTTGAGCTAAAGAATTGCAATAAATTAATCATATTAGTCGATTGATCACTCATGGATACACTTGCCGCAGACGCTTCTTCTGCTAAAGCTGCATTCTGCTGAGTGATTTCATCCATTTGCGAAACCGCTTGGTTAACTTGCTCAATTCCTTGAGACTGCTCAACACTGGCAGCAGCAATCTCAGAAATAATATCTCCTACTTTTTTCACACCACCAACAATTTCACTTAGTGAGGCCCCAGTTTCATTAACAAACTCAGTTCCTGCACGAACTCTTTGTATGCTAGTTTGAATAAGCTCTTTACTCTCACGCGCGGCTGTTGCACTGCGTTGCGCTAAATTACGTACTTCAGTTGCAACGACAGAAAAACCACGACCTTGCTCCCCTGCTCTTGCCGCTTCTACCGAAGCATTTAACGCAAGTAAATTGGTCTGAAAAGCAATTTCATCAATAACACCAATGATTTCAGCAATTTTATTACTACTTTCATTAATTTCAGCCATGGCATTCACAGCGGATGTTACAACTTCTCCACCTTTTTCTGCAAGGCTTCTTGCACTACCGGCTACTTGATTAGCTTGCTGTGCATTATCTGCATTATTTTTAACGGTACTGGTCAGCTCTTCCATGCTTGACGCAGTCTCTTGTAAACTAGAAGCTTGCGTTTCTACACGTTCAGATAGGTTATTGTTTCCACTAGCAATCTCTTGTGATGCGTTATTAATAAAATCTGCAGACTCTCTAATTTGACCCACAATATCAGCAAACTTATCAATAGTGGTATTAATGCTATGTTTACAATCGCCATAAACACCCTCATAGTCATTATCGATTTTATTTGATAAATCACCACTTGCCATACTGTGCATTGAATTATTAATATCAGAGAAAACACCTTCAATTCCATCTGTTAAGTCATTAATCCCTTGACTTAACTTTTCAAAGAAGCCGTCTTTATCCGCCATTTCAATTCGGCCAGATAAATTACCAGCTTTAACACCTTCAACTAAATTTTCAATTTCCTTTTCAATCTTAACCTCTAGCGTTCTATCCAACCATTCAACTACGGTTCCGATTCGGCTACCACTTGCATCTAAGACGGGATTAGCAACAAAATTCATATACCGTGAACCAATCACTAATTCAGATTGCAAAGTTCCTTGTAAGTTAGGTACTAAGCCTCGTTGGTGCGCAGGATTTTTATGAAACTGATCAATATTAGCCCCTAAAAGCTTATCCGCATCAAAATTTGGTAATTGCTGCTGTATATCTTTCTCCGCATTTTTGAACATACTTTTTACAGTATCATTCATATAAATGATTTCCAGATTAGTATTCGCTACCATCACACAAGAGCTAACATTATCTAAGGCTTGTTTAATACGTAATGATTCCGACCCAACTTGTTTTGAGTAGGCCATATCAGCATTTAATTTAACCTGCATAGAATATAAAGCGCGTAAAAAATCACCGGACTGATCATTCCTATCCAAATCAACCGCATTTTTAAAGTTTTCTTCTGTGAGCTGATAACAAATATTAGTTGCCGTTGCTAAGGTGCCCTTTATATCCCTTACAACTCGATATCCTAGAATAACTGCTAACGTTGATAAAATAGCTATTACAGTAAGCAAAGGCATTTGCTGTGTTGCAAAAAGTTGTACCATCAGATAAATATTAGGCGCCAAAAATGCTGCCACAATCAACATTGCTTTCTTTGCTAGCGATGTTTCTTTAACTGCTTTAATAACCTTAGCCAGCCCTTCGGGCCGAATTGTCGTCGCTCTAGTTGCATTTAATTGTTGATATAACCTCTCAGCTTCATTAATTTCTTCTCGCGACGGGGCATAGCGAACCGAGAGGTACTCTACGACAGCGCCATTTTTATAAACTGGAGTAACATTTGCTTCAACCCAATAATAGTCACCGCTCTTAGTCCTGTTTTTAACCATCGCAGTCCAAGGGCGACCAGCCTTAACAGACTCCCATAAATCCTGAAAAGCAACCGCTGGCATATCAGGATGGCGAACCATGTTATGGTTTTTACCGACTAATTCATTGTAAGAAAAGCCACTAATCTCGACAAACGCATCATTAGCATAAGTAATAATGCCTTTTAAATTAGTACGTGTGACTAAAATAGTCCCCTCTTTCATCATGACTTCATTATCAGTCACAGGCATGTTGACTTTCATTATGCATTCTCCTCACAAATCATCTTTGTTACTTTAAGCATTTCAACTTTCATCATCATCCTCTTCAGCATCATCCTCGCCATCTAATTTAAGTAATTTTTTAACATCAAGTAATATCAGCATCCGTTCATCAACCAACGCTAGCCCGCGAATAAATTCGGTACTGACTTTAGTACCAAAATCAGGAGCACTTTGAATCAATTGTGCATCGATATTATTGACATCGGAAACAGAATCAACCACGAGCCCCATAGTACGACTTCTACCTTGCAAAATTGTCTGTAAAACCACAACAACGGTTAAGTTAGTATATTCAGAGTGCTGAAGGTTAAATCTTTCTCGTAAATCAATAATCGGAACAATAGCTCCCCGTAAATTCACCACTCCTTTTTCATAACTGGGCACATTAGGTATTCTAGAAACAGGTTCCCAACTGCGTATTTCCTGAACACTTAATATATCAACACCATATTCTTCTTCACCCAAAGTAAAACTTAAAAACTGCACAGAGTTTTCAAGCTTAGTTCCTTCTACTTCTTGTGTGTCAGTTTCTTGAGTCATAACTATTCCGTACTACTGATTTGATAAACGTACTAAACCGGGAATATCCAAAATCAGTGCAACAGAACCATCACCTAGTATAGTTGCGCTTGATACCCCCTCCACGCGCCGATAATTTGCCTCTAAGGATTTAATCACAACTTGTTGTTGCCCTAATAAATCATCGACAAATAATCCACACCTCACACCTTGCCCATCAACAACAACTAATAAGCCTTCTGTTAACTTAGTTGCTTTAGCTGATTCAACGTTAAAAACATTATGTATCCGCACAATCGGTAAATATTCATCCCGTAAGCGAAATGTTTCGCCTTTACCTGCAACACGATTGACCATTTTATCGCTAATTTTAATTGACTCTACAATAGACCCAAGTGGCACAATAAAAGTTTCATCCCCCACGGCAATTGACTGGCCATCTAAAATAGCTAAAGTTAAAGGTAAATTAATTGATATGGTTGAACCAAACCCCAGATTGGATGTAATCTCTATATTTCCGCCTAAAGACTGGATATTTCGACGCACAACATCCATACCTACACCACGCCCTGAGACATCAGTTACTTTTTCTGCGGTTGAAAACCCAGCCATAAAAATAAGTTCATAGCACTGCTTATCAGTAAGCACGGCATCCGGATCTAAAAGACCTTTTTCTATTGCTTTATTACGTAAAAAATCTTTATTAAGCCCTTTTCCATCATCTTTAACTTCGATAACAATATTACCACCACGATGATAGGCCTCTAAGGTTATCGTACCCATTTCAGGCTTACCTGCAGCAATTCGATCTGCCGGCATTTCAATACCATGATCCAAGCTATTGCGTACTAAATGAACTAGAGGATCACTAATGAGTTCAACAACCGTTTTATCAACTTCTGTATGCTCCCCAACTAACTTTAGCTCAATTTTTTTATCCAACTTACTACTTAAATCATGTACTAGCCGAGGAAAACGGCTAAATACAAAACTAATCGGCAACATGCGGATATTCATAACACTTTCTTGCAATTCGCGGGTGTGCCGCTCTAACTGCACTAAGCCATTTTTTAATTGATCGATTTTATCTGAGGTAAATTTTTCGCCAACTAAACTCAACATAGATTGAGTGATAACTAGCTCACCAACCATATTGATTAGTGTATCTATTTTTCCAGTATCGACTCGAATTGAAGTTGAAGCTGCAGCTTTTGCTTTTTTCTCTTCGCTCTTGGCTGGCTTAGCTACTACTGGAATATCTTGCTTAGGTTCTGAGTTTGCCGGATTTTCTGTTGCTAAACTGACTACTGGAATAGCTTGATCAACTACACTAGAGGGTTCAGGCTGCTGAACATTTACAGGCTCTTCAAGTGGGTTTAATACTTGAATCGATAAGTCACACTCATCTTCAACCCAATCAAAAATATCATCTATCTCTTCTCTTGGGACATCCCCTTTAAGGATTAAGGTCCAAGACAAATGGCACTCTTCAGGATCTAGATCAAAGAGCGGCGGAACACCTTGTAAATCAACAATAACCTCTAAATCACCTAGTTCCGATAGTTCACGAAACATACGCACGGGATCATTACCTGTTTTCAGTAAATCCGCATGAGGGCAAAAAGAAATTTTCCAAACACTCTCGCTAGAGTCATTAGGAATTGCTGTTATTTCATTGGCTGCTTGCTCAGAAATTTCAACATCGGCGACTTGTGAATTTGCTTGCTTGCCATTTAATTCAATCTCTAAAGCTTTCTTATGCTCTGCAACACTGACTTCATCAATCTCATTTTCATCTTGTATGGCTGACAGCATTTCACGCAAGCAATCAACCGAGCCCAGTAAGACATCAACCGCTGATTGAGTAACTTGTCTGCGCCCATCACGCATCTCATCTAAGAGCGTTTCCATTACATGGGTATAATTCGATACGGCGCTAAAACCAAACGTTCCACTACCACCTTTTATTGAATGGGCTGCTCTGAAAATTGTATTAATAACCTCAGAATCAACATCTCCCATATCCAGGTTTAATAATCCTGACTCCATAATGTCCAAGCCTTCAAAACTTTCTTCGAAGAAAACTTGGTGAAACTGTGCCATATCAATTGACATTGAATAACCTGTATACTTTAAATTAAGTAAAAAATACCAGCCGATCTTAGCCGTTTATACCACTATAAAATCAACATTTACCCATTAAGCTTTGAGAGTTCAAAAGCAAAACTTATCTTCTTATCGACTAACCTAAAACTTTCTTTATAGTTTTTAACAATTGATCTGGATTAAAAGGTTTAACAATCCAGCCTGTTGCTCCTGCTGCTTTACCTTGTTGCTTTTTATCCATACCCGACTCTGTAGTCAACATTAACATAGGCACAAACTTATAATTAGGTAAGGCTCTTAACTCTTTAATCAATGTGATTCCATCCATATTAGGCATATTCACATCAGTCACTACACAATCAAACTTTTGCATCTTTGCTTTATTAAGCGCATCGACGCCATCGACAGCCTCAACAACCGTGTAGCCGGCACCTTTTAAGGTAAAAGCAACCATTTGTCTCATTGATGCTGAATCATCAACCGCTAACACACTCGCCATATATATATCTCCAAAAGTAAAATTATAAAGTGGTTTTTCAATCCGTTGAATGATACAGGAAATAATAAAAAAAATAGAAGTAATGGGTTTATTATTGTGACCTACATCAAAGTTATTAATTTTAATATAAATCAATATCCTGATACACAACATCTACTCCCTCGAACACTCAACATCAAAGGATTTAAGAAAATTAAACGATGCTTTTTTAGCGACCTAAACATGAAACTCTTTAAACTCTTTAGTAAATAATATATAGCGTACATTTCCCATTAAACTTAGCATTTATCTTAACTACCTGTTTCTAGGCACAGCGATGTGGAATATAATTAACTTTTTCTTGTATGATATATCTCTGTGCATACAATTTAAGCCATTAAAATTGCTTTAAAGGACATCAGCTTATGTATGAAAATTTAGAGACTGCGAATAATCCAGAAAATTTAAAGCGAGTGGTCGTTGACCCTGTTTCGCGTGTTGAAGGCCATGGAAAAGTTACCCTATTACTTGATGAAAATAATAAAGTACAACAAGCTAGGCTACATATCGTTGAATTCCGTGGCTTTGAAAAGTTCATTCAAGGCCGTCCTTACTGGGAGCTACCCGTTCTTGTACAGCGTTTATGCGGCATCTGCCCTGTAAGTCACCATTTAGCTGCAGCTAAAGCCATTGACCAACTCGTTGGCATCGACCCTGCTAATTTACCTGCATCAGCGGACAAACTAAGACGTTTATTGCATTTCGGCCAAGTTATGCAATCCCACGCCCTACACTTCTTTCATTTATCCAGCCCTGATTTATTATTTGGTTTTGAAAGCGATATCAGCAAACGCAATATTATTGCCGTACTAAATGACTTTCCTGATGTCGGCTTACAAGGTGTGAAATTACGCAAATTCGGTCAAGAAGTCATTCGCATGGTTTCTGGCAAACGTATACATGGAACAGGTGCGATTGCTGGCGGCATGAATAAGTCACTCAGCAAAGAAGAGCGTGACTACTTACTTGCTGATGTTGACCAAATGATTGAATGGGCAGCCGGCTCAGTGGCCTTAGTTAAAAAGATTCACCGCTCTAATTTGCCGTATTACGATGACTTTGCCACCATCGCCACTAATTACTTAGGCCTAACTAAAGCAGATGGTGCGCTAGAGCTGTATCATGGCGGCATACGCGCTAAAGATGCGAACGGCAAAACTATATTAGACCAATTCGATTATTGTAACTATAACGATATTATCCATGAAGAAGTACGCTCATGGACTTATATGAAATTCCCTTATCTTACCTCTATAGGCAAAGAAGACGGCTGGTATCGTGTAGGGCCTTTAGCGCGCTTAAATATCTGCGATTATATTGACACGCCTCTAGCAGAAGCAGAACGAGTAGATTTTAAAAATCATGGTGGTGCAGCCATGGTGCACAGCACGTTAGCTTTTCATTGGGCTCGCCTGATTGAAGTATTGCATTGCGCTGAAAGCATTAAAGTCTTACTCAATGATCCAGATATTATGGGCTCTGACTTAGTGGCACAAGGCGAAAAACGTTACTCAGGCGTTGGCGTGATTGAAGCACCGCGAGGCACTTTATTCCATCATTATGAAGTTGATGACGACGATATTGTCACTAAAGCTAATTTAATCGTTTCCACCACTAGCAACAATATGGGAATGAATGAATCAGTGCGTCAAGTAGCGGCTGAATATTTATCTGGGCAAGAGTTAACCGAACCACTATTAAATAACTTAGAGGTTGCTATTCGTGCCTATGATCCCTGCTTATCCTGCGCAACACATGCAGTCGGTAAGATGCCATTACAAGTGGAATTAATTGATGCAGAAGGTAAACGTATTGATAAAATAATGAAACAGAGTAATGGGGAAATTGTAAAACTAGAAGATTAGAGCTGACGACTCCCTCATTTACTTATGAGGGAGTTCAAATCGAATAAGTTACAGTTAAATAGTATGCGTAGAACGATCTGACTCTAAAGTGCCCGCCAAATAAGTTTCAATTTTATTTCTAGCTTGACCACCATCCTGATCGCTAAATTGCACCCCTATTCCTGCCGTTCTGTAACCCTCAGCACCCACCGGCGTAATCCAAATTACTTTACCAGCAATAGGCAAACGCTCTGTTTCCTCCATTAAATTAAGCAGCATAAAAACCTCTTGCCCCATCGTATAACTACGGTTTGTCGGAATAAACAACCCGCCATTGGCAACAAAGGGCATATAAGCGGCATAAAGCGCATTTTTCTCTTTAATAGATAAGGATAGAATCCCTTGTCGTGCTGCTGCTGGTTCGGCCATAATTATTTCTTTATCACTGTTTGAGCCCAAGTAATCAAAATCTCTTCAAAAAGAAGCTGCTTATTCAGTTGTGTTTGGATTCTTTGTATATCGTTTAATAATAAACGATGAAATTCATATAAACACTGTAAGTCTAAACTCTTAGACAAAACATTCAAGTGTTTTTCTAAATCTGGATTGCATAATAACGAACTATCCACATGAAAATAGCATTTAATAATATCTTCCGTCCAACTAATCAACCAAGGAAAAACTTGACTAGCCGGCAATTTATACCATTTTTCAGCCAGCTCTACTGGGCAAGCATTCGCTAAAGGGATTTTTTGCCATTCAGTAAAACAACTTTGCCGCTGCTCAAGCACATTACTTTGCGCGTAATCTAACGCCAGTAATGGCGCCCCTTCAGCTAAATTTAATAACAACTTCTGCCGCTCAGTAACCCCTTGCGCCTGCAACCACACACTAACCTCTTCAGGCTTTGGTGACTTAAGCAGTAATTTCTGACAACGACTAATAATGGTCGCAGGTAAAACCTGCATTTTCTCCGCCAGCAAAATAAACATAGTTCGCTCAGGCGGTTCCTCCAAACACTTAAGAAAAGCATTAGCGGAGTTGTTATTCATTTTTTCAGCGGGGCTAATTAAAACCACACGAAAACCACTATACTGTGGCTTTAATCTTAATTTGACAATTAAATTCCTAATGAGATCGACACCAATCGCCTTACCCACCTCTTCCGGCTGAACCCAGATAAAATCAGGGTGTGTATTGGCAACAAATAACTGACAGCTCTCACAATGCCCACAAAAATCCTGAGCTTGCTTATTTGAACACATTAAATATTGCGCAAAATATAGTGCTAATTGCTGCTTACCGAGACCCGCTACGCCATTAATCAACAAAGCCTGCGGAATTCTCTCTTGCTCCACATAGGCTGACAAATGTTGCCAAGAAGAATTATGCCAAGGATAAAGCTCGCTAGTCATGAATAAATTGAGTCATTAACCGATGAATACTTGCTTGCACATGCTCTAAATTTTGAGTTGCATCAACCACTTTAATTCGTGCAGGTTGCTGCTCAGCCATGGCTAAATAAGCCGCTCTGACTTTATCAAAAAACGTTATTTTTTCTAATTCAAATCGATCTAATTTGCCACGCTGAGCTGCTCTATTCATACCTACTTGCACAGGCGCATCTAATAACAAAGTTAAATCAGGCCGCAATTCGCCTTGGACAAAATTCTCCAGCCAATGAATTGCTGTAACATCCATAGCACGGCCACCACCTTGATAAGCATAAGTCGCATCAGTGAAACGGTCACATAAAACCCATAACCCTTGCCCTAAAGCCGGCTTAATAACATGTTTTATATGCTGGGCGCGCGCAGCAAACATCATTAATAGTTCAGCTTGCTCAGTAATTTCTTCTTGATTTTTATCCAGCAATAATTGACGCATCGCCTCCGCTAAAGGTGTTCCGCCTGGCTCACGCGTAAGCAGTACCGAAATATTTTGTTCTTCCAATAAGGCTTGAATATAGGCAATATTGGTTGTCTTACCGACACCCTCGCCACCTTCAAGACTAATAAATCGCCCTAACATTATTTATGCTTCCTTTGAAAATTATTCACAGCTTTATTATGGTCAACCAAAGTAGCTGAAAATATATGGCTACCGTCGCCTTTAGCGACAAAATACAAACTACCCTCATCTTTAGGATGTAACACCGAAAACAGCGCGTACTCACCCGGCATTGCAATAGGTGTTGGCGGCAGGCCGTTAATTCGATAAGTATTATAAGGCGTTAAAGTACTTAAATCTTTTTTGCGAATATTTCCTTGATAGCTTTCACCCATGCCATAAATAACAGTGGGATCCGTTTGCAAGCGCATTCCTTTGCGTAGTCTGCGCATAAAGACACCGGCGATAATAGGCTGTTCCGCTACAACTCCTGTTTCCTTTTCAACAATCGAAGCCAATATGAGTGCCTCATAAGCTGACTTAATCGGTAAATTAGCTGTCCGCTGCTCCCACAATACTGCCAACCTATTCTGCATTTTATTATAGGCTAATTTTAGAATAGCCAAATCAGTACTATGCTTTTCAAATTGGTAAGTATCAGGAAAAAACAATCCTTCAGGGTGAGTATAATCACTTCCTAATTTCTGCAAAACCTGCACATCACTTAATTCAGCTAATGTTTGCGTAAGATTTTCATTTGCCACAATTGCTTGGCGTATTTCCTTAAAATTCCACCCCTCAGGAAAGGTAATTTCATGTTGCCTTGTTTTACCTAAACTCAACAGGACTAAAAAGTCTTTAGGTAATAGGCCAGAAGGTAATTCATATTCACCCGCTTTTAGCTGATTAATTAAGCCTTCTTGTTCGGCTAATAATCTAAACCAAAGCGCCTCAAGTGAACGCCTTTGATAACCAAGGTTCTGAATAATAACGGTAAAGGAGCTACCTTTTTCAACCTCAATTACCTTAGCATTTTCAGTAATGATAGGCCGAGCGACAAAAGCTTGATAATCCATCAAGCCCCAAGTAAAAAGCCCCATTAAAGCGAGAAAAAACACTGCAACAATACGTTTTAACATGCGCTACCTTGCTCACTTGTTTTATATTCAGCTAAATAATGACTTATTTTTTGCGTCACAGAACCTAGCATATAAGTTTTACCAGCTAGCGATTTAACTGGCCATATACCAATCACGGAATTTGTCACAAATAATTCATCCGCCAATAAAACAAAGTCTTGAGTTAATGAAGTAATTTTAAAAGGAATTTTATTTATCTTAGCAATTTCTAAAATTATCTCTCGTAGTACGCCTTTTATGCCCGATAAAATAATCTCAGGCGTATACAACACACCCTCTTTGACCGCAAACACGTTAGTCATCGTGCCTTCTATCACATGCTCATTCAAATTCAGCATCAAACCTTCTTGAAATTCATCTTGCCATTCGGCACGAGCAAGCACTTGCTCTAAACGATTATTATGTTTAATTCCAGCTAGCATCGGATTAAGCCCTAAACGAGACGTACAAAAACGCGCATTAATGCCCTCACTTTTATAGTAAGCGGGGTAATCAGGGAATGGGTATAAAGCAAGCAAGCGGGTTGTATGTATCACTTCAGGTTGCCTGTATCCACGCCCACCCGAGCCTCGCGTAAGCATTAATTTAAGGACACCATGATTAACTGAATGACTAACTTGATGGATTTCATCCAGCAGAAGAGCTTCTTTTGGATAAGGGATTTGTAAAACTTGGCAGCCTGTTTTTAATCTTGCTAAATGCTGAGCTAAAAAAACAGGCTGACCTTGAATAATCTCTATCGTTTCAAACAGACCATCGCCATAATGTAAACCACGATCTGTTATTTCTAGCGTATCTCGCTGTTCGCCATTGATTAATATCATTAGCAAACCTCGAACAATACTTATTCGTAGCGTTTAAAAACTAACGTCCCGTTGGTACCGCCAAAGCCAAAAGAGTTAGACATAGCGATATCAATTTTCATTTCACGTGCAGTATTTGGCACATAATCTAAGTCACATTCAGGATCTGGGGTTTCAAGGTTAATCGTTGGTGGAGCAATTTGGTTTTTAATCGTTAAGGCACTCAGTACTGCCTCTATACCACCCGCCGCACCTAACAAATGTCCGATCATTGATTTAGTTGAACTAACGGCAATTTTATAAGCATGATCGCCTAATGCAGCTTTCATTGCTTGCGTTTCACCAACATCTCCTGCTGGAGTAGAGGTTCCATGCGCATTGATATAATCAATATCTGTTGCATTTAAGCCCGCATCACGCATGGCATTTTTCATACAACGTGCCGCCCCTTCACCACCAGGGGAAGGCGTAGTCATATGATACGCATCACCACTCATACCATAACCAATCACTTCAGCGTAAATTTTTGCGCCACGTGCTTTAGCGTGCTCTAATTCCTCAAGAACAACAACACCTGCCCCGTCACTTAATACAAAACCATCACGATCAGCATCCCATGGGCGACTCGCCGCTTGCGGGTCATCATTTCGACGAGATAAAGCTTTAGCTGAAGCAAAGCCACCCATCGCTGTTGCTGAACTTGTACAGCGTTCAGCACCACCGGCAATCATGACATCTGCATCACCGTACTGAATTTTACGCGCCGCATCACCGATACAGTGCGTACCTGTTGAACATGCGGTTACAATCGCAAAATTTGGCCCCTTTAATCCATACTTAATGGAAAGGTTACCGGAAATCATATTGATGATATTGCCTGGTACGAAGAAAGGCGAAATACGACGCGCACCACCCTTTTCAAAGGTCATACGGCATTCTTCTATACCTGTAATTCCACCAATACCTGAACCAATAGCAACACCAATTCTTTCAGCATTTTCTTCCGTAACTTCTATCCCTGAATCTTCAATTGCCTGACACCCCGCTGCAATTCCGTAATGAATAAAACCATCCATACGTTTAGCGTCTTTTGCAGGAATATACTGACTAATATCAAAATCTCTAATCACACCACCAAAAGTAGTTGCATGCCCAGAAATATCAAAAGAATCAATTTGGCTGATACCGCTTTTGCCATTAATAATACCATCCCATGTTTCAGAGACTGTGTTAGCAAGAGGCGTAACTGCGCCTAAACCCGTAATAACAACGCGACGTTTACTCAATGGAATACCTGAAGTAGAAATATAAAAAGAAAGGAGATAGATATTAATGGGCAATGAATTATCACCCATTAAATAATAACAGCTAAGAAATTAGCCGTTAGCGTTCACGTAATCAACTGCTTGTTGAACTGTAGTAATTTTCTCAGCATCATCATCAGGAATTTCACATTCGAATTCTTCTTCTAAAGCCATTACTAATTCTACTGTATCAAGTGAATCTGCACCTAAGTCATCAACAAATGATGCATCATTAGAAATATCTTCTTTAACACCCAATTGCTCAGCAACAATCTTTTTTACGCGTTCTTCAATGTTACTCATATTATTTTTTCCTTAATGGATGCCGATTTAAACTATGCAACATCACTAATTATTATTAATCTGGTTTCACTTATAGTTAATTCTATAAGCGGGGCAATTATACTTTAAAATTATGAAAATGACATAATTTTAAGCCATAAACATACCACCGTTGACATGAAGCGTTTCACCGGTAATATAAGAAGCCCCTTCAGAGGCCAAAAATGCGACTGCATGAGCGATTTCTTTTGCGTCACCTAAGCGAGCTAAAGGAATGCCCGATAATAGTGCCTGCTTAAGCTCATCTGACAATTCACGGGTCATATCCGTATCTATAAAACCTGGAGATACAGTATTAACAGTAATACCACGTGAGCCTACTTCTTTAGCCATTGACTTAGTAAACCCCATTAAGCCTGCTTTAGCGGTGGCATAATTTGTTTGCCCGGCATTCCCCGTAGAACCGACGACAGAACCGATATTAATGATGCGCCCTGTTTTAGCTTTCATCATGCCACGCAATACTGCTTTACTCATCCTAAATACAGACGTCAGGTTGGTATTAATAATATCATCCCACTCGTCATCCTTCATGCGCATTAATAAGTTATCGCGCGTAATGCCCGCATTATTAACCAATACTGCTGGTGTACCATGCTCATCAGTAATCACCTTCATTACTTCAGCAATAGAATCCGCATCAGCGACATTTAATTTCATTCCGGCACCGTTATCAGCCAAATACGCAGAGATAGCGTCTGCACCACCATCCGAAGTTGCTGTACCAATAACAAAAAATCCATCAATTATTAATTTTTCTGCAATCGCACGACCAATACCACGGCTCGCGCCAGTTACTAAGGCTACTTTTTTAGTCATTAGCAAAATGCTCCAATAATTCAGTTAAAGTATTTGGATTGTTAACGGTGAAATGACTCGCCGCTTTTACAATACGCTTATTTAATCCCATTAAGACCTTACCAGGCCCCATTTCTACAAAAGTAGTTACGCCCTGCTCAGTCATTGTATTAACCGTATCAACCCAACGAACAGGTTCAAATAGTTGCTCTTGCAAAGCCTGACGAACCTCTTCAGCAACCTTATGCACATTAACATCAACATTATGCAATAAAGTGACATCAGGCTCGGAAAACTCTATAGCTTGCATTTTCGCATACAACTGCTCCGCTGCAGGACGCATTAATGCACAATGCGACGGCACACTAACAGGTAATTTCAGAGCACGTTTGGCACCTAACTCTTTTGCTGCAGGCATCGCACGATCAATAGCCGCACTATTCCCCGCAATCACTACCTGACCCGGAGAATTAAAATTCACTGCCGAACAAACCTCGCCCTGCGCAGCGTCTGCACAAACTTGAATCACTTGTTCATCTGCTAAGCCCAGAATAGCCGCCATTGCCCCAACACCTTCAGGAACCGCTTCTTGCATAAAACGACCTCTAGCAGCAACTAAACTAATCGCATCTGCAAAATCTAGAACCCCCGAACATACCAAAGCAGTATATTCACCTAAGCTATGCCCCGCCATATAAGCAGGCCTTACCTCAGACTGTGCACACCAAACTCGCCAAAGCGCGACACCTGCAGCCAACATAGCCGGCTGCGTATTATGGGTCTGATTTAACTCTTCTGCCGGACCTTCGTTAACCAACTTCCATAAATCAAAACCTAAAACTTCTGACGCTTGCGCAAAAGTCGCCTCAACTTCAGGGTAAGCTTCAGCCATCTCAGATAACATAGCAACTGATTGAGAGCCTTGCCCTGGAAAAACAAAAGCTAACTGTTTATTTTGTTCACTCATAAAAAACCTTTAATACTTAATAAGTGCAGAGCCCCATGTAAAACCTGCACCAAATGCTTCTAATAATACGATTTGACCACGTTGAATACGACCATCTCGAACCGCCTCATTGAATGCCAGCAATACCGATGCCGAAGAGGTATTTCCCTGCTCTTCTAAAGTAACGACAACCTGCTCCATAGACATTTTTAACTTCTTTGCCGTTCCTGCAATAATACGTATATTGGCCTGATGAGGAACCAACCAATCTATATCCGTTTTATCCATGTTATTAGCTGCTAAAGTCTCATCGACAATACGCCCTAAAGTATTCACTGCTACTTTAAATACTTCATTTCCTTTCATGGAAATATAGCCCGCAGCATCTAATTTCCCTTGTGCTTGTGGGTTTGGACATTTTAATAAATCTTCAAAACGCCCATCAGAATGTATGTGCGTAGACAAAACTCCCGCTTCTTCTGAGGCTCGCAATAAAATTGCACCTGCACCATCACCAAATAAGATACAAGTACCACGATCCGTCCAGTCAGTGATACGTGAATTAATTTCAGTACCTACGACTAATACCGTCTTCGCTGCGCCCGACTTAATATATTGATTAGCAATATCTAAACCAAAAACAGACCCAGAACATGCCGCCTGTATATCAAAAGCCACACCATTTTTAATGCCTAATCGATGCTGCAACATACATGCAGCGCCAGGATAAACATTTTCCGGTGTACCTGTAGCAACAACAATCAAGTCAATTTCATTAGGCGCAATATCCGCCATCTCAATAGCCTGTCTAGCAGCAATTTCAGCCATGCTAGAAGTAGTTTCATCTTCTGCAGCGATGCGCCGATTTTTAATTCCAGTACGTTCAAAAATCCAACTATCGGAAGTATCCACAAGCTTGGAAATATCTTCATTAGATTTTATTTCAGCAGGTAGATAACCGCCAGTGCCGATTACTTTTGCATAAGTTGTCATGCGCCCTCTCTCTCACTTAAAGATTTTTCAACTTGCTCGCTGATTTTTTGAATGACATTTTTTTCGACTTCAACTTCAGCCACGTGAATTGCCGTTTGAAAAGCCAAAGAATCAGCACCACCATGACTCTTAATTACCAAACCCTTCAAACCTAAAAAGCTAGCTCCATTATGCAGCCTAGGATCAATACGATTTTTAATTGCTTTCAGCACAGAATAAGAAAGTAGCGCAGCAAATTTTGTGAACAAATTCTTACCAAACGATTCCTTCAAGACAGAAGTAATCATTTTTGCAGCACCTTCAATTGATTTAAGAGCGATATTACCAACAAAACCATCACAGACAATTAAATCAACTTTCTCATCACCCGCATTAAGCGAATTACCTTCGACATAACCAATATAATTTAATGATGAATTTTCTAACAACTTAGCAGCTGCCTTTACTTGTTCGTTGCCTTTCGTTTCTTCTTCGCCAATATTTAATAATCCAACTTTAGGATTAGAAATATTTTCTAGGGCTTTGACTACCTCAGCACCCATGACAGCGAATTGAAATAGGTTTTCAGCTGAGCTATCTACATTAGCACCTAAATCCAAAACATGGGTATGACCAAAAATAGAAGGCATAGAAGACATGATTGCCGGCCTATCGACACCAGGAATCATTTTTAAAACAAATCGAGCAGTAGCCATTAATGCGCCGGTATTACCCGCACTTACACACGCATCCGCTTGACCATCGCGCACCAAATTGATTGCCACGCGCATGGATGAATCTTTTTTGTTTTTCAATGCTTTCGCGGGGGATTCATCCATAGCCACACACTGCGATGCGTGATGGATAGACAAGCGCCCTTTAAAATCGAGTAAGGCTTGTGCGAGCAAAGGCTGCAAGACCAGCTCATCACCCACCAAAATCAACTGCAATTCAGGATTTCTACGTAAACACTCTAACGATGCTGGCACAGTAGTATCGGTACCATGATCACCACCCATTGCATCAATTGAAATTATTAAACTCACGTCTAGGGAAGCTCCAGTCGTTATTATAAAAAAGCCGGACATAAAGTCCGGCTTTCAAAACTCATAAAACTAAAATCGCACAAAATATTCGTGCAAAACTTTAGATTTTAGTCTTCATCTTTTGCAACAATTTGACGACCTTTAAAGAAACCGTCTGGCGTAACATGATGACGTAGATGCGTTTCACCTGTTGTTGGATCCTGTGACAATGTTTGCGCTGTCAATGAATCATGTGAACGACGTTGTCCACGTCTTGAGCGAGTTACTTTGCTTTTTTGTACGGCCATTATTGGTCTCCAGTAAATTTTAATTTAGCTAAAACAGAAAAAGGGTTGTCAGATTCTTGTTTTATTTCTTCGGGCTCTTCAACAAGTGGTTCAGTTGATGAATATTGAATACAGCTCTCTTCATGTCTTGGGTAATCAGGTAAAGCAATAATTACCTCATCCTCAATAATTTCAGGTAGCGACATTTTTTGGTCTGAAACAACCATTGGTTCAAACCCTTCCTCTAAGCGATCAGCCTGTTCAATTGTTTGCACCATACCAATCTTTACAGATTTATCTACAGTCCATGGTAGCGTTTTCAAACAGCTCTGGCACGTCAAGGTTATATGCCCTTCAATATGCCCTTCAATAATAGGAACTTTACCTTCTTTATAAAACTGTAAGTCGATATTTAACTCACCTCCTTTATCAAAAAGAAAATCAGACAGGCGCGCCATTCTCTGCAAGCCCATTCGGCCTACTACATGGCTGTGCCGCTCTGCAAACACAACAGGATCTATAAGTTCAGGTAATTGATCTAACATATCTGTGCAATAATATAGGCTTTTAACACTTCTTGTCAATTGAATTCTAATGAAAAACAATAAGCTGGTCTTAGCCTCTAGCTCTAAATACCGAAAAGCACTACTGGAAAAATTACACTTAAGCTTTATCTGCACTAACCCTAATATTGACGAAACTGCTCAAAAGAGTGAAACAGCGCAAGAACAAGCACTACGTTTAGCTAGGCAAAAAGCCCATGCTCTCGCTAGCACATATCCAAAACATATTATTATTGCTTCCGACCAAGTTGCCATATTGGGCAGTACACAGCTACATAAACCTGGAAACCAAGAGAACGCGATCAAACAATTACAAGAGTCTTCCGGTAACTGCGTAAAATTTTACACCAGTATTTGCGTACTAGACACAGCTACCATGAAGTATAAAGATGATATTGATATATGTTCTGTGTATTTTAAAAAACTAAACACCGAAGAAATAAAGAATTACGTACTTTTAGAGCAACCCTATAACTGTGCAGGCAGTTTCAAATCAGAAGGCTTAGGTATTGCACTATTTAAGCGCATTGAAGGTGATGACCCGAATGCACTTATAGGACTACCTCTAATTAAGTTAATAGAGCTACTTAAAACATTCAACATCAATGTATTAACATAGCAAGACACTACAGCCCTTTTTTACTTCTAAGCAATCAATATGGAAACACTGATGGAAAAAACAGTTAATTTAGTACCTACTGCAAAATTGTCTCTAGCGTATGCCCGTCAACTTCTATTATTTCTTTAAGTCGCTTTAAACCATCCATTTGTATTTGACGTACACGCTCACGTGTCACCCCTAACTCAGTAGCAACGACTTCAAGTGTTGCACTTTCATAACCACACAAACCATAACGCCGACAAATCACTTCAGCCTGCTTTTTAGATATTTTCGCCAACCAAGTGTTAATATTCACTTTAACCTCTTGTTCGTGCATTTGATCTAACAAAGAACTTGAACTTTCATCCGAGACAGAATCAACAAAGGTTTTTTCTGAGTCATAAGCAGTGGGAGCATCAACCGATGTTACCCGCTCATTTAATTTAAGCATTTTCTGGACAACTTCGACCGGCTTTTCTAAAAATTTTGCAATATCTTCAGCTCTAGGTTCAGCTTCTAAAGCATGCGTTAAATGTCGCTGAGCTTTCAAATAAACATTCATTTCTTTAACAACATGAATAGGCAAGCGTATGGTTCTCGTTTGACTCATAATAGCCCGCTCAATGGTTTGCCGTATCCACCACGTTGCATACGTAGAAAAACGAAAACCTAGCTCAGGATCAAACTTTTCCACCGCTCGAATCAAGCCAAGATTACCCTCTTCGATTAAATCAAGTAAAGGCAAGCCGCGATTCAAATAGCGACGCGCAATTTTCACCACTAAGCGCAAATTACTTTCGATCATTATCTGTCGAGCACGCGCATCACCCAACAAAGATTGCTTACCATACATTTTTTCTTGGTCAGCGGTTAAAAGCTGCGAGCGACTTAACTCCTTAAAATAAAACTGAGTCGCATCAAAAGATTGATCATTTTTACTATCAGTCATTGATGTTGATACATCCAGTAACTCATGAGTCGACTCAAGATCTAAACTCTTACTTTCCTCAACAAACGTATTATTTTCTTCAGCACTCATTAAGTCTTCCTTCACTATTAGCTCCTACTTCTCGTCATTCACTGTAATAAAGTATCGAATCCTAAATTCGGACACTTATAATAAAGCTTATTTTGATAAATATATCACGGGATTAACGGGCTTTCCGTTCTTCCTGATTTCAAAGTGCAACGCAGGCTTACCATTCACACCCACCCCCATTTCAGCTATCAATTGCCCCTTCTTAACTTTTTGTCCTTCTTTGACTAACAAGCGTCGATTATGCGCATAAGCACTCAAATACAAATAATTATGCTTTATAATCAGAAGCTTTCCATAGCCAAGTAAACCACTACCACTATAAGCCACAACACCCGCCTCAGCCGCCTTAACCTGCTGCCCAACACGCCCAGAAATATCAATACCCTTACTACCTGTATTATAAAAATTCCGTATTATTTTTCCGGTCACTGGCCACTGCCAGTTTAACTTTAACACCTTTTTGTTACTCGTTGAAATATTTGTTCTTTTTGTCTTTATTTGTTTTCTCTTTGCAGTCGAACCAGAAGACTTACCTCTAAATAGCTTTAACGTCCGCCCCACAGATAACTTGTAAGGCGAAGCTATTTTATTCCATACCGCAAGTCGCTTATAGCCATGCCCAGACCTAAAACCAACGGAATATAAAGTATCACCTTTTTTTACCTTATAATATGAACTACTCGTCAAATCACGTTTTTTCGGTTGAATAGGTGCTTGAGATTGAAATCCCGCACAGCCACTCACAAGAAAACTTAAAAAAAACAAAAAAAACCACCGTCTCAATAAATATGCAAAAGACTGATAACCAAGTACCTTCCCCCTAAAAAGAACACTACAAAGCTTCATCGCCAATCTATTTCTTTAACAAAATATCTTTCGCTTGATTAATTTGCGCTGCAAGATAGCTAGACCCACCACGATCAGGGTGGTTTTTTAAAATTAATTTTCGATGCGCATCAATAATCTCTTGCCTTGTTGCCGACGCACTGACACCTAAGACTTTATAAGCTTCCTCAACTGTTATTGCCCCCTTACTAACAGGCCTTCCTTGAGCCTCCCCTGAAAATCCACCCTGATTATTACGCCACAAAGCCCACAAACGCTGTAGTTGAGGAGCATAGCGCAAAACTACTGGTATAAAACGCAATACAAATGCAACAGAAACACTTAGTGCAGCCAAAATCCAACTCAAGCGCCCAGTCAGCGCCAAAATAATAAAGCATAACAACAAGCCTACCAATGCACTTTTTTGCATATACTGCTTACGCTCATGCGGCTCTTTTTTTACACCTGCGCTAATCCAGAAAAAAGCAGCAATTACAATACCCAGCAAATAAACCCTAATCAATGTTTTCCCTTATTTATTGACGATAACTTGACCATTCTCCATTGCCCAATAAATAAAATCAATATCAAGACATTAAAAAACATTGGCGCGCCAATAGATAGGTTTTGGAATTTATGCCGCAAAAACCGATTCACCACACACAAGGAGGCTCCATTACTATTCTTTTTAAATAATCATAAAAAAACCCTGTAAAAACAGGGCATTTAGGTTATATATTCAACACTTTCCATTTATGTGTAGGTCAAAAAGGAATATCATCATCAAAATCTTCATAGGCTGCTGGTGGTGGCGCTTCAGGCATAGATTTCGCCTGCGTAGTGGCGGGCTGTGAACTGGCAGGAGTGTTATTTTGTGCTGGTGCGTGTTGCGTAGGTGAATTTCCCAAAGGTGCAGTACCACCAGTGCGACTTCCTAGCATTTGCATTTCTGAAGCGATAATTTCCGTGGTGTAACGATCAACGCCTTCTTTGTCTTGCCATTTATTTGTATGTAGTCGGCCTTCTATATACACTTGCCTCCCTTTTTTTAAGTATTCACCAGCCACCTCTGCTAAACGCCCAAAAAACACCACACGGTGCCATTCTGTTTCATCACGACGCTCACCGGATTGCTTATCTTTCCAGCGCCTTGTCGTCGCCAAATTTATATTAGTGACAGCTCCGCCCGTGGGCATATAGCGCACATCAGGGTCGGCACCTAAATTTCCTATCAAGGTTACTTTATTCAGCATTTGTTACTCCAAAGAATTCAAATATATTGTTAATGTTGTATCGTCTTAGTTTACCACTATTCAATTTAATTCCGCTTCTGCAAGATAAATCCGTGGTAACTTTGCCTTGCAATTAAACGCTATTATCGCTAACCTTCAATTAGCATTTGATTATATTACTGGATAAATAATAATGATTTTTAGACAACTTTTTGAACCGGATACCTGTACTTATACCTACCTTATTGCTTGCGAAACCAGCAAAAAAGCAATCTTAATCGACACGGTTGCAACAGAACTCAAGCACTATATAGCGCTACTAGACAATTTAAATCTTACTCTTATTTATACGCTAGAAACTCATGTGCATGCAGATCATGTAACCGGCGCTAGTTTATTACGTGACCAGCTAGGCAGTAAAAGTATCGTTCATAGAGATGCTGGTGCTATGTGTGCTGACCTTTTGGTTACAGACGGGGTGATATTGCAAATTGGTGGCGTTGAGCTCAAAGTATTGCATACACCTGGACATACCGGCGGTTGCGTTAGCTATGTTATTGGTGACCGCGTGTTTACTGGTGATTCCTTACTTATTAATGGCTGTGGCCGTACTGACTTCCAACAAGGCGATACAACCACCTTATATAACAGTGTCACTGAAAAACTTTTCACTCTGCCTGCGGATACATTGGTCTATCCTGGACATGATTACAATGGCAAACGGGTCTCTAATATTGCCCAAGAAATAGCGTTAAATGCTCGTTTAGGGCAGCAAAAAACCTGTGCTGAATTTATTGAAATTATGGCGGGCTTAAACTTACCCTACCCTAAATATATTGATGCCGCACTACCTGCAAATCAGGCCTGTGGAAAAACAGAAACTCACCAAGAACCACTAAGACAAGGGTAATAGACTTATGTTTTTAGCTAGTGTCTTCGCCATTATTATTGGATTTTTACTGGGCTTATTGGGCGGTGGCGGCTCTATATTAACCGTGCCTGTTTTGGTTTATTTAGTCGATATTCCTGCTAAAAGCGCCATTGTCACATCTCTTATTGTCGTTGGCTGCACTAGCTTGATTGCCACTTTTCATCATGCGCGAAAAGGTTATGTTTGCTGGAAAACAGGCGCTGTATTTGGTAGCGCTGGCATGTTGGGTGCTTTTCTTGGTGGGCGCTTAACGGCTTATGTCCCAGGCGCTTTATTGTTGGTATTATTGGGCCTAGTTATGTTGATCGCGGCTTTTTCTATGATTTTGAAAAATAGTAAACAATCCAATGATACTAGTACCTGTACAAGTGACACGCCTATTTGTCCTTTAGAACTCCCAGTACTGGCTATTTTATTTGATGGTTTTTTCTTAGGTATTGTAACTGGCTTGGTCGGTGTTGGCGGTGGATTCTTGCTCGTTCCAGCTTTAGCCCATCTCGCTAAATTGCCAATTCATGCAGCTATTGGTACTTCTTTATTTATTATTACCTTACAAAGTACTGCAGCATTAGCAGGCCACGCCAATCATTTGGATATTGACCCAATCTTAACTCTCACTATTACTTGCTTAGCGATTATTGGCAGCTTTGCTGGTGCAAGCGCATCAAACCATATTCCCGCACACCATTTAAAACGGGGCTTTGGTTATTTCGTGCTGATATTAGGCAGTTATTTACTTTACAAAGAAGTTAATCAAGACATTGTTTTACAAGTACAAACTTTGATTAAAGATAATCGTGAATTTATTATAGGTGCTTCTTCTGTGATTGCTTTTATGCTAATTTATCGTGTGTGGGCTTGGTTACATACGAAAAGCAATAAAATTTAAAACACGCGTTACGATGAATTTTTATTTTGTAAATAACGCCTTAAAAGATCCAAAGCTAATAATGCGGATTGATTTTGCTTCCGCTGCTGTGGACCACTAATATTAAATTCACTGCGCTGAATACCTGCTGGTGTTAACAGTAAATTATAAATAATAATGCTCTGACCTTTGTGCTGGAATTGCTCGGTACTACCCTTATATAGCTGTACCAGCACTAAATCAGAGCCTTCTTGCTGCTGGATTTTATGGGCAATACATTCCGCCACTTCAAAACTGGCATTAGCTTCAAATTGGATACTAAGTTTATCGCTTAACTGTTGCAGTGATTGGCTAAAAGATGCGGCTAATAACCAAGGCTGACCAATGCATTTCGCAGCTATTAAACCCTGCGATGCCGTTTCTTGCACTGATAAGGTTAATTCTCGTTGTTCCATGAGCTGATCAATCACACTAACAAGGCCGCCCTGCTGCTCATTCAACCCGTCGACAGCAAAAACATAATCACCAATACTGGAAACAAGCTGTTGCACAATGCTTGTAACTTGTTGCTGATCAGTGCCTGCTGGAAATAATAATTTGGTTTGCACTTCATCAGCACCCGCGCGAAAACCCAGTTCAACGTTTTCCGGCAAAGACAGTGTATTAATTTTTTCCTGCAAATCAGATTCGCCTATACCAATAGAGCGTAAAGTGACCAATTGATTTGCTTGTAATGAAAAGCGCTGCTTTAATCTCATTGCAATTTGCTCAGCAAACATGGACTTCATTTCAAACGGCACGCCCGGCAGAAAAACAAACCAGCAACGATTTTCTTGTAAAGCAAAACCAGGCGCAGTGCCCCAGTCATTATCAATACGCTCAGCCCCTTGAGGAAAAAAGGCTTGCTTACGGTTAGTATCAGCCATAACCCGCTTACGCCCCCTGAAGTAAGTACTTATTTTCTCCAGCGCCACAGGATCTAAAGATAAAGGTCTAGCAAAAGCTTCAGCAACGGCTTGAGCGGTTAAATCGTCTGTAGTTGGCCCTAAACCTCCAGTGCAAATACAACAATCGCTACGTAATGAAATTTCTAGCAATAACTGCTTTAAGTCAGATAGGCTATCACCCACAGCGGTATGGCGCTTGATGACAAAACCCATTTGCACCAACTCTTGAGATAACCAAGCAGCATTGCTATCGACTGTTTGCCCAGTGATAACTTCTTCACCTTGAGAAAATATTTCTACTTGTGGCTGCATATTGATAGTTATGTGGATAATATTTTCGCTTGCTTAAAGGCGGGCTAAAGCCGCGCCTTACCTCTAACAGTAAAGCCTCACCTACTGATAAAGTCACCAAAAGCACGACTACCATCACCAGTAGTAATTGTTTTTACAACAGAAAGTGCTTGTGCATCAATAACTGAAACGGTGCCATCAAACCAATTAGCGACATAAACATGCCGGTCATCAGTACTTGTGCTTATACCTTCAGGCTTTTCACCGACTTCAATTTGCTTAATTTCGGTTAAGGTTTTTGTATCAATCACAGAAACAGTACTATCATCTTGATTCGTGACAAATAATAATTTCCCGTCTAATGCTAGAGCAGAAGCATAAGGGCGTCCGCCGACTTTAATACGCGCCACACGCTTCAAATTTGAGCCTTTAGTGCTCAAAACCGAAACATCATTACTTTCTACATTAGCGCTATAAAGGCGTTGCGCTTTTTTATCCAAACTAATACCAAAAGGGTGCGCTCCTACTTTAGTCGTATTTCTAATGCTTAATTTATCTAAATCAATTTGTGAAACCGAATCATCCATACGGTTAGCGACATATAACCAGCGGTTATCGGAACTAACAACCAAACCCGAAGGTGATTTCCCTACTGTCATTTTCTTTTCTAAATGTAAATCAGCACTATTGAAGATAGATACGCTATTTTCATACCAATCTGCGACAAAAATACGTTGTCCATCAGGACTTACTGCAATCCCAACTGACGCGCCACCGACTTTAACTCGATTAATAACTTCCAGAGTATTGCCGTCTAAAACAGTAAAACCGTCACCTTGGGGCGTACTGATATAAACTTGATTGTTTTTATGGTTAACAGCAACACCGACGGGCTTGCCTTTAACCGTTATTGATTTAATAACCTCGTTTGTTGCTAAATCAATAACGGCTACATTGTTATCTAATTGATTAGTAATAAAAGCATAGGATTGCGCCAGTAAATTAGAACTATAGGCGAAACATAAGACGAGAAAGAACTGTAAAACAGTTTTGCATTGATTATTCACAGAGAAACCATTGATAAAAGATTTGGGAAGGGATTTTAGAATTATTGAGCTAGATTTCTCTAGCTCAATAAAAAACTAACAGCGACTTGTAGGGCGTGGCTTTAGCCCGCTAATGTCAGAAAACATCTAAAGGCGGGCTAAAGCCACGCCCTACAATTTTTTAGTGTCCCATGTTAATTGGTAGCCTGTACAGGCATAGGCGGACTAAAGTCCGCCCTACTAAACTATCTTTTCATTTTAAAGGTAATAGCTGTAGGTAATGTATTTGGCTCAAATTTATGCAATAAGCTTGTTAGCCCTGCTTTTAAAACGCCAGTAACAGCTGCATCAGCAGTTTCTTCATTTAACTCTTCTGGTGGATAGTTATTCATATAGGCACGGTAATAAGTAGCAACCCAAGTTACCACGGTGCTGCTACCTTTTTTCTTAACAGTAATCACACCTTGATAATTATCAACAGGAAACACAGGAACAATTTCATCTTGACCCGAATGTTGAATTGTTTTTAAAACACTCATGTCCGTGATTTTATATTTATATGACATTTTTTCAGCGTTATAGCTTTTTAACTTCTCAGTGATTTCACCGCCGTCAATAGCCAAAATACGTGTCGCGCCTTTATCATTACCACCTGTTGCTTTAGTCACTGTAATATCTGGGTGCCAAGACATATCATCAAAATTTTTGATGATTTCCCAAACTTTTTCAGCTGGCGCTTCAATATCTACAGTTGCCGTCATTTTTCCTCTAACGGGGCCATGTGCATAAGAAACAGCACTGAATAAAAACAAGAAAAACGCAAGAAAAGATATTTTTTTCATATTAAATCCTAATTGATAGTAATGTAAAAACTAAAGGAGCTATTATAAGGTAATTTGATTAATGCTAAAATCAAAAAATACAGATAGTTTTTTCGCTTTACCTTTATAAAACACGTCAATGAGTATACATAGCAAGAAACTTTTATTTGGCATCAATCAGCTTAACAAACTTAATCTTGATAATAAAATCCCCTTTCATGAGTTAACTGATCTGTTTGTAGCACAACAAAAACACAAAAAAGACGTAAAGGTCACGGAATTAATTCATAACATCAATCAAAATACTGCATTATCAGTTGCTGATGAACAAATCTACCAGAAAGCCCCCTTATCTTATATAGGCAAAGGCTTGGTTATTGGTATCCGCAATGAACATCATGCAACCTATCGTATTATTCGTGCAGAACACTACAAGGGATACTCCTTACTATGCAAAAGCTTATAAAACCTAAGGTTTACTTTATACCTTATTCATGACGATTATTTAAATGCAATTTTTATTTAAGAGCTTTTCTATAAAACACAGTAGAATAGTAAGATTTAACCAAAGAAAACAGCCGTCCAGTTGACAATGAATATACTTAAGCGACATTCAATTATTTTAGGGATTTTGATCTTACTGCTAACGAATGGATGTAGTCTAAAAAATGCGGATCAAAATACACACGTCAACCACATTGAGCCGGCTACTATCAGCGTATCGCCTGAACCTAAATCGATTTTACAATCTACCTTATTAGTCAATCAGGAAGCATTTATTCCTGCTACTGATACCCAGACTAAAGACAGCTGGCAATATCTGATTTCTCTTTTTTCCATTCCAGAAGAGGATAATGCTCGCATTGATAAAGCCGTCGCTTGGTACCTAGCTCACCCTACCTATATTAAAACCATTCAATCTCGTGCCGAGCCTTATTTATACGCCATTATTCAAGAAGTAGAGGCAAAAGGCTTACCCGGTGAATTTGCCTTATTGCCTGCCGTTGAAAGTGGCTTTAAAGCACATGCTTATTCACATGCGCGTGCCGCAGGTTTATGGCAGTTTATTCCATCCACAGGTAAAATTTATGGCCTAGAGCAAAACTGGTGGTATGACGGACGACGCGATATTTATGCTTCAACTGAAGCGGCAACGAGCTACTTGCAACATCTAGGCGAACTATTTGATCATGATTGGTTGCTCGCCCTCGCCTCTTATAATGCAGGCCAAGGTAATGTCGGTCGTGCAATTAAGCGTAACATTGCCAAAAATAAGCCCACTAATTTTTGGGCTTTAGATCTACCTAATGAAACTGAACGTTATGTACCTAAGTTATTAGCGTTAGCCAAGATTTTTGCTAATGCAGAATATTATGGTGTCGATTTAACAAGACTGGAACATAAACCTACTTTTTCTGCCGTCGATATCGGCTCACAACTCGATTTATCTCTCGCTGCCAAGCTTGCTGATACCTCGCTAGATGAATTATTTCAATTAAACCCTGGCTATAACCGAGCTTACACTCCACCACAAGGCCCTCATCGCTTATTAATTCCTGTCGATAAAGTCGATATTTTTGAACAGAAACTAGCCGCTTTAACAGATCAGGATCGCGTTAAATGGCAACGCCATAAAGTCATCTCAGGTGATAGTTTAAGCAGTATTGCTTACCGCTACAAAACCCAAGTTAAAGCCATTCGCGAAGTCAATCATTTAAGTAAAAATACAATTCGCGCAGGAACTTACCTGCTCATTCCTTTAGCGCAAGGAAAAATAGGTAATAATCCATTTATTCAAGCCAGCCAGCTTAACCCTAGTAATAAGTACGCTACTTATACGGTAAAAGCAGGCGATAGCTTATGGAGCATTGCTAGAAAGCTAGATTTACATAGCAAAGATATTGCACGCTGGAATAAGATTGGACTTAAATCGACTTTATCTTTAGGGAAAAAGCTGATCATTAAAAAGCCCAGTAAGATAACGAAAAAATACACCCAGCGAAAGTCAGCAATTCAGCCCATCCGTTACACAGTACGTAGTGGTGATTCTTTATCGGCTATTTCAAAGAAATTCAATGTGCGCGTTACTGACTTACGTAAATGGAATAAAAAGAAACTAGGGAAATACTTAAAGCCAGGGCAAAAACTAATGGTTAAAGTAGATACAACTCAGCCATCGACTTAACTAACTCCTCCGTATCCCGCCTACAGAATATGAGAAAATGCTTACACTCTTTAAATCCCTGCCATCAAGGAATACAGACTTAATAATATCCGAAAGTTTACGTCTAATGTAGCCTGTATGGAGTTTACGGAATACAGGAAGCGCAGTGTATTCAACTTCCCGTATTCCGCAAGCTTCATACGAGCTACACAAAGTTTTGGGTTTTATTGAAATCTCATTCCTAAGTTAAGAGTTAAATGCAATAAACAATAAGTTATCTTGTAGGTTGGGTTAGATTATCTAGCAAAGCGCAGATAACGTAACCCAACGCTGTAGCATGCAGTAACGCCTTAGATGCATAAGCCCCATACTAACTATTATTTACACTCTCTCGTCATTTTTTTCATATATGGATATCAAACCGCACATTATTGTCATTACTGCACTGCTTACCCAATCCTGTGCAATGCCAATAAATGAAATTGCCACACCGATAGCAACCCCCGAAACATTCTCACAATCCGGTGAATCAGCACACCAAAAACACTGGTGGCTCGCTTTTAATGACCCACAACTCAACCAACTGATCGACTCGGCACTGAGCAATAATTTTAGCCTTTTATCTGCTTATAATCGTCTTGAACAAGCACAAGCTGTTGCCCAAAAAACCAGTGCGGATTTAATTCCTAGTATCAGCGCAGTGTTTACTGGTGGGCAAAATTACAGCAACAATAAAGACAGTAGCCAATTCATCTTAGGGCTAAATGCCAGCTATGAGGTCGATTTATGGGGCCGCATACGCGCTAATAGAAACGCCTCTGATCTTGATGTTCGTGTTGTCCAAGAAAACTTAAATACCGCAGCCATTTCTTTATCTGCAGAAGTCGCTATTGCTTGGTATCGCCTAATAGAACAACGCAGCCAATTGGCTTTATTACAACAGCAGATCAAAACTAATGAAGATAACGTAGACATCGTTACTTCACGTTTTGCAGGTGGGCAAGCAACTGCCGCCGATGTCTTCCAGCAACGACAAACATTACAAGCCAGAATCGGAGACCAAACGACTGTCATTGCGACGATTACAACACTAGAGTATCAACTTGCAATTTTGACAGGCAACACGCCTACGATGCTAGCTTTACCCGAACAAAATCAACTCCCCGATTTACCTGTACAACCACAAACAGGCTTAAGCAGTGACCTTATACAGCGCCGCCCTGACCTACGATCTGCCTATTTTCGTGTTCAAGCTGCAGATCAACGCACCGCAGCCGCAATTGCCGATCGTTTCCCTAAGCTCAGCTTGTCAGCAAATATCAATACTACCGCGCCCAATTTACAGTCCTTATTTAATAACTGGATTGCAACACTGGCAGGTAACTTAATAATGCCAATCGTTGATGGTGGAAGACGCATCGCTGAAGTCGAAAGGAACCGAGCCGTTGCCGCAGAAGCATTAAACAATTACGCAACAGCACTACAACAAGCCATACAAGAAGTCGAAGACGCGCTGATTCAAGAGCAACAGCAAGAGCAATTAATTATCAGCTTAGCTAAACAACATCAGCTATCTGAACAAGCAACGCTACAAATTCGGCTACGCTATATGTATGGTGCTATGGATTTTTTACGTGTTTTAACCACACAAGTTAACCAACAATCTTTAGAACGCAGTCAAATTTTAGCCAAACGTCAATTATTAGAATACCGCATACAACTCTACCGCGCACTTGCCGGTAGCTGGGAACTCAATACACTCGCCATCAACAAGGAAAATACCGATGCTTAAGCGTCTTTTATCATGGCTACCTGCCCTAGTCATTTTAGCCATAACCATCAGCTTATCCTATTACTGGCTCAGCAATAAACCCAAAGCAAAACGCGTTCACGCCAGTAAAGTTGCTCCTTTAGTTGAAGTATTTCAAGCACAAGCCATTGATTACCCTGTGACAGTAACCGCAATGGGCAATGTCATTCCAGCGCAAAATGTGAATTTAACCTCACGCATTAGCGGTATGGTCACCTCCGTTAGCCCGCATTTTATTCCTGGAGAATTCCTCAAAAAAGGTGAGCAAATTATTCAGCTCGATCCCACCGATTATGAATTACTGGTTAAACAAAAAGAAAATGAACTAGAAAAAGCTAAATTTAATCTAACATTAGAAAAAGGCCAACAAGCCATTGCGCAACGTGAATTTACCTTATTAAATACGCCACTTGATGAGCAAAGTAAAAACCTAGTGCTACGCAAACCGCACCTCGCCTTAGCAAGAAGCGCTATAAAAGCAGCCGAAGCCACACTAAAACAAGCCCGCTTAGATTTAAGCCGCACGCGAACCGTATCGCCTTTTAATGCCATCGTTTTAGAAACCAATGCACATATCGGCTCTTGGGTTTCGACCTTTTCCACGGGAACACCCTTAGTAAAATTAGCAGGGATTGACAGCTTTTGGGTGATCGCCGCCCTGCCAACCGACAAACTAAGCAAAATAGATATTCCCAGCATTAACAGCAGCGCCGGCTCTAAAGCCACCATCACGCATAGCGCCGCATGGGGAGCACAAGGTTCACGCAATGGCACAGTGAAACGCTTAAAAGCAGAGCTCGAAGCCTCAGGTCGTTTAGCTGAACTGATTATTGAAGTCAAAGACCCGCTGAGCCAACTAGCCGAAAACAAAGGTGCACCCGCTTTAATTTTAGGTTCATTCGTACGCGTAGAAATCACCGGTGACACGCTACACAATGTCATCGCCCTACCCGACTCAGTGGTACATAACGGCATGCAACTCTGGTTACTCAGCGAACAAAACACTTTAGAGGTAAAAACAATTACCCCCATTTGGAAAGGCGCCGAACAAGTATTTATTGATGCGGAACAATTACCCAAAAACGTGCGCATCATTAGTAGTAACTTAAGCACCCCTGTTCAAGGCATGACTTTACGCACTAAGGTAGAAAGCAATGAGTAATCAGGGAATGAATATTAACAAACATAACTCAGTTAGCTGGATGGCAACGCACCCCGTTGCCGCTAATTTAGTGATGTTTGCCTTTATCATCGGCGGTTTATTATTTTTAAACACCATGAAACAGGAAGTTTTTCCTGATTTTGTCACTGATACCATCAGTATTAATACCGTTTACACGGGTGCTAGCCCTGAAGAAATCGAACGCGGTATCGTCCTAGCCATAGAAGATGCCATCTCCGGCTTAGAGGGTATTGACGAAATTAGCTCGTCCTCGCAAGAAGGTTACGCAACCGTTTTAGTCGATGTGATGACCGATGCCGACATTAACCTATTAGCCCAAGATATACAGCGTGAAATAGATCGCATCACCACCTTTCCCGAAGATGCCGAAGATCCTAAAGTCAATGTAGTCGCTAGTAAGCGAAAAACGGTTTCTTTAGTTATCTATGGTGATACTGAAGAAGCCGTGTTACACGAACTTGCAGAGAGCTTTCGCGAGCAATTATTACAAGCTGACAACATTACCCAAATTGACTTAGAAGGGATTCGTCCTTTAGAAATCAGCATCGAAGTATCTCAGGACAATTTACAACGCTATAACATTTCTATTTCCGATATTGCTCAACGGATTCGCAATGCCAGCTTAGAACTACCTGGAGGTAGCATTAAAAGCACCTCAGGTGAAATTTTAATCCGCATGCAGGAACGCAAAGACACGGGCCAACAATTCGCACAATTACCGATTATTACTACGCCCTCTGGCGGGATTGTCTTACTCGGAGATATTGCGACCATTAACGATGGTTACGAAGATACCGATTATTCAGCTAATTACAATGGTGTTCCCGCGATCATGCTGCAAGTCTATCGCGTCGGTGATCAAACTCCGATAGGAATTTCCGATACCGTCAAAGAACAAATCGAACTGAGTAATTTACCCGAAGGCATACAGGCAGAAATTCGTTACGATGCCTCAAGATCTTACGCGCAACGAGTTGATTTATTATTACGTAATAGCGCAATGGGCTTAACGCTGGTTTTTATTACCTTAGCTTTGTTCTTAGAATTGCGCCTAGCATTTTGGGTGATGACAGGTATACCCATTGCCTTTCTTGGCTCTTTTTTAATTCTACCCGCGCTTGGCGTCTCATTAAATATGATCTCGCTATTTGCCTTTATTATCGCCTTAGGTATTGTTGTCGATGACGCCATTATTATTGGTGAAAACGTCTACCACTATCGGCAAGAAGGTTATCCCGCCCTCACTGCGGCGATTAAAGGCGCACAAGAAATGGCTGTTCCCGTCACCTTTAGTATTCTGACCAATATAGCCACCTTTATGCCCCTGTTTTTTATGCCGGGGCAAATGGGTAAAATTTTCGTGATGATTCCCACTGTAGTTATCGTGGTTTTCTTGCTCTCGCTTATGGAAAGTTTATTCGTTTTACCACAACATTTAGCGCATATCGGTGAGCAACCTAAATCAAAGATTTTCCACTGGTTGCATGAAAGGCAGCAGCAATTTAGCCACGCTTTCCGCCATTGGACTCAACACCGTTATGGCGGCTTTCTTGAGCTCACATTAAACCATCGTTATTTAACCGTCATTATTGCTTTTTCGATATTAACTGCGACACTTTCCTTTGCGCTCAGTGGCCGCATGGGCATGTCTATGTTTCCTAAAACCGAATCCGATTATGCGCGTGTCTCTTTAACTTTACCTTACGGTACACCCGTAGAAAAAACTCAGGCTATTGTTGATCACTTAGTCAAGTCAGCGCGTCTCGCGGCCGATAAAATTGAAAATGGCGACCAACTGATTCGAGGTGTTTTTGCCGAAGTAGGCAAAGGTGGCAGTCATAAAGCTGTAGTTCGTAGCTATTTAGCCCCTCCAGAAATCCGCAATGACATCATGAGCACCGATGGTTTTAGTGATCGCTGGCGTGCGAAAACTGGTGAACTTATCGGTGTAGAAAGCGTCATTTTTGAATCTGACTCAGGCGGCCCCGGATCAGGTTCAGGTATTACTATAGAACTAACGCACCGCGATATTGCCGTCTTAGAACAGGCCAGCATAAAAATAGCGGCAGTGCTCGCCGCCTACCCAATTGCTAAAGATGTCACTAATGGCATGAGCTTGGGCAAACAGCAATTAGATTTCTCTTTACTGCCCGAAGGTGAAAGTCTCGGTTTAAGCCCGCTCTCAGTCGCCCGTCAAGTACGCAACGCTTTTTATGGCTCTGAAGCACTACGCCAACAACGCGGGCGTAATGAAATAAAAGTCATGGTCCGTTTACCTGAAAACGAACGAGTATCTGGACAAGATTTGCATGACTTCTTAATCTGGACAGATCAAGGTCGCGCGATCCCCTTACATGAAATTGTGCAAATAGATCGTGGTCGCGCCTTTACCGAAATTAAACGCCGAGACGGTCGCCGTAATGTGCAAATCACAGCTAATGTCACCCCCAGAAGTCAGGCCGGCGCAATTGTTAATGACTTAAAAGCAAGCACCCTGCCCGACTTAGTACAGCAATATCCGGGCTTACAATACAGTTTTCAAGGACGACAGGCCGATATGGCCGAAAGTGTCGGCAGTTTAAAACTCAGTTTTATCTTTGCTGTACTCGGTATATACGCCATGCTTGCCATTCCGTTCAAAAGCTATGTATTACCGCTGATCGTCATTGTCAGTATTCCATTTGGTATTATTGGTGCTATTTTCGGCCACTTAATCATGGGCTACGGCCTGAGTATATTAAGCCTACTCGGCATCGTTGCTTTATCCGGTATTGTGGTCAATGATTCGCTAGTTTTAATTAGTCAAGCTGTTGACTTAGAACAACATCAACACCTGACACCCAAAGAAATCATAAAAACCGCCGCCATCCAACGTTTTCGCCCAATTATTTTAACCACCTTAACGACTTTTGGTGGTTTAATGCCGATGATCTTAGAAACTTCACGGCAAGCGCGTATCTTAATCCCAATGGCAATTTCCATCGGCTTTGGGATCGTATTTGCGACACTTATTACCTTAGTCTTAATTCCCTCATTATATCTAGTGATTAACGACTGCAAAAAACTCTGGAATTCAATCCGAAATGCCTCCCCTGAGGCTTTACGAAAATCCTAATTACACGCATAATGTTAAAACTAAAACCGTAGGGCAGACTTTAGTCCGCCTTTTGAATCTTAGCGAGCTTTAGAGCCTGTGAAAGCCATGCCCTATAGAGAATTTGAATAAGGAGCGAGAATTCCATAAAACCCGAAACTTTGTTGTGTAGCCCGTATGAAGCTTACGGAATACAGAAAGGCGAATGCACTGCGCTTCCTGTATTCCGTAAACTTCCATACAGGCTACATTAGAACCTAAGCTTTCGGATATTATTAAGCCCACACTCCTAAATACCACTAAACCACTGACGCCCAATCATTACAAGGAAACAACTCATGAGCGAAGCAAAACACTGTCCTCTATTAATTTTAGGTTCAGGCCCTGCCGGATATACAGCCGCGGTTTATGCAGCACGCGCCAACCTAAAACCAGTGATGGTCACAGGCCTACAACAAGGCGGACAATTAACCACCACAACGGATGTAGACAACTGGCCGGGTGATGATGAAGGTGTGCAAGGTCCAGAATTAATGGAAAGAATGCGTAAACATGCCGAGCGTTTTGAGACTGAAATCATTTTTGACCATATTCATACCGCCGACCTAAATGCAAAACCGATCAAATTAACCGGCGATGCAGGCAGCTATACTTGTGATGCCCTCATTATCGCTACCGGTGCATCAGCCATGTACCTAGGTTTAGATTCAGAAGAAGAATTTGCTGGAAAAGGTGTTTCCGCCTGTGCAACCTGTGATGGTTTTTTCTACCGCAACAAACCTGTTGCTGTGATTGGCGGAGGAAATACCGCTGTAGAAGAAGCTTTATATTTAGCCAATATCGCTTCTAAAGTCACTGTCATTCACCGTCGTGATAAATTCCGTTCAGAAAAGATCCTATCTGATAAATTGATCGAAAAAGCAGAAAATGGCAATGTTGAAATCCTATGGAATAACACCTTAGAAGAAGTTCTAGGTGATGATATGGGCGTTACCGGCATGCGCATCAAAAGCACACTAGATGACTCCACTCAAGATGTCGATGTACACGGTGTTTTTATCGCCATCGGCCATCGCCCCAATACCGAAATATTCAAAGATCAGTTGAATATGGATGATCATGGTTATATCCGCGTAAAAAGCGGTATCGAAGGCAATGCCACTTCAACCAGTATCCCAGGTGTCTTTGCCGCAGGTGATGTTATGGACTCTGTTTACAAACAAGCCATTACCTCTGCTGGAGCAGGCTGTATGGCTGCATTGGATGCTGAAAAGTATTTGGATGATTTGATAGGCTAAAGACTTATAGGTCGGGTTAGCAGCACTACCGCTAACCCGACAGTAATCGCGCAATGAGTCGGGTTACGAAAAGATGTAACCCGACCTACGCCATTTTGAATAAGTTTATTTTGTTGTTTGCCCGATTAAGCGGTTAATATCACTTACCAGGTCAACTTGACAGGATAAATTGGATAGCAGGCAAATGTGCCTGATTTTCAGGTCAATACCGTGGGGAAACAGGGCAAAAAGTCAGGATATTAATATCCTGTCAAATATGCCCGATTTGTCGGTGAATACTGTGGAATATCAGGGCGAATGTGCCTGTTAATAATATAGTTAGCCTAAAAAACATGTTCCATATATTGTACAATTTAACTTTTAGGGTTACACTTGTTCAATAATTTGAACAAGTGAGGTAAATATGCGAATTGTTTCATTTACAGAAGCCAGAAATGGGCTTAAAAGTGTTTTAGATCAAGTGGTTAATGACGCTGACTGTACTGTAATAACTAGACGTGATAGTGAAGATGCAGTAGTGATGTCATTCGAGTATTACAGTAGTTTGATGGAAACAGTATATTTATTAAAATCTCCTGCAAATGCTGAGCACCTTAGAAAATCAATTGAACAATTTCATCAAGGAATGGTTCAAGAAAGAGAGCTACTGAGTGAATAGGTGTTTGGCTTGGACAGATGAAGCATGGTCTGATTATGTTTATTGGCAGGGACAAGATAAAAAGACATTAAAACGAATTAATAAATTGATTTCGAATGTAATACGAACACCATTCGAAGGAATTGGCAAGCCTGAACTTTTAAAAGAAAATTTGTCGGGCTTTTGGTCTCGTAGAATAGATGATTCGCATAGGCTTATATATGCAGTTACCGAAGCACATATTACAATAATAGCTTGTCGGTATCACTATAATCAAAAAGGCTAACCAAAAAATCCAGCTGACCATTTAAAGCGTCACTTTTTTGCAAAAAGCCGCAAAAAAACTGCCCCTTTAAACGGCATCTGATTTGGGCGTTATCAAAGGCATTTTTTTAATGCTACCGCAGGTAGATAGCCTTTTACATTCACCACGTTAAACGGCTTTATACGATAAAGCCGTATAATGCCCTTTAAGCAGCAGCGCATATAAAAAACTATCT
>Ga0209184_1000161_pt1 | contig 86610 bp, 68 predicted proteins | sample EN8Hudsemesocosm_2_FD_184627 | JGI IMG/M metagenome (GOLD analysis project Ga0209184, IMG submission 184627) | Methane-oxidizing microbial communities from mesocosms in the Hudson Canyon - EN8C Hudson Canyon (SPAdes) (version 2) | ecosystem: Environmental > Aquatic > Marine > Cold seeps | place... | reverse complement strand
GTTTTTCCACTTATCGCAAAAAAAATCATGACAAAACTTCAGGCAAAAAAAATATATGCGGGTATCGATAAACCAAAACAGTTTGATACCAATATGGTTGTCATTGGCGCTGGCTCTGCAGGTTTAGTCACCGCATTAATCGCCTCGGCAACCAAAGCAAAAGTTTCGTTAATCGAACGTCATAAAATGGGAGGGGATTGTTTAAATACCGGCTGCGTCCCTAGTAAAGCCTTAATTCGTTCTGCAAAAATGGCGAACTACTATCGTCGAGCAAATGAATACGGTTTGTCTACCGGAGGGGAAATAGGTCAAGTTGAAGTTGACTTTAAGGCGGTAATGGAACGTATTCAAACCGTCATTCAAAAGATCGAACCCCACGATTCGATTGAGCGCTTTACCGACCTAGGTGTCGATTGTATTACCGGTGATGCAGAGATCATTGACCCTTACCGAGTAAAAGTTAACAACAAGATCATCACAACACGAAACATAGTAATTTCAACCGGTGCACGACCTTTTGTACCACCGATTAAAGGTATTAATGAAACCGGTTACTTAACTTCAGATACGCTTTGGGAATTAAGAGACAAACCTAAAAGCATGCTGATATTAGGAGGAGGCCCTATTGGTTGCGAAATGGCACAAAGCTTCCAACGATTAGGCATTCAGGTCACACAACTCGATATGCTGGACAGACTGCTCCCCCGCGAAGATAAAGATGTCAGCATGAACGTTCAAGAGCGCTTCATACAGGAAGGAGTCGACTTGCGGCTAAATCATACTGCTGTAGAGTTCATTAAAAAAGGTGATCAAAACATCCTAGTATGCAAGGATGAAAATGATCAGCAACAAGAAATTGAGTTCGAAACTTTATTGCTGGCAGTCGGTCGAAAAGCAAATGTTTCAGGCTTTGGTTTAGAAGCATTAAATATTCCCCTAAACCAGAACGGTACTATCGAAGTAAACGACTTTCTACAAACACGCTTTCCAAATATATATGCCTGTGGCGATGTAGCTGGGCCTTACCAATTCACGCATACCGCGTCGCATCAAGCATGGTATACCGCAGTAAATGGTCTATTCGGTATGTTTAAGAAGTTTAAAGTGGACTATCGCGTGATTCCCTGGGCTACCTTTACCGACCCTGAAGTAGCTAGAGTAGGCCTAAATGAACAAGATGCGATCGAACAGAACATACCTTATGAAGTTAGCCGCTACGACATCGATGATTTAGATCGGGCTATTGCAGACGGTGAAGCGCACGGTTTCATTAAGGTATTAACTGTTCCTGGGAAAGATAAAATTTTAGGTGCAACGATTGTAGGCCATCATGCCGGCGAAATTATTGTCGAATACGTCACGGCCATGAAACATGGACTAGGCCTGAACAAAATATTAGGCACGATTCATATCTACCCAACACTTACCGAAACCAATAAATTTGTTGCCGGTAACTGGAAACGTAACCATGTGCCTGAAAAAATCATGGCATTACTCCCTCGCTTTCACCGCTGGACCCGTGGTGGCGATAAGGTCCAAGACACTGAAAATCAACAACTAGAAAGCACCCTATAAATTGAAAACCTAATGTTCATCCCTGTCTAACGGCAGGGCTGTTTTTCCTCATTATCACTGTAGCTGTACGAACGTCCCCCGCTTTAACGGATATCTTCTTTTTAAGTAATGCTCACTTTCGGAGTAGAGCGAACATCAATCAATAAGATTAAAACTCGCCAAAGAACCGTATTATGCCAAAATAATAATGTTCGCTCTCTGTACTAAACAATCATTAGTGGCTTACAATTTTATTACGCTATCAAAGAGACATTAATTTCTAGGAGAGTTATGCCTTTTACCCCAATTCACATGGGTCCAGGAATTTTAGTAAAAGCCATCTTACAAAGTAGTTTTAGCTTAATGGTTTTTGGCTGGACTCAAATCGTAATGGATATTCAGCCATTAATTGTAATGATTACTGGCGAAGGACATTTGCATGGTTTTACCCATACTTATCTAGGGGCTGTTCTAATTGCCATTATTTCAGCACTTTCAGGTAAATATCTATCGGAACTAGGACTTAAAATTTTAGGCATGACAAAAAAGCAGACTATTCTCATTTTATGGCGGGTTGCTTTTTTAAGTGCTTTTATCGGTAGTTTCAGCCATGTTTTGTTAGATAGTATTATGCATACTGACGTAGAACCATTTTATCCAATTACTCTTTTCAATAACTTTCATGGTTTTATTTCTATAGAGACATTACACAAGCTCTGTCTTTATAGTGGTTTAGTCGGTGCAGCAATATATTACGGAGTCAGTTGGCGTGTCAGAAATATTTAAAAAGTTCAGCTGTGCTACGGGCGCTATGTACAGAAAGCGAACAATTATATTTGGTAGGACTTGCTTCTTTGAGGTGCAATAATTAGTGTTTTTAAATGCCTCTATTTAGCGATAAGCAAACGTTCTTTTAATTCTGGAAATTGCTATTCTTACCGTTGGTAAATCGACTGATACTGATTCCGGCTAATAAACTATCACATGAAATTATTATGCGCATAATTTTTGTTTTCTTTCTCTGTTTCCTTACAACACAAGTGTTTGCAATCAGAGATAAAAATATCTCAGATGAAGAAGTGCATCAGATTGAAGTCGCTGTATTCGCCTTTTCAAAAGGGGATATTAACTATATTGGGGTAGTTAAGGACTATTGCAGCTGTATGGATGGTCCAGAATGTAAAGCTACAGTCGATATTACTGTTAAAAATTCATTGAATACCAACCTGTACGAGTTATCACAAATAAAAGGTGTTTGGCAAGTCGGTCCAAGATTGCATTATGCTTTAGAATATAAAAAATTAAAGAAACAAATTGGTGTAGCTAAAAGAGAAAATGATGAAAAATCTTTGGCCAATTTGTTAAGTGAACGGAAACTTTTAGTAGAGCAAGTACAAAAAATTAAAAAATCATGTAGCTAACTTTTCTAATATTTCCTCTACGTGATTAGATCCGATAAGTCGCAGCTTGTGTATAAGAGGCAGATGACACACTAGGTTTAGATGAAGGGCTAAATTGGTATAAGGTAGAGACTTCAATTGATCGCTTTAGGTCGTTTGCCAACATGTGATTAACATTAAACTCATTCGTTGTTGTGTAAAAAATCATGTTTGGAGTCGGCAATCAATGAGGCAAATTTGCGCTATTTTTGGCCGGATTAAAAAATGAAGAAACTAGGCAATTCACTTCTGAACAGCTAGAAAAGCTCCATTCGAGTGTATCTGCATCATACCCTTAACGCACTGATAGGCTCATCAGCGTTGAGGTCAAGTGCTTGAATAAGTTCTAACAATAATTGTTTTTCAGACTCAACAATACGTTCATCAAACTTATACGGAAATTGAGCGACACATGCAGCAGCCATATCCACGCAATAATTGAAAATTGTTTGATTTTTAGCTTGTAGCTGACCTTTACTTTTTAAATGATTAATCGTGATATCTCTAAGCGCTTTTAATAGCTCAGCAGAAGGTCGTGTGGTGGTAAGTTTATTTAAAAACTCATCGACATCAGCACTTGAAATAACCGTAAGGCCTTCGGCAAATTGGTTTAGCATGTCAAGGTGCCGTTGAGTGATAATGCGTATAATTTTTACTTCAGCAGCTTGATTTTTTTCGTCTGCCCACATCATTTCTATTATTGGAATTAGCTCAAGTAAATAGACATGGCTGGGTTTAAATCCGTGACGCGCCAGTAGCTCTGAGGTTTGCACACTTAATTCCTGTTGATAGTTTTGTGTTTAAATATGATTAAAGTCTAGGTGGGTTTAGCAACTTTTCAAGTTTGTGCCACTATCATACCGAGCATAGAAACATATAGCTAAGCACCGCTATTACTCATCAGCAACTGTAAGGTATAGCATTGTAAATCATCAACCGAAACGCAAGAGAGGTCTGTATTGCAATGGTATCTCACCTTGATTTTTCTTTTATAGTTATTAACTGGGAACTAGTTTTTTTACACAGCCTGGAGAAAAAACAATCATTTTTCCTAACAACCATTTGACCTAAACTCGCTGATTAAGCTTCTGTTTTGTCAGAAATTGGACTATTTTCTTGTTAATCAGCTCCCCGAAACTTAGAGTATTTAGGCCTAAAACCTTAAATGCAGACTCTTTAGTCTGATAGTCTTTATTTGAACCAGATAATTCATGTCTTCGGGTTGTTTTTTCTGTAATAACGTCCATCTGTCTCTGAATAGCGGTACTCTCATCAGCAGTAGTTACTTGAGATGAACTCTCCACAACACAATCAGTGTCAATTGAATAAGCAGCTAGAGGCTTATCATTCAGGTGTAAGTCGTTTTTGTTTGCTTTAATTTGATGATTAATCGCCGTTTGATCTTCTTGTTTACGTTCTTCCAATATTTTAATTTCAGAACTTACATCTACTTCGTCTGCGAGTAAAATCAACTTCTGACGTAATTTCTTATTGCGATTTTTTGCTTGAAGAGCTTTCATCCTTGCTTGAGCCTTAGTTTGTCGTTCTCTTCGTATCTGCGTACCATCCGGTAAAATTACAATCTCATAATCACCAGACAGCTCACTAACATAGCCAACGGACATAATTCTTTCTCCAACTAACATCTTCGAATAGAGAGGTTGATTTTGTATGACTCAACACGATATCAAACAACCAGTAAGTGTGTAGGTTTATCCTTCTGGTATTGTCATAGGGTACTTAATCCCTCTAAGAGATAAGAACTCAATATCATGCTTTAAGGTACTAATATGAGCTGACTTAAGTAACCTAGTTCGGTTAACTATCATAGGTGTAATAAAGCCAGTCATCAGAGCAATCGCCCCTTATCAAAACATTTTTTATTTACTACTAAAATGACTTTAAAAATAAATTCTTAGTTTATTATATAATAAAAGAACCTAATAAATTATAACGTTTTGTTTCAGCATGTATAACAGAGGTATAACTATGTAACGCTGGTGTTATACATTGTTAAATACTTCATTCTAAGCTGAGAGGCACCTAAAAAGCTCTGACATATCACAACAATCAAAAGGTTATAGATTTTAGTCAAAACTCCCAGTTAAGAAAGTCAGTTCTGGAGCTGTCTTTTGCACTTTAGACTACTATTAAAAAACATATCCCCCCCCAGCCGAAAATACCTAACCAAAAATCATTCGAACTTTTTTTATTTTCATTGACCTTACACTAGCTATAAGGTTTAAGATTAAGTTAATCACTAACTTGGTCACACCTCAAAAGCATCACTTTAAAGGTCAGGTATTATGAATATTGGTACTGTTTCTAAACTTACGGGCTTAAATACGAAAACAATTCGTTATTACGAACAGATCGAACTGATTGCACCAGCAACCCGGTCTGATAACGGCTACCGCCAATATTCTGAAAAAGGACTAGAACAGTTAAAGTTTGTTCAACGTGCTCGTAAAACAGGTTTTAATATCGATGAGTGCCGCCAACTCTTAGACCTGTTCAATAACTCTGGACGACAAAGTCATCAGGTAAAAGAACTTGTACTCGAAAAAGCTGAATTAGTGGCCAAGCAAGTGGAAGAACTTAAACTTATGCATTCCTGTCTGCTTGATCTAGCTTCGCAATGTCAATCAGACGAAGAACCACACTGCGCTATTCTTGATCGTTTTTCAGACCATACGAAGACTACTGTCGACCAAACAACTAGTCATACAAGCAGCAACAAACCACATGGAGCGGCATCATGAATGAAGAGCTACCTACCAGCCCATGCTGTTCAAAAAAGAAAGCAGAAAGCCACAGCCCACAAGCAAGCTGCCACTCAGATAAGGTAGAGAGTAGTCAAGCAACAAGCAGTTGCTGTGATACCTCAACTGAAAAGACAGATTGGTTTTTATGGGGCTGTTTAGCCGTCACGGGTATTTTTTACGCGCTTGCCTTTGCAGACCTTAACCACAATGCTTGGTATGGAGTGATCAGTCATAGTGTACATGAGCTTATAAACACGATGTGGTGGAGTGTAGTGTTAGCCATTTTCTTTGTGGGTATTCTTAGTAGAATCCCGCAAGAATTCATTATGTCTATATTAGGTAAAGGGGGAACGGTAAAAGGTTTATGGCGCGCCACCCTAGCTGGCGTACTGCTTGATTTATGCAGTCACGGCATCTTAATGGTCGGTATGGAGTTACGACGCAAAGGAGCAAGCCTAGGCCAAGTGATGGCTTTTTTAATTGCCAGCCCCTGGAACTCAGTTTCCTTAACCCTGATTATGATTGCACTCATCGGACTACCATGGACCTTAACGTTTATTGCACTGTCGATGGTCATCGCATTAATTGCAGGCTGGTTATTCGATCGCTTTGAACAAAACGGCACCCTTCCCGCTAATCCTGTTATTAGTGAGATACCAAATGATTTTAAATTTTGGAAAGAAGCCAACAAACGCTTTTCAAACATTGAATGGAATCGAAGTTTATTCTCAGAAGTTGCAAAGGAAGGATTCACTGGTTCAAAAATGGTGATTCGCTGGCTATTGTTTGGCGTATTACTCGCCTCTGCGATACGTGGGTTTGTTTCGTTAGATGATTTTCAAAATTACTTTGGACCAAGCTTGATTGGTCTCGCTGCAACCCTATTGGCAGCAACGATAATAGAAGTCTGCTCCGAAGGATCTACCCCCATTGCTGCCGATTTAATGACCCGCGCTAACGCTCCCGGAAACAGCTTTGCATTTCTCATGACGGGTGTTGCAACTGACTATACCGAAGTTATGGTCATTAAGGATTCAATGAAGTCCTGGAAAATTGCTTTGTTCCTGCCCTTACTTACCGTACCTCAAGTTATTGTGGTCGCATTAATATTAAATGGGCTTTGAATATAGGAGCATCACGAACGCGCAGTTTACTACTACAGATTATTCAATATTACTTCAGGTAATATTGAATATCACAGCACTGCGCTCTAAAGTCCAATACATTCCAATAATACCGAGACCATACGCCAAAGTAAGATCCCTCCCTCGTTTACTTAATCGAGTAGCGCCTAAATAATGCACACTGCGTGTTAATAAAAAAGCCATACAAATGATTATCAAAATAAATAACAACTGCCCAAATTCAACCCCTATATTAAAAAACAGCAGAGCAACCGGTACATCAGGATCAGACACCCCCAAATTGGTTAATGCGCTCGCAAATCCAAGCCCATGAAGCAAACCAAATCCACCAGCCACCATCCATGGAAAACGTAGGCTAATACTATTTTTACCATTATATTTACGTATCACTTCTAACGCTAAAATGACGATAGACAACGCTATACTTGCTTCTACTGGGCCTGCAGGGAGAGTAAACACTTGTAAGAATGCTAAAGCCAGCGTGAAGCTATGTGCAACGGTAAAAGCAGTAATTGTTTTTAGCAGTACAACGGGAGATGTCACCAAGAGTAAAACCCCAAGAACAAACAGCAGGTGATCAAGCCCTGTTAAAATATGTTCGACACCCAACAACAGATAACGTTTAGCTTTATTGTAAATGCTTGAATTTTTCGCCATCAGCATTTTCAAATCAACCGTAATAGTATTATTTTCTCGCAGAAATAAAGTTTGAACTTGAATCCCCCCTTTCCACTTTGCCTTCAGCAATACACCATCACGCTGCCAAGGTAAGTCAATTTTATCATCTGCTTTCAGTTGTGTTTTACAGGAAAATAAAAAAACTTTCTGCCCTCCCGTAATCGTGCCCTGATAGGGTTTATTCAGCTTGCAATAGGCTGGCAAAATAGGGGTAGAAATCAAGTAAGACATTGATACCGAGGTCGTGACACTTAACCGATAAGTAAACTGAGGCTTAGAATTTAAATCGCTTTCAGTATCGACATATTCCAACACTGTTTTAGATACACCCATGTCGTGCGCTAATAGAGGCTGGACTGGTAAGATAAGTAATAAAAATAGCCACCAAGGCAAACGTACTAATCCCGTTTTCACCCCTTACTCCACCTCTTCGATATAAATATCATACTGAGATTTTAAAGCATGAACCTTCATATTCACTATTTTCTCTTTTTCTGCTTTTTTCCATGCATTGCTAACATATTTTTTTACATCGCTATAATTAGCAATGCCTCCTTTTTTCATCGATAAAACACGAATAAAGTGAACGCCATAAGGGCTTTTATAAGGGCCTCGCCATTTTCCTACCCTGTTTTTAGCCGCACTTTCAAGCAAAGCGTCTCCGACATTTTTTCCAAATCTAGCCATGACTTCTTGCTGCGTAATAGCAACCATGTGTCGTTTAAAACGAGGGTGCAGCTCTCCAAAGTGAGTCGCCTCAGTGCCATTATTTAAGTTCTGTACTAATTTTGAAGGGGGGGTTATTTGAATACCAAAAAAAATCTGTTCAAGCTCAAAACTATCTTGTTTTTTATAACTTTGTTTATGGTGCTGGTAGTAATCCTGCAATACTTGATCTGACGGTTCTATTAGCTCTGCGGCATATATAAACTTTAATTTCCTGAGTAAACGCGTCCGTATAATCGGATCATTATCAAGCCCTAATCGATACGCCTCCTTTAATAACACTTCTTCATCAATATAATCGTGAACGGCCTGGTCTTGTTCGTTTATTGAAAGCGCACTCCCTTTAAGGTTACGCTCATTGTTCAATACGCTCTGACGAACTGTATCCGTCAGCTCAATCATAGGTTTACCTTTCGTATTCAGCACACGGTCTGCCATAAATAAAGCAAGAGAGACCACAATAAAAACCAATAAAGGCGCTCGTTCTAAAAAGTGAAACATAAAAAATACTCTAACAAAAAAAGAACGCTACATGAGGTTTCATGAAGCTCATGCGCGCGCTCAATAACAGTACAAATGATTATGGATCAGTTTGGATCAGTGTAAATGAGCCCTCTGAACTGCTATCCACTTCAAACTGTTCGGTCACCGGTGAGTAGGTATAATAATCGACGCGATCTTCCATCGGTTTAAATACATAGTAGCGAATTAACATGACTTCCTGCGCATCACATTGATAATCAACAATAAAGTTATTTGATAACCCGCCTCTTGGCCCATTCGTGGTGTAATGCGCTTCGCGTTGACAAACATGCCCAGCATTAGAAAGTATGATGTTGTCATACTGATACAACAAATTATTTTTAATGTGGTCTGTTGCCCAAGTATCGTGCGTCGCAAGAATTACTTTCCTGTTGGGGTAGGTCGCAAGTATATCTTTCGCCCACGACATCCCGGCAGGTCGATAGTCTGTATATTGATCATAAGTTTCGACTTGTAGAAACATGTAATCTTCATTACCGATACTCATTAAACCAAAGTTGTTTTCAACACCTCCAAAATCGCCGCCCCACCAAGACTCGCTCCAAAAGCTTGAGGAAGGAAAATATTGGTTCATTGTCCAAGGGTCATCGTGATTGCCAATAATTGGCATGAAAGGAACTTGTCCATATAGCTTATCCCATGCAGATGTGGAGTTATCCCACTCCCAACCGTTATTCCAACTTTCAACAATATCCCCCAGGCCTTGTACAAATTTTATATTCAACTCATCTTTAGTTTGTACAATCCAGTCAAAGGCTGTTCTCATATGTGCAATCGGCGCATTATCTCTATTTTGTGAGTAATGTTGCGTATCAGGTATAACAACTAAGGTCCATTCACCACGCGCTTTATTAACCGTAAACGGGCCCGCACCAGCACTACCTATATCAAAATAATTCAGGTTAAAATCACCATCATCAATATGTAAGGTTATGGTTTGAATTCCAGCCTCTAAAGGAATACCTCTCACCGTCACGGTTTTCCAGTTCTGCCAACCATTGGTCGCTGGAATATTAATATTCCCGCCAATATTGTTATTATCACGCGTAAAATGAACGGATGACCCATTACCAGCACTTGCAACCCGCATCATAAAGTCATAACTACCTGCGTCAGGGACATTCACCGTGTAATTAAGCCATTCACCATCTCTCAACCAACCAATGTTATGACCGCCATTTGTATCAGTTGCTGATTCTATGTCTACTTCACCTGAGCGATAGCGCCCACCGACATTTTCTTTATCGGTATCCAAATAGGCATCACCTGCACAACCTTCATCATAATTTTCTGCCTCGATACGACCAGGGATTAACACGGCATGACCATCATAAGGACTAGTTTGAGTGCACGATTCATCCGCCGAAAAATAAGCCTGTATCGTTGTATCTTCCTGGTCAGGTAATTGCGTAATCGTACACTTAGATTGTGTATTCGCCTCTCCTTCTTTGCATAATGAAGGCGTACTCCATCCTAAAAATTCAAAACCAGATAACGCTACGGCACTTAAGATAATTTCAGTGGGCTCGGTGATGTTTTGTGTGCAAACTGCACCACAATTAATTTGATCATCCTCCGAAGTAACCAAGCCACCACCATTATTAATCACAGTCAGTCTGGATTTATTCGACGCGGCATCTTCATCCCATTTATAAGCCCGAACATAGTCTACTTCCATAGTTTGAGGAAATACGGTATTACCATCAGGGCTTCCAGGCCAGTTTCCACCCACTGCAACATTTAATATAAGATGAAAACGCTGATTAAAGGGCGCAGGGTATTCACCCGACTCGGACCACCAATCAGTCTGAGTTTGATAATGCTCACCATCTACATACCAACGAATTTCACCTGGTTCCCACTCAATGCTATAAACATGAAAGTTATCAACAACACTGGTATCAGGCGTATAGCTCTTGCCTGTATGTACATTATTGGGCCACTTACCGCCATAATGAAGCGTACCGTGTACATTATTTCCGCCGCTTGCTTGTAAGTTAACAGCCTCCATAATGTCTATTTCTCCGCTAGACGCCCAACCACCGTAAACCCAATCTGTGGGTAGCATCCAAATCGCTGGCCATAAGCCCTGCCCCGCTGGCATTTTCGCTTTGACTTCAACTTTTCCGTAAAGAAAGTCAGCCTTGTTCGGCGTACTTAAACGTGCAGAAGTGTAATCTCTAGTTCCATCAGTTCCGGTATACCTATCACGTAGAGCCTTTATAACGAGATGGCCATTCTCGACGTACGAATTTTCTGAACGTGCAGTGTAATATTGAAGCTCATTATTCCCACCACCATTCCCGTCGACAGCATGTTCCCACTTAGTAGAATCGATAGTATTACCATTAAATTCGTCTTGCCAAACCATCGACCAACCCGGTTCAGTAGGAGTAGGTTGCTCATCATCTACACGCGTAATGTTCAGGTAATTAAAATTAAACTCATCGCCCTGAAACAAAACTTCTAGTTCATGCTCGCCAGCGGGAAAATGAATAATCGTCTTTGCATCACTCCAATTCTGCCAGCCATTTGTATTCGGTATAGAAAGTACTTCACCGACACTATTACCATTTAGTTTGAACTGCAGTGAACGACCACTTTTAATAGTTGCAACGCGTGCATTAAGTTGATAATTTCCCGCAGCAGTAACAGAAATTGGATAGCGTAAATACTCACCTGAAGCGATCCAACCTACATTGTACCCGCCTCCCATATCTGTCGTTGTTTCAATATCGACATCGCCATACCGATAAGCTCCTCCTGTATTACCCAACGTAGTATCATAAAAGCCTAGATAGTTTTCTGCCTCAACCTTACCCGGTAATAACGTCGGTGAAATAGCAGGTTCTTCAGGGTCTGTTGGAGCTGGTTGCGCAGAAATTTCAACAAAATTCAGATTTAACTCAGCGCTATCAAAATAGACTTCTAAAATATGCGCGCCGTAAGGTAAATTAACCGTAGTACTAACCGTTTGCCAGATATGCCAATCGCCTGTGTTAGGCACAATAACTGATTCGCCAATCACCTGCCCGTCAAGTTTGAAATGAAATGACCTACCGGAATGAATCGATGCTACACGTGCATTTAATACATAAAGCCCATTATTTGAAACATCAATATTGTAATGAAGATACTCTCCTTTACGGGTCCAACCAACGTAATAGCCGCCACCATTATCATTTGTTTCACCGATATCAACACCACCCCAACGGTATTTTCCACCCGAGTTATACCAAGTAGAATCTTCATATCCGTCAAAGTCTTCTGCTTCAATTATTCCTGGTATCGAAATACTCGCATTTGCATTCAAGCTTACCAATATCAGCAAACTACCAAATGTCACACAACCTATACTGACAAGTGCACTTTTAATTTTGTTCATTATCTGCCCTCCGCTAATAGAGCACTACTCAAAGTGTAGTGTCATATTTTGATCAAAAAAGTCAAATTCAGTCTTCAGTTTCTGATCATTATTTTTTTCAAGAGATAATAATGAGCAATATAGATTTATTCATGTCAGTTCATACCTAAAGAAAGTCATTTGATGACACATGATGAAAAGAGTGATGAACATCTCAACCAGTCAGAGGATTTCGAAGGTGTCATTTTGATGAAATAACATCACCGTAAGATTTAGTGTGATGCTATGCGCTTAATTATTCGCTAATACGTTTTCGATATTGATCTGGAGAGCAGGCATACCAGCGCTTGAAGGCTCTCGTAAAATTAGCCGCATCTGAAAATCCAAGGCCTTGAGCAATATCACTTACACTTAACTCTGTACTCGTAATATATCGATACGCCTCTTGTTGACGAATATTTTCCAATATTGTTTGAAAGCTTGTTCCTTCCTGACTAATACGACGCTGAAGAGACCGCACACTCATGCTGTATGATGACGCTACTTTTTGAATGGTTGCATTGCCTTGCGTAAGTCCACTTCTTATATATTTTTTTAATTCCATCAGAAATAAAGAGTTATCTAAATTAGACATACGATCAATACATAACAGCTCATTTTGCTCTAATAAATAAGCGTTGGCATGCATAGAAGAGTAATCCAGGCTTCCAGGGGAAAGATGAAAAATAAATTGATTGGCATTCCAGCGAACTGGAATTTTGAAATATGCCTCATACAATCCAAGGTTCTTTGGTGCAGGTAAAGCAACATCGATAGATCTAATAATGCTACCTCTAGGATGTATAAATCGGAACGTCCTTAGAGTGGTCGCTAACATAGCATCTACAACCAAAGGATGTAGTTCAAAATTTTGATTTACCTCAAAACCAAAACAGGGCTTAGAAAAGTCATCATGTAAGAAAAAATTAACAGCATTTGTGAGGCCCGCGCCATACTTAACTAACATTTGAAAACCACTTCGAATGTCATTGGCAGCAAGCACAGCTAGGGATAATGAATTAAAACTTGTAGGAACAATCCCCCGTCGGGATTCGAGCCCAACCGAAGAACCATGTAATTTTTCTGCAGCTAAGAATATCGCGTAAACATCTTCTGAAGAGACATAAGGTTTCGTTAACACAGCAAGGTTAACACCCGCAAGTTCTGCAATTTTATTTCGATCCCAACCCGCTAATTGAAATCCTTGTAGACAGGATGCTAACCAACTGGACATCACATATACTTCATTCACCGCAACTTACCTCAACTATCTCCCACTGGGTAAATTATAACAATGTGATCATTCTAATAAAGTTGCGCGCCTCTCAAACTAAAATAATGACCTTCAGGTCTTATATAAAAGTGTTAAGTGTACAAGCTATATTTTCCTGTACCCGTTCTAAAGTTTGAGTCGCATCAATTAATTTGAAACGATCTGGTTCTGCTTTAGCTCTATTTAGGTAATTATTCCGTACATTATTGAAGAATTCAGATGCTTCTTCTTCAAAGCGGTCCAATTTACCCCGACTTTTTGCACGCGCCATACCGACTTCGATTGGTGCATCAAGTAACAGAGTTAAATCAGGCCGTACTTCTCCCTGAACAAAATTTTCTAATAATGCAACTTTCTCACTTGATACCCCTCGCCCACCAGACTGATAAGCATAAGTAGCATCGGTGAATCGATCTGAGATCACCCATGTACCAGCCTCCAATGCAGGTAAAATCTTTTGGTGTAAATGCTGAGCTCTAGCTGCAAACATTAGCAACAGCTCTGTTTCTGTCACTACTTGCTCATCGCGGTTTTTAATAAGCACTTCACGAATCTCTTCTGCTAAAGGCGTACCACCTGGCTCACGCGTCACGATACACTGAATACCTTGCGCTTCTAAAGTCGCTTTTATAAATTCAATATTGGTGGATTTCCCCACCCCTTCGCCACCTTCAATGGTTATAAATAAACCGCGTTTCACGATACACCTGCTTAATTAAATTTGTATGTATTTCAAAAGAGTTGTTACTAGATAGCAATTTACTCAATCGTGTCATTATTGCGTTGAGCGATAACCCGCCCGACGCTTCAACTGATATTTCCGCACAGCTTTATTATGCGCATGAATTGTCTCAGAGAACTGATGTGTGCCATCCCCTTTTGCAACAAAATATAAACTACGCCCTTCTTTAGGGTTAACTGCGGCTTGAATAGCATCCCGCCCAACCATCGCTATAGGCGTCGGTGGTAGGCCTTTCATTCTGTAGGTATTGTAAGCCGTTTTTTCTTTTAGGTGCTTTCGTGTCAAATTTCCTTTGTAGCGTTCACCTAAACCATAAATCACGGTTGGGTCTGTTTGTAGGCGCATATTCTTATTTAAACGACGAATAAACACACCAGAAATTTCACTTCGTTCATGTGCCGCACCGGTTTCTTTTTCAATAATCGATGCCAGGATTAAAGCATCATATGATGTTTTTAGCGGCAAGCTCTTTTCTTTTTTTAGCCACTCCGCCTTCAAAATTGTTTGAAGTCGCTGATGAGCACGTTTAAGAATATCGATATCCGAGTCATTTTTAAGAAAAGTATAGGTATCGGGGTAAAACTGGCCTTCTAAGTGCTGAATTGAAGCCCCAAGGTTGAGCGCTTTTAGTATTTCAGTGTCTGACTTACCTTCAAGGTGATGAACTAATTGAGACGACGCTAATAGTACGTGTTTAACCTGTTTAAACGTTGAACCTTCGATAAATTGAATGTTATAGCTGACTTGTTGATTAGAGGTAATTAACTCAAATAAAGTGGGAATCGTGACATTCTTTTTCAATAGAAACTCGCCTGTTTTTATTTGGTTTGCAAGTTTTTTTTCTCGTGCATAGATCTTCGCCACAAGAGGCGATGATAATACCCCCATCTGTGTTAATTTCATCAGTACTTTATTGAGAGAATCGCCCTTATTGATTTCAATCACCATATTGGACGATGGTAAATTTAAAGGTGACTTCAATTCACTTTGATAAAACAAAAAGCAAACGATAATTGAAAAGAGAAATGTAAAAATAAAAAGAAATATGAGGCGAATTTTTGTCACGGAGGAAATTAGAACCCTAGCTGTTTGCTTAAATATTGTTGAATCGTTTTACATTGATTATGTCGTTCAAATTTCTGATGCCCACCATCAGAGTCACGTATCGTTAAAACAGGCCATAAGCCAAACACGCTATTAATCATCGATACACCATCGGCTGATTTTAAACGATCTTTATCGATCTTTCCCACTTTTATTTCGAAGCCCAGTGCTGCGGCATGTTCAACCAAATATTGCCGTAAAGTGCCTTGAACACCACAATTTTCTAGAGAGGGGGTTAGCACCTGGCGCCCTTCAAACACTAGCACATTACTCTTTATACCTTCAATAAGATGATTACTTTGGTCAAACATTAGCCCTTCTTGCTCACCATTCAACTCTTGTGATGCCAGAACTTGATCAAGACGATTCAAATGTTTAACACCAGCCAAAGCAGGATGAGATGGCAAACGATGCTGAATAATTTTAACCTGAATACCTTTATTGCTATATTCGGATGGATATTCAGGAAGATTGAACACCTGACACACAAACGTACAGTCAGCCTTATCTGGCGGTAGATAGCCGTAACCACCACACCCTCTCGTGACCATGATTTTTACTAAGGCATTATCAGTTAAGGTGTCATCTGCTAGTTGTGTAAGCACCTGCTCTACAGCCCTCTTAAATTCCCTCCGTAATGTTTTAGGTGGACCTAACTTGAGACAGTGAACACCACATTCAAACCGCTCCAAGTGAAATTTAAGTAATGGAATTTTACCCGCCACGACACGCATGGTTTCAAACAAGCCATCACCATAAGCCAATCCACGATCGGCAATGGTTAATGCAGAGGTTTCGATACCATTCACTAATGTGATGTGGGATTTTCTATTCACTGGCGGCCTACCATGGATTTGAATCTGGTGAAATCGTTTATTTGCTCATGACACCCAGTGTAACTGTATCTATCGCATGATATATACATCAATATCTACTAAAACACAGTTTGAAAATTACTTTGCAGAATATGCTTGAAATATTAATGTTCCATTGGTGCCGCCAAAACCAAATGAATTCGATAATGTCGCCTTAATTTCCGCAGGCCTTGCTTTATTCGCAACAAAATCAAGGTCACATCCGTCTTCTGGATTATCTAAGTTAATTGTTGGTGGCGCTATTTGATCATTAATAGCTTTAACAGAAAATATCGCCTCAATAGCACCCGCCGCGCCTAACAAATGCCCTGTCATTGATTTAGTTGAACTCACTAAGATATGTTCTTTAGACGATGAGAATAAGTCCGTAATCGCTTTACATTCAGCGATATCCCCTAAAGGTGTCGAGGTACCATGAGCATTAATATAGTCGATATTTTCAGGCTGTAAATTAGCATCTTTCAGTGCATTTTCCATTGAAATACGCGCACCTGAACCATCCTCTATTGGTGAGGTAATATGATGAGCGTCATCGCTCATCCCAAAGCCTGTCAGTTCTGCATAAATGGTGGCGCCACGAGCTTCTGCATGCTCAAGTTCTTCTAATACCAACGCCCCAGCACCATCAGATAATACAAAACCATCGCGCGCCTTATCCCAGGGGCGACTTGCTTTTTGAGGTTCATCATTCTGCGTTGAAAGTGCTTTCGCATTCGAAAAGCCTGCCATTGCACCTGGCGTTGTCGCCATTTCAGCACCACCGGCAATCATCACATCAGCATCACCATAGGCGATTGTACGCGCAGCATAACCAATATTATGCGTTCCTGTGGTACAGGCCGTCACCAACGCAATATTTGGACCTTTGAAGCCATACTTAATAGCGACATTACCGGCAATCATATTAATAATTGAACTAGGAACAAAGAAAGGTGAAACACGACGAGCACCTGATTTAACATAAGTATCACGAACCGACTCAATCGTTTCAATACCACCAATTCCAGAGCCAAATGCGACACCTACTCTCATTTTTTTTTCTAGGCTTAAGTCAGCAATCCCCGCATCTTGAATGGCTTGCATTGAAGCAACCAAGCCATATTGCATAAACACATCCATACGACGTGCATCTTTCTTATCGATATAATCAGTAATCTCCAGGTTAGAAATCTGCCCGCCAATTTTGACGCCAAAGCCTTCAGTGTTAAAACGTGTAATTTCACCAATGCCACTCTGGCCATTAATGACACTTTCCCAAGACTCAGCAACAGTATTCCCGACAGGAGAAAGCATTCCCATTCCTGTCACAACAACGCGCCTTTTTGACATACTTCTAACCTCAGTTAAACTAGATATTGCTTATCGAAAGCATAACAAACTACCAACTTTATCACTTTTGCAATGCTAGCCCCGTTAACTGCATACACAGTATTTTGCATGCGCGCCTCAATAAGAAGCAGACTATTAGAATCACAAAAAAAAACCGCCCAAAGCTTAACAATGGACGGTTTTAATATTTTCTATATTTGACTTACTGATTCGCAATAATAAAATCAATTGCTTCTTGAACAGTAGAGAGTTTTTCTGCATCTTCGTCAGGGATTTCAGTTTCAAATTCTTCTTCAAGCGCCATGACGAGCTCAACGGTATCAAGAGAATCTGCACCTAAATCTTCAACAAACGATGAGGTATTTTGAACTTCAGTATCTTTAACACCAAGTTGCTCACATACAATTTTCTTAACACGTTCTTCTACAGTACTCATATTTTACTCTCTTTGTTCACTTTATCTGCTGTAAAAAATTTCCAGACACCGACATTAAACTATATCGATACTGTTCTAAATACTTATTGCGAGTAGTCTAGATGAATCCTATGCGGTAAACAAGCTGCAAAACACCACAATTAAGGCCAAACAAAAGCTGTATTTTGGCCAGTCTTACATTGAACAGCATTCGCAGCTTATCCCATAAACATTCCGCCATTCACATGAATGGTTTCACCCGTGATATAACTCGCTTTATTTGAAGCTAAAAACCCGACCAACGATGCAACTTCTTCCGGTTGCCCCAATCGTTTCATTGGTACACCTTCTAGCATTCTATATTTTGCATCTTCAGCCAGATCATCCGTCATACTTGTTTCGATGAACCCTGGCGCGACGGCATTTACCGTAATACCACGGCTACCAATTTCTTGAGCCAACGAACGACTAAAACCTTCGATCCCTGCTTTTGAGGCACAATAATTAGCCTGCCCCGGATTCCCCATCTGCGCAACAACAGAGCTAATATTAATAATGCGCCCCCATTTCGCTTTGGTCATTCCTCGCAACACCGCCTTAGAAACACGATACACAGAATTTAGATTGGTGTTGATTACATCACTCCAGTCACCCTCTTTCATTCTGAGCATTAAAGTATCACGTGTAATACCAGCATTATTCACTAAAATTAGTGGCGCACCATAAGCCTGTGTTACTTGTTTAACACCTTCCTCTACTGATGCAGGATCAGATACATCCATCACAATGCCATCACCATCTAACCCCCACTTCGAGAAGTAATGAGAAATAGATGAAGCACCTGCTTCAGTCGTCGCTGTACCAATAACAGTCAAAGAGCCATCTGCCGCAAGCTCTTTTGCAATCGCCTGACCAATACCTCTACTTGCACCTGTAACGAGCGCAACTCTTTTTTCAATGGACATGCTTTAATCTCTTTAAGTTCATAAATTATTATTTTTAAATATTATCTTAATTACATTCTAAATTTCGTGATTATTCTGCAAATTCTGCCAAAACTCGAGCCATACCAGCCGAATCGCTCATATTCATGGTTTTAACCGTTTTATCTATTCGCTTATTTAAACCGGTTAACACTTTCCCAGGACCACACTCAATGAAGATTTGCGCGCCATTTTGCGCCAGCGCTTTAATTGATTGCGACCAAAGAACAGGTCGATGAAGATGCGCTAGCAAATTAGACTTTAATTCTGATAAACCAGAAACTTCTGCTGCGTTTACATTTTGCACAATCGGAATCAACAAAGGATTGAACGAAGTCTTTTCCATCTCTTCTGCCAATGACTCTCCGGCAGGTTTTAATAAATCACAATGACAAGGTACACTAACAGGCAGTTTAGCAGCCCGCTTAGCGCCTTTTTCTTTAGCGATCACCATTGCCCGCGCTAAAGCTTCAGATGCACCAGAAATAACAACTTGTCCCGGTGAGTTATAATTCGCCGCAGCAACCACGTCACCCTGAGCAGCCTCTTGGCATGCTAATTCAACAGAGGCTTCATCTAAACCTAGAATCGCAGCCATCCCACCCTCACCCATCGGTACAGCATCTTGCATCAGACTACCACGAAGATGAACTAGACGAACCGCATCTTTTAATGTCAACACGCCACTTGCAACAAGCGCTGAATATTCTCCCAAACTATGACCGCAAACAAAGTCGGGCTTAATATCGGTTTGTGACTCCCAAACACGCCACATAGCAATACTTGCTGTGAGTACAATCGGTTGCGTAATGGCTGTCTGGTTAATTCGATCTTCAGGGCCATGCAAGGCAATCTCTTTCAGATCAATCCCAATGGCTTCAGACGCCTCATCAAACACTTGCCGTGCTATTTCAAATTCTTCCAATAGACCAGCCATCATCCCAATACTTTGGGACCCCTGACCAGGAAACATAAATACAGTTTTCATGAATAACTCCTCTACACTGAAGCCTGAACCAAGCCCAGAGTTCAATGATATTTATATCTAAATGAAAGTAGATCGCCGTTAAACTTTTTGAATTAGAACAATACTTCTTCAAGCTGGCTATTTATTAACGCGGGAAGATTGGCCTGCGCTTCTTTAGCTGCCAGATCAATTGCATGCTCAAACGATGCAGATGAGGCGCTACCATGACTTTTGACCAGTACGCCTTGCAAACCCAGAAAAATCGCACCATTATGCGTTTCAGGGTCTAACTGTTTTAAACTCTTAGCCAACCAGGGTAATAACAAACGCCCTATTAATTTTTTATACCAAGTCTCTGCAAAGAAAGCTTTAACACCATTAAGAATAATTTGGACAGCGCCCTCAGCACTCTTTAGTGCAACATTGCCTACAAAACCATCACAGACAATCACATCAGCAACAGACCGAAAAATATCGCCTCCTTCCACAAACCCTACATAATTAACCGCTTCACATTCTTCTATGAGCGTTGCTGCAAGACGAACTTGCTCATTGCCTTTTATGCTTTCTCCCCCCACATTTAGTAAGGCGACTTTTGGTTTATCTACTTTCTTAATAGCCTGCGCTAATAACTGCCCCATTAAGGCAAACTGCAGTAAATGCTCAGAAGAACTGTCTACATTGGCACCGAGATCTAACACAAAACAACCACCACCCTGAGAGGGAAATAGCTTGGTGATAGCGGGTCGATCTATACCAGGATACATACGTAGAATTGAACGCCCCATCATCATTAAAGCACCGGTATTACCGGCACTCACGCATGCATCTGCTCGACCATCACGCACCAATCCTAATGCGATGGCCATAGATGAGTCTTGTTTTTTCCTTAGCGCACGAGAGGGCCGCTCATCCATAGCAACAACAGTATCAGCATGAACAATTGTAACAGAGGTGTTGGCTAGCTTTTTTTCTGTAGATAGGTCTGTAGATTGATCTGACGAGAGATTTGATGATTTTTCTGGAGAGATACATTCTAAATTCAGCAACAACAAAGCCTCCAACTTATCTTGGTTACCTACCAAAATAATGTCGAAGGTTTTATTTTTCTGAAGAAAAGCTAAAGCAGCAGGAACGACGATCTCAGGACCGTCATCTCCACTCATTGCATCAATTGCAATGGTGATTGCTGCACTCATCTTTTTTAGTCTTCAGCTAGCTCTATTACTTTTTTACCACGGTAAAAACCGTCAGCAGTAATATGGTGACGTAAATGCTTTTCACCGCTAGTTGGATCTACAGACAATGTTGCAGCAGTCAATGAATCGTGTGAACGTCGCATACCACGTCTTGAACGGGTTTTTTTACTTTTTTGAACAGCCATATTGCTCTCCCAAGGGCATATAATTCAATTCAAAGCCATGTAAACACAGCTTTACTTACGTTTTATAAATTTCAATCTTTCACTTTTAATGCTGACAATACGTCAAAAGGGTTTTCTTTCTCTTCACCTTTATCAAAATCATCACTTTCAGCTTCTGGAGTATGCTCATTACGACATTCGTCATGGTAAGCAAACATTGGCAAGCTAAGTATTAATTCTTCTTCAATTACATCCGCGACCTCTAAATTATCGAGATCTACGAGTAAAGGCTCATATGCACGCGGCAAATTTTGAGCTTGCTCATCAGTAAACACCATTCCCAAAGCAAACTGGGATTCAATGGATTTCGCTACTGGATGTAAACAACGCTGACATAACAATGTAACCGTTGCATTTATTTTACCATTCAAGACACGATAATTTTGCGCATCTCGATCAAAATCTAATTTTGCTTCCACAGAGCCATGCGTATCAACAAGCAATTCAGCAAGTCTCGGCATCAATTTAATGGATAGACTTCCCTCTAGGATCTTGTTTTGATCCGCATATTTAAGAGGGTCGATCGTCTTTGGCAGAGTGTGTTCAGACATAAGCGCGCAATTCTAGGGCCGCGCCTCCGTATTGTCAAAGGAAATACACTAATTTTTTATATTCTTCTAAAGAGATCTTACCAATCCGGCTATAATTCACAGAATTATGCAAACAACACCTCAAAAATCACCTACAAGCAAATCATTATGAAGATTATTCTCGCCTCGTCCAGCACTTATCGAAAACAACTACTTTCCAAAATTATGACTGATTTTAAATGCGCTTCGCCCAACATTGACGAAACTCCGCACAAGAATGAAACATTCATTGATCTAGCTAAAAGATTAGCAACCGAAAAAGCAAACACCATAGCAATCAAGCACCCTGATGCCCTAATTATCGGCTCAGACCAAGTTGCCTGCGTAGACTCTAAACAACTCCACAAACCAAAAACCAGAGCTAACACTATCGAACAACTGATGAACTGCCAAGGTAAAAGCGCTTACTTTTATACCAGTCTTTGCCTAATAAACAGTAGAACAAATACACTCCAAACCTCAGTCGAATGCTATGAAACAAGATTTAGAAATTTAAACGCACAACAAATCACTCATTACGTTGACAGTGAACCCGCCTTTGACTGCGCAGGTGGATTTAAAATGGAAGGCTTGGGCATTGCCTTATTTGAAAAAATAAGCGGTGATGACCCCAACACTCTAATTGGACTACCACTTATTAGACTAATTCAAATGCTAGAAAATGAAGGCGTGTTTGTTTTATAAACACCCCTTTCAATTAGATTCCGCTAAAAAGAGAACCTTGCATCATTAGCGCATTGAGAACCCGCCAATATTTAAAACACTTGCCATGGCATTACCTGCGGCAATACCTAATGTTTTGGTAAAACGCTCAAACGGATCAGGCTGAGGCGTAAAATCGACAATTTCAGCCTCGCCAACTATTTCACGCGCAACATAACCACTACTCCCCAACCCATCAATAAAGCCTTTTTCTAGCGCCTGCTCGCCATTCCAGACCAAACCACTAAAGGTATCCTCATCAATATGAAGGCGGTCGCCTCGCCCTTCTTTTACCTTTGCAATAAACTGCTCATGCGTTTTATTCAGCACACCATTCCAAAACTGTACTTCACTATCTTTTTCTTCACTAAAAGGATCCAAAAAAGCCTTATTCTTACCTGAAGTATAAAGTCGTCGCTCTACGCCTAATTTTTCCATTGTTTCAACAAAGCCAAAGCCAGAGGCCACCACACCAATTGACCCGACCAAACTAGCTTTATCCGCATAAATCTGATCCGCTGCAGCGGCAATATAATAAGCACCTGAAGCACCTATATCACTTATCACTGCATATAAAGGTGTATCAGGATGAAGCACCCTGAGTCGCTTAATTTCATCATAGACATAACCTGACTGCACCGGACTACCGCCAGGGCTATTAATCCTTAAAATCACAGCTTTTGTGCCTTCTGCCTCAAAAGCGGCTCTTAATCCAGTCACTAGAAAGTCCGCATTCGCCTCCTCACCCGCTGCAATCACACCACGTAAATCAACCAATGCAGTATATGTTTCAGCATCACCCACTTTTTTATCACCAAAGCTATCCGCCATAATAAATAACAATATGAATAAGTAACTGAAAGTTAATACTTTAAAAAACACACCCCAGCGACGTGAACGACGCTGTTCCAGACCAAGCTGCAACATTGTTTTTTCAATTAATTTCCACTCTTTGGATGATTGATTATTTAAGTCCAAGCTCTACTCCTAATAAACTAAATTAAGGCTAATATTTCTGAAATATGGTCAACTATTCTAAGCGGCTTATGCTTATCGAGTCTAGCGACATCATGTACACCATAACTAACACCAACAGAACTCATCCCAAACCGTGCAGCCATTTCCAGATCGTACTCCGTATCGCCAACCAAAAACATTTTGGATGGTGGTAGCGCAAAATGTTCAGAAATTTGATCAAGCATCATGGGATGCGGCTTAGAACGCGTCTCGTCAGCACATCGCTCAATTTCAAAGTAAGACTTAAGCCCCGTCGCTTCAAGCGCTTTATTCAAACCATTCCTACTTTTACCGGTAGCAACAGCAAGTCTCAAACCAGACAACTGCAACTGATCTAACGTTTCCAATACGCCGTCAAACAACATGGTTTGATCAACATCCTTACTAAAAAAGTAATGTGCATAATGCTTCCTGAGTACAGCGATGCGTTCATCCGTCAGCTCGGGATACAAAACTAGCAACGCCTCTCGCATCCCCAAGCCAATAATATTTTTTATCGTATCGTAGTCAAGCGCTGGCAACCCGACAGCGCGCGCAGCATGTTCAATACTAGCGACAATATGCGCCTCTGAATCAACCAAGGTACCATCCCAATCAAACACGACAACCTCATACGGCTTACTCATAACAACCCAAACCTATTCATTTCATTATTCAAAAAACACTACTGACTCAATGACATCATCTTTAGACTATCATTAAACATATCATCATAAGGTGCTTCAAAACTGACCATTTCATCACTTTTAGGATGGGTAAAATGTATCTCTTTTGCATGCAGCATCAAACGAGATTTTTCCATCCCATAAAAATCCTCTTTATCTCGCGCCAAATATTTAACATCACCAACAAGAGGACAACCTGTAAATGAGGCATGCACTCTTATTTGATGAGTACGACCAGTAATAGGTTTAGCCTCCATTAAAGAAAAATGCTCAGAACTATTTAAGGTCTTAAAGCGCGTCTGACTAGGCTTACCATCCTGATGAACCAAAACAACCCGTTCACCCGACTGCATCTCGCTACGTTTAAGCGGCACATCAATAAATTTACGGTGCTTTGGCCAACTTCCATAAACAGCCAAATGATAAATTTTATTAACCTGCCCCTCTCTAAACTGCTCATGAAGATTACGCAAAGCCGAACGTGACTTTGCAATCAGAATACACCCGGATGTATCTCGATCCAAGCGATGAACAAGCTCTAAAAACTGAGTTTCGGGATAACGCGTACGTAACGCTTCTATTAACCCCATATGAATACCGCTACCACCATGCACCGCTAAGCCAGAAGGTTTATTAATAACTAACAGCCACTTATCTTCATATATAACAGCTGTATCAAGATAAGAGGTCAAGGACTTACTCACCCTTGCCGTCTCGCCTGGTTGCGCAACCCCAAAAACAGGTGGAACACGAACAACATCACCTAGTACCAATTTACTTTCAGGCTTACAACGTTTTTTATTAATTCGCACCTCTCCCTTACGAATGATTTTATATATCTTCGATTTAGGAATACCTTTTAACTGAGTAATAAGAAAGTTATCAACTCGCTGAGTTTCATTCTTCTCTGTCACCGTGACGAATTTTACTTGAGGGATACCCCCACCACCCTCTACCTGATTAGCGGCAGATTTAACCCCATTACCAGCCTGCTGCTGACGCGCTATTTCAAGGTTTGTCCCCACCGGAACATCACGCCTTTGAGACTGAGCAGCTCTTCTTTCTAACTTCCCATTGCTATCACGTTTCTTTACTACTGACTTGAGAGCAGTAGTACGAGATCTGTTCTTTCTATTTTTTTGCGTTTTTTTTACGTTCATATCTCATTTCAATTCATGATTAAAAAGGATTTATTCGCACTGATCATTTGCTGCGTTCCACATTAACTGCTATATTTCGGCATTATTGTGCCAAATTAGCGTACTTAATTGTACCAGTAATTACTTCTATTTAGAGGAAGCTGAGCGGAAACAGGCGCCGGCAGCACAATATTTGAGAAATATAGAAAAAATATGGCAAGTTGCTAGCAACAAAAAAACAGAATCAAAACAATATAGAAAAATATAGCAAGCTTACTAACAACGTTGCCGCGATATTACATTTTGAATACTGCGACTTTGTATTTTGAGTACTTTAGAGCTGTTAAAAAGTAAAAGACTCATAATATTTTGGTCACAAATAATTTTTAATTCTTTCATTAATCACTTTATGACATGAAAGATAAATTAAATGCGTGGAAAGCCGCATTAAGAAAACAGAAATTTAAGCCCGTATGTCTAATTTACCACAACTGCTTAATATTTAATTAAGCGCAAATCAGTAAATATACATACCTTCGTAGCGTCACTAGGCTGCACGTAATAGTTTACGATGCAATAAGACCCAGTTATAGCTACGAAACATTTGAGACAGAAAGCAATCACGCTATATGGTAAGTAATCGCTTACTAATATAAATAGCTATTATCGAACTTTTTGATAGTTTCAAAATTCGATTACTATTTTGCATCGCTTTCGTCCACCCTTCTGTTTACTTTTTATTGCCGCTTTCCAGCACTAACTGGAAGATCTACATGAAAAGAATGCTCATTAACGCAACCCAAAGTGAAGAACTACGCGTTGCCTTGGTTGACGGCCAAAAACTCTACGACCTGGATATAGAAGCAGGATCAAGAGAGCAAAAAAAATCAAACATTTACAAAGGTAGAATTACACGTGTCGAACCCAGCCTTGAAGCTGCATTCGTCGATTTTGGTGCCGAACGCCACGGATTTTTACCCTTAAAAGAAATCTCTAAAGAGTATTTCAACCCTGCCGCAGGCAAAGGTCGCGTTAATATTCGTGACGCAATACGTGAAGGCCAAGAAGTAATTGTTCAAGTTGACAAAGAAGAGCGTGGTAACAAAGGCGCAGCACTCACAACTTTCATTAGCCTAGCGGGTCGATACCTTGTATTAATGCCTAACAATTCTCGCGCTGGTGGTATTTCACGCCGAATCGAAGGCGATGAACGCAGCCATTTGAAAGATGCCATGTCTGGCCTAGACACCCCCAAAAATATGGGCGTAATTGTACGTACTGCTGGCGTTGGCCGCTCAACAGAAGAGCTTCAATGGGATTTAGATTACTTACTTCAGTTTTGGGAATCTATTACCAGCGCATCGAAAGACCGTCCTGCGCCATTTCTTATTTACCAAGAAAGCAATGTCATCATACGCGCTATCCGTGATTATCTGAGACAAGATATCGGAGAAGTACTTGTTGATGCACCATTAGTTTTCGAAGATGTCCTTAATTTTGTTCGCTCAGTTATGCCAGCATACGAAAGCAAAATTAGACTTTATCAAGATGAAACACCGTTATTTAACCGCTATCAAATTGAATCTCAAATTGAAACAGCTTTTCAGCGTGAAGTAACTTTACCTTCAGGCGGGTCAATTGTGATAGACCCTACCGAAGCATTAGTCTCAATCGATATTAACTCCGCTAGAGCAACAAAGGGTAGCGATATCGAAGAAACAGCACTTCAAACAAACCTTGAAGCTGCTGAAGAAATCGCTCGTCAATTACGCTTACGCGATATGGGCGGGTTAGTCGTGATCGACTTTATCGATATGGGCCCCAGCAAGAATCAGCGCGACGTTGAAAACCGCATGAAGAAATCACTTGAACTTGACCGTGCTCGCGTGCAAGTTGGAAAGATCTCTCGTTTCGGTTTACTTGAAATGTCACGCCAACGCTTGCGCCCATCTTTAGGCGAAACTCGCTCTGAAGTTTGTCCAAGATGTAGCGGCCAAGGCACTATTCGTGATATTGAATCGCTAGCACTATCTATCATGCGCATTATGTATGAAGAAGCGACTAAAGATAAAACAAAAGAAGTACAGGCGATCCTTCCTGTTTCAGTTGCGACATTCCTATTAAATGAAAAGCGTAAACAAATTTCTGACATTGAAAAACAACAATCTGTACGTGTTATCATTATTCCAAACGAAGCAATGGACACCCCTCATTATGAGCTAAACCGTATTCGCGACGACGAATCCGAACCAAGCGATGACAAAGCCAGCTACACCCTTAAACCAGAGCGTAAAGAAAGCACAACAAGAACTACCGCACCAAGAAAGGAGTTTGTTCGTGAAGAAGCTGCTGTTAAATCAATAACACACGCAAAACCTGCACCCACTCCAGCAACTACAACTACGACAACCACAAGCCAACAAGCGACAAGCAGCAAGACTTCTAATACAGCTGAAGAATCTGGCTTAATGAAAAGAATCACATCAAAGCTATCCGCTATGTTTAGCAATGACGAGAAAGCCGCTAGTGTTGCGAAGGAAGCCCCCGTTCGCCAAAACCAACGTTCTCAAAAAAGTAGTCAACAGAGCAATAAACAAGGCGCACGAAACCAAGGAAATAGAGGCCCCCGCCAAGGCCAAGGTGATCGAAAAGCGTCACAGCAAAATCGTAGCAGTAACTCGAACGATAATCAGCGCAGAAATGATTCAGACAACCGTCAAACAAGCCAGAATCAAGACCGCAACACTAACCGAAACAGAAACGAGCGAAAGCCTTCCGACCAATCCAGAGATCGTAAAGTACCCGCTTCACAAGAGTCAAACTCTGCCAATCAACGCCCTAGACGCAATCGACAAGGTGGACACCAAGCTAAGAAATTTGAAGACAAGCACAAACCTGCTGCACTAGTTGAGAAGACTCAAACTAAGCCCGAGGCTGACATTACTATTAGCACAGCTAAAACAAACACAAGCCCTGAGCCTAAGAAGTCAGATATTGAAACAAAAGCGTCTTCTGAAAAAATAGAAACATCTCCTACGTCACCTATAGCTGCACCACAAAGAGTAGCACCACCAAGCCCTTATGCAAAAGCTGAGGTTAAGGTAGAAATAGTAGAAGACAAGAGCGCTGCCGTTGACGCAGAATCTTCAAGTGACACTCAAAAGACGAATACGCGCAGACCTAGAACCAGAAACCCGCGTCGTAACCGCCAACAGCGAACAGGAAACACCCCTAAGCCAGAAACGGTAAGTACAGCCAAAGAAACACCGAAGACTGAGCCAAGCATCGTTGAGGTTTCCGCTAAGACAGAGACTAAAACTCCTGCTACAAGCGAAGCTAAACCAGCTAATGCTCAAAAAGAGACTCCAGCAACCTCTGAAGCTAAAAAACCAGTTCAAGAGAAAAAAGCTGAACCAGTCAAAGCTGAATCAGTCAAAGCTGAACCCGCTAAGACTGAAGCCGTAAAACGCAACACCAGAAGACGAAAGCCTGCTGTTTCAAGAGCACATAATGACCCGAGAGCAAGTAGCACATCCGATGGCAAAACTGCGGCACCAATAGAGAAAGCAACTAAAGAAGTTATAGCGCCCATCAAAAAAGCTGAACCGAAAGCTGAACCAAAAGCTGAACCAAAAGCTGAACCAAAAGCTGAACCAAAAGCTGAAACTAAGATAGAGTCTAAGGTTGAAGTTAAAACTGAAGCCCCCAAGAAAGAAGCTGCTATTACAGCACCATCTTCTGAAGGCAACGAAAGTATTTAAAAATCACTAAAAGTGATATTCAAAATACTCAAGCTTATATAAGCTAATGCAAAATCGCCTTTTATAGTGAGCATTCCACACACTATAAAAGGCGAACTAATATAAAGGATCAAGCCTCCTTTAGCCCTCATCATTTCAAAGTATAGCGATCCCCTATGGCACTTTCAGAGCAAGACATAGAAAAACTTGAAGACTTACTCTTCTCAGAAGACCTTGAAGAAGAAGCGCTCGATTATTTTGGCTTACACGGCCTGGTATCTGCCGCTATCTTTGGTCCAATTTCCATTAAGATTGACACCATACAAACAATTGTCTTTGGCAATCAGCCCACTCAATTTAACCAAGACCAGCTAAATCATTTTAACCATTGCGTTGAACTCATCAGTCAGGATTTACTAGAAGAGTTAAACTTGGGCGAAGAGCTCACCCTCCCCTTCTTTGAAGAAGAAACCCATTACGAAGCATGCTTAGAAAGTTGGTGCATTGGCTTTATGGAAGGATTTTTCTTTCATGAAAAGTCTTGGTTTGGAAAGGGCGAAGATGTTGCTGCCGAATTATTACTACCTATCATGGCACTATCAGGACTATTTGACTCTAATGAATTTCAAGAGATCATTAAGAACGATAAATTAATGTCGCAATTCGAAGAAATTATTCCAGAACAACTCATCGACATTTTTTTGTTTTATCATTCAGATTAACTTCAAACACTCAAACCCCAGTCTCGCCAAATAGGCTCTACAGAATCAGGTAGTCGTGGAATACGACCTAAATTAGCCCACGGGTACTCAGGCGTATGAAAATCACTACCTACAGAGCCTTTCAGTTCAAAGCGATTACACAAATCACTCATTAATCCAATCTCACCCTGTTTTTGCCCAGAAACCACCACCTCTATCCCTACACCACCTTCATCTTTGAAATCAGCAATTAATTCGCGCAGTTTAGTTTGACTCATTTTGTATTTCCGTGGATGCGCAATCACAGCATCACCTTTAGCCGTGTGAATCCACGAAAGCACCTCAGATAAGTCCGGCCAAGCACTTTTCACATCACCCACTTTACCTGCGCCTAAATATTTTTTAAACGCCTCTTTATGATTAGATACAAGCCCTTGTGAAATCATTGCTTCTGAAAAATGTGGACGACCGGGAATTCCTGACTGCGTTAAGTTTTTGGCCGATTCAAGCAGATCCGGCAAACCCTTTTTCATCAATTTCTCTGCAATAATTTCAGCTCGCAAAAGACGCGCTTGAGATTGCTTTTCCTGAACCTCCAGCATCACACCATCGCTGAGAGAAAAATTTAAACCTAAAATATGGACCAGCGCACTCCCCCAAACACATGACAACTCGATCCCTGAAACCATTTCAATATTTAAAGCCTGTGCTTGTTTCATCGCTTCAGCCTGCCCTTCAACTGTATCATGGTCTGTTAACGCCAAAAGTGTTACACCATTTTCCACCGCCCGCGAGACAACATCAGCGGGACTTAACGCACCGTCAGACGCTAAACTGTGACAATGTAGATCTATATTTGAGCGCTGCATCTTAAAATAGCCCTTTCTATTAAATTTTAATGCCTGTTCATTTAATCACAGAGCATAACAACATATACTTACAGCTAGAAACAACATCTAATAACGAAGCTTCAATTATCCTTTGGAAAAAACATGCCCCATAGTACGACCAAAAAACCCCAAACTGGCCATTTATTATTAGAGCTAGCAGTTTGCGTCATTTTACCGACTATAGTACTAAAGTATTTAAGTGCAGAAGATAGCCTAGGGCCGGTTTATGCTTTAATCCTTGGTTTATCATTCCCTTTAATCTTTGGCATATATCAATTTTTCAAAGAAAAGCGTTTCGGATTTATCCCTGCTTTAGGTTTTATCAGCATCTTGTTAACCAGCAGCATTGGTTTGCTAGAACTTGATCCAAAATACATTGCGATTAAAGAAGCAAGCATACCACTCATTATTGCAATCGGAACTATTTTCTCTTTAAAAACCCCCTACCCTTTAGTTAAAACCTTTATCTATAACGATAAAATCTTACAAATCGATAAAGTGGATGCGGCACTTGCCGAATCAAAAAATGAGACTTTATTCAACCAAGCACTCAAGGTCGCTACTTACATTCTGGCTAGCTCCTTCTTACTTTCTGCAATTTTGAACTATGGGTTAGCGAAATACATCGTCAAAAGCCCATCAGGGACCGAAGCTTTTAACGATGAATTAGGCACCATGAATCTACTCAGTTACCCCGTAATTACCATTCCATGTATTATTGTCATGATTTACGCCATGATGTATCTTTTCAAGCAAATAAAGCAATTAACCGGACTTGAGTTCGAAGACATAATTCACCAATGAGAGCCGCAATGCTATACGCCATCATTTCACAAGATATTGAAAACAGTTTACCTAAAAGAAAACTAGCACGAACAGCGCATATCGCTAGACTAGAAGTACTTAGAGACCAAGGGCGTTTGATTTTAGCGGGGCCTCACCCAAACATTGATAGCGAAGACCCTGGTGAAGCAGGCTTTAGTGGCAGCTTAGTTGTTGCAGAATTCAATACACTGACAGACGCTCAACAATGGGCTGATGGCGACCCATATATTGCTGCAGGCGTTTATCAAAGCGTGACAGTAAAACCGTTTAAAAAAGTACTACCCTAAGCTACTTTCTTAAATCACACCTTAATATAACGTATTTTCAGGTATAAAATGTTGAATAAGATTTTTCAGATTATCGCTCTTTCATTACTGTCATGTATCGCTTGGTCTCAATCCATGTATATTAATGACACACTACTAGTACCCTTGCGAAGCGGTGAAGGCACAAGCTTTCGGATTGTGCACAAAGGATTAAAAAGTGGCATAAAACTAGAAATTCTAGAGCAAAGCAAACAATCCGGGTATTCAAAAATCAGAACGTCAGGAGGAATAGAAGGCTTTTTACCTACGCGATACCTAACCAGCACACCTATTGCTAAAATTCGTTTAATCAAAGCCAACGAAAACATTTCCCTTTTACAAACAGAAAATACCAGCCTCAAGAAAAAACTTGGCACAATCACCAAAGCACACAAATCTCTTGACCAGAATTTTAAAAAGACTTCGTCTGAATTGGCCTCAAACAGCAAAGAACTCACAAACATTAAATCAATTTCAGCTAATGCACTAAACCTAGATCGTCGAAATAGAGAGCTAAGGGAAAGCAATGAACAGCTTAGAAGCCAACTAGAATTATTACAAACAGAAAATATGCGCCTAAAAGATAAGTCTGAATCAAACACAATGCTAATGGGCGGTGGATTGGTGACGCTCGGAATTATCATTGCCTTGGTAATCCCTCTAATTAGGCCTTCTAAGAAGAGCGACAGCTGGGCATAAGCACTTTAACAACACTCAACACCCCTAACATTTGAATGAAAACAAAGGTAAAGTGATGTGACTGCCCACACAATTTCATTACCAAACCCTTACCATTCGCTTAGGAAGCTTTGACTCTTTAGTGATTTAGATTTATATATAGAGTGAAGCATTTATCCATAGATGATAGAGGTGTTGAACCGATGAACAGCATGGCTAACAATATGACATACCGTACTTATGACGAAAAACGTGATTTCATACGAATGAAAGTAGACACAGAAATCACACTCTCTTTTGATAATAATAACAAACACGTAAAAGGCGTTTGTCGTGACTTAAGCGGTACAGGCATGCTTATTGAAGTGACAGAAAAAGTAACGGAAGGTAGTACCTGTAAAACAACACTTCCCTCTAGTAACGAAGCATTTCCTGCTTTAGACGCAAGCATCAAGATTATACGATGCACAGAGTTAGGTGAAGAAAGGTACCAACTAGGAACAGAAATCCTAGCAATAGATAACTAACTAAATAGTTAAACTGTATTAAAGGGTAAAATATATAGCAAGGTAAGGCTATCAACCGTTGCCTTGCTATAACACGACAACTAGCTATGGCATTGATAGCTTTTCGGGCGAAACAATTACACCATTGTTATCGGCATAAACATATTCGCCAGGTACAAAAGTAACCCCACCAAAAGTAACTGGAATATTTAAATCTCCAATTCCTCTCTTTTCTGTTTTACGAGGGTTCGTATTCATTGCCTGAACACCTAGCTTTGTTTGGCGAATAATATCAACATCACGAATACAGCCGTAAATTACTAGGCCAACCCAGCCATTTTCAGCAGCTTTTTCAGCAAGCATATCACCCAACAATGCATTTCTCATTGACCCACCACCATCGACAACCATGACCTTTCCATGCCCTGGAAGTCCTACCTGCTCTTTAACGACGGAGTTATCCTCAAAACATTTCACCGTGACGATTTCGCCACCAAAAGCGTCAACACCACCGTAAGTATTTAGCATAGGCTCTAAAACCTGTACCAAATCAGGATACTCATCACACAAATCTGGTGTCATTATTCTCTTATCGCTCAACTCTCTTCTCCTCTTTAGCCTTTATCAACCCAATAAGATAAAGGCATTAAAATAAACTACTATTCTTTATCTGCTAAAAAAAACCAAGTATCTAGTAATGAATCGGGGTTCAACGAAATACTATCGATACCTTTTTCCTTTAACCAAAGCGCTAAGTCAGGATGATCTGATGGACCTTGCCCGCATATACCTACATATTTACCAGCCTTCTTACACGCATCAATAGCTAAGCCTAACAAGGCTTGTACGGCATCATTTCGCTCATCAAACAAATGTGCCACGATACCTGAATCACGATCTAGGCCAAGTGTTAGCTGGGTCAAATCATTAGATCCAATAGAAAAACCATCAAAGTGTTCGAGAAACTGATCAGCAAGTAAAGCATTTGCTGGCAACTCACACATCATAATAATACGTAGGCCGTTTTCACCACGCTTTAAGCCCTGCTCAGCCAGCAAGTCAACAACCTGTTTAGCCTCACCAACAGTTCGAACAAACGGAACCATAATTTCAACATTGGTAAAGCCCATTTTATTTCGAACTCGCTTAAAAGCTTCACACTCTAGATAGAAACAATCCCTGAATGTTTCAGAAATATAACGCGAAGTACCTCGAAATCCTAACATAGGATTTTCTTCATCTGGCTCGTATAAAGCACCACCAATTAAATTGGCATACTCATTCGATTTAAAATCAGATAAACGTACAATAACTTTCTTTGGATAAAAAGCCGCTGCGAGTGTTGAAATACCTTCAACCAACTTGTCGATATAAAACTCGACGGGTGACGAGTAACCACTAATTCGTCTCTCGACAGTTAGCTTTACTTCAGCTGGTAGGGTGTCAAAGTTCAACAATGCTTTAGGGTGAATACCAATCATTCGATTGATAATAAACTCTAGGCGAGCCAAACCAACACCTTCATTCGGTAAAGCCTGAAAGTCGAACGCTCTATCAGGATTTCCTACGTTCATCATCAGCTTTAGGTCTAAATTGGGCATCGACTCAACTGAGTTTTCTTTCAATTCAAAATCCAATAAACCTTCATAAATGAACCCTGTATCACCTTCAGCACAAGAAACGGTTACATTCTGCCCAGTTTCTAAATAGTCAGTTGCATCACCACACCCGACTACAGCAGGTATTCCCAGTTCACGCGCAATAATGGCAGCATGACATGTTCGTCCACCACGGTCGGTAACTATCGCTGATGCACGCTTCATCACGGGTTCCCAATCAGGGTCAGTCATATCGGTGACTAACACATCACCTTCTGCGACCTGATCCATATCTGCAATACTATTAATGACTTTTACCGGACCACTACCAATTTTTTGACCGATACTACGCCCCTCTATGAGCACCTTACCGGTTTCCTTCATTAAATAGCGCTCTAATATTGCAGCACTAGTTCGGCTTTTGACTGTTTCTGGACGCGCTTGAACAATATAAATTTTGCCATCATCACCATCTTTCGCCCATTCAATATCCATAGGACGTTGATAATGTTTTTCAATAATTAAGGCTTGACGTGTTAGCTCACTCACATCTTCATCAGTGATAGAGAATTTAAAACGCAAATCAAGATCAACCTTAACAGTCTCAACCAGCTCATCGCTATTGTCCTGCTGGTTATATATCATTTTTATCGCTTTACTACCTAAATTACGCCTTAAAATTGCAGGCCGATTTGCTTCAAAGGTAGGCTTATGCACATAAAATTCGTCGGGGTTTACCGCACCTTGAACAATAGTTTCACCTAATCCATAAGAAGAAGTAATAAATACCACATCACGAAAGCCTGACTCAGTATCCAGCGTAAACATCACACCACTACTCGCGCTTTCACTACGCACCATTTTTTGAACACCCGCAGAAAGTGCGACGTCACTGTGTTCAAATTCATGATGTACACGATAAGAAATAGCACGATCATTATAGAGTGAGGCAAATACTTCGCGTACAGACTGAACAACTTGATCAAAACCTTTCACATTCAAGAATGTTTCTTGCTGCCCAGCAAATGAAGCTTCGGGTAAATCTTCTGCAGTCGCGGACGAGCGTACAGCAACGGACATAGATTCATTTCCAGCTTGAAGCGCTAGATAAGCTTCCTTCAAGCTCTTTTCAAAGGCCTCAGGGAAAGGTGCAGCCATCATCCAGCCACGAATTTTTGCTCCCGTTTCAGCGAGGGCATTAACATCGTTCACATCAAGATTTTTGAGCGCAGTATTTATTTTTGAACTTAAATTATTACTCGTAAGGAATTCACGATAAGCACCAGAAGTCGTAGCAAAGCCATTAGGAACCCTAACTTCAACAGATGAAAGGTTAGCAATCATTTCCCCTAGGGATGCATTTTTCCCACCCACTGTCTCTACGTCGTCCATTCCTAGCTGATCAAACCAGATAATATAATCTTGCAAGATTTATCTCCTAAGCAAATAAGTTCAAATCATGGCTGCCTAAAACACAGCCATTAAAACAACATTGATATAGTGCGCATATTAACACTTTATGCTAGTTTTGTTGCACCTGATCCTACTTCAGCTACATTTTTTTATGAGTACTTATTAACGATGACAACTAAAAGAACCGCTTTTTTTATCTCCGATGGAACAGGCATCACTTCTGAAGCACTTGGTGTAAGTTTGCTTGCACGATTTGAAGACCACCATTTTGAAAAAGTGACACTTCCCTATGTTGACAGCTTGGAAAAAGCACTTAAAACAGCTGATACAATAAATGCGGCCTCAAAATTAGACGGAGCAAAGGCCATTATTTTTGATACGATAGTCGATGATGGCATTCGAAAAATCATCAAAAAATCCAACAGCTTGATGATTGATATTTTTGCCGCTTTTTTAGGTCCGCTAGAAAAAGAGCTGGGAGTTCGTTCATCCTACAAGGTTGGCCGTACACGCATTACTGAAAACACTCGCTATGATGAACGTATTGAAGCAATCAACTATGCATTAGATAATGATGATGGCGCGAGAACCAAACTCTATAACAAAGCAGACGTTATTTTAGTTGGTGTCTCCCGAAGCGGAAAAACCCCTACCTGCCTCTATTTGGCGATGCAATATGGTATTAAGGCCGCTAACTACCCCATTACCGAAGAAGACATCGACGACCAAAAATTACCCGCCACCCTAAAACCTTATCGTGAAAAAATATTTGGCCTTACGATTGAACCGGATCGTTTATCTTTAATTAGAAATGAGCGAAAAGCCAATTCACGCTATGCATCATTGAAACAATGCAATTTTGAAGTTGAGGAGACTGAATTAATGTATCGACATGAACGCATACCATCAATGAACACTACGCATTATTCTGTCGAAGAAATAGCTACGCGTATTATGGTTAAAGCGAAAATACAGCGTCGATGCTAATAAAATTAATTTGCGCCAGAAATACTTAAAGTATAATTGGCGCGAGTAATAAAAATTTTAATTGCAATTACAATTCATGAACTGACAAACCTAAAGCTTCTAACTTCGCTTTATTAGCAGTCTGCGTAATCACTCCAACACTTGCTAACTCAGGCTTTAAGTATTGCTCACCTACTCGCTGAAGATCATCAATTGTGACACTTAGAATTTGTGCTCGAAAATATTCACGCTGAGCCTTGGTCCGCCCTGATAACAAGCTATGATAATCACCTTTCGCCTCACCTGCAGGAGACTTAGGTTTATCTATTTGCGAAACAACACCCAGAATAGCCTGTTCAAGCTCTTCTTCATCATGCTGGCTATCTTTCAGCCATGCTAGCGATGCATCAAAGTCATCAAGTGTTTCAGTTAAACGCGGGTCACGGTAAGAGAAGAATCTAAAAGCAGCAGAAGCAGAATCTTGACCCGCTCCACCACCATAAGCACCACCTTGTTCACGAATCGTTCTATGTAAATACCCGTTTCTTAAAAAACCACCCAGAACGGTTAATGCGGGCGCATCATCATGCCCAATAGCCACTGTAGGGTAAGCCTTTGCGCAAAAGCTCACTTGTGTAGAGGTAAGCCAAGCTTCCTTAACTGTTTCTCGAACCTCTGGGAGTGTAAAACCGTCAGTATGACCAATTTTAAAGTCAGCATGGCACTCTGAAATATGCTGAGCAACACCTTCAGCCACTTCTGACTCTGCCACCACCAGATACTGTCTTGCACTTTGACAAACTCTGCGATGAATTTCCTGTAGCTGTAATGCAAACTTAGCCAGTATTGCGTCATCCGATAATGCATCATCCAAAGCTTTAATGGATTTAATGCCCAGAACACCACCTAACTGATAGGACAAATATGCTGCCGGACTCATTTTACTAGAGGCAATCCCCATTGCTAGCCCGTGACCATTACTCGTCACTGACTGCTCTTTTCGTGCCCGCATTTGAGCCACAAGTTCTTTTATACGCTCAAGCTCATCAAACCTTGCATGATTAACCGTATCTTTCAATAACTCGGTTAATACCGCATGATTACGCGCGAGTGCTTTACCTGAAAAAACAATAACACCGTGAACGTCTTGCACATTATCAACCGTACCTTTAACAGAGCTGTATGCACCTATGCCCCCCGTTAACGCGGACTGTTTGTTCTGAATTTCTAAATAACTTTGCTCCCCAATTCCCAGCTCTGTCACCACACTGGTGTAAATTGGCAATAACGCTTTCAACTCATCCTCTAAGTGAGGCATATCAATAACAATCTGCTCATATACCAGCCCGTTAGTGCCTTGATGATAACAAGTAATACTATCATCCGAAGAAGAAGCTTTTCCTTCAGGCGTCAGTAAATGTAACGGTACATCAGAAATACCTACTTTAGGTAAAATAGACTCATCATCTTTCTTCTCCTGACGTTGTTTTAATAACTCAGCTTGATCAATCACCTTTTGAGCTTCTTCTTCACTTAACGCAGCTTTTTTAGCTTCAAGCTCTTTTAGCGTAAGGGCCGTTCTTACGTTTTCATATTGAGCATCTGGGCGCAAAGCCAACGTGACACGATGAGGGTTATCAATGAGTAATTTCTTAACCAAAGATTTAAAGTATCCTGGGTCTTTCACTTTTTCACGTAAGCTTTCAAGCACTGGCTCTAAATCGAGCAATGCCACAGGATCTCCACCATGAATCATGGGCGATAAAGCCGCTAGAATAATTTGTAAGCCATAAGGGAAGCCATCGCCCGATATTTCTCGCTGACTCAGTTCCAACTGATGCAACACCGCATCTAAACGCTCTTTTTCTACGCCTTGTTCAGCAACTTTATGCAATACGGCCATTATTTCGGCCTCCATTGCTTCTTCATTACCCGGCTCGCTACCTTCTAAGCCACAAGCAAACGCCATTTCACGATTAGAGTCTTCCAACCCACATAAAGGCGAAGGTGAGTGCCCTAATTTCGACTCTTCAAGTACGCGTTGCAAAGGTGCTGCGGAGTTTTCAAATAAAACATTCGCCAGTAAATGAGCCTCAAGATTTTGCTCAAGATCAAAACCATGGCCCAGCAACCACCCCATCACTATGTGTGTTTTATGCTCAGTTGATTCGCCTTCTTCAATTGGGTAATTTTCCTGTATCCGTATTGGCGCATAATAACGCTGTTCATCAGGAATATGTATGCCATGATCTTCTTTTTCAAACCGAGACAAAGCAAAGTTATGAAAGCTGGTTTGATGCTCTTGCGCAGGTATATCACCAAAGGTAAGAAAAACGGCATTACTCGGGTGATAATGTTTCGCATAAAAGTCTTTCAATGATTGATAACTTAAGTTGGTAATATGCTCTGGGTCACCACCACTGTTGTAGTGATACGTTGATGTAGGATAGAGGTGACGTGTTAATGTTTGCCAAAGCTGGCTAACCGGGGAACTCATCGCCCCTTTCATCTCATTATAAACAACCCCTTTGTAGGTTAACGGAGAACTTGCGTCGTCAGGCGTTTCAAACTCAACTCGATGGCCTTCCTGCAAAAAATCCATTTCGTCCAAACGAGAAAAGAACACTGCATCTAAATAAACTTCTAATAAGTTATTAAAATCTTTTTTATTTTTGCTGGCAAAAGGGTATGCAGTCCAGTCACTACTCGTAAACGCATTCATAAACGTATTTAACGATCGACGAATCATCATAAAGAAAGGGTCGCGGACAGGATACTTTTCACTTCCACACAAAGCAGTATGTTCCAAAATATGGGCAACACCACAATTATCAAGCGGAACGGTTTTTAAACCTACTAAAAAAACATTTTCACTATTATTGGTCGCAAAATGGAGATGCTTAGCGCCAGTAGCGGTATGTTCATACTCCTCAACCATGACATGTAACGCGTCAATTTTTTGAGTTCTTATTAACGTAAATGCACTATGAATATTTTTATTAGCCATAAAAGCTTCGTACCTTGTGAATCGCAGAGAAAAAATTATATCAATTGACTATAGACTGGACAGTGGACGAAGGCCAAAATCATCCGGTATTTGTATCTATATTATGAGTTAATTTCGAAAAATATCGCTATACACTAACAATTTACTACTTTATAAGGCAATATTCACGAGTGTTAATTGTTGATTCTTTCTAAAAGATCACGCCCTTTCACAAAAAAAGGTAAATAATTGAGATTTTCAGGCGGCCATTACCAAAATAACCAAATTTTATCTTTTCTGTGATCCGCCTTACATTTGAGCTCTTTAAACAAGAATTTTTTCGTATTTCAGACTAGACTCAAGCTATTACACTCTCTGTTTAATTCAATTTTCTAATTTCAACTCCCTAAGGAAGTATATTCATGGTCGATTTGAGGCCCCTCCTCTTTATCAACTTTTTATTTTTGCTGCTATTAATTACAGCAGGATTTACATCTGTCAGCCCACTTTCTAACAGTCTCCAAAATAAAGTTCCTGAACCTTTAGTGGTAGATAATAAAGCGCAAGATCATTCAGCATTGGATAGCCCACAAACAAAAATAGAAAATGCACCCGACGATACACCCTACTCAGCTGAATCTAAAAACACGGCCACAAAATTACTGTCACAAAGTGAGACAGATAAAGCCTCTTTTGAAAATGAAGCTATTTTCGCTGATGAGTACAACTCCCCCTTTAAAGACTATAAAGATGTCTCGTCACCTTTTAAACCTGCTCCTGTACCAGAAGTAGAAGAGATAGTGGATACCGAAGAGACAGTAAAAGTCGAACAACCTGAAGTCGTTGCTTACACCAACGTTCCCAAAAAGGCCCCCATTACGACAGGTAAACTGATCATAAAATCTAATGTTCATGATGATACGGTATTAGTAAATGGCAAACCTTACGGCCCCACAATGCTTGAACTTGATCTGACGCCAGGAAGCTACACCATAGAAGTTGCTAAAAGTGGTTACAACAGCTGGAGTACTCAAGTTGATGTTCGTCGAGGTATGAGTAAATCTTTAAACGCACGTTTAGAACATTACACAAAAGTTGAATACACCAATGGAGAGTGGTCTAACGATATTCTAACGGGTGAAGGCCGCTACAATGAAGATGGCAAACTTGAATATAACGGGTCATTTGTAAATGGTAAGTTTCACGGTAGCGGTTCAGTACGATACGCCAATGGCATGAAGTATCAAGGCGAATGGTTTGAAGGCAAGATGCAAGGACAAGGCTCACTCACCACAACTGATGGCGACACTTACATTGGAGATATGGATGAAAACAAATTCAATGGTGAAGGCACATTAACTAAAGCGACAGGCGACATTTATAGTGGTTTCTGGATTGATGGGGTTTTAAATGGCCAAGGGTCACTCACTACCAAAGGCGGATTGCTGTTTGTAGGTGGATTTTCTGACAATTTATTTCATGGTAGCGGCTCACTCACTTACCCTGATGGAGGTCACTATGAAGGCTCGTTCTCTAATGGGATGTTCCATGGAAAAGGCTTTGAAACCTACGCAAATGGTAAGAAATATGTCGGCCAATTTATTGATGGCCTATACCACGGCAAAGGTGAAATTTTAAACCCTAATGGCAGTAAAATTACCGGCACATTTAAAGATGGAGACCCTTTTGGTAAAGCAACACTCACCACAGCCGAAGGCGAGGTTTTCACTGCAAGGTCAAGTGACCCAGGTGTTTGCTACCGACTAAAGAGTTATCGTGCGACAGAGTGCCCACAACTAGATGGTTGGTAAAATAAGCGCCCACAGATAAATAATTGAAAAGATTAATAACACAAACAACTTAAAATGGTCACGTTAAATGGCTAATAAACACTGAAATTAACAATGCTTAAATAGTTGTTTATACTGATAAACAGACAGCAAAGAACATAGATTTTAAAGAGGTAAGTGATGACGATTAAAAGTGCTTTACTGGTTGATGACTCAAAAGTAGCGCGATTTGCATTAAGTAAATTATTAGAGAAGATCAGCCTTAAAGTCGACATGGTTGAATCAGCAGAAGAAGCGTTGGATTTTTTAAAAACCAATGACAATCCTGATGTTATTTTCATGGATCATTTAATGCCCGGTATGAATGGTGTTGAAGCGACAAAACACATTAAAACCAATCCGGAGACAAGTGCGATTCCTGTCATTATGTGTACCTCAAAGAAGTCTGAAGACTTTAATGATGATGCACGCACTTATGGCATTTATAACGTACTCACCAAACCTGCTGAACCAAAAGTTGTTGCTGAGATCATCGAACAACTTGGCCAAGATGTTATCAATAATGCTTTGCCCCAGCCAGCCATCTCGATTTCTTTGTCTGCTGAAGAAGAAGAAAATTTAGGCCAAATGGCGATGACTGACCTGCCTGAAGAACTGAAAGATGCACCAGCCCAAATAGCGACTACCGCAGCGCCATTGCCAGAAGAAATGATTGAACAAATTGCTCGGTCAGCTGTCAAATCGAATGTAAACAATCGATTACATGAATTACTTTCTAGCTTGTTTGACGAACAGTATGACCACCTAAAACGAATTTTAAATGATTCCAAGCAAGATCAACAAAATCACCTAAAAGCGATTATGGATGATTATGTTGAAGAAATTAATAAAAAAACTGAATCTATTAAAGAAGAAGTTGCAGCAGAAGTCAGCTTATTTTTAGGCAATCAATTAAGTGAGTTTAAAGTAGAGCTTCTAGAAAGCAAATCAAATTCAGCGCTTGATGCCAACCTAGTTGAAGAACTTAAAGATCATATATCTTCTGTTCAATCTGTTGACACAGACTCCTGGCAAAAACTCCAAGGAGAAGCGATTCAACAAGCGCATGAAATGGCAAGAGAAACGGCCGAAGACATTGCCGCACAAGCTGTCGATAGCTATATAAGAAAGCACCAACAGTCAGCTAACCGGTTTTATGGTATGGCTCTAGCAACAAGTGTTGGTGTATTTACGATAGGTATCGCATTTCTATCAGGAATGTTTAGCTAACTTGGCGTTTTTTTACGCTATTAGCGTATATACATAACGATACTGATTTAAGCTCAGATCAACCTACATGCAGGTTGATCTGAGTGACACTAACCCCAACAAAGCTTGATATTAAACACCTTGTTGGGATTCTCTTCGTTCATCACCAACCTACAAAATAGCTTTAAGCCGGTGCTACTCATATGCAGAACAATTAGAAATATAAGTTTATACCTGCATAAAACGTTGTTGATATATCTTCAATTTCAAGATCATTTTTATGAATGTGTCCATCCGGATAAATATATAAAATTTCAATCTCTTGCCAACTACGATACTGCCAGTCTAACCCGGTAATCACTTCTAAGCTTTTATTAATTTGATAAGAAGCACCAAAGCCCAGCTTAATATGAAATGCATTGATACTATCTTCGCTATATTCACCAAATACATGATCCTTAAGCTCCGTCCAATCTAGTCCCGCACCAGCCAAACCAAAAATGCTCAAAAGTTCACCACCAACTGGGATAGTTTTGATCACATCCAAGCCTATGCCATAAATATTTTCGTCAAATATCCCGCTAATTCCCGCCTCGGTTGCTTCTTCACTTTTGAAATAAGCTTGATATCGAACATTCTCTGGCAAACGTTTACCAAATTTTAATCGAAAGCCATCCAAGTCAGAATCAAAATCAGAATAAGTACTGGCCCAACCACTCCCTTTCGATAAGTCAAAATTTGACTCGCCTTGATAGATATCCAAACCCAGGTAGGTTTTAGAAATCGAGTCAGATTCAAGAGCGCTACTACTCGTTTCTGCTGCCGAAACTGATGAAAACAAACTCAATGCCATTAACCCTGCAGTAACCTTCTTCATTTTTCTTCCCTGATAAACTTCCCATAAAATTTCTGCACGATTTTATCACCGAATATTGCGTAAACACCATGCTATCAACTGATTTTTAGGTTCTACATGTGCTCTGTATTCGACAGAAGCAAAGTATTATAAAATTAATACGTAGTATTCTTAAGTCCACATTTTAAAAAACAAAATGGTAATTTATTTTAATAATATGATTTAATAACTGATGATTGGTGTGGAAGGACTTCTAATATTCAACTTCACACCCTACAAATGATAATATTCTAAGAACTTTTATTTACATGCTAATACTGAGAAGCCATTAATGAGTTTACCTACCATCAGTGTTAGTACTGTTATCGACACGTACTACACTTTACTCGAGCTTGGTATTGAGCCATCGTTCCTTGAAAACAAATCAGGCATTTCATTAGCAGACCTTGAAAACCCTGATGGTCGCGTTTGTATTTCCAAACTGAAATTACTTTGGGACATTGCACAGGCCTATACCGAAAACCCCGCAATAGGTTTAGTCGTCGGTGAAAAAGTAGACCCTAGCCGTTTTAGTGTTGTCACCCAAGCATCTTTTCAATGTAAAACGATTTTGCAAGGACTACAAAAATACGTTCGTTTTTTTAGTATTGTTAATCAGGCTGCCTCCCTAACCCTCACTGAAGAAGGTGACCTAGCAACGCTCGAATTCAGGTTTGAATCACCCGAGTTCTACTCAATATCAGAAATGGAAAGAATGACAGCCTCCGCACTTGCGCGCAGTCGATATTTACTAAGAAAAAGAATTATTCCTAAATATATGACTTTCGAACACCCTGCACCAAGTTATATCACAGATTATGAATCAACATTTAAAGCGCCGATATCATTTGACCAGAAGACAACGTCTATTGTTTTCGAGCGAAAACTCCTCGACTCTACCATCAAACTTAATAACCCTCATTTGCTAAATGTATTAACAGATTATGCGGAAAAACTACTTAAAAAAATTTCGACTAAAGGCAATACCCAAGACCAGGTAAGAAGATTTATTAAACACAATTTGGAAGATAATGACGCACTTGACGTTAAATTAGCGGCAAAAAAACTCAATATGAGTCGCCATACGCTTTATCGTAAATTAAAAAAAGAAGGGGTTTCTTTCCAGTCACTAGCCGAAGAAGTGAGGCAAGCAGAAGCTAAACGTCATTTAAAAGAAAATAATATTTCCATTAGCGAAGTAGCCTATTTATTAGGATTTTCTGAATTGAGTGCTTTTAGCCGAGCATTTAAACGCTGGACGGGGGAATCTCCCGCCCAGTTTAGAACAAACGCTATTTCAAAATAATCTCTTGAACTAAGCCCAGATTACGGATAAGCGAGCGCCATACCATTCATCTAACTTTTGTTTATAGGCACTTTCAATCACATCACGCTTCATTTTCATCGTTGGTGTCAAAAAGCCATTTTCAATCGTCCAACTTTCATTTACTACCGTAATAAATTTGATATGTTCGTGTGGGTCTAAAGTATTATTAACATTTGAAATCAAGCTTTGAAAACTTGTCTCGATCTCATGACGAAGTGACGTATCCTGATACTTCTTAACCGCAGATTCAGATAAAACAACTAAGCCATGAGGCGCTGGATACTCAGCACCCGACACACAAACCATTTCAATATCTTCATGGTTAATCAGTTTATTTTCAATCGGTGCTGGCGCAACATATTTACCTTTGCTCGTTTTAAAAATTTCTTTTGTTCGACCTGTAATCTTCAGACGCTTTAAATGGTCAATTTCACCACGGTCACCTGTTTTAAGATAACCATCTTCAGTAAACTCTTCTTTCGTTTTCGCTTCGTCTTTGAAGTAGCCTACCATCATGGTTGGAGACTTAATTTGAATCTCCCCTTGTTCACTAATACGGCAGTCCACACCTGGAAGCGGCTCACCCACATAACCTAAACAACTACGTCCCGGCTGTGACATATGTGAATAGCCAAAATTTTCTGACATACCGTAACCTTCAAGCAGTTCTAAGCCCAGTTTTCTGTACCAATCAATTGTATCTTGGCTAAGGGGGGCCGACCCACTTGCTGCATAACGAACGTTTGCCAAACCCAGTGTCTTTAGTATTCTCTTCTTCATGTAGCCAGAGAGTAGTGGAATACGCATTAGCCGATCTAATTTTTTCTTGGGTAGTTTCGCAAAAATACCTGTTTGGAAAATAGTCCAAATACGCGGCACAGCCAAAAACAAGGTTGGATTTGCACGACCTAAATCTTCAACAAAGGTTTTAAGATTATCAGCAAAATAGAGCTTAAAGCCGACAGAAATAGAAGCCATCTCTACCACAAAGCGCTCCATAACATGCGCCAAAGGTAAGTATGAAAGCATTCGGTCCTGGTCATTTACATTAAGTGACTCGATTGCACCCTGCGCTGCATAAGCCATGCTATAAAATGATAACATCACGCCTTTTGGTCTACCGGTACTGCCCGATGTGTAAACAATCGTGGCTGTTTCTTCAGGTTCCCGAGTAGTGTTTTCTGTCATAGGTGACACGCCACTAAGCGCTATATCCCACATAGGGTATGCTTGTTTCGCTTCTTGAGGGCTTAGTTCAAACGAGATACCGGGCAAACTTTCAGGAATACCGCCTTTCATTTCACCCCAATCATCCAACTTACCGACAAACAATAATTTCGCTTCGCTATGTTCTAAAATATAAGCGACTGTATCAGCGTTCAGAGTTGGGTATAAAGGTACCGTGACATGTCCAGCCATCCAAATAGCCCAATCGGCAATAATCCAATGCGCACAATTTTTAGACAATAACGCAATATTGCTTTTAGCCGGCAAGTCTAAAGACTTTATGTAGCTAGCCATTTTACGCGCTTCATTAACCGCTTGTGCCCAGGTGTATTCTTTAACTGCGCCATTCCCTAAAGGCTGCGTTAAATACAAGTCATTAGCTTTTTCTTTTTCCCATTTATATACGTGATCTAGCGCGAGTGGGATCATCTTGGCGTCGGTCATATCCGTTTACCCTTTGTAATGTGTTTATTTAATATTGTTCTAATTATTACAGCCATTAATGGATAGATAGGCTGGCTTTATTGGGCAAGAATTGTACAGACCTTAGTTAATAACACCTTGACCGCTGGTATTAACTATTTGACGATTGGTTGCATCAATACCAAAAATTAAATATTTAGGCTCATAGAATAAATAGTTTAAGGGTTTGTGCTCTGAGATGAGTGTGCTAACCGGTAGGGTTTTCCTATGTAAAATCCTTGAACATAGTCAATGCCTCTAGCTTGAACTAAATCCAACTCTAAAGCGGTTTCAATATTACAAGCCACCACCTCAATTTCATTTTGTTTAGCCGTTGCTACAATCGCATCAATCAAATTTCGGCGAGCAAGATCCGTTGCCAATGTGCGCGTTAGTGTTGTATCAAGCTTAATCACGTCCACAGGAATTTGAGATAAATTTAGGATCGAGTTTGTATTCATACCAAAATGATCCAGTGCGATCTGGAACCCATCTTGCTTGAATTGCAATAGGTATTTTTTCCATTTAGATAACTTAAACAATTCAGTTTCACTAACTTCAATCATCAAGCTAGATGTAGGTAACCCAGATTCACACCATTTTTCAACGAGAGACTTTCTAAATAAATCATTACCAATTGTTTCTATTGATAAGTTAAGTGAAAACCAAGCCTTCACATCAAGCGATTTCTGCTTACATTGGTCGATGAGTAACTGCAGCATAACCTGATCAATTTCAAGCGTAACACCACAACGCAACGCATTTGACATAAATAAAGAAGGCGTGACTAACGCGGCGCCTTCTTCCAGTCGCGAAAAGCACTCATTACCAATGACGCTATCAACGTCATTTGCACTCACTATCGTTTGCTGCAACAAAATAAACTGATTATCTTCAATGCCAGACGTTAAACGTTTATGCCAATTTCCATCTACCGTTGGTTGCGCCCCTCCCACCTCATACAAGATCCATTGATTACGTCCCTTTTGCTTAGCTTGTTGGCAAGCCGCATCTGCTTCTGCCAGCATTTCAATTAATGAGCCGGAATCTTTATCAAGCAATGTAGCACCAATAGAGCCTGTTACTTGATATTGTTTACCTTCCCAGTCTAGAGTTGTTTGTTCAAACAATTTCCGATATTTCTCAGCCAACTCACTTATTTGTTCCGTTTTGATACCACTTAATAATACGGCAAATTCATCACCGGCTAGCCTGGTTAGCTGATCAGTGGTTCTGGCATTACTTTTAAGCTGTTCAGCTAAATTCACGAGGAGCTGGTCTCCTGCTGCATGCCCAAGCTCATCATTAACCAGCTTAAACTTATCTAAATCTATAAAGAGTAATAAGGATGGTTCTTTGAGACGCTTTAAGTTAAGTAACTCTCGCTCCATCACCTCCTCAAAAGCGCTTCGATTAAGCAAACCAGTCAGATGATCGTGGTTAAGCTGCCACTGCCAGTTTTTTTCTAAACGCTGCTGTTCTGATATATCTCTAAATACGACAACCGAGCCTTCTTTTGTGCCGTCACCACCAAGTGGTGTCACATTACATTCAACCGGAAATAATGAGCCATCAGCATGCGAAAACAATGTGCGCCACTCACGCAGCTCATCCTCCAACATATAAGCTTGCTGCAAAAAGCATAAATCCTCTGTTGTGGGCTTACCGCCCGTATCAACAGGATGAACACACTCATGAGGCCTACGCCCTAATAATTCAACAGCACTGCGCCCCAGCAACTTAATCGTAGAAGGATTTACAAACTGGATATAGCCTTCTGGAGTCACCCCGAACACCCCCTCAGGTACAGAATGTAAGAGTCCAATCAAGCGTGTTCTTTCTTTGTCCACCTGTAATTTTCGTTGAACTGATCGATAAAGCGCTCGAATTCGAGCAAGAAACAAGTCCGTTGACTCATTTTTAAACATACACTCTCGAGCACCCGACTTAAGACACTCATCCACAATTTTTTGGTCGTATTGTGCCGTGAGAATTGCTCGAACTAACTCCGACGTTTCATCCCTAGCACCTAATTTTCGACATAGTTCAGCACCACTATCGCCAGGCATGAAATAATCTATGATCGCTAAATCATAATGTTTAGCAAGTGCCATTTCATACCCTTGCTCAGCATTGTCTGCTAAATCAACCAAAAAACCATCCGATTCTAATACTTTGCGATAACTCACTTGAACCGTTTTTGAGTCATCAACAAAGAGTATACGTGCATGCCCTTTTGGTTTTTCTCTCAGCGTTATATTGTTGATAAAATCAGTTAATTTTGTCTGTAACTTCTCTGAAGACAGCTTTTGAAGTAATAATGTAGGCGTATCTGTATGCTGTAGAGTGAATCTAACGAGAAATGCTTCGAATAAAGTGCTTGAACAATCAATCACTAAACCCGCGGGTTCATGATTCACCTCTAGCCATTTTTGAATGTCAGGGACCGTTTCAAAAACAACAATCGGCTGTTTAGGTGTCTGTAATGATTCAATCTGGCCTTGGTAATCATCAATATTATTCGTTAAAACTAATAGCACTGAGTTTTCCGAGTTTTTGAATAAGCATTTAACTTAAGCTTAGCTCTTAAGGCTAAGGGTTCAACCGAAATCATATAAGATTATGTAAAATAACCAACCAAGGTGAAACATGACTGCTTAAGTATGGTTTTGTACTTCTCCATGTGCGATTAAAGAAAGAACTCTATTTGAATTTACCCTTTTTAATCTCATTCGATTCAACCCATGCAGCCATGACAACCAATTGCACCACAGCATTATTACGGCATACAAAGCATTATTACGGCATACAAAGCATTATTATGGTATGTCGGCTTAATTTACATATATTAATAGCACTAGCCCTCTGTCCAAAAATATTTTCTTAGAAATCAATTCACTGAACTTAGCTGGCGTAAGAAATGCTTATTTAAAAAATAGCATGATTCATTTCAATCAGATAAATTATTAATCTGGAGATGCAGTATGAAGAAGCTTAGCTTTTGTTGTATATCACTGTTCGTCTTATCTCCCCCCACTTACGCATCAGTAGTAGAAGTCACCGAACCTTCGTCTTTTGTTTTATTGATACTCGGCATTATTGCACTCAGTATCTCTAGAAAATTACAACATGTAGATAGTAAGGTATAACTTAACGACAACGTTTTGATAAAGAAGTTTTTATTGCAATCTTCTTTATCAAAACAAGCATGAGCACTCTAAGACCAGTGCTAACAGAGTGCTTTTCATTTAATTCACGATAAAAAATACAATGCTTATACTTAAACCTATTCCTCTCTAGTCAGTCTTCATCAATAAATATAAGTACACACCACCAAATTATATTAAATTTAGCCACTTCTTCCTTCCCAGCTTTACTTGAGATAGCTATCAGACTATAAATTATTAGGTATAAGATTTATATCTTCCTCTAAAAGGTATACAACATGAGATGTCGATATTTTACACTCTTAATTCTTCTTAACTTAGCCATTGCGCCCCATACCCTCGCATCGCCACCAAGCGGGTTGAAATTTTGTTACGAAGATGAAAACGCCTTTCCTTGGGTATTCACTCATCAGGGAAAAGTAGAAGGCTTGGATTTAAGACTAATCCATCTTCTGGAAACTGAAATCAAAACCTCCATTCAACTTATTTCTCTTCCTTGGAAGCGCTGCTTGTCTTTCTTGAAAACAAATCAAGTCGATGGTGCTTTTGCTGCCAGTTTCAAACAAGAACGATTATCAATGGGCGCATATCCAACCACCAAAGAAGGCGAACTAAATGAAAAAAAACGAATACATACCTCCAGTTATTCGCTTTATACTCCCCCTAATTCTGATTTGAAGTGGGATGGCAAAGCATTCTTAAACTTAAAAGGTAAAGTTTCAGCTCAGTTAGGCTTCTCGATCATTGATAAACTTCAGGCCCTAGGAGCAAATACTCATGAAGTAAAGGGGCCTGAGCGAGCCCTTACGAGTGTGCTTGCAAAAATTTCGGTAGGTGCAGCCTTACAGACAGATCGAGCAGATTTTATTTTATCAAGATCAGCCACCTTACAAGGGCAGTTAATTAAATACCCCATAGCATTAGTTGAAAAGCCCTATTATTTAATGCTGTCCTTCAAGTTAACTAACAGTCACCCTGAATTCTCTCAACTTATCTGGAATTCAATCGAAAGCATTCGGGATTCAGAAGCAATGAAGGCTTCGTCAACAGAGTTCTGGGAGTTCATGAGCCATAATTGAATACTGCCATGGGCAGTGGTAGCTTCTGCCCAATCATATATAGGTTTTTTACAAGTATCTTTATTCAAGTTGAAGCAGCCATTTTTTATTGTTTATGATTGTCCAACAAAACTTTCAACCCAGGCTTTTACTTCTGAAAATCGATAGTTTTCAAGACTTGCAAACCCTTGTAACGAGCGCACTTTCAAACGACTAAATAACGGGGTTGTTAAACCACAGAGAAATCGACTAATTAATACCGGTGTCGCTAACGTTCCTAACTTTTCCCGAATACCGTGACTTAGACTTTCAAAATCAAATTGAGACAACTGCTGCTCAGGTGGTCGCGGCAATTGAGCAACCTGACCGGAACAGACCGAACAATGCCCACATTCTTTGGGGACTTGATGGTCAGCAAAGTAATATGCGAGCGCTTGACTTAAACATGTTTCGCTTTCAAAAAAGCTCATCAAATGATGAATTCGTTTGATCTCACTTAGTTCTTTATTGCTAAATCGTTTAAATAAATCGGCGCTTAATTTATCTCTATCAAAACTAGATGTAAGCACTTCATATACTTCGGTCATTTGCTTTGTTTGAAGCTCTATCATGCCTTGTTCATCAAGATAGTTTAGCGCACTAATCGCCCGACTCCGGTCGCTTGGGAAACACTGGTTTAATTTTTCAAAATCTACACTCGCCCAAATTTTAGCCATTTGAGATGTATCAAAAACAGCTTTAACAAAGTCTTGCCGCTCACCTTCAAACTGGGCGAGTATCGCTTGCTCCGAAAGTGTAAATTTGAATTTATATTCGGCATAGTAGCTATAAATAGGTTTAATTATTCCCAATAGTTCCAAATACACTAGTAATGTTTTTAAGCTAAGCTGACGGATATTCGATTGACTTGATAAGCTATTTAAAACGAGTTCCCATTGGCCATTCACACCATTTTCTTCGATGTCATTTAGAACATAATCAATGTCCTGTCGCTCTGGAGTATCAGCATAGACAAAATTTTCCAGTACGTTCAAGTTATCTCTATTAGCTAACACCAAACAGTCCGCTGATTTTCCATCTCGCCCTGCTCTGCCGATTTCCTGTGCATAATTTTCAATCGATTTAGGTAAATCATAATGCACAACAAAACGGATATCGCTTTTATCAATCCCCATTCCAAATGCTATCGTGGCAACAATGACGCCTTTCTCGCTCGCCATAAAGCGCTGCTGAATCATTTGCCGCCGATCATTGTCCATGCCAGCATGATATGCCTGAGCCGGTATATTGTATTTCCTAAGTTCTGTGGCGAGTGTTTCAGCCGTTTTCTGTAAGGTTACATACACAATACCCGCCTGGTTTACCCTGCTTTGAATCCACTGGCTCAATATCGATATTTTTTGACTACTCGCGACACCCTGAACAGCTAGATTCAAGTTAGCCCGATAAAAGCCAGTCATGGTAATATCTCTTTGATCAATACCAAATTTACGCCCCATATCTTCAATCACTTTAGGCGTGGCCGTGGCCGTAAGTAGAAGCGTTTGTTGAATATTAAAGTCACGCTGGTATTGTGGCAATTTAAGGTAGTCTGGTCGGAAGTTATGTCCCCACTCAGAAATACAATGCGCTTCATCCACCACAAGTAAAGAGATCGCTACCTGACCTAGAAACTGCCGAAAACGCTCGTTATTTAAGCGTTCAACCGAAACCATTAAGATTTTAATTCGCCCTTCACGCACACCACTCATTACTTTGTTTGCTTCGTCTCTAGTTTGCGTTGAATCAATACTCGCGGCTGAAATACCTTTTTTGTCGAGAAAATCTAATTGGTCCTGCATTAATGCAAGTAAAGGCGAAACAACTAATGTCAGTGCTGGCAATGCGATAGCTGGCAACTGATAACACAATGATTTACCAGAGCCTGTTGGAAAAATGGCGGCGGCACTTCTTCCGGATAGAATAGCCTTTACCACCTCGTGCTGACCCGCACGAAAATCCGTAAAGCCAAAATGCTTTAACAATAATTCTTTAGACATATCATTCATATTTCATAGTTTCGTATAAGATCAGAGCAATGCAGGCTAACAAACTTAAAAGGGTAAGCAATCAAGTTTTTAAAGTTTACTCAATATAAAAATTAGCTTTAACCGATAAGGGTCAGTCTTTCTTTACCTTCGAGTTGATTAGTTTCGCGCCTTTGTGCGCAAGCTTTCCCCCTTCTTTAAGCGAAAAATAAATGGTATCAAGAATCTCTTTATGGCTTGTAGAAATAGGCTTCGCCACTTCTGCCACGACCGGGATTTTTTTAAGTATTTTAAAAGGCTCATCAGCGATTGAATGGTGAACTTTTTCAACGGCTTCAACAGTGTGGTCATAAGCCGTAACCAGTAAATCGATTGTACCGGAAATAATCTCCTGGTTTGATAACCCTTGAGCGTTTAATGAATGCTCTTCAACCGTATCAATACATTCAGCATACCTCAGCTCAACATCCCTTTCATGCTCATCGAACCATTGCTTAATTTGTTGATATACACGCTTCGAGTGCGCGAGTGGAATATGAGGAATACCATCAAAATGCGCTGATTTACAGTCTTCTGGCGCTGAAATAGGGTTAGCACTGCTATGGCGTACGAGACTATCACCAAAAAATTTGTTAACCAGACTATCTTTATTTTCTGATAACGCACCACTAATGAAATGATGCTGAGCCCCCACATAAAAACTACCACAACGAACGCTTTGCTCATAAGGGTCTTCTTGATCAGGCGTTTGCTTTTCATCCGCATGCTGCAAGTTAAGCAAACCATGCTTCAAATCCTGTATACCTTCACTACGGACATCAATCCAATCCGCCCAATGACTGATGTACTCGCGAGGTATCAAGCGTACTATTGAACTCGTTAGGTGACCAAACTTCTCAAGCGGCGAACCTTCATGGGGTGTACCGATATAGTAACAATTACTTAGTTTTTCGACCCATTCAGCTTGGGTATCTTGCGCTATTTGTTGGGCACTACGCGCCAACAACCCCCCCATACTAAAGCCCATCAAAACAATTTCATCGATTTCAATCGGATAATAAGTTTTAAGCTGACAAAGCAATGCATTCAACTTCTCTCCATTTTCCTTAATAGACAAGCCAGTATTATAACGAAGGTAAAAAGGCGTAAAGCCATAAGTTTCTTGTATTCGAAGACCGTAGTTATCTTTATTATTAATTTCCTGAGGTGAGTCTTCAGGGCAAAGATCAGATTTAAAGTCCCAAACTGTCTCAAGGTTCGTTAGACCGTGAACCAAAACAATAATTTTATTTGTAAGCGGCTTCTCTGATTGGCTATACATTTGCGGGGCTAAGGGGCTATTTAGATCTAAAGCTTGATCCTGATGATAAAAGGCCATTTCAATTGCCAAAGGATTGTTTTCCTTTGCCAAATAGTCGCCCACTACCCCGTTTAATATCGAGCGGATCAGGTTGGCCCAGGTTTGAATATCTACTTGCTTACGCGCTTGCTCATCCATTTTTACTTACTCACTTATAGGTGGTAATCGCCCAACTCAGCGGCTTGTGATTCACTTTACTTTGAAATATCGAACATCGTAATCTCGCTACGAGTCCCCAAGCGTATCATCGGCCCCCAAGTTCCCGTTCCTTCAGATACATACAATGATGATGAACCATAAAAATACAAGCCACTGGTACGCTCAAACACTCGGTTCACCAAAAAATTAAAGGGTACTATTTGCCCTCCATGGGTATGCCCGGATAACATCAAATCGATACCATGTTCATCACAAGCCTCAAGCCCTACAGGCCGATGATATAAAAGAATCGAAAAAAATTCTCGATTAACCGCTATATTCTCTAGCTGTTTATTTACCTGTAATGCATCTTCCTGATCATCAATCCCGATAATCTGTATATCATTAGCATTGATGGCTTTATTTCGTAAAACATGAACACCATGAAACGCCAAACGTTGCAAAATATCATCCAAGTCCTCATACCGTTCATGATTTCCCGTACAGTAATAAATAGGTTTACTATAAAGTCCTAATGACTTAAGTTTTTCGGCAGGTATATTGGGCTGATCGATAAAATCGCCCGTGATACACAAGAAATCTACATCCATACGTTCAATGCGAGCCATTAAGGTTTCAAGAAATCTCACTGAACGCGAGCCAATATGTACATCAGAAATTTGTACAAATCGAATCGGCTTTAGCAGCTTGTCAGATTGCAGCTTAATTTTCACGAGTTTGGGGCGCATTGCACTCACCGCACCGAATAGCACACAAACCGAAGAGATAAAAATAACACACTGGGCAGCCAGACTTACCGACACCGATGCGATTAACACCAGTATTTCAAACAATACGAGTACGACGAGTAGTACAAAAAAATACCCTAACAAAAAATCAGCCATGTTTCTCATAGCAAACACAAGTGGCCCTACTTTATTCACTAATACTTTTCGCGCAAATATTTGAGAAAAAAATACAGGAATGAACACAAGCATTGTTATAAGACTACTAAGTTCTAACCACTGGGATAAACGTAACACAGGGTACGCAAACAACGGAATGTGCAGCAGTAGTGCAACGAAAATGAATAAATTGAACCCTTTTTTTTGCTTCACAGCCTTTCCTTTTTATTGGTATTAGATACCGTTGCTCTTTCTTTCGCGCAACTGTTCTCAATGAACCATTCTATGCCTCAATAAACCATGTATCTGAACGATCTCTAACTGTCAGATTATCAGCTTTTGAGGTAAGCTACCCGAATTGTTTCTTACACATTATTTTTGGCGCATTTTACATGTTTGATATCGCTGCTTTTAAACACTTGTCCGATAAAAAAATTCTAGTAGTTGGCGATGTCATGCTAGACCGGTATTGGCAAGGTGATTCTCAACGCATCTCTCCCGAAGCCCCAGTCCCCATTGTAAAAATTTTTGATCGAGAAGATAAAGTCGGTGGTGCTGCAAACGTTGCTAGAAATATCGCCCATTTAGATGGGCAAGTCACCCTCATGGGCATTGTCGGCCATGACGAAAACGCAACATTGCTAGAGGATTTATTAGCCGAAGAAAACATCAATTCAGCACTCATCAAACAAAGCAGCCAACCAACCATTGCTAAATTACGCGTTATTAGTCGCCATCAACAAGTTGTGCGCCTCGACTTTGAGCAAACTTTTGCAACTGAACATGCACAATCTTTAATGGAATCTTTTAAAGCATGTGTAGCTGATTATGATTTCATCGTTTTTTCTGATTACAACAAGGGTTCATTGCATTATGTTAACGACATGATTCAAGCAGCCCGTAAGCTAGGCAAAATGGTCCTAGTCGACCCCAAATCTAAAGATCTTTCCATTTACCGTGGCGCCAACGTTATCACCCCAAACAAGAAAGAGTTTTTGTCGGCGGGCGGTGAAGTTGACTCAGAACGGAGTATTTCAGCCTCTTCACGCAAAATCATGAAAGACTGTGATATTGACTCTATTTTACTTACACGCAGTGAACAAGGCATGTCAGCAATTACAGCAACCGAAAAGGTAGACATGCCAGCCCAAGAGTTAGAAGTAGCGGATGTGACTGGCGCGGGTGATACCGTCATCGCAACCCTTGTCGTGATGATGGCTGCAGGACTCCCCTTTGTTGATGCAGCTCATGTTGCCAATCTTGCAGCTGGCGTTGTTGTAGTAAAACTTGGCGCGGCGACCGTTTCACCCAAAGAACTCTATCAAGTGACCAATACTGAAATGTTTGCGTCTAAAAATAGCCATTACCAAACACCTTTTGCTGACGTACTTCGCCATATTGAGTTCGCTCGCCATTCAGGCGAGAAAATTGTATTTACTAACGGATGTTTCGATATTCTTCATGCTGGCCACGTCCATTATTTAGAACAAGCACGCGCGTTAGGTGATCGCTTGGTATTAGGCTTGAATAGTGATGAATCTGTTCGACGCTTAAAAGGTGAAACCCGACCTGTAAATTCACTTAAAGATCGTGCAACAGTATTAACCGGTTTAGCATCCGTTGATTGGGTGATTCCATTTGGAGAACAAAATGGTACCAAATATGATGATACGCCTTACCATATGATTGAAAAAATTATGCCGGATATACTCGTTAAAGGTGGCGATTACACGATTGATACTATTATGGGCGCCGATATTGTTCAAACGAATGGTGGTCAAGTTGCAGTGATTGACTTTGTTGAAGGTTGCTCAACTACACGTATTATTGAAAAGATAAAAAACAAATAATCAAACGAGAAGCTAACACTGTGTCTTTAAACTCTATTTGTATACTTCGTCTTTCGGCCATTGGAGATGTCTGTAACGCCGTTGCAGCGATTCAAGCGATCCAGCGTCAACACCCTGAAGCAAAAGTAACTTGGGTGATTGGTAAAATTGAGCAAGTGCTTCTGGATGGACTACCCGGCGTTGAGTTTATTGTGTTTGATAAATCTAAGGGAAGCGAGGCTTTCAAACAGCTTAAGCAAACGATGGCCAATAGACAGTTTGATGTACTACTACACATGCAGGTTGCTTTGCGCGCGAACTGGGCGGCACGACTGATACCTGCCAAACGAAAAATTGGGTTTGACTGGCATCGTGCTAAAGAGCTACATACGGTGTTCACCAATGAACGCATCAAAAAACAAACAGAAGCACATGTCCTAGAGGGCTTTTTTGCCTTTGCTGAAAAACTAGGAGTTTCGGAATCTGAAAAACACGCTTTGCAATGGAACATTCCGGTTTCAGAGGCTGACCAAACTTTTGCAAATATTCATATTCCAGCTAAGTCTTCAACAGAAACAACGCGCACGCTTATTATTTCACCAGCAGCAAGCAAAGAAGAACGTAACTGGTTACCAGAACGCTATGCAGCCATTGCCGACTACGCCCATCAAAAAGGGTTCAACATTGTTTTATGTGGCGGTCCCAGTGATGTAGACAAAAATCTAGGGGCGGCTATTTTAGAGTATGCACAATGCCCGATTAAAAATTTAATCGCCCAAACCAACTTAAAACAAATGCTAGCCTTACTGGCGAATGCAAATATTGTATTGGCGCCCGATACCGGCCCTGCTCACATGGCGACTTCTCAACAAACACCCGTACTAGGTTTATATGGGCACTCAAACCCTAAACGTACCGGTCCCTACCTCTACCAAAAATATGCCGCTGAGGTTTACTATCAAAATATTAAAGCTCAAACAGGCAGAAGTTCTCAGAACCTGGCATGGGGAACAAGGGTAAAAGGTAAACATATCATGGAGCAAATCACCGTAGATGCTGTCATCGCTAAGTTTGAACAGATCCTTAGTGACTTCGATCTATAAGGCATCATTTTTATGGACTTATTAGCCGGCGATATCAACCAGTTAATCGGTGAAATCGACTGGTTAATTTGGAGCGTTGCTGCTCTCAGTCTATTAATAGGTTGTTGGGTTCAAACTGCTTTAGGCTTTGGCATGGCCGTTATCGCCGCGCCCATTATTGTATTATTTAAACCAGAATGGGTGCCCGTCGTATTAACGATGACCGCCTTGATTTTGAGCCTATTAAATACTTGGGATCAACGAGAACACCTAGAAACTCAACACTTATCTGCCTCGTTTCTTAGTCGAATACCCGGCACCTTTTTAGGTGCATGGTTATTAATGCAATTAGATACCGTCTGGCTTCAATTTTCAGTTGCTGCCTGCGTTTTACTTGCTGTAGCCATCAGCTATTTAGGGAAGCAGTTTCCATATACACCTAAACGCCTTGCTTTTGCATCTTTTGTCAGCGGTATCACTGGCACCACTACATCTATAGGCGGCCCCCCCATGGCCCTAGTGATGCAACACGGAGAACCTCAAGCTATTCGCGCTAATTTGTCTCTCTACTTTAGTTACAGCTGTATCGTCAGCTTAATTGCTTATGGGTACATGGGGCTACTAACAAGCTCAATTTTAATCACCTGTGTTAGCTTTATCCCCATTTGCTTACTTGGATTTGTAGGCGGGATTAAAGCAAGAGCTTATGTCGATGGCGGCCGATTTCGCCCGCTACTGCTAATTCTATGCGGGATTTCTGGCAGTATTGCTTTGGTTGGAGCACTAAGTCAGTTATGAAGCAAGCCTAAGATCAAACTTCAACCCCTTATCCTTATATTCCTGTAAATGTATACCAAATTTTCCATCAGGAAAAACCTCCTTCACGCGCAAGGGTTTTCCTTGATCGTCTTTTAAGTCTTTACTCAGGTCTATAATTCGCTCAGCACATAATTTTTTATCGACATTACGTACAACGATTACTTTTGGACGAAGTTTATTGTTTGGCGGACAAGATAAAATAATACCGGCTTCACCATTATTCAGCTCCACAATATGTCCTGGCGGGTAAATACCAATTAAACGAATAAAGGCCCTCACAATGTCATCATCAAATTGATGACCTTTACAGTCATAAAGTATACGCATGGCTTCTAATGTAGATCGACCATCACTATAAACCCGATCACTCGTAATGGCATCAAATGCATCCACCACACTCACTATTTTAGCAAAATATGGAATTTTCTCAGAAGTGACTCCCCTTGGGTAACCTTTACCATTAACAAATTCATGATGACAATACGCAACATCAACCGTTACCGGCGGTACGTCAGCTTTTGACATCAGTAATTTTCGTCCTTCTATCGCATGTGTTTTAATTAGGTCATATTCATCTTTACTCAATGAGCCTTCTTTATTTAGCACATCCAGCGGTATTTTAATTTTGCCCACGTCATGCAGCATCCCCGCCATGCCAAGATCCTCTAGTTCTTTTTCTAATAAGTTAAGCTCTCGACCCAAGGCAATGGATAAAATCGAAACCCTAAGCGAATGCTCAGCAGTATAATCATCTCTATTTTTGATTTGACTTAACCATAGTAAAGCATTGGGATTCTTTAGAACGCTTTTAACGCAGCTCCTAACACCCACTTTTACTTCTTCAACATTAATATCATGCGAAAGGCGCAAAGCAGAAAGTACATTATCGACACTCTTTTTCGCATCATCATAGTATCGAATCGCAGCAGGCAATTCAGATTCAGTTGAAATTTTATAGATACGACGGCTTTTTATTTGAGTGCGCGGTTTCTTATTATCTTGGTATTTAACTTCAGTTTGCGTGACATCGATATAAACATAATCACAGTATTCACACAGCTGGTCGATTTCATCTTCATGGTTAATTAAAAACCCCTGAAACAAGAACGGCGTATCACCCCAAGGGCGGTCTAGCTCAACCACATACATACCAAGCTTTAAGGCATGCGTACTTATTTTTTCTCTGACAAGTTTTTTAGACACTTTATAAGATTCGTGGTTATATTCACCCAGCATATAACGAGCCCGCCTCTTAACACTAAACTAAATAGGCCATCCCGCGTGGGTCAAACCTATGCCTTTTTAATAGTTAATATAGACCAAGATAAGCTCTTTATGTCATTTCTCTTGGTCTAAAAGATATCTTTAATGTAATGCCTTACGATTAACTAGGTTTTCGAAGTAAGTTTTGGTCTGTTGCGCCGATTGAGATGTATGAAATTCATTGTGAATACGTTGCTTTCCCTTCTGCCCCATTTCTTCACAGAGTACCGAATCTTTCCAGAGTTTAAGTACGGCATCACTAATTTTTTGACTATTTTGAGGCGGGACAACAAAACCACTTTCTGCATTAGTCACTAATTCGGCACTGCCCCCAGTATCGGATACAATAGCAGGTACACCATGCACCATCGCCTCTATCACGGTTTTTGGTAAGCCCTCCCGCTTAGTTGAAGGTAATACAGAAACGTCACATGCGGCTATCAATTCAGGCGCATCACGACGAAAACCTGTCACATGAATTCGACTTGCCATTGGGCTTACTTTAATTTGCTCACTTATTTCACGACTATCCATTCCGGCCCCCACTAATAACAGGTGTATATTACTTTTTTGAGGCAGGTTATGCGTCGCAGCCAATAGTACCGACACGCCTTTTCTAGGCCGATTATTTGCCACACACCCCACCACAAATGCATCTTTTGGAATACCAAATGCTGAGAGGTCTGCAGGCGTTTGCTGATACCAGGTCAAATCATGGCCTTTATACACGGTTTGTATTCTTTTTTTAGGTAAAAAGGAGTGTCGATATAAATCATCCCGCACCGCATTGGCAACGCATAAAATACCATCAAGGCGCGGATGAAGGTGCGTTAGATATGCACTTGGATCATAGCGATAAATATTACCTGTTTGCCCACGATAGCTCACGGCTTTAAGTGGTAAACCAATGGCTGCAAATAAAGTGTTGGTAATCGCTTTATTATTAAATAGGTACACCGCGTCGTATACGCCTTGCTTCAGTTCAGCTCGAATGCGTTTAATTGCTGACCACTGAAATTTTTTCTTTGGGTGGAAATCAATAATTTTCACACCTTTCTCTAAAAACCTTGGCACATACTCTGCATCAGCCTGCGTCATCAAGGTAAGGTCTACCCCTAGCGCGACCATACCAATCAACATTTCGGCTTCTGGGCGAACACTATTCCAAGTGTCCGAATAGTCACTAATAATTAAAAGTTTTAAGGGCATACAATTTCGTTCCAATTATTCGTAAACATTTAAATTACTCATATTTTATTACATACTCTTTTTTGGTCATGTCGATGAAGACTTCATATAGATACTTTTTCATCGACCTGAAATATTAGCCCAAAAAAATAAGAGCAATTCATAACATGAGCAATCACACACAAAATAATACTAACAAGATTGTTTGGCTAACAGGAAGCGCCAGTGGTGTCGGTTTACACTTAACTGACTTATTTCAAGCGATGAATTACCAAGTCATCGCAACAGATATCAATGAGACCGCTATTCAAAAAGCCGCCGCTGAAAAGAAATGGAATAAAGACAGCATGCTCATTCGCAAACTAAACGTCTGCCAAAAAGAGTCTTGGCAGTCAGTGTTTAATGAAGCAATCGAACGGTTTGGAAAAATTGATCTCTTTTTAAATATTGCAGGTTACGTTAAGCCTGGTTTTTTACTTGAAACCCCTCTCGAAGAGTTAGATAAACACATTGATGTCAACCTTAAAGGGGCAATTTATGGTTGTCATATCATTGGCCAACAGATGGTCAAACAAAGTGATGGCCATATTATTAACATCGCTTCTTTAGCAGGCATTGCACCGGTTCCGGGTTTGGGATATTACAGCACTTCAAAGCTTGGAATCCGTGGGTATTCATTAATTTTGGCACAAGAACTACGTGACAAAGGTATATCTGTATCGGTCGTTTGCCCCGACTTAATTAAAACCCCTATGTACGATTTACAACTAGACTATGAAAAAGAGTCCGCTTTAGTATTTTCAGGTGTAAAGCCTTTAACGGTTGATGATATTTCTGAAGCGATCTTCAATATTGTTCTTCCCAAAAAACCATTTGAGTGCACCCTCCCTCGACACAGAGGCTGGCTATCAAAGTTCACCAACGCTTTCCCTGCACTGGCATACCACATTTCAGGCCCCTTTAAGCGCATAGGCGAAGCAAAGATTCGAAAAGCAAAACAGTCTTCATAGATTAAATGTTCGACTAATAACATATTAACTGTAAATTGACTTGTACAAACAGGCGAATATCTAACTTATGTCATAAAAATTACATAAAAGTCACAAAAGGAAAATTTCGTCACTGAATTTAAATACAATATCATTAATATAAAACTTGGCTTGGGCGGAAACTTAAAAAGACAAGCAGTTAAATGGATAGTGTTTTTATGGACAATATTTATATGGATGATAGTTTGTGAACAATGCACCATCAATATCTACAAATATATTTGACCTTTATGATAGTGCATCAAAGGGGCAGTCATATTTATTAGAAGCATTGTGTCGTCTATTTAATTGCCAAGCGGCGTCCATACAGGAATTCCCCTGCACTGAAGATCCTTTCAGCACATCGCGTACATTTAAGCCTGAGCTTTCTCCCTCTTTAACCCGTCAGGTGAACTTGCCCCCTGTTTCAGAAGAGCTCGGTAATTTAAAATCTATGGTTAATATAGATGGGAACATTACTGCACTCCCTTTTAAATCGAACAATTTAGTAAATTGTTATTTACTCATTCATTACGCCACACAAAGCTCCTCACAAAATAATCAAATTTATCCGGTCACTCTTGAAGCAGATGAACTCAACGATCACGTAATAGAAGCGCTTAATATTTCATATAAAATAACGCAGCAAGAAAATGACCTGAAATCGATTCATTATGTGTTAAATCATTACCCAATTCCTGCAATGGCTATTGATGAAAGCTTGAACACCGTTTTTACAAATCAAGCAGCACAACGCCTTCTTCAAAAAGCATCAACACAAACGGTCACCAAACAAGCAAACCTATTAAAGCTTTGTCAATCCGATAGCCACTCCAAATTAAAACAAGCGCTTACAAACAGCTTAACTGGTAATACTGTCACAAGCAGACATTTAATTATTGATTTTAATGGAACACCCTTAACCCTCATCGTCACCACTGCCAACACCGTACCCAATGTGTTTAGACATTTCTCACGTAACAATATTTCTTGGGTATACATACTAAACCCAGACTACACACTCACCTTAAAATCACATCCTGAGTTTCAAGCCTTAGGCCTTAGTACTGCCGAAATTGAATTATCCTGTGCGCTGTTTAGTGGTCAAAGCTTAAATGACACCGCAGAGCAACGACACGTATCAAAACAAACTGTTCGCAAGCAACTTCAGTCTGTTCTCCGAAAAACGCATTGTGAAAGCCAAGAAAATTTAATGTTATTTTTCTTTGAGAACTACATTCATTACGGTCTCACTCATTGAACAAGAATTACTAAAAAATATGTACCTAGATAGGGAATAAGATGATTGAACTACTTACATTAGCAAATAATACTTTAGAGAGTGAGACATCACCCAGTCTAAATAATTTAATGAATGATACCGCTGACGAAGCGCAACTCATCCAGATAATTTATCGTTTTGCCAGTAAAAAAGAAGAGTGGTTTAACTTATTACTCAGCCTATCAAATTGCATCTCTGTTTCTGAAACACTTCCTGCTGACCACCCATACCAAGAGATGTCTGAACGTTTAATCGCCCATCTTAAAAATGCGATTAAAATCAGTACCCGCTTAAGCTCCAGCTCTAAACATATTAAAGCCGAGAGCGTGCTAAATAAAATCCCTATGCCTGCGGGTATTATTGACCGCATGGGGCGCGTGATTGAAATAAATAAGCAGGCACAAAATATTATAGAACATTCACCCGACTGGCTGGTAAATCAAAACTATCTACAAGCCGCACACTTGAATGTTGAAAACGAATTAAATTCGCTACGAATGACCGGTAATGACTTTATCGTTTTGCCCTTTGAATCACCTATTTTTGACTCAAAAATCAACACCAAAAAAAATCGTCCAAACCTAAAAAATTTACACATCACTCAAATTCCAAAGCAAGATAATACCTCGACCGAACACTACTACTTTTGCCTCCACACACAGCAAACAGAGATGGTGAATATTAATTTATTAAAGACACATTACCAACTCACAGAAACAGAAGCATTAGTTGTGTCGACCTTAGTTAATGAGATTTCAAGTAAAAAAACCGCGATTAAATTAAAACTAAAAGAAACGACGATTCGAGATCATTTATCAAATATTTATATCAAGTTAGATGTAAAACGTAAACCTGAATTAATTCGTAAAGTGTTACTACACAGTTTGCTGTCTAACCATGAGCCACCCTCAACGACTACTAGAAAAATAACGCTGGTCACGCCTAACCTTTCAGGAAACCACGTCATCACGCTTCGTGATGGTAGAAAGTTAAGTTATCTTGATTATAAAAACCCTTCTAAAAACAAAGTAAATAACGACTCCCAAGGTGTTATTTTACTACTACATAATTTAATGGGTTCTGCTTATGAAATCCCCCCCGACAGTGATCAGGTAATTCGCGACCAAGGCTTACGCATTATCATTCCAGAACGACCTGGTTACGGTGATTCAGACCCAAAGAAGAATCGCAACCATCAAGATTTTTGTCAGGACATAAAAGAGTTATTAAATACACTCAAAATAGATAAGGTAAAAGTAATTGCTCATTCAATTGGTGGGGTCTATGCCCTCGCTTTAGCCGAGTTTTTACCTGAAAGAGTCGAACGAATTGCCATGGTTAACGCTGTCACTCGCGTTGACGATATGCGTCAGGCAAAACCCGTTCCTATATTAGTCACAGCCGTATTGCAAAGTGTTCGCTTTGCGCCATTTTTAATTGAGCTTATATTGAAAATGGCGATAGGAAAAGATTTAGAAGAATTTTACGAACAACAGCTCACTTATATTCGCCCTACCGTTGAAGGCCGAGCAGCCGATATTAATTTACTTAGCCGACGAAACTATCGTGACTACAGTATTTTGAACCTTAAACAGTCATCAAAACAAGGTGTTGCAACCTGGGCGAATGAGTTAAATCTTAGTTTCACAGAATGGGATTTCAAAGTTACCAACACCCAAATGGAATACCAGTTTTGGCATGGAGACCAGGATGATGTCATTTCTATTCACGCAGCAAAACGCTTAGCAAGTAACTTAAACACAATCAAATTCAACCACATAAAAAATGAAACGCATTTTTTATTTTCGCGTCACTTTAACCAAGTTGTTGAGCAGCTCATTGGTGCAGAATCGATAACAAAAGAAAGAAACCATAAAAAACCAGAGACCTTTGCATGACCAGTTTCTGGTCTATGTCGTACAAAGCAGACAAAGCATCAACCACAGGAGGAATTCTATTTATGTAAATATGTGAAGCAGCTCGCATCTGCTTTAGCTATACCCCATTTGTCGGGCGCTAAACATTAACAGGCTTTCATATACTCTAAGTTGTCCAGTTGTCGCACATACTTATCTCATATAAAAATAAGTTCGAGATTGATATGTCATTTATGACGTTTTTTTGAATCTAGCAGGGACACATAATTTATCTTTAAGATAAAAGAATCGATATAAAAATAATTCTCGGGGAAACACATGTGTAAAAGTAAACAAAGTTATAAATCTAAACTTAGCATTGCAAGTACTTGTGTACTGTTGGGGCTTGCCTCGACAGTACATGCTGGCGGCGCTGCAAACTTCACCATGGATGGCGCACAAGTCAATGCTGCACATGTTGATATCAATGCAAGCCAAGGCTACTCACTTAAATACAATGGCGGTAGCAATTCCTGTACGAATGTTGAATGGTTCGTTCGAAACGAAGGTCAAACAGAATGGAATAATTTTGACCATGATGGCAACGCGACTTTGAAAAAAATACACCGAAGCGGCTCTCACGAACTAAAAATGACCGCAACCGGCTATGATGGCCGCTGGTTTTTCAATCTGTTTGGCTGTGATAATCGTGGCAAAAATAATGCCCGAACCGTCAACCTCGATATTGCCACACCCGGATACACTCAAACCCAAAACCCAATTATGTTAGTACCTGGCGTAATGGCTTGGGATGATATCCTAGGCATGGAATATTTTTATCGTATCGGTGATGAAATCAAGAAAAATTCCGATCAAGAAGTTAAAGATGTCTCGCTTCAAGCATGGCAGAACACAGAAGACCGTGGCGCTGATCTTGCGAACAAAATTCTCGATTTCTTAATCATTCAAGATGATAATTTCTTTGAAGCTGAAAGCACGATGAAAGTAAACCTGATTGCACATAGTCATGGTTCTACCACCTCAAGAATGGCAATCAACATTCTTTCTAAGGCATTTGCTGATGTCGACAATAAAAAAGTTGCGTCACTCACCACCGTTGCAGGGCCTCATTACGGTACCCCATCAGCAGATGGCACCATCTGGGCTCTAGAAAACTGGGAAGAGAATGGTCAATTATTAGAAACATTTGTCGTTGACGCATTAATTGGAGACCTTGCCGGTACATTAGCCGCTATTCTAAGTGGGCATGCCGGAGAGTACCCTGAGCAAGACATTATCTCGGTACTTACCGGGTTCACTCAAAAAGGTATGGCACGTTTTAACACTTGCTACCCAAGTGCGGGTGTACCCACAGGTGGTAAGTATTTTATCGAAGCACCACTTGAGGGTAACGAGCCTTATATCCCATTTCCAGAGATTGTTGATGGTCAAATCACTTTTGATGATTGCCAAAACTATGCAGGTAACGCAACAGGTAACTTTCAGCGAGGCGAAACCTTCTCAGCAACAAATGATATAGACCTAGCAGAAACGCCTAACGATGCCTTTGGTGCGAATACCAACTTATTTTCAGCGCCTGTATATGGCGATGGTTTAGGGAATACGGTTGCAGCCAATGACTCTGATGCGATTCGCTATTACTCTTTCACTGGATCTGCAGAATGGAATACTCAGTTTGGCTTTAATGTGTTCGCGGGCGAAAACCCTGCAGAGCTAAGTGATGTATTCTTACTGCTAATGAGCTCTTTATACCCGATCCCTGGCGAGAGAACTGAAAAAAATCATATCTGGGAGTGGATTGGTGATACCGGAGAAGACTTAATAACTGGCGATGCGGTGGCACGAGATGTTGGCTATACCAAAGCTTCCGATGCCTTTATTCCAGTTGAATCTACACCTTTTGGTCAGCATGTTGGTACGCATAATGGATGGAATCATGTCGACGAAATGAATGCTTTATTTGGTCTAGTGGGTGCTGGAGCAGATGACCCTGTTGAAGTATATCGCGAGCACCTTAACCGCTTACAGCTAAGCGGGTTATAAACGACTTATCACTACCAATAAGCTCAATATGAGCGCCGGCCATTCAATGTGTGTCGGCGCGCATTTCAATCAAATTTTAACCGTATTACAGGCATCCAACATGAGTATTTTCAAAAATAGTATGGCTATTAGTATCGTCGCTTTAATGGCTAGCGCTTATTTTTATCCCGAAGATGAAACAAAAGATACCCTCAACAATGCCGACGTTACTCAAACCACCAGTTCATTGACAACAATAAACCAGCCAGCAGAAAACTCTAACTTACCACCAAGCTGGGCTGAAGGCTCCCAACAACCACAACCCTCTCCACTACAACTAAACCAACAAAAACCGCAACAAAAAAACAGTTCTCGAGATATCGCTTATCAATTTCAAAGCACGGCAGACTATGAAGCGACTTCTCTCTATGGCGCCTTACCTTCTAACCTAGCAGACCTAACGATCGAAACCTTTTCATATGATGCCAATGGTCAATTAATCATTAATGAGAATATAAAACATATCATTGAATTTTTTCTTATGGCCGCGCAGGAAGAAGGCCGAGAGCAAGCCATCGCACGACTAAATGAATACATTGGCCTAACATTACCGACCGACGCAGCTATCCAAGCACTGGCAATATCTGAAAACTACCTCAACTATAAAAGTAACTTATTAGAGCATGACTTTTCTGTTACGGGTGATTTAAGTGACGACAAAACGATCACAAAAGTTAAAGCTTCTTTAGAAGCAAAAAAAGCACTACGCAGAACACATCTTGGTGAAGAGCTGAGCGAATCAATTTTTGGCAGCGAAGAACGATACGATACTTATTCAGTCACACGTGTTGAAATTAATGCGGACAAATCACTGAGTAACGAAGAAAAAAGTCGCCGCTTAGCCGAAGCTGAAAATAACTTATCGCCTGAGGTCGCTCAAAGTATGCGACATGACCGTGAAGAAAAATCCCTCAAATCAAAAATTGCTACACTCCAAAAAAGTAATGATCATGAACAGGAAGTATACACGCTAAGAAAAGATTTTTATGGCGAAAAAGTGGCTAACCGCATGGCGTATTTAGAAGATAATTCAGGGGACTGGCAAAATAAAGTCACGCAGTTCAATCATGAAACACAAAGTATACAAGCACAATCCCATTTAAGCCCTACCGAGAAACAACACTTAATCCAAGAAAGTAAACAAAGCATTTTTTCAGAGAAAGAACGCATAAAATATGCAGTTCAAAGCATTCGAGGTCAAATTGCTCAAGTAGATTAGCATCGATAAAACAAACGTACGATATCGCTCGCAGACTCTCAATAAAAGAGAACATGAATATTGTGAGGGGCTGCTCCCTCTCACACAGAGCATGAACTAAGGAACACATTTAATTATTTGTCGTAATCTAAGCGCCACTCCAAGCCTAGTCTAAAATAAGTAGTGTTATCTCTATCAAAATCAAAATGCTGAAGTTCTACTGTGATGTTTAGCCGATCAGTGATCTTATGATCAAGACCAAATCCGGCGTACCAATCAGTTCCTGACTGCTCAGTGCTGCCTACTTGGGAGTTTGCGCCAACCGGTGTGTTATATTCGGCTTGCCAATCAAACAGGCCTAAACGAAAACGAACATTGGCTTTTTCATCCAAAGGGTAGCGATGCAAGACCGATAAGGTAAATCCATCACCTGACTCCGGCATCACATCGTCCAGATTATTGATGACCTGTGTTGAGGTCAGATCAACCTCCACCTGTTTGAGATCAAGATACGTCAATTCCACTCCCCAGTTTGGCGTAAGACTACACCCTACGCCCAAACCAAACCCTTTACGTCGACTATCGACTTCATTAATTGTGGTATTGGTAACCCCTGCACCATTAAATTCAGCCTGAACTTCATCACTATTAACATTTGATTCAGCCAAACCAACATGCATTGTGATATAAGAATCTTTCAACCAGTCGCTAGCGTGAGCAATGCGGGATAAACCAAGCATTAAGACACTCACACCCACGATTCTGCCTAATGCCACGAGCGACATCAACAACAAGGCTGGCCACGTTATTGCACCACCACCAGTGCTAACACTAACACTTGTAAAGAGCGCTACAGAAACACCACCTGGGTCGATAATACTGCCATTTGCTTCACCATCGGCATCATTAGCGCCACCGTCTTCAATACCTAGCTGAACACAGAAATGACCTTCGGTTAAGCCAGGAACGTATTCCGTACTACCTGGTGGCGGGCAAATACCGAGGTCACCCGGTGCAGAACTTAAGATATTATTCGCATCTTCTTCAAAGGTACCCCAGCGCCCATTTATTTCCTTACGGTAAATCGCGTTAGCAGGAATCGCACTCAGCTGAGGCATCACAACAAAAACTGTTTCGCCTTGCACTGGCATATTAGAGACCACAAAATCAAAGATTCCACTGGTGTACTCGTACTCGGTATCGGAACGATCAGCTGCATTTCCATCAACGATATCACCGTCTTCCAGTAGCGGGCTATAGTCGCCGCTGGCACTGGAGTACACATTAAGCTGTAGACTTAAACCGGGTTGCGCTTCGAGGAACCATGCCCCGTCATTCGGTTCGCCCCCCACTGGAAAGATCGCCAGAACATTTTTTTCATCCAAAGCATCGGCAAAGTCTGGCACATTATCACCATCGCTATCGCCAGATCCTTCGGTGCTGTCAATCACGCCATCGCCATCACTGTCAGTACTGCTACTTAAGCTAAGCGCCTGATCCAGAATCGTTAAGGTGATCACAGCCGTGCCCCTAAGTGAACTTGCCGCATCATCTTCTGAAGTAACCGAGATTTGATAAGTACCAGCACCGACAACAGATGAGTCAAAGCTGTAGCTTGTGTTGCTAGCGGTGCCACTTAAACCGTTTTTAGCTGTCCAGGTAGTGGTATGGTTATCGCCTGAATCCACATCAATAATCGATGCTGTTACGGTTATTACACCGCTGGTGCTATCCAGAAGTGTGACCGGTGTATCGGGTGCACTATCGAGTGCTGCCGATAGAGTCACTGTCGGAGCATGGTTCACTTCACTAATAGTGATTTGATGATCTTCCTGAACCCCTAGTGCGGCGTTTGAAATGCTATCCAAGGTGAAGATAACGATCTCATCTGACTCACTCGTTACATCACTCGCCACCACCACATCGACGCTCGCGCTTTGCCCACCGTTGATGGTCAGGCTACCACTCACTGCGTCATGATCAGCTGGATTGGTTGCACTACCCGACACGGTATAGTTCGCAACCACAGGATACGTGGGTGCTTCGCCATTGAGATACAAGGTGACTGAAACGGTATTGCCTTCACCTGTTTCCTGATCGACCTGCCAGCTGGCTAAGGGGCGAACATTTAGGATTTGGGTCTCGCTCGTGCTGTTACCGACGGCATCAACGGCCGACCAAGTAATGGTATGCACGCCTGGTTCGAGAAATCCTGAAGGTAAATCATGGCTCACAGGTACATCACCATCCAAGCCATCACTTGCTGTTGCTAAGTTACTTGGCAAGTCTGTTAGTAAGGCAACTGCATCAATAGTTACGACGCTATCAAGTGTAATCGTAGGGCTATAATCATCGAAGGTTGGATCTGAGTTATTTGTAAACTCTTCAAGATTGCTTGTGCCATCGCCATCCAAGTCGGTGACCGCATCAGATGCATCAAGCGGGTCGAGACCATTAGCTATTTCAAAACTATTACTCATACCATCGCCATCGATGTCGGGATCTGTTGCATCACCATCACCGTCGCTATCTAAGTCACTATCAACAGTCACACTAAATGCAGGTAAAGACGTAGAATTCGTTCCATCCGTGACACTCACAACAATATTATTGGTGATGCCTACGTCTGAGCTTCCCGGTGTACCGACTACAGCACTACCACTAATGAACATCCATGAAGGGTTATTGGCAATTTGATAACTCAACGTGGCAGCCGTGTCGATATCAGACGAGCTCAAGGTAAATGAATACGCTACTCCTTCCACAGCGTTTGAGACCGGTGTACCTGTTATAGTTGGCGCATCATTGCCTGCCCCTATATTAAACTGAATCGTGTCATCGTCCGTGCCATTATTACCATCATTTAGCTGCATGCGAATCGCGCCAGCATTCGTGCCACTCAAGTTTGGTGTGGGCGTAAAGGTCAAACCGTCAAGCGCGGAATTGATACCCGTAACGGTGCCAGTAAATACCATCGCGGCATCATTTGTTCCATCACCCGTGGTAAAACCTGCCAGCGTTCCCGTGGGAAGCGTTCCTGTTCCCCCTGCAAAGGTTAATGTCATGATCTGGTTATCACCGTCGGCATCGGCAACATTGATATCATTGGCAATCGCCACATTGGTATCGTCTTCATTCACTGTCGGGCTAGAAGGCAACGTATTTACTGGTGCATCATTTCTGGCCACTATATTAAATGGAAGTGTATCGTCGTCCGTACCGTTGTTGCCATCATTAAGCTGCATGCGAATCGCACCGGCATTCGAGCCACTCAAGTTTGGTGTGGGCGTAAAGGTCAAACCATCAAGTGCGGTATTGATCCCCGTAACAGAGCCGGTAAATACCATCGTTGCATCATTTGTTCCGTCACCCCTGGTAAAACCTACCAAACTCTCAATTGGTAATGTTCCTGTTCCACCCGTAAAGGTTAATGTCATGGTCTGGCTATCGCCGTCTGAATCAGCAATATTGATATTATTGGCAATCGCCACATTGGTATCGTCTTCATTCACGCTCGGGCTAGAAGGCAACGTATTCACTGGGGCGTCATTGTCCCCCCCTATATTAAACTGAATCGTGTCATCGTCCGTACCACTGTTGCCATCATTGAGCTGCATACGAATCGCACCAGCATTCGTACCACTCAAATTTGGTGTGGGCGTAAAGGTCAAACCATCAAGCGCGGTATTGATACCCGTAACGGTGCCGGTAAATACCATCGCTGCATCATTTGTTCCGTCACCCGTGGTAAAACCTGCCAGCGTTCCCGTGGGAAGCGTTCCTGTTCCCCCGGTAAAGGTTAATGTCATGGTTTGGTTATCACCGTCGGCATCGGCAATATTGATATCATTGGCAATCGCCACATTGGTATCGTCTTCATTCACGCTAGGACTAGAAGGTAGCGTATTCACTGGCGCGTCATTGCTGGCCACTATATTAAATTGAATCGTGTCATCGTCCGCACCGCTGTTGCCATCATTGAGTTGCATACGAATCGCGCCAGCATTCGTGCCGCTCAAGTCGGGTGTGGGCGTAAAGGTCAAACTATCGAGCGCGGTATTGATCGCGGCAACGGTACCAGTAAATACCATCAAAGCATCATCGGAGCCATCCCCCGTGGTCACGGAAGTCAGCCCCCCTACAGGCAAGGTGCCGGTCCCACCGGTAAAGGTTAATGTCATGGTCTGGTTGTCGCCGTCTGCATCGGCAATATTAATATCATTCGCGATGGCGACGTTTATGTCGTCTTCGTTAACAGCCGGACTAGAAGGCAGCGTATTCACCGGCGCATCATTGCTGGCCGCAATATTAAACTGAATCGTGTCATCATCCGTACCACCGTTGCCATCATTGAGTTGCATACGAATCGCACCAGCATTCGTGCCGCTCAAGTCGGGTGTAGGCGTAAAAGTTAAACCGTCAAGCGCGGTATTGATCCCCGTAACGGTGCCGGTAAATACCATCATGGCGTCATTGGTTCCGTCACCCGTGGTAAAACCCGCCAGCGTCCCCGTGGGGAGCGTTCCTGTTCCGCCGGTAAAGGTCAATGTCATGGTTTGACTGTCTCCATCCACATCGGCAATATTGATATCATTGGCGATGGCGACGTTGACGTCATCTTCATTCACGGTCGGACTAGAAGGCAGCGTATTCACTGGGGCGTCATTGATGGACACAATATCAAACTGAATCGAGTCATCATCCGTACCACCATTGCCATCATTGAGTTGCATGCGAATCGCACCGGCATTCGTGCCATTCAAATCAGGTGTGGGCGTAAAGGTTAAACTATCAAGCGCAGTGTTGATCGCGGCAACGGTTCCGGTAAATACCATCAAAGCATCATCGGAGCCATCCCCCGTGGTCACGGAAGTCAGCCCGCCAACAGGCAAGGTGCCGGTTCCACCGGTAAAGGTTAATGTCATGGTTTGGTTATCGCCGTCAGCATCGGCAATATTGATATTATTGGCGATGGCGACGTTGACATCATCTTCGTTAACAGTTGGGCTGGAAGGTAGCGTATTCACTGGGGCGTCATTGCCGACCACAATATCAAACTGAATCGTGTCATCATCCGTACCACTGTTACCATCATTGAGCTGCATGCGAATCGCGCCGGCGTTAGTGCCATTCAAGCCTGGTGTGGGCGTAAAGGTCAATCCATCAAGCGCGGTATTGATCCCCGCTATGGTACCGGTAAATATCATCAAAACATCATTTGTTCCAACACCCGCGGTAAAACCTCCCAAACTCCCAGTTGGTAATGTTCCTGTTCCCCCCGTAAAGGTCAATGCCATGGTCTGGTTATCACCGTCTGCATCGGCAATATTAATATTATCCGCGATGGCAACGTTGACATCGTCTTCATTAACCGTTGGACTGGAAGGCAGCGTATTCACTGGAGCATCATTGCTGGCCACAATAGTAAACTGAATCGTGTCATCGTCCGTACCGCTATTGCCATCATTAAGCTGCATGCGAATAGCACCGACATTCGTACCGCTCAAGTCGGGTGTGGGCGTATAGGTCAAGCCATCAAGCGCGGTATTAATACCCGCAACAGTCCCGGTAAAAACCATCGTGACATCATTCGTTCCGTTACCCGTAGTAAAACCTGTCAGCGTCCCCGTAGGAAGCGTTCCTGTCCCACCGGTAAAGGTTAATGTCATCGTTTGGCTATCGCCGTCTGCATCGGCAATATTAATATCATCCGCGATAGCGACGTTGACATCATCTTCATTCACAGCCGGACTGGAAGGGAGGGTATTCACTGGGGCATCATTGCTGGCCACAATATTAAATTGAATCGTATCGTCGTCCGTACCACTATTGCCATCATTGAGTTGCATGCGAATCGCACCGGCATTCGTGCCATTCAAATCAGGTGTGGGCGTAAAGGTCAAGCCGTCAAGCGCGGTATTGATCCCTGCAACAGTGCCGGTAAAGACCATCGAGGCATCATTGGTTCCGTCACCCGTGGTAAAACCTGTTAGCGTCCCCGTGGGAAGCGTTCCTGTCCCACCGGTAAAGGTTAGCGTCATGGTTTGGCTATCGCCGTCGGCATCAGCAATATTGATGTCATCCGCGATAGCGACGCTAATGTCATCTTCGTTAACAGTCGGACTGGAAGGCAGCGTATTCACAGGGGCGTTATTAGGAGAAACTGCAGCGTCTGTAACGATATCATCAAAATACAAATGCATAACAGCGGTATTACTTGCTGGAGTGATGCGTATTTCATCGATGTCTTCAAAAGTACCACTAGTTGGTGAAGTAAAATCTAAAGAGGTGATTACATCATGACTAAAACTAGCCGTTAATGTACCCAATGCCGCCCCATTGGATTTATGACCGGTAAAGGTAATAGAATGCGGGCCAGTTACAGTTTGAATAACAAAAGCCATGCTGCTTAATTTAAAAAAAGCACCATTATTACTGGAAAATGAAATTTGGTCATAAGAGACAATTAAACCGGCGTCACTTATTATTAAAGTCATGTCGCTGCCATCAGAGGACAAACCAGCCCCACCACCATGTGTTGCTGCTGTAATCTGTGCTGTAGAAGCTCCATTCGTGGTTACAGTAACATCAAATCCCGAGTTTGGTACATTTATCGCGCTAGGGTCATCCCCTTCAGCTGTGATTAATGCACTGCTTGTTCCGAAAGTAGCGGTTTGCGCAGGATCACCCAGGGCTAGGACTCCGCTATAATTACCTATATTCAAAGTAACCGCCTCAACAGATCCTACTTCTTTCTCCAACGTCCAATCACCGCCTAGGATTTCTGCGCCTGTCAAGTCATCAGAGGCTGCAACATCAGCACCGGTAGCGACAGCAATATCGGTAACAAACTCGCCATTTTGGCCAACCTTACAACCATAGATAAGGATATCTGCTGATTCAGAAAGAGAAGAGCCCCAGCTTTGCAATTGGCCTTGATAAGAATCGATATTATTGGCCGTTAGAGACGCATTACCTAGGAGTACTTCGCCACTATTACCATGGGAAATTATATGCAGGACATCAATGTCTTTTCTACCTTGCAGAAGCTCTGAAATCTGAGAAATACCATCGCGATCTGCGTTGAGAAAATGAACTTCAATATTGCGATCCAGAGTATCAACAATGGTCTGGTAATCCTCTACAGCAGAGTCAACGACTAGTATTTTATTAATGTCTGCATGACTACGCGTACCAGAACCACCCGGAACATTATTTAGAGTTTGGTCTAACAAGTTTTCTGTGAAGGGTAAACCTACCGTGGTAGATAATACTGAGTCACTCAAACTTAAGAAGCTTAACAATAAAGTTAAGTGGCATAATATGGGATGGCGTGACATCAACTACTCCTATTATTATTTATTAGTTGTTATCCCTTGAATAAAATATAGCTAAATTTCTCTGACTGTCTATTTTTTAACCATCTTATCGGCTAATTCGTTGCAGTTCAGAGCATATATAATCTCAAAGATCCGAGAAGTATTTAGACATCACATAAAAAGTAACTTGCTCATTTGCACACAGTGGTTATCAATATGCTCCCGCCAAAGCTTTGAGTCTGATGCATGATAGAGACACAGAAGAGATATTTTTGAATCAAAGACGCTGGAAACTTAATAAGCGTATCTATTTAGATGAGCATAAAAAATCGAGATGCCTTGGGCTCACATGAAACCAACGGGATCAAACTGTTTGAAAATATAAAATTGGCTTCGATTGGATTTTTATAGGTCAGCACAATAATAGCTTTAACTTCTTGGCCTGCGCTTTAGAAGTAATCAAAACTTGAATATGCTTGACCCTAAGTAACTGGATTTGGCTGTTTAAGCCTATAATTTCAAAGCCCTGGTCATATTGAGACCTTTATACGTAATGAACATATCAAAACATCCCCTATAATTTTTAAACGGACGAACCATAAACACTGTACTTTATGGCATTCTTACCATTGTGTTTCACTTCATACATGAGAGCATCAGCAACCCTTATCACTTCATCAGGTGTTTCTGCCCCCCCTCTGCAAGTAAGCGTGCCGATAGAGAATGTAACCGGCCAGCCATTTACTTTCATGTCTTCCAGAAGTGTTTTCTGAACTTTACTCAGAACACTTTTAGCGACTGCGCTATCGGTTTCAGGAAATAACAATGCGAATTCATCCCCTCCCATTCGCCCAATGACGTCACACTTACGGATATGTTGTTGAATGCATTCAATCATACTTCGTAAGACCGCATCCCCTTCTGAATGGCCAAACAGATCATTCACCTGCTTAAAATTATCCAAGTCGATGTAAGAAACAGTAAATGGGTGCTTATACCGTCGATTTCGCGCTATTTCTCGTTCAAGTAGATCATAAAAATAACGAGAATTAGCCGCCCCCGTTAATGAGTCGGTGCGCGCCATACATTGTTCGCGCTCTAGCGCGGCTTTTAGTGCCTCATGGTTTTTTTGGATTTCACTCACGTCCCGCACCACACACATCACTAAAAGTTCTGTGATAGTTTCCATAGGACCCAGCATCACATCGACAGGAAATTCACTCTTATCCTTCCGGCTGCCTAAAAGCGCCATTGCCGACCCCATAGAGCGACGACTCGGTTGAGTAAAAAATTTCGCAACATGCCCACCATGAAATGAACGCTTGGATTGCGGAACAAGCATATCGATATTTTGGCCTAGTAACTCTCCGTCCTGATAACCAAACATTTGATGGGCTTGTAAATTAGCCAAAATAATCATGCTTTCACCATCAACAACCAGCACGGCATCTGGAATTAAATTCATTATTGATGAAAACGAGGCGATTGTTGACTCCATCGTTTTCTTGGTCGAAACACTACTCATTAATGCCTTTCCCTCGATTTCTACAGTTTTATCCAAGTACTTTAATCCGACTCATCAAAACAGTTTTTTATTATATTTTTCTTAGTTTGAACGCTTTATTTAGGCTTTTCAAATAATAATCAATGAGAGGGCAATCGATAACATAATCGCCCCAATCATAAACTCTAATATTTTCCAAGAAATTGGTTTTTGAAATAATGGTATTAATACTTTCGCACCATAACCAAGTACAAAGAAAAATATAAAAGAAGCCGAAACGGCCCCTAAACCAAATTGAAGTTTAGTCGTTTCATATTTTGTAGAAATGGCGCCAAGTAAGACCACCGTATCGAGATATACGTGAGGGTTTAACCATGTGAATGCAAGACTCATCACAATAATCTTAGCCACGGACTCGGGAATCTCGCCTGCGGGGTTTAATACATGTGTAGTAGTTAGTGATGAAATAAAACTTTTAACCGCATAGAGTGATAAGAACAAAGCACCACCATACCTTGCAACCATTTCAATCGATGGAAACCGACTGACTATTTCACCAAACCCTGACACACCAAGCATAATCAACAAAGCATCAGATATTGCACAAATAGAGCAAACTAAAAATATATGTTGTTTCTTTAATCCTTGTTTCAGTACAAAGGCATTTTGAGCGCCAATCGCCAGAATAAAAGAAAACCCTAGCAAAAAGCCTGATAAATATGAGGATATGATAAAACTTACGCCTTTTTTTTAGTCACTTAACGATTCGCTTTTAATTCACATCAAGCTCTTCACATGAATCCCAGCGTAAGTCATACGCCTAAAAGTAAGTAATTTTATTAACTAACTATCACCAACCACTGTAAAAACGCCGCTAGCACGCGCAACACGCTTTGAATTCACTATAAAATAGCAATTAGCAAAGGCCATTTTACGCCCTACTTTTTGTACGTCTGTTTCAATTTCAATCCATTCACCTAGCTTAGCTGCACCGACGTAATCGATCGTGAGGCTGGCGGTTACGATTGGTACGGGCTCCGCTTTCGAAAAAGCTGCATTATAGCCAAGCGCAATATCAGCAAGGCTACTAAATACCCCGCCATGTACTTGTTCTCTTGCATTACAATGTTTCGCTTCAGCCATAAGACCAATAACTAAACCTTTGTCCGTTTTCTTATTGTATATTGGCCCCAATAGTTCCAAATAAGGGCTACTTCGGAAAATTGGCTCAAACCCTTCAGGTATATTACTCATGATTCAATTTTCCCTAATACGGTTAACTAGTTTTGTCATATCTATGACATGAATAAAGAAGCATAAACATTTGCTCAGAATAAAACTACACCAAATATAACAAAGAGATTGCAACTCTCTAATCTAGCTTTATGATTGAATCATTCTCTTCAAAATGGCGGCGCACCTTTATCGCTATAGATAAGATAGAATATAAGTAACGCTTCATGCCTTTTGTCACAACACACCACCAAAGAAAGTACTGAAGGTGACTATTTACTTTTTGAACCTATTACTAATAACAAAGTCATAGATTGTACGTTTATAAATAATTTTTAGGCTGTAATTAGTTTGAAAGTGGACTCGGCATGATAACAATGAACCTATTTAAAAACATTTTCTTAAGCTCTGTACTCTTCGCCTCTTGTGCAGCAACTTTTGCAGAAACGTTAAAACCAGCGGCCAACTTCACGCTTCCTGATATTTATACCGGCGAAATGATTGATCTGGAAAGTTATAAAGGCTCCGTGGTACTCGTCGACTTTTGGGCCTCTTGGTGCGGCCCTTGCCAGGCATCTTTACCTGAATACGAAGCCCTAAGAAAAAAGCTACAAGCGAGCCTCCCAAAAAATAAATTTGAAGTGCTAGCAATTAATGTTGATGGTAGTAAAGAGGAGGCAATAGAATTTCTAAACAAGCTTCAGCTTACTTTTCCAATTTTAAAAGAGTCTTCAGGAAAATCACAAAGAGATTACGAACTATTGGCCATGCCCACCTCATTTTTAGTTGACCAAAAAGGCCTTATTCGAATCGCACATGTAGGGTTTAATCCTAACTATATTGCTCTATTAGAAAAAGAAGTACGCAAGCTCGTTAATGAGGCGTACTGACGAAGGCTAATTTTAAACGAGTGAATCATTCAATATAAATGTTTGAGTGGCAATTTTATTGCCATTGATCACGATCGAAATCGCATGTTCTCCAGTATAATACTTTCGTGTACTGATAGGTTTAAATGAAAAGTACTTTACAACGCGCCTAGTGGATTGATCATATTCCCCTTCAGATATTTTAAAAATTTTTCCAGATTTTTTACCATTTGCTTTAACAAAATCAATCACGAACTCAAGCCGCAGTTTACCAAGTACACCACTTATTGATTTTAGGTCAAATTCAAAATTCAGTTTGTCCCCTATTACGACTTCTGAATCAGATTTAAAGCTTTGGACTTGGACATGATTAGCGTCGGTATATCCGAATAATGGCAGTACATTTTTATCGCCCGCCTTTAACAGTCCACGACAAGCATGTTTAATCACCCAGTCAACATCAGTCGATTGACCCAAATACTGTTTCGCGACGTCAATCAAAAGTTGTGGGTTATCTTTGGAAATATCATTTAGGTTATTCGCAACACTACGCCGAACATACAGGCTATCATCGTCAATAAGGTTTAAAATAATATCCAGCACTTTAGCAGGGTCTTTTTTAAATTCAGGTAATGCCATTGCCCAAGGTAATCTAGGTCGACAACCTTCTGATGCCAATCGCCGTACATGATCACTTTTTGATTGTGACCACTTGGTCATCTGCTTCATAGAATCGTCAGGAAATTTAATAATAAACGGCCGAATAGCAAATTCAGAGCTAGAACCTGACGTTAAATGTTCCAATGCCTTCATTGATAGTTCAAAATCCGCCAAGCCATATCGTTCAATAAATTCAGGAAAGTGCATATGCTCCAAGCCAGAAAATTTTTCCGAGACGGGCAATAAGATATCAATCGCCTCGGCATAGTTTGATGGCAAATATTTACCCAGCACAGCCGCTATATGCCGCATTCTATCTTTAAGCTCTAGGGCATCCCACTCATTAGATAATACCGACTCCGTAAATTTTTGAGCGTCAAATATGGCGTACTCATCTTTAAATTCAGTCGCCAGCGTATTAATTAATTCGTGAGAGTAAAGGTTTTTTAATGGCTCGGGCATATTCCGTGTTTTTCCTGAAAATTTAGGATTAGGCTTAAATTCAATGATAACAAAGAAAAAGGAGGCTATCAGCCTCCCTTCTTTTTCATAACACTCTTAACATAGAGCGTACTAATTATTCCCGTATTTTCGCGGGCGCTTAAATCGCCAAAAATCAGACTCTTCTTCTTTTTGAATCGTAGTAGCATCTAGCTGAAAATATTTTTCTCGAAGTACAAGCAAGGCTTCTGGTAAATCAGCGTCACTCGTTGTTTCAATTAACGTGGTGCGCGCGCTCATATAATTTAAACCATTATCCCATCGCTTATTACGCTTTTCATCTTTCTTTTGTTGTTTTGAAATTTGCTCTTCAGTATAACCAAGCTCTTTACGCACCTTATTTATTTCGAATTGGCGCTCCTCTGGAGGAAGCGACTTAAGGGTCTTCTGCACCGACTCTAAATTAAAAAAGGCATGTGCTACCTTTCCGCCATTTGAGGATAACGCTTGTATACTCCCGTCATGGTTCTCAGAAATAGCAGTTCTCAATTGATAGAGTGTTTCATCAATACTCATTCCTGTCGATTGATCAAGTTGGCTAAAAATACCGTGCATCTTAGTTTGCTTCTGCGAAAGTTCGGCAAGCTCCTCTGACCATATTATTTCAGCATCATCTCCAAATAATTCACGACGTTTTTCCCAGATCATTCCTTGCTGGACAGTCGATGTCAGTTCAATAAGCATTGTTTGGTTTTCAGCCATCCAGTCATTATAAATTTCAAGACGCTCAATAATGCTAAGAATAGATTCAGCATAATCTGGGAAAGCAGTATGTATAATGCGACTAAATCGCTCTACACCCTCTAATGGGTCATATTTTAAAACGTATTTTTTAACCGTTATTAAGCTAGCTTGAATATTTAAGGCTTGTATTCGAGCCCCATAAGTAACCTTTAACTTGGCAACAAGTTCAGATTCGAACTGATCAAGATCGTCAGCCGGTGACATGAGCTCTGAATTTATATCGCTAGACGCATTGCTGGTATCTGACTGTCCAGAGCCTAGTGAATACTTAGAGGTCTCTCCAGCCGAATTTACCGACATATTGCCAACTTTGAGTGAGTTAGTAATCTCAATATAGATAATGGTAACGGCAGCAGCGAGCATTACAACAATAAATATTTTCCACTTTTTCATAATAATTCTATTTTTCGGTCGTCCAAAATCAAACAACCCATTTGGTGAACAAATGGGTTGTCAGGATAGCTTATAGCGCCAAACTGTACCAAGGGTCAGCTTGGCTAACAAGACTTATAGTAAAGGCTGAAGTATAGGCCATACTAAGTCAGCAAGTTTTTGCGAACCGCTCGTTGTTGGGTGGATGCCATCAATAATAATATCACTATCATTGATCACAGATCGAGGATCAACAAACGTACAATTTGCACGGCTATTTGCACAGGCTTGAGCAAGACGCATATCGCCATAATCAACAGCTTCTTCAACATCGTCTAACCAAAGCAATGCGTTCTTAGTGTGGTAGTAACCTACGAAGATTACATTTTCAACACCACTGTCATCCATTTCATTTAATAACCCAACCACATCAACATATAAGTCGTCGATCAGATTTTTACATGAAGAACTTAAACCCCACCACTGGTACCATTCTGTTTTACAGTTATTGATATCAAACAATGTAATGATAGGAATTAGAATATCATTACCCGCAGCATCCATCACAACCGTTTCGATGTTAGGGTTATCGTTTTTAGCAATTTCAAACTGAGTAGCAATGTCTGTTGCGAAAATACCGCCCGTTACTTCAGCACCTGAGATAGTATACTGGCGAAAAGTTTCACCCGCATAACCTTCAAGAATATCCTGAAGCTTGCCCGATAGAGCAAAGATAGAGTCACCAACCGTAACGACTTGATCGTTATCCGCATCTGATACACGATCGTTACTAGCGAGACTTCCAATGCCGCCGCAACCCGTTAAACCAACTGAAATGAGTAATAGAGCTATTATATTTTTCATTATGTAACCTTTTATTGTTGTATTATGTTTGCTTAGAAACATTAACAGCTGGTAAAAAAACAAAACGTGACATATATCACACTAATTTGCCTACAAATGTAGGCTGAATAATACATAACAGTGATACTTTGTAATTTTTTGTGCTAGATGCTCCTATCACCTACAAAAAAGAAAAAGCATCGAGTGTTAACGGGAGGATTTTAAAAGTACGACATCACCTGTTGCTCTTAATACGTGTTTATCGCATATAACCGTACAGCGAACAGTTATTTGATACCCATTGTTTTTTGGAGTACTTTAACTAAGAGATATTCTCGTTAAAGAATTATACAGTTTCGAATAATAATGCCTCATACTGAGCGTGTTATTAAAGGTTAGTATTATGCTTGGTGGTAAAAAAGTAACTTCTTTTACTCAATTTATCCTGTTTGCATATTTAATGCTCTTCTCCTTATTATGCTTTCCGGACAGCACTTCTTCCCCCTCAAAGTCAGCTACTCCCGCAACAGAAGTCATCATCTTTTCACATTATGATACCCCTCCTTTTTTAACCGCTTCTAAAACTGGTTTAACATATAAGTTAGCTGAAGCGCTCAATCATTTAGCAAAGGGTCGCTACTATTTCAGAGTGCAAATTCTACCTAGAAAGCGCTTAGATAAAACCTTGGAAAACCCTAACTGGTTTGGAATGGTGCCGTGGGTTAATCCCGCTTGGTTTAAAGACGCCGAGCAAACAAAATTTTCTTGGAGTACACCCATGATGAAAGATGAAAATCTCGTGATCTCTCATCAAAATAAGCCCATTAACTTTAACGGACCACAATCACTGGTAGGACTAGAGTTAGGGGGAATATTGGGACATCGCTACATTGAAATTGAAACGCTTATATGGGAAAACAAGATCACTCGATTTAACGTAGTCTCTGAAGTTCAGAATATTGAAAAGCTTTTACGCCAACGTATAGACGTTATGTTTATATCAAAAAGTAGCTTAAATTTTTACTTAAATCAGCACCCTAATTTTCAACAGCATATATTTATAGCAAATCAGATCAGAGGAAGTTTCCATCGCTATATACTCTTACCAAAAAAGGAGCATGCCTTAACCTCTTTTATAAACTACGCCATCAATGAGTTAGGCAAACAACCGGAGTGGAAAAACTTACTACCAGACTGAATTAATATATAGGCTTCTTTTCTATGATGTTAAGCCACATCTCTTGGCCCAAACATAATAATAGCCATACCTAAAAACGCGACCAATGCACCCACAACATCCCATGTAGTTGGTTTTATACCATCAACACCCCAAAGCCATAACACCGCGACAAGAATATATACGCCACCATAAGCCGCATACACCCTACCGGCTGCGGTTGGATGTAGCGACAATAGCCATGCAAATAATGCGAGGCTAATCGCAGCAGGAATTAAAAGTAAAATACTCTTATCTTGTTTAAGCCATAGGTAGGGTAAATAACAACCCACAATTTCAGCGAGAGCGGTAATAAAAAAGAGCGCAATCGTTTTAAGTTCAAACATCTGTTTTTTTCATAGGTACTATTTTTGATAAATCTCATGCGAATCGGATTTTAGTTTGTCGGTTTCTCTAATTCTTGAATGGTATATCCTAGCTCTTCGACCTTTTCAGTAAAAAGAGTTTGGGCATCATTCAGCCCTCGATTATAAAAATAAGCGCCTATTTCATCAGCGAAGAAGTCAATTAAAAATTCTGCCTCAAAATTACCGATTTCTTGATCAAGCTCATTACTAAAATATGTTTCTACTTTTTTTACGATTCGTTCTTTTTCATCTCTTGAAAATTTGATGTCACTCATCCTGTGTCCTATATAGATAACAATTTTATATCACGTACGAAGCGCAGGATAGAATGATAATACAAATTTGCTCGACACTCATTATTGGCAGTTATTCCAAATAATGAACACTAAATAATTGCTCATCATCCAACCAACTTTGGCATACACTAAAACCAGCGCTTTCAGCTAATGTGCGAAAGCTTTTTAAGGTGTATTTATAGGAATTTTCGGTGTGGATAGTTTCCCCTTCGGAAAATACAATGGCTGAATCACCTACGCGCACAATATGGTCAATATTACTTTCTAAATGCATTTCAATACGACGTAAATCTTCATTATAAAAAGCGCGATGACTAAAGTTATTGACGTCAAAATTTGAGCTCGTTAACCGATTTATATTGTTCAATGCATTCAGGTTAAATTCTGCAGTAATCCCCTCACTGTCGTTATAAGCTGCGGTTAACCTATCGGTAGATTTATGCAAATCAACCCCAATCAACATCCCACCTTTATGCCCGCCCCATTGCCGTAACTGTTGTAAAAACTGCTTAGCGGCATCAGGGGTCATATTTCCCAAGGTTGACCCCGGATAAAATATCACGCGTTTACCATCAGGCAGGCCTTCAGGCGCTTGGTCATACTGACCAAAATCAGCACACACGGCATGCACGTTCAACCAAGGAAATTCTTGACCTAGCTTTAAAGCTGATCGTTGCAAAAAATCTTTAGCAATATCCATCGGCACATAAGCTGATGGTTTAATGGCATCCAATAACAAACGAACTTTCTCACTACTGCCACTACCAGGTTCTATTAATACGCAGTTTTGCCCACAATACTCTGCCATAGAGCCGGCATATCGCATGTATAACGATCGCTCTGTTCGCGTAGGGTAATATTCTGGCAAGCGGGTAATACGCTCAAATAATTCGGAGCCGTGAGTATCGTAAAAGTATTTTGGGTTAATCGTTTTTTGTTGTTGATACAAACCTGACAAAATCTCGATACGATTATTATTCTCGCTCGGATGCTCATTTTTAAAAAAGACGTTTTCTATTAATGGTGCTTTTGCAAGATCTAACATTATAAGCCCTCGTGATGACATACATTATTTTTATTTTTTAGCTAAACGAATTCCACTAAACTGCCAACGATCCTCTGGATAGAAAAAATTCCGATAACTTGGCCGCAGGTGATTCGCGCTACTGGCACAGGAGCCCCCGCGCAAGATCCATTGATTACACATAAACTTACCATTGTATTCACCAATGGCCCCCTCGTTCACTTTAAAGCCGGGGTATGGCCGATAAGCACTAGATGTCCACTGCCAACAACTATCGTAAAGCTGTGTGAGTACATGATCTTTTGCAGAGTCATTCTCAGACGG